>Ga0209004_1000283_pt1 | contig 10220 bp, 11 predicted proteins | sample TexAe_RefH0_M1_FD_187948 | JGI IMG/M metagenome (GOLD analysis project Ga0209004, IMG submission 187948) | Forest soil microbial communities from Davy Crockett National Forest, Groveton, Texas, USA - Texas A ecozone_RefH0_M1 (SPAdes) (version 2) | ecosystem: Environmental > Terrestrial > Soil >... | reverse complement strand
CTGCGTCGATGGCGACCCACTTCGAGCACTGTGTCTCCGGATTGATGGCATAGAGGCCAACCGTCAGCTCCCCCGCCAGATGTTTTTGGATCACCACCGGGTCCAGGGCCAGCTGCTCTTTCGTGCGCCGGTCCCGCGCCTGGTAGAAGTAGTACTTGCCCGAATGCTCATCCGGCCGGTCCGTTTGCCGGGTGTAAGCGCGCCGGTTCACAAACCAAGCCATGTATTCGGCAGCCTGCCCGACCGTGGCCGGCAGGATCTCCGGCTGCGGTCGCGGCGCCTTCCACGCTGTAGCAAGCTGAGCCATGGCTCGGGCTCCCTTCGTTCAAGCTGTGTTGTTGTACCCCGGTTCCGAAGCTCGGTCAAATGAACCAGAACTTCTGTTCTTCGTGCGCGGGCAACCGCCGGCGAAGTCGGCTCTAGGGAGAGAGAGATAGAATCGGCTGCGAGGTGACGAAATGCTCGCGCGAAGCCCTGAAGAAGCTGTTCACTTTCTAGATCGAGCCTTCAATGACGGAGATGTCGATGCGATCCTCAGCTTTTATGAGGACGCGGCGGTCGTGGTCACGGAGCAGGGGAAGATGGCGCGAGGGAAAGCAGAATTGAGAAGCTTCTTCCAACGCGTTGCAAGCGCTGGTTCCTCAGCCACCCAGCTAAAGACACGCGTGCTTGAAGCAGATGGAGTAGCACTCTTTCTGTCGCGTTGGAAGCTCAACGAGAAGAACGTAGAGGTATCACGAACCTTTATCGCGACAACCGTCTTCCGCCGCCAACCAGATGGTTCGTGGCGAGCCCTTATCGACAATTCCGTCGGCCCCCTAATCCTCGGTCCGGATTAGCGCAATAACCTCATCGATAAAGGGAGCCTTGGTTCGGGTTAGATCATGCCCACCATGGGCGCTGTGCTCAGGTCGATGCCGCCTGACACCGGAAAGGGATGGATTCCATGGCGGTGCCGGCGGCGAGTCTTCTTTCGTTTGCCGTCGATCAAATTGAGCAGGTGGTACACCCGCATAGCAAACTGGAAGTCCTCGCCATTGAGCGAATCCTCGTTGTGGTCGAAACGGAGCCAGAAGAAGGACTGAAGCGGTTCGGCGAAGAGGTAGATCCCGCCCGTGTTCGCTTGTCCGGGAACGCTCTGCAGGATCAGAAAGCCATCTTCTTCCTCGACCAGCCGTTCGGCCCGGGCTTCTCCGACGGCCAGGAATGCGCGCAACACATCCCAGCGGTTGGATCTGGCCGCCAGGCCAAGATCGGTGACGGACATGACGTAGTCCACGTGCAAGTTGCCGAGCAACTCGCGCTTCGAATACCGGCGATCACGATCGGACATGACATTTCCTCCTTCTTTGGGTTGTTGCCATACACGAAAAAGCCCCGGCAGGTTGTCGGGGCGTTGAAGTACTTAGGTTGAGAAGTTGGGTGACACGTGCGCCAGGCTGGTAGGCGCTTCGCTAGCCATATGGCCCGGCCCTGATATGCCAGGCGCGAGGGGTTCCAATTTCAAACTGCCCAAAGCAGACTCGATGGACGACCACGGCAAGTCAAGCAGCGGCGCCTCCGCCGGACTGCGGAGCCCAGCGTCATTTGCTCCAAATTAGATCAGCGTTACCGACGATCCGACCGGGACTTGGAAAGCTGGCCGAAGCGCGGGACAGGGACCTCGATCTGCATGTCTCCTTAGTTTTTCCGTGTGATGCTAAATGGCGGCGTTCTGAGACAACGCGAAAAATAGGCGAACAAATCGTTGTTGCCGTGGTTGTGCCACGCCCCCAAGACATCCTGTGCGGCTATCAACTTTTCCATCCCTAGATCGGGCCCGGGCCCTGGCAGTGAGTTTCTCTTAGTTGACTCGTCGAATTCCTGCCGTCTTTCTTGCTCAAGGCTGTCATAGAGTTTTTCGGCAGACTCGCCCGCATGCAATGAAGTTAGGATGCTGCGGTAGAGCGACTGATGGTCTTCGACGTACGGGATAAACGTTCCCGACAAGTTATGACGATCTGGCCCGACAAGAGTCCCGTCATCAAAGACCACCGCATCAAGGCGCGCTTTGATAGCGGTTACACCCGCTAAATCCTGGGTTTGATACTTGGCCTCGGTTGAAGCGTCATCGGGGTGGTTGCCTACATCAGAGTTCATGCCCTCCAACCGCTCCTCTCCGGGGCGAATTTCCCGATCAAGACGCTCTTCTCCCGGGCGAATCGGCCGGTCAGGTGGGACATCGCATTCCGGCCCCGATATTGCCATCGGAAACGTGCGCAGGCTAACGAATGGTATTTCCTTAGCGCCCCGCTTCAGATCCCATTCTGGCGAGTAAGCGACAATCGTATGCCGGCTATTATTTTTGATCAGCATCAACAGAGGTGAAAGGGTTTTTACAAGGTCCAATTTCGCGCCGACTATCTGGCGGGCTTCCTGATCAAATCGAGCGTCTCCGGGAACAATGATTTCTACTCCCGCAAGGGGAGATGAATCGACTACGACAGGAATCTTCTGGGGATTTCGCGATCCTCGGCAGCCGAGAAATAGCGAGCTCACACACCAGACCCCCAAGAGAAGCGCGTTCATTTTACTTCGCATCTTCATGGTGCTCCCAAGCGATATGAACCGGAATTTCACTCGCTTTTCGGATGCAAACCAGGATAGCCCGATCTGCCACCGTTCGCGATCTAATTCCCATTGGTTCCAATGCCAAAGACCTTGGTCGAGCCTGCACAACAATCAGCAGCAGATCTTCGAGTCGCGGTTCCAATGCCGCAAGCATCGTACTGCATTGGCAAACCGTTCCGTGGCGCTCTCACTCATTTGCGGGCCATTCAAAGGGGTGCACCAACAATTCGCGAGCCTCATTGATCGCTCCGTCAGTGTTATCGCCGGTCTGAATTGCTAACTTGTATTGCGCAACGGCCCGTTCGCGTTGGCCAGTTACGTCGAAGACCTTCCCAATCTGAATTTGGCTCCAGACTTTGGTCCAGACGGGATTCCCATCTCCAGCCAGCGAGTCGCGATAGGCGTTCACGCTTGCCTGGTACGCGTGCTTTTCGAGAAGGAACTCCGCAATGCAATACTTCGCCAGCGAGCTCCGCGGTGTCGATTTGCCTACCGCTTGTACCGTTCCACGGCCTACCAGCTCTTCCATCCGTTCCACCCAGCCGCGATTAGCGGGGTCATTGGCGTAGTCGGACGCCGCTCTCGTCTGGTCGCAATCCGATACATATCCATGTGCACTGATCTGAGCAAAGGACGGCACTGCCGCCAGCATCAAGATCGCCACTTCAACTGAACAACGAATCCGATTAGACAGTGTCATAATCTCCCCTTCAGCGATGCGATGATGTGTGTGCTCTCGCGAAGCAAACTCGACGGCTCACGCCCATGAATCTGATGCGTAAACCGTCACTTTGCTTGATGGACGACCTCCCGACCGGAACGATAGCAAGTGTTAATCTCCGGAGCCCGCCCGATCAACCCTGTGGGAACGAGTGCACAGTCGCGAGCGTTCGTTGACGACTGAGCACTTTGCTTACCCATTACCCGAAGCTCTTCAATGACGACTTCGTCAACATTTGATCGCGCCTCCGGCGGGGATAACGACCGAATTTCTGGGGAGCTTGCTCCGATCCCCAAACTTAAACGCTTTTGAGGGATAGTCAGAAATATCCCCTTGCCGTTCAGCAGCTTCCAGCGCTCTCAGGTAGTCGGGGGGAAGACAACCGGAAGGCGCGAAAGGTCGAGGGGAATGCCGCGGGAATGGGTTCGAAATAATCGCACTTTTGTAGCATTTGCGCCTAATTTGCGTTTGGCACAGAACGCAAATGCTCGCTCGCCTCTGCAGCTTATACCTGGCAATCTCTGCGAGACCGTGGCGCGTTGTGGAGTTTATGGGCGAGATTATTAGGCTCGAAGTTCCCTTGCGCCTGGGGCGAGCATGCGCATGAGCACCGGCATGGTGGCTCTTGTCAGCTCAAACTTGCGCGTCGTGTAGAGCCGTACAGCGAGCGGATTGAGGCGGAAGGAGTGTGAAGGCGCTAGGGCTACGGGGAAATCCTGCCTATCAAACTCCGCCTTCAACTGATAGAGGAGGTCAACTGACGAGGTGAGATAAAGGATCATCTGAACCTGGCGCTCGCCGGCTATGGCCGACACAAGGTCGCGATATCGGTCCGAAGATTTCAGCGAACGTTCGTACTCGATCGCAATCCTGTACGACTTTGCTTCCCATTCCACATCCGCAATCGCGTCGTAATCCTTCGCCAGGGGCACGTCAATCGATTGGTTAATCGAGCGGATTTCAAGATCGCTGGACCACTCCCTGAGCACGCCCGCGCGGCGAATCGCACCGCGCACCTCTGCCAATTCCAGGTAATGCTGCATCTGATTCGGGTTCGCAAGCGTCCTCGATTCCGACGTGAGGCTGACCAAACCCTCACCGCAGGCTTCGAGACAAGCGAGTCCTGAGCGCGTGATGGTGTACACGGGCCCCGGATAAGGGAGCAAGGGCGGCAGCTTTTCTGCGACGCCTGCTTGCGTCAGGCGAGCAATTCTCCAGTTGAAGGAGCGGCGCGAAGTCTCCAGACCCCTTGCCTGAACGTGTTCCCAGAGCTGGTTATGAGAAATGAACGTGGCGTTCCTGATGGCCAGCATCAGCGGAAGATCCCGCTCACGGTTGTAGTGGATATACGGAGACCGTGCGGGCAATGCCGGGCATATTTCCGTTGAATACCGTTCCACGTGACTTCCCATATCCCCACCCCCGTTCGCAATTCAGAACCCGGGACGGCGAGCAGCAGCGTCTCCTGAACGCCGCGGAGCGCACTCCCTGCAACCACGCTCACGCCTTCTCCATGCCACGGATTATCGAAATCGATGCGGCCGATAACGCTACTCAAGGTGCAAAGGAGCAGGCGATCGACTCGAACTGTGTGCCCGGCGTGCTTTCCAAGCAGAAGCCGATTCCACTCTCCCCGCCTTTCCGGGCCGGGACTCTGATAGCAGCCTTCCCCGAAAGTGGCCGCGCCGATGGCCCGAGAATGCGATGCCAAGTTGATCCGCACCACGCCGGAGACATGCCACAACCGCCGCTCACGCGAACCATCGCGGAAGCCAGTGGTGTTGAATGCCGCGGCATGAGTGGAGAATCGGAGCGGGTCCGAGGTCTGATTGCCCGGTCGCAGCCACCACAGAGAACCGAAACTGAGACAGCGAACGATCATCCATTCGCTCCTGGCTGGTTGGCTGACGGCGTCCTGTTTCGCCCGGCTTCGAGGCTGTCGTGCGCGCGGGTGAGCCGCTCCCGAAGGTTTGTAATCTGGTTGTCCTTGGCCTGTAGCTGTGCGGTCTTGCGCTGCAGTTTAGTCTCAACTTCTGAAAGTTGGGCTCTCAGATTGTCGACTTCACTGGGCTCAGTCTCGAGCACTAGGGATACGTCCGAGGGAACGATGGTTGTCGCGGCCGTCGCCTGAAGTGAAGAGCCCCGGTCTTCGCGCGCCTGGTTAAAGTCCAACTCGGACTGGACCGGCTTATTTGAGGAGCTGGCGATTTGGTCCGTGAGGCGTTGCTTTTCGCGGTCGAGCGTGTTGTAGCGATCGACCAGTGTATTGTGTTTGGCGATCACTTCGAGCGCCTTGGCGCGCGATCCAATGTAGGCATTGAACAACTGTGTGACCACATCCGCGGATATTGACAATCTCCGCTCCCGCTCTCTGAGCAGCCAGCCGTTGCCGGCGATGGAAATCCCGAGCCCCATAGCGAACAGGATCAGGCTCCAGAAATAGATCTGGTGGAGGGTGTCTTCGAGGACCTCTTTGCGCCACTCTCCCACCTGAACGCCGTAGTCCCGGTTCTGCGGATTGATTCCGGCAAGCGTCGTTTCGATCATTCCTGTCGGCTGCTTTGCCTGGGGCTGGTGCGCCATCGGGTCATACGAGCTGCGATCGGCCTGCAGCGCGCTCGCGGTAACCGCCGACATGAGGCACACTAGAACCAGCTCTGCGCAACGCTTCATTTCTTGCGCCTCCTCTGTCTCTTCTCTTCGAGTTCCGGATTGGGAAAGCTGAGATTCAGCCCATGGGAATCCGACGCTACCGTTGTGAGCTTCGGGTACACGTTCATTGGCACACGGGGTAGCCAGTGGCTCGACGCCTTCCGGATGTGGAGGTGCTTGTGAATTGTGCCAAGAATTGGGTCAGTCACCAGCATTTCCATCTGGCCTACGGGCATCTTCTTGATGTGTTCGTCCTGGGCCAGCGTGTCCTTGATCTCGGTCTGGCTGCCTTCGATTCCTTCCTCGTAGTCCGGGTTAAACAAACCTCTCTTCCGGATTCGCATGCTGCGGCGCATCTGGCGCACGCGCGCGCTCGCGTTGAGGAAGTACTTGGCCGTCTCCTCGTCTTTGGTGCGCAGCATAAAGGTCGTGTTGGGCGCGCTCGAAACGTCATTCCGGAACCCCCGGCCGACCTGGAGCAGCTGCGGCGCGCTCTGGAGGGCAAACAGAAAGGCGACATTGGCGCCGCGCGCAGTTTGCAAAATGTGCGCAAAATTCTCGTAAGCGAACGGCGAGAACTCGTCCATGATGACGCTGACGAACGGCTGCTCTTCGCCTTCTTCGGCGCGTGAATAACGCCGGCCGATCATCAATTGGAGGTTTTGAAGGAGCATCCGGCCCAGCGCCGTCACCGCCCGCTCATTCACGTTCACATTTAGGCTCAGATACAGGATCAGTTTCTGGTCGATTACCTCATCGAGCGACAGGAGCTCATCATAGGGGCCGGTAATCAGCGCCATTTCATCGCCCATGAACGTCATCATCTCGTTAATGAGCCCCTGGATCTTCGAGACGCGCTCCTTGTCCTCAAAGGATTCGAGCAGATTGCGGACGCTCATCGTGAGCGTCAGTCTCTGTTGCTGGGTGACAGAGGGGTCGTTCGTTACACGGTCGAGCGCCATCTTCATTTGCTTCTTGAGGACGGCCTGATCGTAGGCGCAGACGAGAACATCGTGGAAGTTGAACCGCTTGCCCGAGTAATAGAGCACGCGCGCGATGTTTTCGAGGTAGACGCGCTGGTGGCCCTCGAAGAAGTCTTTCTCCATGTTGAAGGACTCAAAGACGAACGCCACGTGCTCTTCAGCGTTGCCCTGCGGAGCCCAGAACGGGTTGTAGCGAGCGGAAATCTCAGGCCGCATCGGATCGATGACGCGAAGATCCTGCATTCGTCCCGCCGCCTCGATCGACGGGAGCAACTCGGTCAGGAGCTTCTTATCGGCTTTCCCGTCGATGAAGATGATCGGTGCTCCCCGGGTAATGTCCTGTTCCGTCACGGTCTGAAGAAGATTCGTCTTTCCACTGCCCGTCATCCCAAAGGCATTCGACTGCATGGTGCGGGTCTTGTCGGACCAGTAAAAAGGCTTCCCGAAGATGTCGTAACCAAGCAGGACGGACGATTGGCGCCGCGCCTCTTCGACGTGCTTCTCCTCCTGCTCGCGGGGCACATAGGGGATCGGCCGCGGCCACGCCTCCTCCATTGTTCTGGTCCGTGTGGCCCGGTAGCGAAGTGCTTCCCAAAGGAACAGGAAGGCAAGAAATGGGTAAATCGACAGCTCGATCAGTTGGCCTGCGTGCACATGCAGCCTGTCCCAGGCGACGAAATAGAGTATTCCGACGATCCCAAGAATGAGGACCCAGGCCACGATGAGAGCGTCTTGCGCATCGGTGTGGCGCCGATAGTGAACTTCTCCCTGCATGCCGATCCTCCTTCACAGCGCGTGGACCGCAAAGCTGAAGACGATCAGCGATGCGCCGGCTGCGGCTGCGAGCACAAAGCCAACGATTGCCAGAGGGTGCAGGTTGCGCCTGCCGCTCGCGTTTCGCTGCTCAACTGGATTCAGAAATGGCCGCCGCAAGGTCTCAGGAAAGCTCTCGTCACCGCCCCGCCTGTAAGCGATAAGAAGCCGCGCGCGCGCCTCCGCGGGAGTGATGAATTCGTGGGTTCCCATCAAAGCACCACCGTTGCCTTGACCGCGTGGTTGGAGTCGTCGCCAAACACGAACTGATACACACCCGGCTTTGCCGCATCCTTTGGATGGATCTCGACGACTCCCTCTGCCGTCGCTCCTGGAGAGAGGTCTTTCTCGGGAATGTTCGATTGCTCAACGGCGACCTGCGCTGTTTGATTTGATCGAAACTGGGCAACTGATCTGTCGCTGATCTGCTTATTCGTCAACCCTGGCAGAAGATCAGCGTTTTGCTGAGGCGCAAGTTCAAAGACTTGCGGGGAAAGGACGCGATAAGGCTGGGCGCCGCTGTTCGTCACCGCGAAGCGCACGTACACCGAGTTTCCGTCCCGGACGGCATCCTGAAAGTTGACGCTTACCTGATTCTTTGGCGGATGCGCGTCATGCCCGTCGATGGGCGTAACGGTAAGCAGAGCGGAATCGATGGCTGAACCCCTGACCGAGCGAATCTCATCGGCAGATGGCTCTGCCGGCGGCACTCTCGCGCCTTTGATCTGCGGAACTGGAGAGGCGGACTCGTCGAGGACGAACGTCATCTGTTTCACGTCCCCTGGCGCTTCGAGTTCGTAAGCCGAGAACTCGTGTTCCGTCCAGACCATCAGATCTGTGGCTTGCCCGACCTGGAGGGGCTTGATGAAGACGTTGTTTTCATGCCACTCGATCTGCATCGCCTCGCTCCCGGCGGCAACGCGCACGATCTTTTCCGGCAGCATGATGATGCTGATGTGATTGAGGGCGGTTTGAATTGGGATGACCTGGTCCGAATGGACTGTCTGATGGACCACGTTCTGCGCGCCGGAGAAACTTGCGCCAAAGAGAAGGAATGGAACTGCCGCTTTCTTCAGGAGCATGACAAGTCTCCGCTGTTTCTCCCGGAGGAAGAGGATGCCCCTTGGGCGGTCCTCTTCCTGCCAGGCGGTTGACTCACAGCCATACGGAGTGAGTTTCGAATGCCGGGCCTATGGCCGGGCATCGGCTAACGAACTTCCTGACCCGCATTTCAAGGTCAAGCAATTCGCGTTTCGAGTAGCGGCGTCTTCCGCAAACCTTCCATTGGAAGAACCACTGCTGTGGTGTGCGCTGGATTCGGACGGAAACCCGAACAGCTCCATCCGATCTGCGCCAGTTCAGGAATCGCATGCTGCTCTCCCGTCTTCCCGGATGCGCGGCAGCGAGTCTTTGCCCCGGAGGACAAGTGCTCGCTTACCGCTCCACCGGGTGGCTGGTTTTCCAATCGTCCGCAGACAGGGCAAATCGAGCGCCCTGACGCACGTCAACGATCTCGCACGATCCGTTGTGTCACGCCGTCCATCCGGAGCAGGAATTCCTTCCTCTCCCCACGGAGCGAATAGAGGCAATCGGTTTCGACGACGACGTGCACTTTCTCGGCCGGGCACAGAACTTGCGTTCGAATTCCGCCCGTGCGCGCCGCAATCGAATCGACCACCTCCTGCGGAAAGGCGTGAAACAGGATCGATCCCATGCCTTTCCCGCGCGAGACGACGGTATGGAGCGCCTGACACCAGCCCACCCGGTCTTCCTGCTTTCCATCGCCCCAACTGCGAATGATGGATTGCAGCGAAGCAGCCTGTTCGCGGGCGTGTTCCTGAGCGCGGCGATGACGGGCCTTCGCTTTCGAGAATTCCCGCTGCTCGGCGGCGATACGTTGCCGATCACCCGAGTTCTTGGCATTCACCAGACGTTCGGTCGCCTGCTCATGCGCCTTCTGCTCCTCGTTGAGTTTGGCCTGAATCATTCCGTGACCGGCTGCGTACACGGTATTGATCAGACGCGATTCGGCGAACATAGGAGCCTGCACCGCGTTTCCCGTGATCAGCCCGCGGAACTGCTCGATTGGAAAGGGCTTCTCCACCATTTCCTCGATGTGTTTGCGAAGAATGTTGTAGAGCCTTCCAATGCGATCCGTGGGGAGAACGTCGAGCGACCGTGGCAGTTCCTTGTCATTGATGGCCTTGGCTTCTTTGAGAGCAAGCCATGGTGCCGGAGGAACCTGTTGGCGAATCGCCTGCAGCTTCTTCCGGTCGGCGTTGGTATTGTGCTTGAGCGAATCGATCTCCAGTTGCAGTTCGGAGACCAACTCGTAGAGCAGGTCCTCACGTCCGCTGGCGACGCAGGAGCTCATCAGGTCGGTGATGACCCCGATCTGATTGCCGCGCGACTTCAGAGCAACGAACTCGAGCGAGAACCAG
>Ga0209004_1000282_pt1 | contig 10236 bp, 8 predicted proteins | sample TexAe_RefH0_M1_FD_187948 | JGI IMG/M metagenome (GOLD analysis project Ga0209004, IMG submission 187948) | Forest soil microbial communities from Davy Crockett National Forest, Groveton, Texas, USA - Texas A ecozone_RefH0_M1 (SPAdes) (version 2) | ecosystem: Environmental > Terrestrial > Soil >... | reverse complement strand
GTCATGCTGTGGGTGGGTGGGTTTGATGTGCTCTACGCCTGCCAGGATTTTGAGCACGACCGCGAAGCCGGCCTACACAGCATTCCCCAGGCGCTCGGCGTTCCCGTGGCCTTCTGGGTAGCCCGCCTCATGCACCTGGCCATGCTGGGACTCCTCATTTGGTTCGGATACTTGTTCCGTTTCGGCATTGCGGGCTGGCTTGGCGTCGCAGTCGCGGGACTGCTGCTGGCGTATGAGCACTCCATTGTTTCCCCGCAGGATATGCGGCGCTTGAATGCTGCTTTTTTCACGATGAACGGCGTCATTGCCATGGTCTTCCTGGTATTCGTGGCCGCCGATGTGTGGCTGCGGAGATAAAGGCTGATGACCGAGGCGATGTCTCAAAAAGAGGCGCTTGAGCTGTGGTATGGTGCGAGGAAGCAGTCTGCCCAATCGCCCGTCGCTACGAACACCTTCGGCACATCCACAGGAGAATTTGGCACAGAAATGAAGATCGCCATCCAGGGAGAACACGGCTCATTCAGTCACGAAGCGACCATCGCTATGCTGCCGGACGCCGTGGTTGTGCCCTGCACCGTCTCGTCCGAAGTGTTCAACGCGCTCGCTGAAGGATCCGTGGACGGCGCGGTGATTCCCATCGAAAACAGCCTTGCCGGCTCGGTGCTGGAGCACTTCGACCTCCTGCTGCAGCACGACGTGAAAGTGGTTCGCGAGATGCAGTTGCGCATCCGCCACAACCTGATCGGGATATCGTCAACGATCGAGGACATCGATCGCGTCTTTTCGCATCCTGTCGCCCTGGCGCAGTGCCGCAAGTTCCTTGCCGAGCATCCGCGGATGGAGTCGTTCGCCTTTTACGATACGGCGGGAAGCGTGAAGCAGCTTGTGGAGTTGCGCGACCGCCACGCGGCAGCCATCGCCAGCGAGGCGGCAGCGCGCTATTACGGCGCACAGATTCTACGTGCGGGGATTGAGGACAATCCGGAAAACTTTACGCGCTTTTTTCTCGTACGGCGCGCCAGGGATGCCCGATTCGATGCGGCCGCAAACAAGACCAGCCTCGCGTTCTCCGTTGAGAACCGGCCGGGATCTCTGGTAGCTGCGCTGAACGGACTTTCGACGATGGGAACCAACCTGACCAAGATCGAGTCGCGGCCCGTGCATGGCAAACCATGGGAGTACGTCTTCTACGTGGATTGCCAGTTACATTCGGCAGATGAAGGTTCACGCGCCATCGAAGTGCTGAAACCCCACTGCGCAATGGTGAAAGAACTGGGCAGATACGTAGAAGCAAGGACCCAAAACAGGGATTAGGGATTAGTCAAAACAAATGCAGAGTTCTCGGCTGCCTTCGCTCACGGATGACGGAATGTGGATCAGCGCTCCTAACGACAAACTTTTAGGGAATGAAGATACGGAAATAAAAAGGGGATGGCCGCGGCCATCCCCTTTTTTCGCTATCTGAATTTGTTCAAATGTCCGCGCAGCCGGATTTCCTGTTCCCTGCTCTTTTAGAAGTGGTAAGCCACGCCCACGACCGGGTAGTAGATGTTGTACCACTTGTTGGTGGTGAACTCTGTATCGCCAAACGTCGGCACTTTGGTCACAAAGCCACGGAACTCGGCACGTATGTCAAAGCTGGGGCTGATCTCGTACGCAATGCCGCCGCCATAAAGTCCGCCAATCGCAGTCTGCTGCTTCACGTCGAGACTGGTGGTGGTGGCGTCGCGAATCGGCAGGAAGATGAATGCGCCTGGGCCAGCCTCAACAAAAGGGTTGAATTTCTTGAAGGTAAAGCTGCGCACGTAGGCGGCTGAAATCTCCTGTGTCCGGGTGTTCACCTGGTAGTGAACCGGGTTCACGTAGAAGTTAATCTTGTTCTCGTAAGTGATTCCATAATTGGCCTCAAGCGCGCTACTCGGGGTAAGCATGAAACGATAGCTGAGCAAGGCGCCATACGCGGCGTTGGAATGCACTTGAACATCGGTGGAGGAGGCAACAAAGGGCTCGACGAGAGCCGATCCACTGACGCTGATATCCTGCCGGCTTTCCTGAGCGCGGCTCGCTGCTACGCACACGGTCAGCAGAAAGGCAATAAGGGCGATTTTCTTCATTCGGTCTTGAACCTCGCGACTGCTCAACCGTCCGGCTGGCAACCAGCTTGTTGATTGCGGCGCGTCGGTTTCGACCCGGGCCCCGCTCTCAGCATTGTAAATGGCCTGAACGGGTTGCAGGCCGATCGGGCTGAATCGGAATGATCTAAATCAATAGACGCAGCACGCAGCAAATGGGAATCCCGGTGGAACAGGGAGTAGGGAGCTGGGAGTAGGGAATAAAAAACCAATGGAGATCCCTCCTACTCCCTTCTGTCGCTCGGAATTAGATTGAATGAAAAGGGATCGGCCATGGCCACCTTCGTTTCCACTTTTGTCTGGAAGATCTCGAATCTTGGCAAGCGGGCTTGTTACTCCCTGTTCCCTACTCCCTGCTTTTCTCCTGATCCTCTTCACCCTGCTCGCTCCACGTGGTAGTAGTAAGGCGGTCCGTGCTTCTGCGCCAACTCCCGCACGGTTTGCAGAAACGCCATGGCGGTGTAGGAGAGCGTGGCCTGCCGTCGGTGCACCAGCCGCAGCACGCGTTTGAACTCGAGCTCGTCCACGGTGACGCGTACCAGTTCGCCGGCCTCCAGTTCATGAGCGATGGTCAGGTGCGGCACCAGCGCCACTCCGTTGCCCATGGCGACAAAGCGCTTGATGGCTTCGATGGTGGGCAAATCGATGCCCATGTTCAAGGGTGTGCGGTAGCGCTGAAATGCTTCGATCACCTTGCGCCGCAGCGGCGACGTGACGTTATGGGCAATGAAGTTTTCCTTGCCCAGGTCGTTGATGCAGACGCGGGCCGACTTCGCCAGCCGATGCCGCGGGCTCACGATGAAAGCCAGGCTGTCGTTATATACGGCGATGGTGCGAAATTTCTCCGGGTCGAGCCGGAACGAGGTCACCCCAATCTCGAAGGTGCGCAGGCCAAGTTCCTCGGCAATGCGGCTGGCCAGCATGCGATGGACGGAGATGCCGATCTCCGGAAACTGGCGGCGAAACTCGTCGATAGCCGGAAGCAGGAACATGCAGGTGTACTCGTTTGCCGCCAGTTGCAGCCGACCGCGCTCCAGGCTTTTCAGTTCATCCAGTGCGCTGTTGGCCTCGCGACGCAGAGCCAGCAGACGCTGCGCGTAGTCGCGCAACAATTCACCGGAAGCGGTGAGCGAACCGTCGCGTGCGGCGCGGTCAAAAAGCGTTTCGCCCAATGACGCTTCGAGCTTGCGAATCACCTGGCTGATGGCCGGCTGGGTGCGGTGCAGGCGTACGGCAGCGCGGGAAAAGCTGCGCTCCTCCGCCACGGCAAGAAAGGTTTCCAGTTGAGAGAGTTCCATGGCAACTCCGGCGCGGAAGAGTGAACAGTGTTCAGTGCACAGTGAACAGTGCTTAGTGGACAGTGAACAGTGGTCAGCGAGCAGCAAACAGATTGCGACCTTTGCGCGACCGTATGTGCTGCGCGATAGTCACGATTGACATGCATCGAGCATGCGGATTAAGCCATGCGCTGCGTAACCCCGCCAACTGTCCCAGTCGGCGGCTGTTCTCTGTTCACTGTTTCACTGTTTCACTGTTTCACTGCTTCACTGCTTCACTACTTCACTACTTCACTACTTCATAAGCAATTGTAATAGGTTCCCCAAAAAGAATAACTTTGCCTTATACCGACCGGATGCGAGAAAATAAATGAGTTAGGAAACGTCTTCCCCGGCAGGCGTGAACATATATGAGCAATCCAAATCACGTTGCATTCTTCGACACCACTCTGCGCGATGGCGAGCAATCGCCCGGTTGCAGCATGACCACGCAGGAAAAGCTCACCATGGCGCACGCCCTTGAAGACCTGGGCGTCGACATCATCGAGGCCGGGTTCGCGATGGCCTCCGAGGGCGACTTCGCTGCCATTGCGACGATTACGCAGGCGGTTCGCAAGCCGCGCATCGCTTCCCTTGCCCGCGCCAAAACCGAAGACATCGAGATGGCCGCCCGCGCCCTGCAATTTGCGGAACGGTCGCGCATTCACGTCTTCCTCGCCGCAAGCGATCTTCACCTCGAGTACAAGCTCAAAATGAGTCGCCAGCAAGCTCTTGACCAGACGGCGGAGTCGGTGCGGCTGGCGCGTTCGTTCGTTGAGGACGTCGAGTTCTCGCCCGAAGATGCGACGCGTGCAGACCGCGACTTCCTCGTTGACATGGTTCGCATTGCAATTGAAGCCGGCGCCACAACCATCAACATGCCGGACACGGTGGGCTATACCACGCCGGAAGAATACGGACAAATGTTCCGCGAAGTGCGCGAGCGCATCCCGGCGGTTGACGCTGAGGGCATCATTCTCTCTTCGCACTGCCACGACGATCTTGGCCTTGCGGCGGCAAATTCGCTGGCAGCCATCACCGCAGGCGCACGGCAGGTGGAGTGCACCATCAACGGCATCGGCGAGCGCGCCGGCAATGCGGCCTTGGAAGAGATCGCGTCGGCGCTCTATGTCCGCGGCGATCGCTATAGCGTAGACACCAGCATCAAGCTCGATCAGCTCTATCCCACGAGCCAGGTGCTCGGCCAGATCATCACCTTCAAGCCATCGCCGAACAAGGCGATCGTCGGTGCAAACGCATTTGCGCACGAGTCGGGCATCCATCAGCACGGCATGCTGGCCAACCCGCTCTGCTACGAGATCATGACGCCGACGCTGGTGGGTGTGTCGCGGACGAGCCTCGTGCTGGGTAAGCACTCAGGTCGCGCGGCTCTGCGGCATCGCCTCGAGCAGCTTGGGTACACCCTTTCGCGCGAAGAGTTGCAGCAGACGTACTACCGCTTTGTGGCGCTGGCCGATCGCAAGAAGAACATCTACGACCAGGATCTGATCGGAATACTGCCCGATCCGATTCGCGACCGGCATAGCGAACCAGTGTCGGAGTTGGACTAGCTTGCGGCTGATCACTGTTCACTGACCACTTTCCACTGTTCACTGAGAAAATGAATGAAGCTGAAAATTCTTGTAACTGCCGGAGACGGCATCGGACCCGAAGTTACCAACGAAGCGGTCGCAGTGTTGCGCGAAGTCGCGGAACTGGGCGGCCACGCTATCCATATTGATGAGAAGCGCATCGGCGGCGTAGCGATTGTGAAGGATGGATCGCCGTTACCCAAGGACACGCTCGATGCGGCGCTCGCAAGCGACGCAGTGCTGCTGGGTGCGGTGGGCGGCAACGAGTTCAATTCCCTGCCCCCGGACAAGCGCCCCGAAGCCGGTCTGCTGCAACTCCGCGCAGCGCTTGGGGGGTTTGCGAATCTTCGGCCCGCGTTTGCATTTAAGGAGCTTGCGGTCAACAGCCCTTTGCGGCCGGAGATCATCGATGGCGCGGACATCCTGTTTGTGCGCGAACTGCTCGGCGGTCTCTACTTCGGTCAGCCGCGCGAATGGAACAAAACCACCGGCGAAGCCTGGAACACCATGCGCTACACCCGCGACGAAGTAGCTCGCGTGGCGCGGATCGCCTTTGAGCTGGCAATGAAGCGGCGCAAAAAGCTGACCAGTGTGGACAAAGCGAATGTGCTGGAGACTTCCCAGCTGTGGCGCGCGACGGTAAATGAAGTTGCCGCGGAGTTTCCCGGCGTGACGGTCGAGCACCAGTATGTCGACGCCATGTCGATGCACCTGATGAATCAGCCGCGCAGTTACGACGTTATCCTAACAGAGAATCTCTTCGGCGACATTCTCAGCGATGAGTCGGCAGTGATCACCGGATCGCTGGGCATGTTGCCCTCGGCAACCATCGGCGGCAAAGTCAATCTTTACGAGCCGGTGCATGGATCGGCGCCGGATATTGCAGGCAAAGGCTTGGCGAATCCGCTCGGCGCGATCCTGACCGGCGCCCTGATTCTGCGCCACTCTGGAGGCCTCGATGCCGAGGCTGCGGCAATCGAATCGGCGGTGCGCAAAGTGCTTGTACAGGGATTCCGTACTCCGGATCTCGCACGTGCCAATCCGCAAGGCTTCCCGGTGCTTTCGACCACCGAAATGGGCGCCAAAGTTCGCGAGACCTTGAAAACGGCTCTCGTGAACGCATGAGCAACAGTTTTGAAGGGGCACGGCTTCAGCCGTGCCAATGAGCAGTCAAGCATGAGGGTACGGGCTTTAGGCCGTATATCAGAAAACGGAAGCTGACCCGCGGGCTGTAGCCGCTGAGGGATGTAGTGAGTCAATCAATGAGCGCACCAAAAACACTATTCGAAAAAGTCTGGGAGCAGCACGTAGTTGTTGAGCCGAAAGGCGAGCCAACGCTGATCTACATCGATCTGCAACTGCTGCACGAGGTCACTTCCCCGCAGGCATTCGAAGGACTGCGGCTGGCAGGGCGCAAGGTTCGCCGCCCCGACCGCTGCATTGCAACCGTGGATCACAACGTGCCGACAACGATGGAAGGCCGGCTGCACATCGTCGACCAGATTGCCGCCACGCAAATCGAAACGCTGCGCAAAAACTGCACCGACTTTGGCGTTGAGCTTTATGACGTAGACAGTCGCGAGCAAGGCATCGTCCATGTAATCGGCCCGGAGCTCGGCATCACCAAGCCGGGCATGACCATCGTCTGCGGCGATTCGCACACGTCTACGCACGGCGCGTTCGGGGCGCTCGCTTTCGGCATCGGCACCAGCGAAGTGGAGCACGTGCTGGCCACGCAAACGCTGCCGCAATCGAAGCCGAAGACCTTCCGCATTTCCGTCGAAGGGGAACTGCCGCACGGTGTAACGGCTAAGGACATCATTCTCGCCATCATCGGCAAGATCGGCACCGACGGCGCGACAGGCTGCGTAATTGAATACGCAGGCTCGGCCATTCGCGTGCTTTCGATGGAAGGCCGCATGACGATCTGCAACATGAGCATCGAGGCCGGCGCCCGCGCAGGCATGATCGCTCCAGACGAGACGACCTTCGCGTATCTCGAAGGCCGCAGATTCAGTCCAAGGGGTGAAGCCTGGAAGGCAGCCGTTGCGGAGTGGAGCAAGCTGCCCTCCGATCCCGGCGCGAAGTTCGATCGCGAACTGACGATCGATGCGGCGACGCTGGTTCCCTATGTGAGTTGGGGCACCAGTCCCGGCATGGTCGCGCCCATCACTTCCTCCGTGCCTGACCCCGCAGCTGTTCAAAACGAGCAGGAGCGCAAAGGCCTCGAGCGTGCGCTCGAATACATGAATCTGAAGCCGGGCACGCCGCTTGCAAATGTCGAAATCGATCGCGTGTTCATCGGTTCCTGCACCAATTCGCGCATCGAAGATTTGCGCGCGGCAGCACGCATCGCTGCCGGATACAAGGTGTCGACACACGTGAGCGCGATGGTGGTTCCGGGGTCGCAGCAAGTGAAAGCGCAGGCCGAAAAAGAAGGCCTCGACCAGATATTCAAAGATGCCGGATTCGACTGGCGCGAGCCCGGTTGCTCCATGTGCCTAGGCATGAACCCCGACATTCTATCGCCCGGCGAGCGTTGCGCTTCGACCAGCAATCGCAACTTCGAAGGCCGCCAGGGACGCGGTGGACGCACGCACCTCGTCAGCCCCGAAATGGCAGCCGCGGCGGCGATCGCCGGCCACTTCGTCGATATTCGTAACTGGCCCGTTCATGAGGAGGTAAAGGCCTGATGGAACCGTTCAAGACACTAACCGCATTGGCCGCGCCTCTCGATCGCACCAACGTCGACACCGATCAGATCATTCCCAAGCAGTTTTTGAAACGCATTGAGCGCACCGGATACGGCGAATTCCTCTTTTTCGACTGGCGCCGCACCGCGTCGGGAGATCCTGATCCGAACTTTCCGCTGAACGATCCGCGTTACAAGGGCGCGCAGATACTAATCGCCGGCAAGAACTTCGCCTGCGGATCGAGCCGCGAGCATGCTGCGTGGGCCCTGAGTGATTATGGATTTCGCGTAGTGATTGCGCCGACGTTCGCCGACATCTTCTTTTCAAACGCTGGAAAGAACGGTATTGTGCTGGCTCGGCTGACTGAAGAAGAAGTTGCGACGCTCCTCCAGAATGCAAAAAACATTCCGAACTACAAGCTGACCGTCTCGCTCGAAGAGCAGACAGTAACGGACGATCGCGGATTCAAGGCAACCTTCGACGTAGATCCATTCCGCAAGTTCTGCCTGATTGAAGGGCTCGACGACATCGGCCTGACACTGCGCCACGCAGCGGAACTCGACAAGTACGAAGCGGAACACGACAAGGCCGGTTGGCTGAAGGCGAAGTAATCTGGCATCCCGGGTCTCACTTCTGAGACCTGGATTGCCGAAAACAATCAATGCGCGGAATCGCTTCGCATCACCGCGAACAGACTAACCACTGATCACTGACAACTGACCACTGGCGAACGAAGAGAGCAAATGACCATCGAAGGCAAGCGACAAAGCATTCCGTTGACTGAGGGCCCAAGCCGCGCGGCTGCGCGATCTTATTTGCGTGGGTCTGGATTTGCAAAAGACGATCTCCACAAGCCGATCATCGGCATCGCCAACACGTGGACCGAAATCGGCACCTGCAACGTACATCTACACGAAGTGGCCGAGGCTCTGAAGGAAGGCATTCGCGAAGCAGGCGGCACGCCGATGGAGTTCAACACCGTTACCATCTCCGACGGCATCACGATGGGCACGCAAGGCATGAAGGCGTCGCTCGTCTCACGCGAAGTCATCGCCGACAGCATTGAATTGGTAGCACGCGGAAATCTGTTCGACGGCCTCGTCGGCATCGGCGGATGCGACAAGAATATGCCCGGCATCATCATGGCGCTCTGCCGCCTGGATATTCCCGGCATGATGCTCTACGGCGGATCCATTGCTCCTGGAAAACTCAATGGTATAGACATCACCATTCAGAACGTGTTTGAAGGCATTGGCGCTTACGCTGCCGGCAAGATTGACGATGCCGGCCTTGAAGCCCTTGAAGCCAACGCCTGCCCCGGTGCGGGCGCGTGCGGCGGCCAGTTCACCGCGAACACCATGGCCATGAGCGGCGAGATGCTGGGCATCTCTCCGTTACAGCTCTCCGGCGTTCCTGCCACCGATAAAGATAAGCACGCTGCGACCCGCGAGGCCGGCCGCATGCTGATGGATGCAGTCCGGGCAAATCGACGTCCGTCGCAAATCATCACCAAAACTTCCATCAAAAATACGATTGCGAGCGTTGCGGCGAGCGGCGGGTCGACGAATGCTGTTCTGCACCTGCTTGCCATTGCGCAAGAGATGGGCATCAAACTTTCGATCGACGATTTCGACGCCATTTCGAAGAAGACGCCGTTTATTTGCGACTTGGTTCCGGCCGGCAAGTACATGGCTTCGCACTTCCAGGCGGCGGGCGGTTCGCGTCTGCTGGCGAAGCGGCTGATCGATGCCGGGCATGCGGATGGCTCGACGCTGACGATTAGCGGTCGCACGCTGGCCGAAGAAGCCGCGTTGGCCCAAGAGACTCCGGGGCAAGTCGTAATCAAAACTTTCGAACAGCCCCTCAAACCGACCGGCGGACTCGTCATTCTCAAAGGCAATCTCGCGCCCGAAGGTTGCGTAATGAAAATTGCCGCTGCGGATCGCTACGAGCATCGTGGGCCGGCGCGGGTGTTTGATTCCGAGGAAGAATGCTTTGCCGCGGTGCAAGGCGACAAGATCAAGCCGGGCGACGTGCTGGTGATTCGCTACGAGGGACCAAAGGGCGGCCCGGGTATGCGCGAGATGCTGCAGGTAACGGCGGCGGTAAGCGGGCACCCTGAGTTGAGTTCGACGGTAGCGCTCCTGACCGACGGCCGCTTCAGCGGGGCAACGCGCGGATTCACTGCGGGGCACGTGGCGCCTGAAGCGTTTGTTGGCGGGCCAATTGCAGCGGTGCGCGAAGGCGACATCATCGCATTCGACATCAAGAACCGCACGTTGAATGTGGAGATCAGCGCGGAAGAAATGGCAAAGCGGCTGAAGGATTTCAAACCGCCCGCGCTGCGCTGGCCTGCGGGAGTATTTCGTAAATATGTCGACCGCGTATCGAGCGCATCGCTTGGGGCAACAACGTAGAAGCAGTGCACAGTGGTCAGTGAACAGTGATCAGAAAAAGCTGGAAACTACCAAGGAGACAAACATGGGGAGCAAGGCAAACGCGA
>Ga0209004_1000281_pt1 | contig 10246 bp, 9 predicted proteins | sample TexAe_RefH0_M1_FD_187948 | JGI IMG/M metagenome (GOLD analysis project Ga0209004, IMG submission 187948) | Forest soil microbial communities from Davy Crockett National Forest, Groveton, Texas, USA - Texas A ecozone_RefH0_M1 (SPAdes) (version 2) | ecosystem: Environmental > Terrestrial > Soil >... | reverse complement strand
GGCGATTCTGAGTGGGGCGACTACAAGGTAACTGCCGGGGAAGCCGAGGTTGTGCGTCAACGGAAGTAGCTTCAAATCTGGTCGGGGTTTCGTGTTCCGAGCAAATCACCGGCATCTCGGAAGTTGGCAATTTTTTGCCTAACTTTCCAGATTGGCTACAATCCGACGCCACCAAGCCGTTAACAAATTCGCTGAATGCTTCCTGCAACCCTTCACCTCGCCAACGGCTCTTGATCCCGCGAATTCATGAATGCCCGGTGTCCGCCGTGCGACCGCAAATTCGGATCGGCAATCGGCGGTTTCGACTGGTCGGCTGAAAATCCGCGCAGCAGCTTCGGATTCGGCTTGAACTTCGGCGGCCCGCCATAAAATTGCCGAGCGTGACTCAGCACCATTCCATTGCGTCCGTGCATCGGCTGCACAATCCCGCGCAGGTGCACATCCGCATCGCGAAACTTCCGCAACTCGCCAACCTCGTCGCGATCTTCCCGCATGCTGACGATCGTAAACCGGCATTGCTCATCCGGCGTGTCAGGCGAGCACACATCCAGAAACCGCGTCCCGTCCGGCAGTTCCACCACGTCGTAGACGTGCACATTGACGCACACGTCTTTCTTGACGAGCTTGGCAGCGTCGTCAGGATTTACGCAGAGTTTCTGATGCGCAGCGAAGGCGATCGATGAAGCGAAGCCCAAAAACAGGAGAGTCCCCAGACGACTCAGACGCACAATGAACCTTTCCGGGGAATGACGACAATCTATCGCGAGAGGTGCCGCCGCAAAAGTTACCGGCATCACAGTACTTCACGGCCGCCTTATTGGTCGCCGAGCGTGAACACAACGGAGGTCGAAGTCTCCGCGACAGCTGGACGGCCTTCCAGAAGGTAAGGCTTGTATTTATATTTTCGAACGGCATCCAGGGCTGGTTTCTGAAGCATCTTCGGGCCAGAAATCACGATTGGGCACAGAACTTCTCCGTGCGTGCCCAACTCGAAAAGCACAACTACGGTACCCGTGACACGCGCTGCCATCGGATAGTGAGGAATCACTGGCTCGCTCTTTTGAATAAGTAGATTCTGAGCTAAGGTCGGCGAGAGTTTGATATACAGCTTTCCGGCCACAAGCTTTTTACAAAAATCATTCTGCTGCGCATCAACGCGGCCGACAGCCGACAGGGCAAAAAGGATAGTGGCCGCTAAAATCGAGTCTCTAACAAGTGACTTCATCCCATCCTCAATCCGCCGGGACGTGAAATCAACTTTGGACCGGATTCCTGACCACTGCTCACTGTCCACTGCCCACAGGCACCAGTTCCTCGCTCTTCGCCCCCTGTCCATAATGGCTCTGCACGTAGTTGTCGAGAATCTGCTTGAACTCGGCAACGATGGTATCGCCGCGCAGTGTCGTATAGAGCTTGCCATCGACATACACTGGCGCCTTCGGCTCTTCAAACGTACCCGGAAGGCTGATGCCAAGGTTGGCGTGCTTCGATTCTCCCGGCCCGTTCACCACGCAGCCCATCACCGCCAGTTTCAGCTCTTCCACGCCGGGATACTTCTTGCGCCACTCCGGCATCGACGTGCGCAGGTAGCTCTGGATCTGCTCCGCCAGTTCCTGGAAATACGTGCTGGTCGTGCGTCCGCATCCGGGGCAGCTTGTCACCTGCGGCATAAAGCTGCGAATCGAGAGCGATTGCAGAATCTGCTGCGCCGCCTGCACCTCTTCGGTGCGATCGCCGCCCGGCTTCGGCGTAAGGCTCACGCGAATCGTATCGCCGATGCCTGCGAGCAGCAGCGGAGCCAGCCCGGCCGTCGACGCAATCAGCCCCTTCGCGCCCATGCCGGCTTCGGTCAATCCCAGGTGCAGCGCATAATTGCATCGCGCCGCAAGATTTGTATAGACATCGATCAAATCGCGAACACCCGACACTTTCGCCGACAAAATAATCTGGTCAGCCCGCAGCCCAAAGTGTTCGGCAGCCTTGGCCGACTCCAGCGCGCTCACCACCATCGCTTCCATCATCACGTCGCGCGCGGGCAGCGGATCGGCCTTCTTGCTATTCGCGTCCATCATCCTGGTCAGCAAAGACTGATCCAGCGATCCCCAGTTCACGCCAATGCGCACTGGCTTCTGGTTCTCGACCGCGCACTCCACCATCACCTGGAAATTGTCGTTGTCCTTTTTCCCGATCGACGCATTGCCGGGATTGATCCTGTACTTCGCCAGCGCCTTCGCCGTCTCGGGAAACTTCTTCAGCAACAAATGGCCGTTGTAGTGGAAGTCGCCCACAATCGGCACCCGGATTCCGCGCTTGTCCAGCCCCTCCACAATCGCCGGAACCGCCGCCGCCGCCTCCTCGTTGTTCACCGTAACGCGCACAATCTCCGACCCGGCCATTGCCAGAGCAGCAACCTGCTCAATGGTGCCGGTGACGTCGGCGGTATCGGTGTTGGTCATCGACTGCACGACAACCGGAACCTCCCACCCCACGCGAACGTGGCCGATCTTGACCGTGGGAGTTTTCCTGCGCTGAATCTCTGCCATAGCGACCTCTTCCTTTCCAGTTTACCTGCTCTCGGAATTCCTCTTGCCGCCTTTGACCGCAGTGGCACCATTTTTGGAACAGGAGCCTCAGAATTGAATCGGAAAATGATTTCAACCAAAGGAGTTAGGGCTTTCTTGCCAACTCGAACGCCCGCGCCAGCCACTCAACGGCCTCGCGGGCATCTCGGTCCTCGCGAAGCAAATAAACCCTCCATTTGCGCCCCTCTCCCTGTTTTTTCTTCCGGCTTCTCCCTTGCTCCTCCATGGTTCCGGCTGCAAAGCACGGCGCCGCCGCAATCCGCTTGGCCAGTGCAGGCGTTTCCCGCGCGAACTTGATCAGAATGGCGTCCTCTGCAAACAAGGCACGCGTCCCAGGAAGCGCCGCAAACACCACATCCGCTCGATAAACCAGAGTCATCCCAAACGCTCGTTTGAACGCCGCTCCCGGCCATTGCTGCAATTCCGCACACAGCCCATCGGCCCAGCGCCGTGCTGCCTCCGAGGTCGGCTTCATCATCGAACGCTGCGGCTTGCCTTCCAAATACGTGATCCTTTCCGCTTCATCTTCAATTCATGGAGCAATATCCTGAAGCCGAAGTGCAACCTGAAGCCCAGGACCAACATAGGAACAACCAGTCCGATTTTTCCTGAGGGCTTGGCAATTCTCCGTCAACCGTCTGCTCTCGCTTCGAGTGTGCGTAAGCAGATACAATGCTGGCATGCTGTATCGCACTCCTCATCGCCTTCTGACCATCGCGCTCGCTCTTGTGGCTGTCTCCGCTATCAGCCTCTCCGCGCAGGATACGTCCCATCGCGGCCGCAAGTACAAACCTCCGCCGCCAACTTCGCACGTTGAGGTCACGGTGATCCGAGATGCCGATTCCAAGCCTGTTGAGAATGCTTCGGTCATCTTTCAGCTCGAAGGCGATAAGGGCAACATGGAACTCAAGACCAACGAGGACGGCAAATCGGTCATTGACGTTCTTCCCACGGGCGCAAAAATTCGTCTCCAGATCATTGCCAAGGGTTACCAGACCTACGGCGAGGAGTACACGCTCGACAAGTCCGATATGGCCTTCGGCGTTCGCCTCAAGCGGCCGGGCGAACAGTACTCCATCTACAAGGACCACAGCCAGGACGCGCAGAAAGACGGCAAGAGCGGCGATTCTCCCAAGGCCACGCCTCCTGCTACGCCCCCCGACAAGCCCAACGACTCTGCCGCGCCGTCTACGAATCCTCCATCCAAACCGCAGTAATCAAGCTGCCGTGTACGGCGACCCTGTCTGCTTGCGAGCCTCGCGATGATCAGCCAACCTCTCATCGGAAAAGCGGTGCTGATCACCGGGGGCGCACGCCGCATCGGCCGCGCGATCGCATTGGAACTCGCATCCGCCGGCGCCGACGTCACCGTTACTTACCGCACCTCGAAGACAGAGGCGGAAGAAACTCTCGGGCTTATCAACCAGCTCAACAGGCAAGCGATCGCGCTTGAATGCGATGTGCGTTCCGAGCAGTCTGTGCGCTCGGCCGTTGCGGCCTCGATCAATTTCCACGGTCATCTCGACGTGCTGGTAAATAACGCAGCCATCTTCGAGTCCACTCCGCTGGATCAGCTAAGCCTGGAGCAGTGGGATGCGGTTTTCGAAACCAACGCCCGTGGACCGTTTCTTGTTGCTCGCGAAGTCTTGCCGCATCTGCGCGCATCTCATGGCCGCATCGTCAACATCGGGTCGCTCGGCGGTCTGCGCGCCTGGGCCGGTCACGCGCACTACTGCGCTTCGAAGGCCGCACTGCACATGCTCACGCAGGCTATGGCCAAGGCCTTTGCGCCCGAAGTCGCTGTCAATTGTGTTGCTCCAGGTTGGATCGATCTTGGCGAGGATGAAGCTCAAGCGGCTGCGGAACGGTTCGCCGCCAAAACGCCCATGAAGCGCAATGGCACGGCAAAGGATGTTGCACAAGCCGTGGCCTTCTTCGCCTCAACTGGAGACTTCATTACCGGACAGGTCCTCGCCGTCGATGGCGGCTTGGGTTTGTAGTAAATCGCCGCTACCTGCGCAACCATGACGGGTGCTGAGTTCACCTCGAAAACAAGCGACTCCAGAACCCTTTGCCCGCGGCTTGGGCCGAGTCTCTCTGCCCGCTGTTTGTCCGCCGGCTCTTGCTATCCGCTCGGACGTCGAATTGAAGGGGAGTTCCATCCCAAAGTCCGATGGGTTCCGGCTGCACTGGCCACTTTGCGCCGTTTACCGCGGCCTGCGGATTGCTGACGAACAGCCGGTGCGCCATCTCCTCGCCAGCCTTTGCGACCACGTAGTCGTAGCCCTTCTTCAAGTGCAGCGGACGCCACTCGGGATGATGCGCGTCGCTGGCCAGAAAGTGAATCCAGTTGCGTTCCAGCAAGGCATCGGCGAAAGCCTTCGCCACCTTCCCAAATCGCCCGTACAGCGATGCCGAAGTTACCTGCACCAGGCATCCTTCGCGCATCCACTCGGCCAGCATCTCCGGATTCTGCTGTAGAACCGGGTTCCGCTCCGGATGCGTAACGATCAACGTGTATCCCGCATTCCGCAGCCGGTTCAGCGCCGCCGTCAACTGCGGCGGAATCAGCATGTCCGGAAATTCGATCAGCAGGTATCCCTTTCCATCAATCGAGTAGTACAGCGGATTCTCAAGGGCATCTGCGATATTCTGCGCATTTAAGTGGAAGTCACAGCCCAGGCTCAGTTTAACCTTCTCGCCCACCCGTTCCTGAAGTTCTGCCATCCGGATCTTGTTGATTTCGGCTTGGTATGGGTAGCTCTCGCTCGCATGGGGACTGCAGACAATGTGAGTGACGCCTTCGCTGATCGCTGCCTCGGCCAGTTCAACAGAGGTTTCCAGGTCCGGCGAACCGTCGTCTACGCCGTAAATCAAGTGCGTGTGGATATCAATCATCGGATCCCGGTCTTATTGCCGCCATGCATCGGCTCAGTGTGTTGCCAGTGCTTCCATCATCGATGCGAAGATCTTCCAGCCGTCTGCCGAGCCCAGCAGCTTCTCGCTTGACCGGTCAGGATGGGGCATCATTCCCAGTACATTCCGTCCCTCGTTCAGAATTCCAGCGATATTGCTTAGAGAACCGTTCGGATTTGCATCTTTGGTAATCTCGCCCGCCGGCGTTGCGTAGCGGAATGCAATACGATCTTCCGATTCAAGCCGCTTCAACTCCTCCGAAGTGCAGAAGTAGTTCCCCTCCATATGCCCGATGGGGATCTGCAGCACCTCGCCCTGGGTGAGCTGATTGGTGAATGGACTATTGGTCGTCTCGGTCCGCAGGTGCACCTGCTTGCAGATGTACTTCAGCCCCGCATTGCGCATCAGCGCCCCCGGCAGCAGCCCCGACTCAGCCAGTATCTGGAAGCCATTGCAGATACCCAACACCAGTCCACCGCCTGCGGCAAACTTCTGCACAGCCTGCATTACCGGCGAAAAGCGTGCAATTGCCCCCGTGCGCAGGTAGTCGCCATACGCAAAGCCGCCTGGAACCAGCACGGCGTCCACGCCTTGCAAATCCTCGGAGTCGTGCCAGAGAAACGTGACTGGCTGGTGTGCAATCTCCGCAATCACGTTGTAGGTGTCGTGGTCACAATTGGACCCGGGAAAGACCAGAACGCCGAATTTCATACTTTTAGGTTACCAGTTTGTTAAAGAGAGTTGTCACCGCTCTGTCGAAAGGTCATCTGCCCCGATATGGATCAAGCAGGGTGCCCCATCCAGGACGTAGTTTCACCGCGGCATGGGGTGGGAAATCACGATTTCGCCCTGTTCTCAGTATGTCAGCTGCAACTGCAAGCCCTTCGCATCATCCGCTACCAGCGCTGTCGCGCGATGGTGCTCTGCGTCGAAGTTCGTCGAAATTGGCGTCGCGGCAAGATGGTCCAGTGGCGTAACCGTTGCGGCGGCATACGGCTTGGTCGCGCCGTACACTTCAATGGACAGCAGCTTCCACCAAGGCAGAAAGGTACCCTGGCGCGGAGCCACCGTCAAAATCAGCCCCTGCGCACTCAGCCTGCAGGCAAATTGCACTCGCAGATAGTCGCCCTTCTTGAAGTTGTAGCTCACCCCATCATCCAGATAAAGCGACCCTTCGCATCCGGCCCCGAGCGCGGTCGGCGGATAAATGCGTAGCGTCAGCGGCCCAACGGGCTTCTCGTCCGTGCTCTGCACCAGTGGCTGCTCCGGCACAATCGCCCCCGCCCGCACAAACACCGGCAGCGTTTCCAACGTCCGGTGAATATGTACTTCTGGCTGCGCAATTGCCGCATTATCAATGCCTTTGCGTCCCGAAGTTGGATCGATTCTTGAACCCGTCCAGTAGTCGTACCAACTCGAAGGTGGCAGCGCCACCTGGTAGTCATCCAGTTCGTCAGGATACGGGCTCTGCGCCACCAGCAAATCCGGCCCCACCATAAACGCATTTCCTGTGCTCAGATCCAGCGGCCCGCCGTCAGCCTCGCCATGCGGAAACTCCAGAAACAGCGGCCGCATAATCGGCAGCCCCGTGCGGCTCATCTCCTCCGCCGTCGTGTAGAGATACGGCATGAGCCGGTAGCGCTCCTCGATATATCGCCGGCGAAGGCTTACATCTTCCGACGTGCCGTTTTCCCAAGGCTCCTGCGGCAGCGTGCCCACTGCGGTGTGATCGCGATCGATGGGATGAAACGCCGCTACCTCCAGCCACCGCGTCAGCAACTCCGGCTGCGGAGAACCGGCAAACCCACCCACGTCCGCGCCCGCCATCGCAAATCCGCTCAGCCCCAGGTTCAGTAGTTGTGGAGTCGTCTGGCGCAGATGATCCCACGTGCTCGAATTGTCCCCAGTCCACGTGACCGCATAGCGATGCCCGCCCGCAAAACTGGCGCGCGTCATCACAAACGGCCGCACGTTCGGCTCCAGCTTCAACAGCCCTTCAAACGTGCCTCGCGAATTCTGCATGCCGTAGATGTTGTGAATTTCGAGATGGTTCGCAACCCGCGTTGTGAATCCCGGCTCGTCAATTCGGTGCTGCGTGTCATCCGGCATGGTCTTCGACGGGACGAGAAAAATCGCAGGCTCATTCATGTCATTCCAGAATCCGGCGACACCCTGCTTCACAAAATCCGCGTAGAGCGTGCCCCACCACTCGCGCGACACCTTGCGTGTGAAATCCGGAAACACAGCCTTGCCCGGCCAAACAACGCCCTCATAAACTGTGCCGTCCGGGTTTTTCAAAAAGTGATCCCCCGCAATCCCTTCCTCAAATGGCTTGTACTTTGCCAGGGGCTGATCGGCAATATGGAGGTCAGTAATGACAACCGTGCGCAAATGCTCTGCGCGCAGATCCTTGATCATCTGCTCAAAGGTCGGGAACCGCTCCTGGTCCACCGTGAACGGCCAATTCTTGTGCTGGAAATCAATGTCGAGCCAGATCACGTCTGCCGGAATCCGCTCGCTGCGCAGACGGTCTCCGATGCGCTTCACCTCGGCCTCGGGATAGTAGCTGTAGCGCGACTGCTGATAGCCAAGCGCCCACATCGGCGGCATCGGCGTAGTGCCCACCAGCCACGCCCACGACTCAACAACGCTCTTCGGCTCTGGACCATAAAGAACATAAAAATCCAGAGGCCCAGCCTCCGATCCGAACGAATAGCCGTCGCGGTACTCCTTGTTGAAATCGAAACTCGCCCGCCACGTGTTGTCGAAATAAATCCCCGCGCAAATACCTTTGTTGAACGTGATGAACCACGGAATCGACTTGTAAATCGGATCGGTCGTCTGCTGCCACCCGAACGCATCCGTATTCCAATCCGTGAAAGACTCATTGCGCCGATCAAGTGGCCCGGGTTTGTCGCCCAGCCCGAAATAGTGCTCTGTTGCCGGCGACTTCATGTACACGCGAAACGATGTGCCGTGATATTCAATGGGCCGTCCCGGCAAATCCTGCGCAATCAAGTGTCCCGCATTGTCCGTAACACTTAACCCAAAGGGATCCTTGTGCACCGTCACATGCAGCTTCGCCGTCTTGAATCCCACGGACGCTCCATTCGACTCCGGCGTCACATTCGCGCTCGCCGTTCGCGAAGAGGGAAGCACCGCCCATGAAGCATCTTCAGGCAGTTGCCCAGTTGGACCGACGCGCACCCGCACCAGGTCATCGCGCAACGCCGTGATCTGCATGACCGCCGCGCCCGAGCGAATCTCGATTCCATTTGCAAGGGCGCGCGATGAAGTCACGCGATCCAGGCGGACGAACGTGGGCTTTGGTTGCGCCCCGGAGTTGATGGTCAGTTGTGATGCTGCGGCTACGAACAGAATTCCAATTACAACAAACGAAGAGCATCTCGCTCTGGTCACTCAGCACCTCATGGGAGCCAGGTTGATGGTCGTTAGAAAGAATACTTTCCCTGAGCGCAACTGGGAAACGCAAGTCATTGCAGGGAGTCACAACTGATTCAAACTTCCGCTAACTTGCTGACCTGCTACCGCGCGAAGCGCTGCTAACCAGCTAAGCCGCATTCAACCTACACCTTGACCTTTGCCGCCCGCGTCCGCGTCTCACTCACAAACGCATCGTCCTCAGCAAACCCCGCCTTCATTGATCCCACATTGATCTCTACATTTGAAAGTGCACCCGTCAGCGCCGCCTGCGCCAGCGCAACCGCAGTCGTCAGATCCGACGCCATATTGGGATTCGTAATTGGCTTCAGCGTCTCCGCAATCTGCGAGACCTCTGCGGCACGCTCCGCCACGCCCAGCGGAACACTCGTAGCCTGCCGCAGCGCCGCATTCACACCAATGCCCCCATCGTCTGTCTCCCGCGCGGCGCGATACGCCTTCATCACCACGTTGTACGACTCGGCATCCGCATCAATCGCCGTCTTCAACTCTTCACGCAGTATCGCCAGCCGCGCAATTGCCTCGCTCAACGGCGCCTCATGTTGTAGATACGCTTTCTTGCCTCGCGACATCGCCGCCACCATGTGCGCCAAGCCCGCGGCCATCGCGCCACTCGCTGCCGCCGCACTTCCGCCTCCAGGAGTGGCCGTCGGCGCAGCAAGCTGTTCAATAAACGGCTCAACAGCAGCGCGCAATCCGCCCACGGCAGTCTTCCCACCCATTACTGCGGCCAGCCGATTCTCCAGGATCAGCGAAGAATCAAAGTTTTCCACCTGCAGGAACCACTCCGCCGCCTGCTCAATTGCTAATTTAGGAATCAGCCCCACAATCTCGCTCGACACCGGCATCACGCCATACCGCGCAGCCTCGCGCTTCACCGCTTCGAACACGCGCCCAATCGGCGTCTGCTCAAAATCCGTCAGGTTCATCGAGACCTGCGCCATCCCGCGCACCAGGAATCCCGCGCCCTTCACAAACCGGAAACCGCCGGAAGACGCCCGCACCGCCTTCGCAATCCTCTTCGCAACATCTACGTCGGCGGTATTCAAAAACACGTTGTAGGCAATCAGGAATTTGCGCGCACCCACCACTGTCGCCCCCGCCGTGGGATGCACCTTCGCCTCGCCGAAATCAGGCTTCCGCGCTGGATTCGTCGCAATCTCCGCTCGAATTCCCTCAAACTGCCCGCGCCGGATGTTCTCGAGATTCTGCCGCTCCGGAGTCGCCGCGGCCGCCTCATACAAATACACCGGAATCGCGAACCGCTTCGCGATCTCCGCGCCCAC
>Ga0209004_1000280_pt1 | contig 10283 bp, 20 predicted proteins | sample TexAe_RefH0_M1_FD_187948 | JGI IMG/M metagenome (GOLD analysis project Ga0209004, IMG submission 187948) | Forest soil microbial communities from Davy Crockett National Forest, Groveton, Texas, USA - Texas A ecozone_RefH0_M1 (SPAdes) (version 2) | ecosystem: Environmental > Terrestrial > Soil >... | reverse complement strand
TCACGCCGTTGTCGGTACGCATAACTTTACGTTGAACTCTTGCAAGATCACGACCAGCACCTACGGCGTATACATGCAGCAGGCCGATACATTGGTATCGAACAATTGCGACATCAATGGCAATAATTCGCCTGGTACGATAGGCTATTACATCGCGCTGGCTCCGGGCAATATTACGATCAATGGCGGTGCGATACGGAACTGTACATGTGCGGTTAAGGCGTACAATACCAATACGAACGCTGTGGTTGATAATATTGTGGGGACTGATGTTAACTTGTCGGGGACGGTGTCGCAATTCTGTAGTTTCTTTACGAACGGAGCGCACTACGGGAGCAATGTGCGATTTATTACCGGGTTCTTTACGTTCGGGCCGATTGCGGGGGTGATATACGGTGTAGCTAATTTAGATCCTGGGGCTACGTCTAATTTGGCGATTACGTATACGACTACGGGACATCATACTACCATTGTAAGCGGTCTGATTCATGTGCTAAGTGCCGGGACTGACACGATAACGGCGACTACTGCAGATACATCGGCTGCGCGGTCGGTGGTGATTAGTAAAAAGGCGGTAGTGATAACCTGTAATAATTTGGTGAAATCGCAGGGTACGGTTAATCCGGCGTTGACGTTTGGGTATTCGAGTTTGGCGTATGGGGAGACGAATAGTGTTTGGAGTAGTCAGCCTACTTTATCTACATCGTGTATCACTTCGTCCCCTGTAGGTACGTATGCTATCACCGCTTCCGGGGCAGCTTCGCCCAACTACTCTTTCTCATACGTACCCGGAACATTAACCGTTATAACTGGGAGTAGTAAGAAGATACGGTTTGGGGCGAAGGTGCATTGAAATGAAAAAGCCCCACCGAAGCAGGGCTATCCATAACAACCGCAATAGAGTTTTGCGGAACTATTACGGGTTATATCAAAATATCTTCTATTTCAGCACGTGACATGCCATAAAACATGTGTGCTATTAATTGTTTGGCAGTAAGTTTTGTGTCATCCTTTACATATATAGAATGGTCTGAATAAAAAACGTCCGTATTGCATTTTCCTGAATAAGCATTGAAATTCAGATTTAATCCTTTGAGGTGATACTGAACCTCCGACAAGTCCTTTGCATCTGTTCTCATAAACCCATGTTTACCGCCTACGTTTTCAAATGGTGACTTAACAAGTCCCAATTCATTTAGTTTTTTAAACCACGTGCTTGGTATCATTATCGCACCCTCTGATTCAAACAACACCCCGGCAAATTGACGCATAGTATCGGTGGTAAAAGTATGGCCGCTATCAATCAACTGCTTTAGGTTGTCCATGATGTTATGGTTCATTTCATACGGAAGCCATCCTAATTGTTCCTCATCTAATAGCCTTTTGAAAATATTAACGGGTATTGCCGAAGAAATTATACTTGCTATGTTTTGTGAAATATATTCTTCGGTAGTTAGCCTATCCTCGCTGATATTAATTGAATGAAAATCAAAATCAGCCTTTGTTTTAATATTAGTATCGTAACACCGGATGGATTTACGATAAATGTTCATGTTTGACCTTTCTGTTTTAAAGAAAATATTGCCAAACTCTGTAGAGTAACTTATCTTTCTGTTAAAGGCAAAGTAGGCATCGAATTTTATCATTACCTCTGAAAGTTCACCGTTCATGGGTATGAATATTGTTGTTTCGTTATTTGTACCCTTAAATTCACTTGGCGACCAAATAGTATTAATGGTGTGGCCGCCCTCGTCAATTGCATTTGACATCACTTCACGTATTGCCATCCAGCCAGTCCATTTCGGCCCCATTTCGGTCGTTAATGATGTTTCAATACCATCGACGGTTATAACATTAATTGGATTGCTACGATGTAGCTTAACGGTGAAGTCTATTTTTATTTCTGTTTCGCCGCTAAAAATTATCGGCTTGGTTTCATTACGCAGCATCCATGCAAGAGCGTATTTCCAGCCGCTACCAAACATGCCAATTTTATTTGTTTGATCTCTTTTTGTACTCGAACCGATTAAAGTTAAATCTTCGGGACAGATTAGTCCGTCATTAGAAATTCTAAGATAATTCATTTTGCAAAACTTTTATATCAGAACCATTTCTGACAATGCTAATCTACCACTTAATTTTGAAATAACAATATTAGTTGTAACTTTATTTTATGGTTAAAGGTTTCGACTGTTCACATCAAAACGATCTCAACTGGAATAATATCAGCCCGGACGTAAAATTTATTTATCACAAGGCAACGCAAGGCGGCAGTTTCAAAGACCCGGCATTCAATCAAAGGTGGCAGCATCTGAAAACTACCGATTTGCTTCGAGGTGCATATCATTTCCTTACTGCAACCAATACAGCGCAAGAACAGGCCGATAATTTTCTGTCATTGGGAATTGATTTCAGCAAGCCCGGTGTATTGCCACCCATGATTGATATCGAGGATCAAGTTCCAGCTTCGCTAAATTCAGGTATTACCCAAAATAAACCTGCTTTTATCCAGTTAGCTACCGATTGGATAAATATTGTCGAAGCAGCCACAAAACGCAAGGTCGTTATCTATTCTTATAAGAATTTCTTTGCCGAATACCTGAATAATCATTCATGGCCGAATAATCCGCTTTGGCTTGCATCGTACCAAGCTGAACAACCCGGATTGCCTATAGGGTATAATTCGTGGCAATTTTGGCAATATTCGCAGTATGGTAAGATTTCAGGCGAGGCTATCGGGGGGGATTTAGATTTAGATTACTTTAACGGAACTTTTGAACAATTGCAAGCACTATGAAAAAACTAACAATCCTATCCCTCTTATTACTGCCGTTACTGGCGGTGGCGCAAACATATAACGCAGCCTACGTCAAACAATTGTATGCGAAGTATCCGACTAAAAAACACTCATTGTGCCCAGCTTGCAAGATTTGGGTGAATCCTTATTATACGTCGATAGCCGATACACAGCGACACATGCCGATTTGCACTAAAGAAGTACTCACAGCAGCGCATTACGCATTGACAGCAAAGGTAAAAATACCGCGCTCGGGCGTTTTCGGTGGTTGGCAGCCTGTAACAGGTCAGCCTAACGAAGATAATGTCTACACAGCAGCCAATAAAGCTGTAAAGCCAAAAGGAGACGAAATAGCAAAAGGGCATTGCAATGCGTGGATCTTAAATGCGTGGTGCCAGGATGCAGCGATATTGTCCGATACCTACACCTTCAATGCAGCTTGCGAAAGCCAGGGTCAGAATGTGGGTACGGAAATTGCCAGCGAAAACTACACGCGGCAACTGTTAGCCACACAGGACGTAACTGTTTGGGTCGGCACATTCGGCTCACAGGGAACATTTACTGATGGCAAAGTTACCGATACCTTTCCGGCTTACTATTGGAAGATCATCAAAACAGCCAATGCAACGATTTGTTACTGGATGCCGAATAATAAAAGTGAAAGTGTTGCTATGCTGCCAAAGCGAGTAGTTTCATATCAGCAACTTGTAGCTAATTTACACTTCGATCCTGAAAAAATTTTACCTTAAAAATATCACATAATGGCAGAAACAAACGACCCCGTAGTAGCACAACAACCAGTTGTTACCGACGAACAGAACACCAAAATAGTAAAAGGTTTTGACGCGCTGTCATTACCAACCCCGGACAAAGTAAAGGCCGTATTCAAAATGATAACATTCTTTACAATCGTTATCGGCCTGGTTGCAAATGGTATCGCTGAAATACCACCCGATGCTAAGAAACAGATACTTGAATATATGGGAGTATTGATCTTGATACTTCAAAAGGCAGAGGATTTTTGGGGAATAAAAATAACGTCATGACCTGTCTCATCCTACTCGGTTTCGCCTTAGACATTTGGGCGACTTATTTGGGGTGTCTTAGCATGGATGAGGGGAATCCGAAAGTTTAGGTAGCCACACAAGTAAATCCAAGTGCGCGATACCATTCAAGATACCAGCATTTGATGGTGGATAAATGAACGTGCTTTTTACGTTTGCTGAAAACATAATTAGTAGCATCGCCGAAATGTTCATGAAACGTATGGGTATCGGTGTTAATGACAAACTTAATCAACTGGCCTTCAAAATCAATCTCAACTGGATTGAATCCGGCTTTAGCCTTTATCTTTTCGATATTTTTAAGCCTGTCTAAATCGGCAAGTAAATTTCTATTATGCGCCCTTAGTTGCAGGTTCTCGTTTTGCAAGTGTTTATTCTTTTCCAGTAGTGCAATTTTGCCAGCGTTGAACTCACTGGTTTTATATTGGCATCGTTCAAGCTGAACTTGTAAGTCACGGTTTGCCAAATGCAGATTTATAGGAACATATTGTTTTAGCGCATAATGAAGTATGTACAACGCCTTGTCAAATCCGGCTGCGTCAAAATCAAAATCTTCATGCATTTTAGTTGATACATCAACCATGCGGTCGTATATATCCAGTAGGTTATGATATTCCATTTAAAATTGAATAATAAAGTAAAAAAAAGCCGCTACTTTCGCAACGGCTTTGAATGTTCTGGTAGAGTTATACTTTAGCAGGCGAAGCATTCAACGTTACAGCCGTCTTAGGCTTAACGAACGTATTGTAAACCCATTCGCCGATACCAATTGCAATGTGCGCCCAATCCAGGCTACCGCCGCTCAGGAACGTTGCGCCGGCATTTAAAATAATGGTTAAAATACCGTTCCATTCTGAACTTGATGCGGCGCTGGATAGCTTTTTCTGCAAGAACGCCACAGCATCATTTACAGACGCTGTAGTCAATCCAAATTGCGCGGCAAGGTGTATTAAGGTATCGGACACTTCCTGCGCTGTGAGGCCGGTTTGCGTAGCTACAACGTTAACTAAATCATCACCTAATATGGTGAGATTATTTTTCAGGAACTGGCCGATCATGCCTGAGTTTACCAATGCGGTTTGCTGGGCTGTTGACAATGAATCATAAGAGCGTTTTAGTGCGCTGAACAGGAAAGGAAATATCCCTTCGAGGAATTTTAAAATGTTAAATGACATATATTTGATTTTTAAATTTGTTTCTCAATAAACCGGGCTTACTCTCGCAGTTCGCCCGGTAAAACCTAAACCTTATCTATTGAACAGGGCTTGCCTGTACTGCCAAAGCCGAACTTAATCGGCTAATGACAGACTGGCTTTGTTCCATCCAGTACCTTGTTGGGGTATCTTACTTATTCAGAACCATTGTTCTTGTCGCCGGATAGAAAGTGTAGGTTTTATAGCCGTTTCTCCAGTCTTGTGTTATCTTTTTGTACTGGTTTTTACCGCTGATGCGTTCGTAATGTCCGTGTTTCATATTTTTAGATTTTTAATTTGTTTACTTAATTTTTACCCATCCCCCGTTCTTGTATTCGTACTCAATTTTACATTTCAAACACTTCTTTCGCCGGAATGAACGGATCCAGTTGTGGCGGCAGAGGAATTGGCGGAGTCTAATGAGCATGGTTAAGCGTTCAATAATTCTGTCAATATTATAATACCTACCAAGTTAGCATTGACAATAGCTAAATTTTCGATAGCACCGTCAAAATCGTTATTATCAATTTTGAGTTGAACCGATTTAAGCAATTCCGGTAAATCTAAACGTGCTTTATCCAATTGCTCTATGAGTTTAGCCTCTGTCATCATTTTGGCTCCAATTCTTTATTAAACACTCCACACAACACCGCCGCAACCACCAGCCAAACCGGGATGGTTAGGATGAATAGAATGGCGATGATGAAGGCGAGGAGGGTTTTCATTTCTTTACTTCAACTTTCTTAGCGCTATCAGGCACAAACGATATTTGCCGCCAAATTGCATACAAGGCCAAATTGAGCCGCTGGTTTAAACCTTGCACCTGTATGGACGGAATTGTTGACGTTTGTACTAAAGCCTGCTGTACGCTATCTATATGCGCGGAAATCGCAATTATTTCCTTGTCGGTTAGAATGATCGTGTTTTTAGCGGGGATGTGTTTCGTTTGCGCGCTCACAGACAGCGCGAATAATAGGGTTGGTAAAAGGATGGTTAGTTTTTTCATTTTGAGTTATATTATATTAAAAATTAAAATAATTCCAGTTTCTTCTAACAGCGTGTGTATTATGCATTCTGTTTAGCAAATTAAAGCCCCATGCCCTAAATTGGTGTATCCAATAAACTTCCATAGCCTCACTTTCTCTTATAATTGACATCCATTCTTTTACCGGGCGACTTGAATTATAATCAAATTCCTCCAATATATGGAATGTCGGCCTAAGGCCGTTTTGTCTAAGTTTTTTAATATAAAGACCTATCTTGGTTTGCCTATTGCCATTGCTATGCATCGTCAACCTTTGATCTATATTTTCTGTTTTGCCGACATAAATCGGCATATTTGATATAGGGCAGTTTATGCAGTAGATAGATACAGTTATTTCCATTATCTTATCCTACGTGCTACAATTTTTTTACCGACTTGCAAATATTCGTATTGGTGCCTATTATCTTTTTCAAATGGGCTATTGAACTTACTTAGCATGCTTTTAAATGAAGATTGCTTCAATGGTTCAAGTGTAATTTCGTGACCTATAATATAGGATGCAAAATCATATGTAGATTTTGGGCCTCGTTTTATTGTCGGTGTATCCATACCGCAAATTAACAAACTATTTTTGATAATTCCTACAACTATTTTAAATTAATTTTTAATAGTTGATTATCAACACATTGGTTTTAAATAGTAATTATTTTTAATCTATTTTTAATTTTTATTTGCAATTACCGAAACTATGATTACATTTGTATGTCGATAATGAAGTCGGCAATAAAACTTAGCAAGTTATGAGAACCTTAAACGAAGCCAAAACAGCAGCAAGGGCTTTAAAAGCAAAACATATACGTGCATACCCCCGGTTGATAGTTTGGATAGAAAAAGAAAGCGATTTCAAAATATTTTATAATCTTTCAGGCCGGATGCAACCAAATCCGCTACAAAAACAAAGAATATACGTTTAAAATACTGTAAAGTTCTGCTAAGTCTTTAGCAGTTCATCAGCGTGACGCTCTTAGGGGCTCACGCTTTTGGTAGTAAGAAACAAAACTTAGCAAGATCATGACACTCAACATCAAACAACACTGGCCAGCTTACTTAGCGGCTGCGTTAATTGCGGCCTTCGTGGTATGTGCCGTATTATCAGTAATCAATTTAACAGAGGCGGGGTTTATTAATTGGAGTAGGTAAGATGGAAAATAAAATTAAACGCCCATCCGGTATGTCAGACAAGGCTTTCAAAAGCATGATAGATCGCAACGGCGTTACCACCGAAAAAATACAAGCCGCTAACGAATCGTTGCGCCGGGGAAAAAAGTTAATCGAGAACTCTAAAAAACTTTTGAAATGAAAACCGTACAAACAACCCTATACCGCTTCGATGAATTGAAGCCGGAATATCATACACAGGCAAAGGTTGAATATGAATTAAGTTTCCTGTCAAGAACCATGCCGATCAGTGAAATTTGGTTTACTTCGACAGGGCTTATTTATCCAATTTTTAACGTATGAAAACCTGGCAAATACCGCCCGTGAATACGAAAGTGCGGAAACCAATTAAATACTGGCAGGCTCAGGATGCTTATGGGTGTCCGATTGAGAATAATAATTCCATCGCGCTGATACGTTACAAATATGGTAATTCGGTTAGATACGTAGCAATCCGATGAAACGTTTAGCCATCCAATCAACCGCCCATCCCCCATCCCGTCCGCCGATCAATAGGTGGTATCGGTATATTTTTAATCAAGTAAAGAAAATAAAATGAGCAAAACAAACACAGCGGTACAGACTACACAGACACAGGCTGTAACCAAACCGAAAGACTTTTTCTCACAGGAAAACGTCAAATCAAAATTCACTGAATTAATGGGAAAAAGAGCTACCGGATACATTACTTCGGTATTGCAGGCCGTTAATTCAAATCAGCTACTATCTAAAGCTGATATTAACAGCATCTATCAGGCAGCGGTTATCGCGGCTTTACTCGATCTGCCAATTAATCCAAATTTAGGATTTGCCTACATTATCCCGTATAATCAGAAAGATGGCGATAGTTGGAAAACCGTTGCGCAATTCCAAATGGGATATAAAGGATTTATCCAGCTTGCGCAACGTTCCGGCCAGTTTAAGACGATTTCGGCTACGCCAATTTATAAAGGGCAATTAAAGTCAGAAAATCCTCTTACGGGTTATGAATTTGACTTCACCGTTAAGCCGTCCGGCGATCCTATCGGTTATGCTTCTTATTTCAGCTTATTGAACGGGTTTGAAAAAACGCTTTATATGACTGTAGAAGAACTCAAAAAGCACGGTACTAACTACAGCCAAACTTTCAAAAAAGGCTACGGTCAATGGAAAGACAACTTCGATGCTATGGCGCAAAAGACTGTTATTAAGTTATTGCTATCAAAATTCGCCCCCCTATCAATCGAAATGCAAAAGGCTGTTGTTACCGATCAATCGGTTATCAATAATGCCGAAACGGAAGATGTCAGTTATACCGATGCCGAACCTTTGCAAATCGAGAGCAAAGAAACAGAACGCATCATGCACTTGATAGATGACTGTGTAAAGGTCGATGAACTGGAGGTATACCGCAATTTGATAACGAGCGATGTGCTTGAAGATGCATTCAATCAGAAGTATCACGAATTAGGAGGCAAATAATGCATACGTCAACACAACAGAAAGTCCAGGCGATCGGCTTGGACTTCTCGCACTACCTATTCAGGTGTTCTGCTTTGGGTTATTTGATGGCAGAAGAAAAGGGGAAGTCGAATTTAGAGCGGTATAATGACGTTAAGGCGCTTTTAGATAAAACGAAAAACGAATTGGGTAATGCTAAAAGGTATGATGCCAAAGGCAATGAAATGAAGTCTTACATCAACCTGTCCGAAAAGCTAAATAAGATAGCGGCAAATCTCGATGAACTGTCAAAGACAAAAGACGATGTAACCCTGTCCGAGGGCGCAAAAACGCACTTGATGGATATTTATATTTCCGAAATATACGGGCGCAATACGGAGATTGAAAACAAGTACATCAAGAAGGGGCTCATGGTTGAAGAAGATGGCATAACTATTTATAGCCGGATCAAAAAAGTATTTTTCGCTAAGAACGAAACGCGGCTTAAAAACTCATTCATACAGGGAACACCTGATAGTTTTGTTGGCGCTTCCATACATGAGGCCGAACGCGTACCCGATATAAAATGTTCCTGGAATGCCTATACTTTTTACCGGACATTCATCAAGGATATGAATAGTATCTATTATTGGCAAGGAATGGGGTATATGTGGCTTACAGGCGCAAAATATTTTGATTTAGCATATTGCCTTGTCAACACACCTGAATCGCTTATAGAGGCTGAAAAGCGGTCGTTATGGTATAAGTTAGGGCAACCCGAAGAAACCAACGGTAACTTTATTGATGCTTGCGCAGAATTGGAAAAATCGTTAACTTATGATGACATTCCATTACACGAAAGGATGCTCGAATATACGATTGAGCGAAACGATGCCGATATTGAACTTTTGAAGAAAAAAATATTGGCTGCAAGGAAATACCTGAATCAACTGCATATTGATTTAACCACTAAATTTAACCCATCATTAATATGAACCAACCCCTAAAAGAGCTGATATTCGAGAAAGTAGAAGACAGCTACACGTTTAAATATGATCTGAAACAATTCTCAACTTCGCCCGAACTGATCAAATTGATCGCCGAGTTCGTCAACCTTAACTATACGCCAAAAACCAACAAAATATGATCTTCAAAATCAACTCTAAATCTTTACTATCGGCGCTGAATCTGACAGCGAAAGGTATAAACGCATCTACGGTATCGGATACATCAAACTATCATTTCAAAAAGACCGATGCCGGCCTCGAAATATCGACATGCAACTTGGAGATTTCGATGCAAACCTGTATCGACGTGGCTACTACAGACCCGATAGATATATTGATACCGGGCGAAAAATTGGTGCGACTACTATCTTCGCTACCCGATCAATTTGTAACGTTCACAATAGGCGATGACAATTCCATTTCGATCAAGGCTATTTCGGGAGCTTATGAACTATCCGGTTATTCGGCTGAAAACTTTCCGATTATTAAGACTGAAACTAATCTTGACGTTACGGTTCCGGCAGAAGATTTAACAGAGGCAATTTACGCTACGGCATTTGCCAGGTCTGTTGAGCCAACGATGCAAGTTTTTACCGGCTT
>Ga0209004_1000279_pt1 | contig 10296 bp, 8 predicted proteins | sample TexAe_RefH0_M1_FD_187948 | JGI IMG/M metagenome (GOLD analysis project Ga0209004, IMG submission 187948) | Forest soil microbial communities from Davy Crockett National Forest, Groveton, Texas, USA - Texas A ecozone_RefH0_M1 (SPAdes) (version 2) | ecosystem: Environmental > Terrestrial > Soil >... | reverse complement strand
ATCATGGACTACCCCGCCACATGTGTCGTTTGCGGCCATCCTGCTTCCGATTGTCATGATCCAGAACATCGGCGAAAGCTCTCTATTGCTTCCATTCGGGGTTCCCTGGCTTTACATGCTTCTCGCCTTCCTCATCCTTTCTCATTCGAAGAAGGGAGTAGATGTAATCTAATGCCGCGCGTATCCATTTTGATTCCGGTCTACAACTGCGAGCGAACGATAACGCGGGCGTTGGACTCAGCGCTGGCGCAGACGCTCAGCGACATTGAAATCATAGTCATCGATGATTTCTCGACTGATGGAACCATGGATCTTGTCGTGCAGCGCCAAAAAGACGATGCTCGCATACGCGTTTACAAACGGGACAAGAATGGAGGACCGGCTGCCGCTCGAAATGTGGGACTTGGATTAGCGACGAGCGAATGGATTGCTCTTCTTGATGCCGACGACTCGATGTTGCCAGAAAGGCTGGAGCGCCTGCTCGCCGTGCAAAGCGAAACAGATGTGCTCCTGGCGGACAACCTTAGGCTATTTGATTTCGTGGCCAACAAGGTTGCGAGGCTTGGAATAGAACCCGCTGACATCGGTTCACAACTGCGTCTAGATTGCGAAGGGTTCGTAGCCCACTGCATGTGCAACACCGCACGCGCAGTGGATTTTGGCCTGCTTAAGCCTCTCATTCGAAGGTCGCATCTGCAAACACACTCAATCACTTATGACGAAAGCATGCGCTATGGAGAAGACTTCCGATTCTACCTCGACACACTCCTCGCGAGTGGCACGCTGCTCGTAATTCCCGAGGCCTACTATCTCTATACCGAACGCACGGGCTCGATCTCAAAAGAGAACTCGGGGATAAGCAAGACTGTCGCGCGATTCGATGTGCTTGAGGCGCGGACGCGGGATCTTGCAGAGAATCCCAGCTATGCACGGGTGGCCGGTGCTCTCAGCCGGCGCGCTGATGCGATCCGAAGACTATCCAAGGCCAAAGTCTTCGGCGAGCGGTCTTGGATGAGCAAGATTATGACACTCCCATCGGCCTTAACCGACGGGGACCTCTGTGTCTATTTAGCATCTCGACTTGGAGTTCGTGCAACGCGGTTTTATCCCTCGCAATGGTCGAAGAGCCCGCTGTTTCTAGATGCTCTGAACCTTGGAGTTGGGCAAGGAATAAAGCTCATTCTCCAGGCGGTGTACTTCGTTTTTATTGCTCGCTCATTAGGTCCATCACAATACGGAGCATTCGTGGCGGTTGCCGCTCTGGCCGGGATTCTGGCTCCTTATGTTGGTTTAGGAAGTGGCAATCTTTTCTTGAAGAATGTTCGCTCTGGAAAACGCAAGGAATCACTCTGCTGGGGCAACGGGCTCGTTGTGACGCTATTGACTGGACTCATAACCGCGGGAATTCTCTCCGGCTTTGCCTGGCATTGGTTTCCAGGCTTTCAAATCGTTCTCCTTCTTGCCATCTCTGCTTCTGACTTAATCCTCATGCGTGTCATCGATCTCGCCTCCTTTGGGTTCGCGGCCTCCGGACAAATGGGCAAGACAGCGGTGCAGAACACGACCATGAGCGCTCTTCGTGTCGCCGGCATTGTATTGCTGGCGTCCTTCTATCACCAAGTCTCTCTTGATCAGTGGGTCTGGACATATCTAGCGACCGGTGTGATCGGTACTGCCTTTGCAATTCAACAGGGAAGCATGCTTTGGGGTATGCCGCGCCTCTCGTGGTCAGCAATGCGAGAAGACGCGCGCGAAGGGTGCTTCTTCTCGGTCAGCACTTCGGCTCAAACCGTTTACAACGACATCGATAAAACCATGCTGGCGCATTTCTCAACGTTTTCTGCGACCGGAGTCTACAGTGCTGCCTATCGGATTATCGATACGAGTCTGACGCCAATTCGCGCCGTCGTATCTGCTGCTTATCCACATTTTTTTCATGTCGGCAGAGATGGGATGGGCGTCACCTATGGTTATGCCAAACGGCTTATTCGCAAGACGCTTCTATTTGGGGTGTGGGACTTCATCGGCCTGATGCTCATCGCTCCTCTGTTGCCTCATATTCTTGGACCTAAATACCTCGCTGTTATACCAGCTATTCGCCTTCTTGCCTTGATTCCGGTCATGCGCTGTGTGCATTGGTTTTTGGCGGACGCTCTCTCAGGCGCAAACGCAGCTGGGCTGCGGGCACTCGTCCAGGCTGGTATAGCGCTGCTGAATATTGCCTTGAATATCGTGATCATCCCTCGCTGGTCGTGGATGGGCGCCGCATGGACAAGCCTGATTTCTGATTTCGCTCTAATGGCAGCGGTATATTTCGTTGTTCGCAGGAAGCTTTGTACTGTGCAGGAGACGCGATTGCCCGTATGCGTATAGATAGAAGATTTCTAATGAAGACCGGGACTACGGCAATAGCCGGAGCTCTCGTGCACACCAGTCTTGCTTCGACAATGTCACATCGTTCTTCAACGGGCCTTGCTTCACTGGGCGCAGCGCGTGGAATGAAAGTTGGCATACAGTCAAGCGCGGGGCGATTCAGCCAATGGGTCCTGGGTGAATTCCTACGAGATAACTTCAACATGATCACCCCGCCCCTGAAATGGACGAGTATTCGTCCTAAACCAGATCAGTATGAATTTGTTGAAGCCGATCGTGAAGTTGCCTTTTCAAAAGCGCACGAACTGGCCATTCATGGGCACAATCTCTGCTGGAATGGTTCAAATCCTGCATGGTTCAGTTCAGTCCTTAGTAAGCAGAATGCCCGCGATTACCTCAACGATTACATAAAGACGGTGGTCGGTCGGTATCGCGGTCAGGTCGACTCTTGGGATGTGGTGAATGAACCAATCGCCATCTGGAATCATCGACCTGATGGGCTGAGATCGGGTCCGTGGCTCGACATCATCGGACCTGACTATATTGACCTCGCATTTCAAGCAACGCAAGGTGCTGATCCGTCTTGCCTGCGTACGCTGAATCTGAATGGATGCGAGGAACAATCGTCCTCAAGTGTCGAGCAGGTTCGCATCACTTCTCTCAATTTAGTGAAGACGCTTCTCAAACGCGGAGTGCCCATACAGGCCGTCGCTCTCGAGGCGCATCTTGATGCGCCGTGGAGACCTAATGATGTCGCTTACCTTGACTTCCTTCGCAGTCTACGCGACACGGGTTTGCAGGTCTATATTTCAGAGCTTGACGTAAATGATACTGCGATTCCTGGGCCCGCGTCCCACGTGGAAGATGCGGTGGCCCAGACTTACTCTAGTTATCTAAAGGATGTACTTTCTGTTATCGCGATAGAGCGGCTCATCTTCTGGTCCTGCTCCGATCGCTTTGATTGGTACGGAAGCCTCGCGGAGACACAACCACGATGGAGACGCGCGGATGGTCAGTTACATCATCTCGGTCTGACCGATCTTAACTTCTCACCAAATCCAGCTTATTACGCAGTTTGCAAAGTACTGAAAGCAAATCGAGAGAAATAAGAACAGACATAACTTAGAGAGAAATGACAAAAATATGATCGGACACGTAGCAAATACCCTCCGTGCGCTGCCTTGTGTCAAATTTCTATGCGCGCAGCATCGCGAAGGCAAAAGACAAACCTCTGTCAAAAGTGGAAATATAGGTGTTCTTGAAGGTGCTCGATCTTCGAGGATCACCGCGGTGGATCCGGGCTCGATCGAAGAGACTCCCGCTAGGTTGAAGTCGGCCGGAAGGTTTCGCAATTGCGCAGCACAAGATCTACGAGAGCAAAACAATAATCGCGTAGCGATCGGAGCGGTCCCGATTGATTCTGTCACCATGACCGGCGCAGTTGATCGCGTATACATGCACCTGGTCTCCCATCGTCGGCACCCGTTCATTGTCACGGGCGCCAACGCCCAGTTCGTGAATACAGCAAACAGAGATCCTGAGTTGGCGTCATTCCTTCGCGCTGCTGATCTGAATGTCGCGGATGGAATTTCTCTTCTTATGGCTGCTCGCATTCTCGGCGTTAAACTGCCAGAGCGGATTACCGGTATAGACCTGATGGTCGAACTCTGTGGCCTCGCCGCCCAGACTGAACGCACGGTTTACCTGTTTGGCGGGATGGAAGGGGCGGCAGAAGGAGCGGCCAGCTTCCTGCGAGCAAGATATCCCGGTCTTAAGATTGTCGGTACCGACAGGCCTCCGATGGGGCGCGAGTTCGACCCAATTGTTGTGCGGCAAACTCGCAGTCGAATCATTGAATCCCGGCCAGATTTTCTCTTCGTTTGCCTCGGGGTTCCGCGTCAGGAGAAATGGATCCAGCAATTTGTTCCTGGCTTGCCGGTCAACGTAGTGATGGGAAATGGGGCCGCCTTTGATGTGCTGGCTGGTTTCTTTCATCGACCTCCGGTGTGGATCCAGAAGATCGGGATGGAGTGGTTCTATCGACTGTGCATGGAGCCGAAACGCCTTTGGAGAAGATATTTACTTGGCAACATCCTGTTTATTGAGCACATCGTTGCCCAAGGCCTGGGTCGTACCTGGAGGACCTCGTGAATCTTGAGAACCGCGAATTCGTAGTGAGTGTCGTAATTCCTACCAGGAATCGGCCGGAGTTGGTCTCTAGAGCGGTGCGAAGCGCACTCAACCAGACATATAAGAGCCTAGAGGTCATCGTCGTTATCGACGGGCCTGATCCAGCTACAGAGAAGGCACTGGATGCTCTTCAAGAACCTCGTTTGCGCGTCGTTTCCTTGCGAGCAAACCTAGGTGGTAGCGAGACAAGAAATATCGGGGCAAAGGAGGCGAAGGGGCAATGGGTCGCCCTATTGGATGACGATGATGAATGGCTTACTACAAAGATCGAGGCCCAAATCGCACTGTGCAGGAGGTCGACCTATAAGTTCCCCGTCGTTTCTTCGCGTCTGATTGCCCGAAGCCCCACGGCTGATTATGTCTGGCCTGAGCGGGCGCCGTTGATCCCAATAGCGGACTATCTCATGAAGCGGCCTGGTTTGTTTCAGGGGAACGGCCTATTGCAGACCTCAACCTTATTGGTGCCGACTCAACTGCTCAAGGAGTGCCCGTTTACTACCGGCCTAAGGAAGCATCAGGATTGGGATTGGCTTATTCGGGTACTCGAGTTGCCTGGGGCAGGTATTGAGTTTGTTCCTGAGCCTCTTGTCATTTGGTACATCGAAGAGAGGCGATCAAGCATAAGCGGCACGAATGATTGGCGCTTTTCCGTCGAATGGCTGGATTCTGTCAAAACATTATGCTCAAAAACGTCTTACGCCTCATTTCTTCTGACTGTGGTAAGCCCGACCGCTGCAGACAAGTGTCAGTGGTCAGCCTTTCTACCCCTCTTGACCAAAGCCTTTCGCGAAGGCAAGCCACAACTGATCCACGTCATCCTTCATTGTGCGTTTTGGTTACTGCCCCGGGACACAAGAAGATTCTTTCGCAGTCTCAGCAAGGGGCACGTGCGGAATCTGAATTTCATCGATACTACGAGAGGCACCGCCAATCCACCGGCATATCGAATGGGAACAACTTTATGAAAATTCTTCAAATCGTGACGCAGATGGAAGCGGCGGGTGCACAACGAGTCGCCTATCTCCTTGGAGAGGAACTACGCAATAACGGTTGTGACGCCGAACTGCTGTTTCTCTACATCAAGAGGCCGGCCTATAACAGTATGCGCGGCGTGAGTTCGCTTCTCGACCACAAGCCATCTTTCATTGACTACCTTCGAATTGTCATCCTTCTCGGACGTCACTTATTACGAAATAAACCGGACGTGCTAATCACACACACACATTTCGCAAATATTCTTGGTCAGGCGATGGGGTTCGTCTGCGGGGTGCACAATCGCATTGCGGTAAATCACAGCCCAGATACAGTTTACTGCCGCTGGGCGAGGCGAGTTGACACCTTTCTCGGTTCCGTAGGCGTTTACTCCAAGATCGTCGCGGTTTCAGATTCAGTGGTCACATCATTCAGTGATTATCCGCGCCTCTACAAGAGACGAATACGCGTGATTAATAACGGCGTTTCCGTGGGTGCTGAATCCGGGATGAGCCCTGAGCTGAGAGCGGCACTCGGAATTCCCTTGACTGCGCCGTTTATAGCGAATGTAGGCAGGATGTCTCCCCAAAAGAACCAGATCCTGCTGATAAGACTGCTCGCCTTGGTACCTTCCCTACACCTCGTAATCATCGGCGAAGGAGAGGAAAGAAGAACCCTTGTGGAGATCGCCGAATCTCTCTCGGTCGCGAGTCGTGTGCATCTCACAGGTGAACTAATGCCGACTGATGCGTTCTCGATTGTTCGAGCTAGCGATATCTTTGTGTTTCCCTCGCGAGTGGAAGCAATGCCAATGGCGCTGATCGAGGCAATGCTTCTTGAGAAGCCGATCGTTGCCAGCGACATCCCCGCTTGTACTGAGTTTCTCGGAGAAGCAGGAGTGCTGCTTCCCATCGACCAGCCCGAAGCCTGGCGGAGTGCGATAGAGCAACTATTAACGGAGCCAATCAAGGCACGACTGCTAGGCCAACGCGCAAGAGAGAAGGCTTTGCGATTTACACCAGAACATATGGGAGAGTCCTATTTAGATTTGATTGAACGGAGAGAAATATGTCATTCGGCGGCAGTGTCCATGCCCTGAGCGCGTACCTCAGGTGCAAATGGCTATCCATTACTAATCGTCTTAGCCGCTCGCCTCTTACTAAGATCGGGGGCCCAGTCGTTTCATTGACTTCCTATTCCTCCAGGATTCGAACTGTGCATCTGACAATTGAATCCATTGCGAGGGGCGCCCGCCGTCCCTCGCGCCTTATTCTTTGGCTGGATGAGGTAAATGTTGTCAATGACCCGACACCAGGCCTTAAGCGTTTGATCAGACGTGGACTTGAGATCCGACTATGCAAGAATTATGGCCCGCACAAGAAATACTTTCCCTTTGTCTGTTCGGAGACTCGATTTGATGTTCCCTTGGTGACGGCCGATGATGATGTGCTCTACCCAACCTATTGGCTGCGAGATCTCTGCAGCGCAAATGCAAAGGATCCACAGATGATCCATTGCTTCCGAGCTCGCGTAATGTCGTTCGCTGGGGGACGGCTCTCAAGTTATGCGGAGTGGCAGTTGTGTGAGACCCAACGGCCAATGTTATGCAATGTCGCAATCGGCACATCCGGCATCATTTACCCACCACGTTTTCTGGCTCAGCTGAAGCGAGCAGGCGAGGATTTCTCGGCGATCTGCCCCAGAGCAGATGATCTTTGGCTTCATGTCCAGGAGCTTCGAGCAGGCTTTAAAGTTCGTCAGGTCCGCGCTAGAGCACTACTATTCCCGTTCATCCCCGGTACCCAAAAAGCGGCGCTCTGGAATTGCAATATCGACGGAGGGGAAAACGACGCTCAGATTCGCGCCACTTATGACGACAAGGACCTTGTTGCGCTACGAGAGGAACAATGGGCATAGGCGGAAGCCTGTCGTATTCGCGGTCCAGCACCCAGAAAATGAGAGCGTGGCGGTCTTAAGAGTGGCCGGATTCCCGTCGACGGGGAGGCATACACAATGGTCTCGTTTTCTTGAAGGCTGAGTCACAGATCCGAAGTCACAGAACCGAGCTGATGGCATTCCCGATAGTATCTTTGATTCGAACATTCGAACATCATCTAAACTATTGCTTATGAAAGAGTTTTGGCTCCTAAGGTAGGACTCGAAGTGCCAGTAATAATAGGGATTTCAGCGTCTTTATACCTGATTTTAGTACCGGGTTTTGCGCCGCCCGCTCAGTTTGGACCTGGGCGTCAATCCACGCATCAACTTCGTGCTCCGGCCAGAACGATCCACCGCCGCCGAGGTGAACCGGCTTGAAGAACTTCCCTGCTGCGATCATCGCGAACAACTGGGACCGCGAAACCGGAATGCGTTCGAGTACGTCTGCGATTTTGATCAGCTTCTTCATGACTGGAACTCTGTGGATTGGATTCGACTCTCTCTGGAGAGTAACCGATGAGACGAACCCGCACTGACCCGACAAAGTACGACCTCACGTTCCGCTGTCCGGAATGCGGGTACAAAATCAAGCCGTCAGAAATTCGGTTTGTGGAAGATGCTCGTCAGTTTTCTTCATGCGGTTAGCTTCAGCGCGAAATGATGCTGAAGTTCCTGATAATTCGCAATTATCATATCGTCAACAAGCACGCCGTACACCTTGGTGTCCCCGTCGCGCGGGGCTTTCATTGTGCCGTATGCAACGTCAAAGATGTACCGAGCCCCTTCCAGATAGTCAACGAACACTGGCTCTCGGTTTCTGCCGTGGTCAAATGCCTTGGCATTCGCTGAATCGATAACGGCTTCCGTCTCCGCATAGGTGCAAGCGTGTTCCCAATCCTTCCAAACGCCGTCCTCGAACCGCATCGCGAATATCGTAATCTGCATTGGCCCTTTCGCACGCGGGAAGAGTACCGCAGTGCTATGCGGTCGCCCGTAAGAGGGCTTCCACGAATGTAAAAGTCTGTTGTGTTGTTTGCCGGTCTGGCAGAGGCCCTTCCCTGCTCCTGTGCTCTCGATTCCAATTTATTGCATTAAATGATTTGGTCAATCAAATAGCAATTCAATGAACAAATTGTCATCTGTGTTTCCAAAGGAACTCTCACAAAATTCCATTCGGAGTCGCGTGCCACTCGACATCCTGAGGTCAAAAAGATTTCTCAAAGAAGTTTCCGCAGGTCTTCGCCGCCCTCGCGAAGGCGCTCCCGATGGGCACAGCCGTAGACGGGGAACTGGTTGCATTTGATGAGAGCGGTCGCCCGAAGACGAGGCTGTCCTCGCTGAGTTGAAGCGCATCTTGCTGATACGTATAGCGGAAGTTCAGGATGAGAAATAATGGGCTTGCCGTAGGCAAAAGCCGAAAGAGCAAGCGCATCTTATCTGTTAGAGCATACTGAAACTTCGGAGCCATTCTCCTCTGCGGACGGCTCCATTTTTTTGGGTTTGACGTACGACCGGCCGTAGGTCAAGAAATCCGATTCTCGACTGGCTGCATCAATCCGCCTAACGCTCGGAACTAAGCGTGCAAAGATTCAGGATTTCTTCTGGACTCGGACGACGCTATCCATCCTTTCGTGAATCGAGAGACGGAGCAAGGATTTTGACGTTGCTACTTACCGAGTCGAACGGGCAATCAGGATGGACAGGACTAATGTTGCCCTTCTTGAGGGAGAACTGAGAGAGCACGTTACTGCTACCCAATTCTGGTCAATCGAGTTGTTCCCAAGTTTCGGCTACTACTGGGAACGAAACCGGGAATACTTCTACACCAATTGGAGGCTTCAGCGTCTTCGGGCTCTACTGCACGCGATTCAAGCCCTTGAGACTGGAGTGCGTAATGGAGAAATTCGGAAAGAAATTGCGGGACCGCATGTGCTTCGTTTGTTGAAGGAACTTGACTATCAACTTAGTGACGAAGGATTAAGTGCGTGGAATAAAGCAACGAGGAGACTGATGAGACTCTTCTCGTAATCACTTGACCATAGGCTGAACTCAGCCTCTCGCCGCATCTTCTACCCTTCGACTTCCTTACCGCCAGCGTGGACCCACAACAGAAGCTGCTGTCCCACCTCGGCGTACTGTCCAGCGTTCAAATCCCGGAGCAGTGTCGAAGACGCGAGACAACTCCCCTGAGGTTGATTACGAAGGCGTGTCGAACTGCCCCTGACTGAGCGAAACCTTGACGACTCGGAAAATGACGCTCTTCGCTACTTTCGCATCACGGACAATAAACTCCAGTAGATGCAACTATGACTTCCGCTCTTTCAAGACTGTGCTCAATCGTTCCTGACGCACGTGAGTTGCGACGACGCGCATTCTTCTTGTCAAACGTTAGGTCTGTAAGATTCAATTGTCGTCACTTAATCCGGCCAGCACTGCCTGTGGGCTGAACATCGAATTCAATCAACGGGTGGAACAACAATGGCGAAAGTGACCAGGGTGCCAAATGGATACGAATTCTCTAGTCTGAGCAGAATTGGGATGCGATTGGTGAACGAATTTCAGCGGCAGTATCCGCTGCTATGTGCGCCAAGTCCGGAACCCGACTTCAGACTCATACATGTAGGCTCTCCGGAGCAGAATCGCTCGTTGGAGAAGCTTGTCGCCGAAGTCAGGAGACTAGACCCGGAACCAACATCCTCACCGTTCAAAAGGCGGTCTTGAATACTTCAGTCCGTATCTCTGACGATGAGGTTGCAGCCTCAGATACTTTCATGTGATAGGAGAACGACAGATGCCATTTCCAATGCTTTCGTGGGAAGAAAT
>Ga0209004_1000278_pt1 | contig 10312 bp, 2 predicted proteins | sample TexAe_RefH0_M1_FD_187948 | JGI IMG/M metagenome (GOLD analysis project Ga0209004, IMG submission 187948) | Forest soil microbial communities from Davy Crockett National Forest, Groveton, Texas, USA - Texas A ecozone_RefH0_M1 (SPAdes) (version 2) | ecosystem: Environmental > Terrestrial > Soil >... | reverse complement strand
GTTTGCCCACTGCGATCAACTTGTCCTGCCCCCGGTCGTACACCTCGACAGTGAGCGGTCGTCCCTTGGACATCTGTCCGAGCACCTGCGAAAGGCTGTCTTCGGCGAGCGTGAAGATCACAGTAATCGGACGCAGCTGTGTGATCACAACCAGGCTGGTCGTTGCATTTGCAGTGACAAGGTTCCCGGGATCAACAAGCCGGATGCCAACTCGTCCGGCGATAGGGGCCACGATGTGGCAATAGTTCAGCTGCACCTGGGCGTATTGAACCGCCGACTTGTCGTAATTGACCGTGCCCTGGTCCTGCAGAACAACCTTTTCCTGGTCTTCGAACTGTTGGCGGGAGATACCATTGCGGCCCCATGCCTGCCGATAACGTTCGAGGTCCATCTGCGCTTGCGCGAGAAGGTTCTCATCTCTTTCCAGGACTCCCTTTGTTTCCCCCAGCTGCGCCGCATAAGGTTGCGGGTCAATATCGATCAGCGGATCACCCTGATGTACGACCTGTCCTTCTCTGTAATGCACCGACTGGATGACACCCGTCACCTGCGAAGTAACTGAGTCGGTATATACCGGCGTCACCGTGCCAATGGCGCTGAGGTACACACCAATGTCGCCTGTATTCGCCTGCGCTGACGTGACCGAAACGGGTCCACTCGCGGTTGCGACTGCCGCTTCCGCGGTCTCTTTCTTCATCTTCCTGCGGTGATGAATAACCCCGAGAAGGAGCAGAACAACTACCAGCAGGATCACTATCCAGAACCGGCGTTTCGGTTTCGCCGGAACGGCAAAAGAAGTTGTGGTAGGGCTCTCGCTGGTCGGGATGCTTATAGCTTGTTGCTGCGCCATTCCGTGTCCTCGGCTATTCGTTTTGAGCCCTTCTCACATGGACTCTGAACGATTGGAAGGAACCCGGCCTGTGAGAGATTCTGCTGCGGCACGCAGGGCGACAAAATCCGACACTCACTCAACTAAGCCTTTTCTGTGGTTTGCGCCTCGCGGATCAGATCGCCTCTTCCATGTCGCCCGATCAGACGCTCATGTTGTCTGCCGGCGACATAACCCGACGTTTGTTGTCTTCGTTTTCAGGGACAATCGAATCGTGCCTTCTGGCAAGCAATAGGGCGCGCAAGCGGGATGTGATGCGGGAGCGCAGGATCGAAGGCATCAATTAGCGCCACCTCATCTCATCTCGTACATCAAGCCAACAAGAGGTGGTTCAATGCAAATACTTCAAGAAGCTGTAAACGTTGGTGGACAAGTACAGCACGACTCGTATGCGACCAACTCTACTTCCGCAGGCCCTGTAAGCACTGACAATGCGGTTATCGTCGCAAGACTTCGCGATGAAGATACGGGCATCATTGACGAACTAATAGTTCGCTACCAGGAACGGCTGCGTCGATACCTCATAAGGCTCACTGAGGACAGGGACTTTGCTGAGGACATTCTTCAGGAAACCTGGATGCGCGTTGTTACAAGAGGGGCACAATTCAAAGGCGACTCCCAATTCTCGACGTGGCTGTTTGCGGTAGCCCGGAATCTGGTTCGAGATCAACGGAAGAAGAAGAGGATTCAGGCGGGCAGTCTTGAAGTCACCACGAGTGCAGGCGATGAAATGTCTCTTGAACTGGTATCAATGGACAGCACTCCCTTTGAGCACTTTGCAAATCTGGAGCGCAAGCGTGCTCTCAGAGATGCGCTGCGGGCGTTGATGCCACATCATCGCCAGGTTCTAGAACTCCGTTACCTGCATGAGCTGTCGCCGACTGAGATATCGCGCATGATCGGCGCGCCCATTTCGACAGTGAAAGCCAGGCTCTATCGGGCGCTCACGACTCTCAGACCTCGAATGCAAGGAAGAACTCTGCAATTCGTCAATCTTGAAACAGTAGCGAGTTGCGGATCAAAAACAAGCGACCTAAATTGTGCGCCGAGCAACGTTTCAGTTGCAGTATCCAAGGCCGGGTTAGCATGCCTTCCTATTTGAAAATTCTCACCATACATGCCTGGTGCACTTGTCCAGGATGGCGGCTCACCGCTTTCGATCTGGATCGCCAAGAGCGCAGGCGAGGACGTCTAACCGCTGAGAAAGTAAAGTTATCGGTTGTCAGAGAGTTGAACGGCTTGGTGCGCAGGCAAAGATCTCGGAGTACACCTTGCGTATACTGCCCGGACCACGGCATTGCGAAATTCGCAATCACGCGCCTAGGGCAGACTGATGCCGGATCAGCAATTCGGAACGCACAATACTGAGAGAACTAATAGTCAAATCAAGCACTTACCCTTTAGAATAAGCCCGCACGGAAGCGCTATTGTTGCAAGCCTAAAATACTTATTTGACGCGGTCGGGTACGAATGACATGGCACAGTTCACGGCACACTCCATGTCTCAGAGTTACCTAGTAATAGCTGGCGGCAACGGACAATACCATGCCCGCACCTTCACCAACCAAACCTCATGACAAAGCCTCGAGCCTTACGAACCTTTTTCGTAATTGGGGTGGCAGTCTGGGAATAGCCTTCGTCACAACCGCAATTGATCGCCGCGAGACTTTTCATCAATCGGTTCTGAGTTCATCGCTCGATCCGGCCTCCCAGGCGCTCCAGCAGCGATCCGTTCCGCTGATTGGACAACTGATCCATCATGGCCTTTCCAGTTCCGATGCCAGCTCCGCGTCGATAGGCATTATCTATGAACAATTGATACGTCAGAGCTTTTTTCTGGCCTACATGGACTGCTTCCGAGTATTCGGTTGGCTCAACGTCTTGGCGATTCCGCTGATCTTTGCCATTTACACATTCAAGCCGCAAGGACAAGCGACACCCGGACATTGATCAGGGAGGCTGTGCAATATGACCAAAAGTTGGCCCAAGTGGCAGAGCTGTCGATCAAATTGGGGATCGATAATGAAAACGGACATGACGTCAAGGTTCGGGCCAGGACAGTGCCTCAACATGCTACCCGACTGTGGCCGGCAGCATGCAGGAAAATCTCTCGCAAAATGAGCCGACATAGCTTTAAGTCAGGTGTGCCGCAGACTGTGCCATCTCGTGCGTACCCAGCCGCGTAAAATCAACGTCTTGGGTGAACAGACTAAGGGTGCTTCCGTGCGGGCTATTCTAAAGGCAAGGGCTTGATCCTAAAGTACTGATCCCGGCGGTCTCAGCTCCGATATGTTGATCCGGCATCAGCATCTTCGAAGGGCACTATGGGGAGCTTGCTCAGTCTAGGTTCAAGCACTTGCCTGGTTGTTGTCGGGCACGGTGGGTCGTGAAACGTGCCGCGCGTTAGTGCGTTGCGAATGATTTCCCCTTGTGGGTGCTGGTAGAGCAAGGCACTTCTGACGTCACCGTGGCCCATGGCGTTCATAACCGCTTTCAAATTTCCCGTCTTCGCCAGCAAGGTTGATTTCGTCCAGCTCATCCATGCAATGACAATCTTACTTAATCGGTGTTTTTGAGTATTTCGGCTGCGGTTTCGCCGGGGTGCTGAGTACCCTGCGGAGCGCATTGCTGAAGAGTTCGGCATTGGTCTTGCCGGAGATATGAGGTGCTGGTCGTCGAACGGAAAGGCACTGCGAAACAATTCTGCGAGAGCACCTTTCGTAACCGCCTTGCAGGAAATTTAGCATGCAGACGCCTGCGATCACTGCGGTCACCCGGCCCAGCCGGTAGGGTCTGCGTATCTAAACTTGCGGCTAAAGAAGGAACAAAAGGCCCTCTCTCTATCGAGAGAGGGCCTTTTACAGCCGGAACGCGATTATTCGCCGTCGTCGTCGTCGGACTTTGCGGGGGCAGCTTTGTTGAAGTCGCTCGCGGGGCGAACCTTCTTCTCGCCGGGGAACGGGACCTTATACGCGGTCATTTCGTACCAGATCATGTGGTTGACGGTGTCGGGATCTTCGGAGTCCGGCTTCTGGTATTTGCCGGCGAAGATCTGGGTCTTCTTCTTCATCCAGCCAGCCATCAGAGCCTTGGCCGCAGGGGTCATGCCCGGATAGACGACCGGACTGAATGAAGCCATTGCACCGGGGATGGAGGTTTCGGTGGGAGTCTGTGTGACGCCATAGTTCAGCGGCACGCCGTTTGGTACGTGCGTCCACGGCAGGAAGTTGTTCACCGGCGGATTGTCGACGAAGATTTCGCTGATCGGCGATGCCACCAGGTCGTTCTGGTTCATAGGCGTGATGCCGAGGATCTGCTCGATGGTGCGGGTGAAGTTGACCTGTGTGTAGAAGGTGCTGTCTGCGACGACGCCGGCTCCAGTGCCATCGTTGTTCACCTGCTGCTTGACGTAGGGGCTGATCACGTAGCCCGGGCTGCGGTGACCGTCGACGTGGTCGACGCCAGTCTGCGCGTCGTCTTCCTCGACGAAGATAACTGACTCTTTCCAGATCGGGCTGTGGCTGATCGCATCGACAAAGCGGCCAAGGGCCAGGTCGTTATCGGCCTGCATGGCTGCCGAGTTCGGCGGCCCACCGGTGTGGTCGGAGCTGATCCACATGAATTCCAGCTGGGGCACCCTGCCGGCTGCCACGTCTCGATTGAAGTCCTGCTGCCAGACGTCGACGCGGTACTGGTCGGGAATGTTGAGATCGAACTGCGGGTATCTCTGAACTGTGTCCTTGTACAGGGTTGGGAGCGGGGTGTACGAAGTGATGAAGTTGTAGTTGTAGAGCTGGTTCTCTTGGCCGGACTCATAGGCCATCGCATCGTTGAAGAAGTCGATCCACAACGGCTCGCAGCTGATTGACTGTGCGAATGGCAACGTGGCGGTACCGGAGACTTTGCCACCGCCGGTGCTGCTCCCGCCAGCGCTAGTGTAACTCGTGTAGACATTGTTCAACTTGCAGCCAGGGACGTTGAACGTGTTGTACTCGACGTACTCGCCGTAGTTCTTCACGGAGACGCCGGCCTTTTCTGCCGTATCCCACAGGTGGCCCTTCTGCTGGTAGGCAAGCGCATCGCCGCCATTGGAGGGGTAGTCGCGGAGCCAGTCCGGCGACTGGATGTCGTCAGAGTAAGGCGCCATCGCCTGAACGATCCAGTTGTGACCGTCGGCCGATTGGCGGCTGGGGTCGTAGAAGTTATCAAAAAGCGGGAAACGTTCCACCAGGGTGTGCGCGTTGGGCGATACGTGCGGGTACGGGGTATATGCCGAGTTGTCGCCGAAAGTCGCTAGCGAGGGATCGCCGTCGCCGGCGGTCACGTCGCCGAGCATCTGGTCATAGGTGCGGTTTTCACGGATGATCACGAAGACGTGCTTGATCTTCGACGGATCGCCGATCCTTTCGGGGATTACAGTCTCTTTCTTGTGCTTGTCCCCGCCGCCGGCCGACCAGATATTCTCGGCCAGATCCCAGTGGTTGTTCTGGAAGACATGATGGGTCATCACATCCAGGGTCGAGGAGTTCGGAATCGGAACGATGCTGACAAAGCCAAGGTCCTGGTGAGTGTTCAGAGCTTTTGGAGTTCCGAATTCAGAGACAACTGAATTGTCTGTTTGCGGCGCGTTGGTCACGTCCGGTACGAAGGGATTCGGGTTGCCTGTGGTCCCCCATCCCTTGTCATTGGCAACGAGCAGCTGCTTGTTGGCCGCATCCAGTACAACCGAGGATGGCGCATAGCCCACCGGGATCATGCCCCTGACGGGATTCTCGCCCCAGCGGTTGTTGAGATCGACCACTGCGATGGCGTTGGCGTTGTAGAGCGCAACGTAGGCGATGTTGTCCTTGGCATCGACAGCGATTGAGTTCGGGCCCGCGCCGTAGACCGATTTCCACTCGCCGGGCACGCCGATCGGCAGCCCGAGGTTGATCTTTCCCACCTCTGTATTGCTGGTTGTGTCGATCACCGAAATCGTGTCGTCATACGTATTGGCAACGAGCAGGTTCTTGCCCCACAGGGCCATGCCTGTCGGATGGTGACCGACCTTGATATCGCCGGTAACCGCAAAGGCTCCGTTCTCGATGTTGACCACGGAAATGGTGCCCTTCGCCAAACTGCCGGTTGGATATTCGGCGACGACCGGGGTGCCATTGGAATACTCCTGGAAATCTTTGTCGGTAGCAATCCGGCCCGCTTCATTGGAGACGTAGGCGGTCTTGCCATCCGGCGAGATCATAACGCTGTGCGGAACGTTACCCACGCGAATTTCCGCACTCTTGGCTGGCGTTGAGCCAAGTGTGATCTTGGCCAGCGTGTCGTTGTTGTCCAGCACCACATATGCGGTTTTGGCGTCCGAAGAAACCGCGATGCCCATCGGATAGGAAGTCGGCGCCTGATCTGAGAAAAGCGAAACGGAGTAGCCGCAGGGAATATTGAAGCTGCCCGTGGTTCCCGAAGGGCTGACGCCCTTGGCCGGAAGTCCCTGCTGTACCTTCGTGTAATCGACGCCGAAGCAAGTGACGTTTGTGAACTTGCCAGTGGCGTCGACGGCGATCGGAACCGGAACGTTAGCGAAGTTGGTGAGCATACCGCTCGCGCTGACGCTGGCCACAGCAAAGTAGGACGGACCGTAGTCGCCATCCTGGCTGAACAAAAGGTATTTGCCATCCGGGGTGTAGGCGATACCGGTAGAGCTGCCGCCCGCGCCGATGGTCGGCTTGAAGGTCTGAAGCACTGCGCCGCTCGTGGTGCTGAATACCGTGACCACTTGAGGAGCACCCATCTGAAGCACGGCGGCGGTGTTATTGCCGGTGGGGTTCAGCGCAATTGCCTTGGCGCGGGTCGTAGTGCCGAGGTTGATATAAGTTCCGGCGGGGGTGATGACCTGGCCGCTGGCGACAATAAAGCTTCCGTTGGTCTGCGCGCCTGGTGTGTAAGTCGGAAATTCGACGGACTGCGCGAACACCGGAACGCTCAGACCCATCGCCAGCAGGCTGGCGAGTGGACGCAGTAGGTTAATCCGAGAATGATTTCGAGAAGTCTTTTGGAACATGGATCGTTCTCCTTCTTCGGTTTCGTTGCATTAGGCGACCAGGAATCGGCCATGGGTTAAGGGAAAAGTGAACAGGCTCAGGTTTTCGCTTGATTGCAGGACATTGCGCCGAGACAGCGCCACGCCAACGGGCCAAGTGTAGGAGCGCGAAAAGGACGCCAGCATGACGCGAGAATTACAGTTTTGTCATCGCATTACAGTGGTGTGAATGCGAAGTATGACAATCGTTCCGCGGCTGAGCTTGGTGCCCCCATGAACCGAAACATCATCGTTGCTGGACGATCCTCACCTTCGACAGATAGCTGGTCCTGCGAGAGTAGATATTTGATGGAACCTTAACTGCGGCGTCATCCGCGTATAACGAAACCGGATTACAAAGTTGTCATTCATCGAGGCGTCCTTTAGGATCGTGCAGACGCTGGGACTTCATCGAGCGCGATCGCACCTCGCACACACGGCAACGTTTGAAATCCCGCTGGAGGAGAAGCCGATGAGGATCTCCGTGTGCAGCGGGAACGAGGATACGTGTTCCCAACAATCACAACCTGAACATCTGAATTACGATTACGATTCCTATGCGCGCAACGAGCGGCGGGCATCACGCGGAATCACTCTCTTGTTCGCTCGGGCATCCGTTGTTTCCTTTGGGTGAGCCATGCATCGCAAGAAGAAGCAAACTTCATTTGCCGGGGGTTCTGCCACGATTCGACGCTTTCGCGTTTCGATCGTATTCAGCGCGCTGTTTCTCCTGGCCGGGATCTCTTTCGCGCAAGTGGACCGCAGCAGTTTGAGCGGCACGGTTAGGGATCAGTCGGGCAGGCTGCTGCCAGAGACGCACATAACTGTTGTGCAAAACTCCTCTCAACTGCAACGCGAAACCATTTCGGACTCGACTGGGAACTACGGAATTCCCGAGCTGCCCGTGGGCACTTACACAGTTGCTTTTGAACACTCCGGATTCCAGACTCTGAAATTCATCGATGTGGAGCAGGTGATTGGGAGGACGCATACTCTCGATGCGACACTGAAGGTATCAGGCGGCGGGGAGCACGTGGAAGTCTCGCCCGCTTCGGCGCTGCTGGACCGCAACACCAGCGCCGTGACAGGTCTGATCGAGAGAACGCAGGCCGACGAACTGCCACTGAACGGCCGCAACTGGTCAGAGCTGACTGCATTCGTCCCCGGCGCCATCGACACCGGCGGCAGCAACCAGCGATCGGTCCGGTTCGCGGGACGGGGCCTTGACGACAGCAATTTCACCTATGACGGCGTTGACGCGACCAACATCGTGAATCAGACGCAGCGCGCCTGGGTGCGGCTCGCCATCCCGCTGGATGCGATCGCGGAGTTCCGCGTCGATTCGCTGATGGCGACCGCCGAGGAAGGCGCGACCGGCGGCGCGCAACTGGACGTTTCCTCGCCTTCGGGTACAAAACGCTTCCACGGACGCCTATTCGAGTACTTACGCAATGACGTTTTTGACGCGCCGTTGCCTTTGTGGGCCTCCAATGGCGAGACGCAGCAACCGCTTCGACTGAATCAGTTCGGCGGATCAGTGGCCGGGCCCGTTGTACGCGACAAGACCTACTTCTTCCTCGCTGCTGAATCCTATCGGCAGAACTGGGGTTACCCGGTAAGCGGCGATGTGCCGAGTGCCGCGCTGGTTGCAACAGTTCCGAACACATCGCCGGTGTACGGGATCATGAATGCATTCCCGGGAGCTGGTCCAAAAACGTTTCTGACGCCCTGGACGCCGGCGAACGACCCGGGAGACCCGAATTATGCCGATTACGAACTGCTGACCTGCTCATGCACGCAAGTGGTGAATGAGAACTCCGGGATGCTGCGTATAGATCATCATTTCTCGGCCAAGACCACGTCTTTCATGCGATTCAATTACGATCGCTCGGTTAATACGCAGCCACTTTCGGCTGCATCGACGGACTTGCAGCAAAGGGTGTCCACTCCGATCAACGGCGCGCTCGAGTTATTGCATACTTTCAACACTCACCTGGTGAATGAGGTCAAGTTTGGATTCAACCGCGCCACTTCCAACACTTATAACTCCAGTAAGACCGGCACCGTCTACCAGATTGCGATTTCAACTGGTCCCGGACCAGGTTTCGTCACCCAGAACTACGACTACAACAGCATCTACGTGGGCAACTCATTCTCGGGAATCGACAACCTGACGTGGGTCCATGGCCGGCAGACCCTGAAAATCGGTGGCGAGTTCCGTCACATTCAACTGAACCAGAATTATGGAGAACACGGGAAAGTCACGTTTTCCACGGTGCAGAGCCTGGCAGCGAACCAAGTGAAAAGCGCAAGTCTGACGGGTGATCTGCCGATCAACGATTTGCGCAAGAACGATATCATCGGCTACACCCAGGACGAATTCAAGTGGCGGCCAAATCTCACCCTGAACCTGGGCGTGCGCTACACGGTCTTCCAGATCTTCACCGAGGCACACGGAAAGGCCAACCCCTTCGATTTCGACACCTGCGGGCCTCAGGGATTTTGCGGAGCGGGCGCCAGTTTCGGCCAACAGAATTACGGCGATCTCGATCCGCGCGTGGCTCTTGCCTGGTCGCCTGACAAAAATGGAAAGACAGTTCTTCGCGCCGGATTCGGAACCTACCACGAAGATGGCCAGCTGGACGATCAGAATCTGCCTGCCAAGAACGAAGTGCCCTCCTACTCAGTGAAAAGCACCAAGAGCCTGCAGTTAACCTATCCAGTCGACCTGTATTTCACCGGACCCGGAACCCTCTCGCCAAATGCCGAACAACGAGACCGAAAGGACTCATACGTTGAGCAGTGGGACCTTTCCATGCAGCGGGAATTGCCGGCGAACTTTGTGAGCACCCTCTCTTACCTGGGAAGCCATGGCGTGCATCTGCTGGAAACCAACGTGGTCAACCTGATCGATCCTGCGACGGGGATTGCGCAATATCCGGCCTTTGCTCCGGCCATCGGCTGGCGGGGATCAGCCGGCATGAGCTCGTACAACGGGCTCACCGTCTCACTGCGGCGGCCGTTCTCGAACGGGCTCCTTGTCGCGGCAAATTACTCGTATTCCCACGAAATCGACAATGGCTCGAACGGCAGCGGGGATGGCGATGAGATATCCCCGCAGAATGCAATGTGCCTGGTTTGTGATCGCGCCAGCGGTGCGTGGGATGCCCGCCACGTCGTCAATGGCAATGCAGTCTACGAGCTGCCCTTCGGTCACGGCAAGACACTGCTGAACCAGGGCGGGATTGCCAACGCCATCGCGGGCAACTGGGAGCTATCCACGACGGCGCTGGCTCGCACCGGCTTCCCCGTGAATGTGCTGATGCCCAGCAGCTACATCGCGCCGGATG
>Ga0209004_1000277_pt1 | contig 10327 bp, 7 predicted proteins | sample TexAe_RefH0_M1_FD_187948 | JGI IMG/M metagenome (GOLD analysis project Ga0209004, IMG submission 187948) | Forest soil microbial communities from Davy Crockett National Forest, Groveton, Texas, USA - Texas A ecozone_RefH0_M1 (SPAdes) (version 2) | ecosystem: Environmental > Terrestrial > Soil >... | reverse complement strand
CCCGCCTCATCGACGTACGCGAGCCATGGGAGCATTCCACTGCCCACATCGAACCTAGCACCCTCATGCCCATGGGCGATGTCCCCGCGCGCGCTCACCAGGAACTCGACCCTGAACAGCACATCACCGTTCTCTGCCATCACGGCCAGCGTTCCCTCAACGTCACCGCATGGCTGCGCAATCAGGGGTTCGAGAACGTGCAATCCCTCCGCGGCGGCATCGATGCATGGTCTGCAGAAGTGGATCCCAAGGTTCCGCGGTATTAGCGTCCGAACGAATAGGTGACCTGGACGATCCCGTTATCCACGCCCGGATTCTCGGTCGCTGTGTCCTTGTTTGAGAAGTGATGGTAGCGATACTCCGCGCGGATCGACCGCGTTTCGGATCGATAGAGTTCAACGCCGACGCCGCCGTCAAATGTGAAATTGAACGAGCCCGAATAAAGCACTGGCACTGGTCGCGTGGAATACATGTAGCCACCGTGGCCGATCAGGAAGACCTGCGCCTTGTTGCGAGGCAGGAAGTTCAATTGCAGCCCCATCGGCGACATCGCTTCTCCGGCAGTCCACTGCCGTCCACAGGTGTCTGAATATGTGTAGGTATACGAAGTGCCGTTGATCGTGGCTGTACCGGTTCCGGATGAAGTCTGGCACGCGTTGTAAGGGACCAAGGTTTCATTGATCGGCGGGAGGGGTGGGGGCGTCTGGTTCCAGTTGAGAACAATGTGAACGGTGGGGTCGCTCTCGAGAGCCAGCGGCATCACTTCGCCGTTGTATTGCCAATTCACAACGTGATTGAGAATGAGTCGCCGGCTGTAGCTCGCGCCGAGAAAAAACAGCTTGCGGCTCTCCGCTTCGCCAAGAAGAATATGGCTTGAATCATTGGAGTATGTACTGAACACTCCAAATGTGTTCACCCGCGCAAAATATCCGTTGTCTTTCTTGTCCTGCGCTGAGGCGGCAAGTCCGACAAAAAAAATAATCGCGAGAATGACGCTGATGCCGAGCACACTTCGCCACAAGCCGGCACGTTCATTTTTTGGCAAGCGAATGACCCTTTCGTATGATCGGACTGATCGCAGCGCCTATACTTTCCTTTTGACTGTGACTTCGATTATAGGGGAGCGCTTTTTATGTCTTCGTCGGCTGTTGCATTCGCGACTCAGAACCACCCTCGCTTTTTGAATGAACTGAAAGACCTGCTCCGCATCCCGTCCATATCCACGCTCCCCGAGCACAAAGACGACTGCCGTTGCGCCGCCGAATTCCTCGTCACCGAACTCAAGCGTATCGGCATGGAGAACGTACGCCTCATCGACACTTCAGGCCATCCCCTCGTCTACGCCGACTGGCTTCATGCGTTGAGTAAACCTACCGTCCTCATCTACGGTCACTACGACGTCCAGCCCACTGACCCCATCGACGAATGGCTTTCGCCCCCCTTCGAGCCCGCCGAACGCAACGGCAACATCTATGCCCGCGGAGCCGTCGACGACAAAGGTCAGGTGTGGATGCAGGTCAAAGCCCTCGAAGCCTTGCTCGTCGCGAACAAATCTCTCCCGCTCAACGTCCGCGTTCTCTTCGAAGGCGAAGAAGAAGTGGGAGGGGAGGGAATTGCCGACTACGTCGCTTCCAGGCCCGCGAATCTCAAGGCTGATTTCGCACTCGTCTCCGACACCGAGCTTTTCGCCCCCGGCCTTCCCACTCTCTGCGTCGGCCTGCGCGGCATGATCTACACAGAACTCGAAGTCCGCGGCGCCAAGACTGATCTCCACTCCGGCATGTACGGCGGCGCCGCTCCCAATCCCTTCACTGCCATTGCGCAGATCATCGCCCGCCTCAAAGACGACAACGGCCACATTCTCATCCCCGGCTTCTACGACGACATCATTCCGCCCAGCCCCCAAGAACTGGCCGCGTGGAAAAGCCTGCCCTTCGATGAGGAGCACTACCGCATCTCCGAAGTTGGATCGCGTCAGCTCGTCGGTGAAGACGGCTACAGCGTCCTCGAACGCACCTGGGCCCGCCCCACGCTCGACGTCCACGGCATCCCGGGCGGCTTCACCGGCGCGGGCGCCAAGACCGTCATCCCCGCCAAAGCCCTCGCCAAGGTGTCCATGCGTCTGGTTCCGGGGATGACGCCCACTAAAGCCTTCGCACAATACAAGAGCTACGTGGAGAAGATCGCTCCCGCCGGCGTCGACATCGATGTGCGCCTCATTCACTCCGGCGACCCTTGCCTGATCCCCGTCAACAACAAGTACATTCAGGCAGCCACCTATGCCCTCCACGAGGTCTGGGGCAAAGACACCGTCTTCATCCGCTCCGGCGGCTCCATCCCTATCGTGGGCGACTTCGACCGCCACCTCGGCCTGCCCAGCGTCATGATGGGCTTCGGACTCCCCGACGACAACATCCACGCCCCCAACGAGAAGTTCAATCTCGAGAACTTCGAGCTGGGCATCCGTTCGCTGATCCGATTCCTGGAGGAGGCGGGCCGTTGAGCCAGCCTCACCCCGGTTCGCACGTTCTGACCGCCAACGGATTTGTCCTCGCTGGCGGCCGCTCCAGCCGCATGGGCCAGGACAAAGCCCTCATCACCCTCGCCGGCACCCCACTCCTCCAGCATGCCCTCGGCATCCTCCGCAACGCTGGCCTTGATCCCGCCATCGCCGGCGCGCGCAGCGATTCTTCCACCTTTGCGCCAACATTTCTCGACGATCCTTCCCAATCCGGCCTCGGTCCCCTAGCCGGTATCTGCACCGCGCTCGCGTCCGGCACTACCCCCTATGCCGTTTTCCTGCCTGTCGATCTCCCGCTTTTGCCTGCCAGCCTCATTGCCTATCTTGTTCACCACGCTGAAATTACCCGCTCCGCCATCACGCTCGTCTCTGTAGCCGCCTTCGTTCAGACTTTTCCCGTCGTGATCGATCGCTCCACGCTTCCGCTGCTTCAGTCCAGCCTGCATTCGAACGACCGCAATTGCCTGCGCGCCTTCCGCGAGGCTTCCAACGCTCTTTCAAAGCCCTTCTCCGTGCTGCCTGTCGAATTACTGCTTCAGACCGGCCATGTCTCTCATCCCAGAGGCTTTCCGCCGGCGCATTGGTTCCTCAACGTCAATTCTCCCCGGGACCTTGACCGCGCCGAGACTCTAATTTCCAGCCAACTTCAAGTAAGCTGAATTCGTGGCCGCATCCGACTCCGCACCGAATCCCAGCACCGATCCCTCCACGGATCTGGAGATCCCCGAGGCCTCCGAGATCAGCGGCAAAGTGCTCGCCGATATCGTCGGCGATAAGCCCGACTCCGCTGAAGATGAACAGACCACCTGGCCGCTCATCTCCTTCAAACACGTCTCCATGTGGTTCGGGGAGAGCAAAGTGCTCGACAACGTCAGCTTCTCCGTCAATCGCGGTGAGACCCTCTGTATTCTCGGCCGCAGCGGCGTCGGCAAATCCGTTTCGCTCCGCATCCTCCTGGGTTTTCTCAAGCCCCAGGTCGGCTCCATCCGTGTCGATGGCCAGGAGATTAATCAATTCACCGAAGAAGAAATGCAGGCCGTCCGCAGGCGTATCACCATGGTCTTTCAGAACGGCGCGCTCTTCGACTCCCTCACCGTCCGCGAAAACGTGGCATTCCCCCTGCGCGAGCGTGGTGGTCAGGAGGAAGACCAGGTCCAGCAGGTCGTCGATCGTCTCCTCGGCCTGGTCGGCGCAGAAGATGTATCTAATTCGTTACCTGCCAGTTTATCCACGGGCCGTCGTCGCGCCGTAGCGATCGCCAGAGCGCTCGCCTCGCAGCCTGAGGTTGTCCTCTACGATGAACCCACAACGATGGTCGATCCCATCATCGCCCGAAGGCTCGGCGGCCTCATCCAGAGACTCAAGCAACAGCTTGGATTTACAAGCATTGTGGTTACTCATGACATGCGTTTTGCCGAGAGACTTGCCGATACCGTTCTGTTTCTTCATGAAGGGCATGCAGCATTTTTTGGTCCCCTCAAGAACTTCATGTCGTCACCCGATCCCCATATCCAACAGTTTCTTACCCTCGATGCATATGTGTTACCTTCGGCATAGAATTTTCATTACTTTATTACGTTGATTCGGGCATAATCTACCTAGAGGCAATTCCTTTCCGGACCCCGCCGGAATCCTGTATCTTCCTGTTTATGGTTGCCTGGGATGTGCCCAGCAGATCACACTCCACATTGGTCGCTTGGCGCATGCCGCGAGGTGAAAGGCTAAATGCCTCAGGCTCTTTAACCTGTGGTTGCATAAGTCACGGTCGAACTGATCAAGACAATGGATGGAGTTACCTTTTTGCGAGGCAACCTTCCCCGACCTGGACGCTTCGAATTACCAGCGTCCTGAGTACCGAAATCAGTGTTACCAGTGTTCTGCTCCTCCAGTTCTAATTGAGGAACCTACCCCCACCCCAAGCGCCATCTTTTGAACTCCTGAGGTTTGCGGAAGGTATATGGCAACATCGGATTTCTGGCAAAGAATCTCGGCTTCGGTCGCTCCCCCGACTGATTGGGTGGGAGACGCTGCAGCAAGTTCATCACGCAACTCGCAGGGCAAAGTCAAGCTTTGGATGTCGCTTGACTTTCTCACGGTCCTTGTTTCCGCCATCACCGCCACTGTCTACGTGCGTCACACCGGCGCCGTCGATGGAGCCCGTGCGTTCTACAACGGAACGCTCTTTTACGGCCGCTCCATGTGGATCCTGCTCGGCCTGCTGTGTGGTTTCGCCATCACTTTGGTCGTTACCAGTCGCCGCCTGCATCTCTACGCACCCACGCGTCTGAGCTCTTTCCTGCATGAGCAGCGCCTCACTGTTCAGGTCTGCTTCACCTCTGGCCTGCTGCTTACCGGCACTCTCTATCTCGTTCGCGCCGAAGATATTCCCCGCCGCGTCGTAATGCTGACCCTGATTCTGGTCACCGTTTCTCTGTGCTCGCGCCGGCTCATCTATCGCACTCTGATGTACCGCCGATTCGAGCGCGGCCAGGACACGCGCAACGTGCTCATCGTCGGCACCGGCGCAGAAGCACATGCGCTGCGTCATCACCTTGAGAGCATCCGCCACCTCGGCTACACCTTCAAGGGCTTCATCGAATTTCCCGGTGCCTCGTCGCACATGACTTCCTCGAGCGGCGATGTCGTCGGCACACTCGACACGCTCTTCCAGCACGCGCGTAAGCAGTTCGTTGACGAGATCTTCTTCACCACGCCCTGTGAACGCGGCATCGTTCAGGATGTCCTTGAGAAATCCCGCATGCACGGCGTCGATCTTCGCGTGGTTCCTGATCTCTACGACGGCCTCGCCTGGAACAGTCCCATCGAGTACATTGGACAGTTCCCAACCATTCCGCTCCATCGCGGCCATGTTCCCGAGCTTGGATTCGTGCTCAAGCGTGTCCTCGATGTTTTCTTTTCTCTACTGTTGCTCCTGATTCTCTCCCCTTTCCTGCTGCTCCTCGCCATCGCCATCAAGCTTGAGTCCCGCGGGCCGGTCTTCTACGCTTCCGAGCGCATCGGCAAAAAAGGCCGTGTCTTCCGCTGCTACAAGTTCCGCACAATGGTGCGTGATGCGGAAAAGCGCCGTGCTGAAATCATGCATATGAACGAGCGCGACGGCGTTCTGTTCAAGATCACCAACGATCCCCGCATTACGCGCCTTGGACATTTCCTGCGCAAGTACTCCCTCGATGAGTTGCCCCAATTCATCAACGTCCTTCGCGGCGACATGAGCGTCGTAGGACCTCGTCCACCGATCGCCAGCGAAGTCATGGAGTACAAGCTCAGCCACCTTCGCCGCCTCGATGTCACACCGGGCATTACCGGCCTTTGGCAGGTGCAGGGCCGCCAGGATCCCTCATTCGACAGCTACGTCTCCCTCGATGTGACTTACATCGAAAACTGGAGCCTCTGGCTCGATATGAAAATCGTCATCCGCACCGTCGGCGTAGTGTTCTCAGGAACCGGTTCCTGAGAAACAAAGTTCTCGCCCTGGCTCCTCAAAACTTCAAGTGCCTTGCTTTGCGAACTCGCCGGCTAACTTGCTGACTCGCTATCGGCCCGCAGGGTCGCTAACCCGCTATTCCAATAAAACGCATATCAAAGCCCTGATTCGTGATCCTTACTCCCTAATCCCTAATCCCTGTTCTTTCCCCCTCCTGCATTAAACTGGATATGTGAAGATCGCACTGGCCCAGATCAACCCCACGGTCGGGGATTTCACCGGCAATCTTGAAAAAATCATTGCAGCCACGCGGCGCGCCTCCGACCAGGGTGCCCGCCTCGCGGTGTTCTCTGAGCTTGCCATCTGCGGTTATCCTCCCGCCGATTTCCTTGAGAAACCAGGTTTCCTCAAGCGCTGCCGAACTGCCGTTGATGAACTTGCCGCCGCCACGCGCGATCTGCCCACCGCCCTCGTTGCAGGCGTAGCATTACCCGCCCCGCCGGATGCCGGCAAGCCAGCCGTCAACGCCGCGGTCCTGCTCGACTGCGGACACGTGCTCCTTGAACAACACAAGCGCCTGCTGCCCTTCTACGACGTCTTCGACGAGCAGCGATACTTTCTGCCCTCTGGCAAGCAGCAAGTTATCGAACTCGATGGCCTCCGTCTCGCCATCTCCATCTGCGAAGACGCATGGAACGACAAGAATTTCTGGCCGCGCCGCCTCTACACCTTCGATCCGCTGGAAGAGCTGATGCGCCAGGGCCCAGCCATCCACATCAACCTTTCTTCATCGCCTTTCTGGCATTCCAAGCGCAAAGTCCGGAGGCAGATGCTTGCGGCCATCGCCAACCGTGACGGGATTCCCGTGCTCATGTGCAACCAGGTCGGCGGCAACGACAGCCTCATCTTCGATGGCTCATCCATCGCCATCAACAAGCATGGTGACCTCATCGCACAGGCGAAATCATTTGCAGAAGATATCGTCATCGTTGATCCCTTCTGTGCGTCCGCCATCCCCGATCCGCCTGACGACGACACCGAAGCCGCCTACCAGGCCCTCGTCCTCGGAACCCGTGACTATGTGCGCAAGTGCGGCTTCCGCAAAGTCCTTATTGCCTTGAGCGGCGGCATCGATTCCGCGCTGGTCGCCGCCATCGCCGCCGATGCGCTCGGCCCGGAAAATGTTCTCGCCATCGGAATGCCCAGCCCCTACTCTTCGCAGGGCTCCATTGACGACAGCCGCGCCCTCGCTGCCAACCTCGGCATCCGCTTCGAGATGATTGGCATCAGCGAGCTGTTTCACCAGTACACGCGCGCTCTTGAACCGCTCTTCGCGGGAACAAAGCCCGACCTCACTGAAGAGAACCTGCAATCGCGAATCCGCGGCAACCTGCTCATGGCGCTCTCCAACAAGTTCGGCTCTCTGGTGCTTACCACCGGCAACAAATCCGAAATGGCGGTCGGCTACTGCACACTCTATGGCGATATGGTCGGCGCACTGGCGGTTATCGGCGACCTCATCAAGACACGCGTCTATGCCATCTGCCGCTGGCTCAATCGTGAGCACGAAATTATCCCCTTGCCCATCATCGAGAAGCCGCCCTCCGCAGAACTGCGCCCCGATCAGAAAGATACGGATTCCCTGCCGCCCTACGAAGTCCTTGATCCCATCCTCGAGGCCTACGTCGAGCGCTATGAAACCCCCGAATGCATCGCCACGAAGAATAGTTTTCCTCTCGAACTCGTCCAACAGGTGGTGCGCCTGGTGGAGCGTTCGGAATACAAACGCCAACAAGCTGCTCCAGTCTTGAAGGTGACTTCGAAGTCCTTCGGCATGGGCCGCCGCTTTCCCATCGCCGTCAAAGTCCAGGTATAAGCTAGAGGTCGGGAGTCTTCCCGCCTATGAAGGAGATATTCGCTTGATCCGTAACTCCGCTCGACTGGCCGCTCTAACTGCATTGGCCCTGCTCTTCTCTCCCATCAATCATGCCTTCGCGCAGGACCAGGCTCCCGCCGCACAAGGTGCTGCCCAGGCTCCGGCGGCACCGGCTGCCACGGCCCCGGTGTTTCCGGCGCCCGATCCGGCTGACTTCACCGCCGACTGGCCCACCAAGGAAATCGTCAATGCCTTCATGGAGGCCAACCTTGGCTTTAACGCAGACGCTATGTGGCAGGTGCAGGCAATCCAGAAGACCCAAATCGCCGGTATGAGCAAGGTCATCGTGTATGTCGGTGACAAAACGGGCAAGCAGCAACCCTATCCCTTCGGTTTTTTCACCACGCCCGATCAAAAGCATATCGTCGTCGGCGATCGGATCATTGCCTTTGGCGATCATCCTTTTGCCGCCAACCGCACCATGGTCCAGCAGCGCGCTGAGGGACCTTACCGCGGTTCCGCTTCGAAGGATCTTGAAATCGTCGAGTTCGCTGACTTCCAGTGTCCGCATTGCAAGGCCGCGCAGGCCAACATGGACAAACTCGTTGCAGATTTTCCCAAGGCGCGCATTGTCTTCGAGAACAACCCGCTGGCCTCAATGCATCCGCAAGCCGTGATAGCTGCCAAGTACGGTGTCTGTGTTGCCAAACAGGCAGGTAGTACGGCCTTCTTTCGATTCGCCTCTGCGGTTTTCGACGGTCAGGATGGCCTTGCAACTCCCGACGGGGCAACTCTGACCTTGAACAGCGCCGCCACTACTGCCGGAGTCGATCCTGCAAAAGTCTCCGCCTGTGCGGCAGCACCTGAAACCAAGGCCGCCGTTGATTCTTCGCTGGCGCTCGGCAAGGATCTCGAAATCTCGTCCGTACCGACGCTCGTGATCAATGGTCGTGAAATTCTCGCCAACGTGCCCTACGAGACCCTGAAACAGATTATCCAGTTCCAGGAAAAGATGGACGGGATCGCCGAGTAAGGTTCACTCAATGCATAGAAGCCCCCGGAAGATCTGCATCATCCGGGGGCTTTCATTTGCATCGTCAGCCTATTGTGTCGTCTGTCCACGCTCGATGCGCACCATCGGCGAATGTCCCGCAGCCTGCGTCCCTCGCACTACACGCGGTGTAATGATGATCAGCAGGCTCGCATAATTCCGTTGCACATCCGTATCGGTGACCTGGTTCATCCCCGGAACCTCCGTCAACCCAGGCAGTCCGCTCAGTGCGCGGCTCTCTTCTTTATCCACCTCGCTCACAATCACCACACCGGAGCCTTCCTTCAGCGTCACCACTCCCGTGTAGCTGCGATTGTTCAGAATCGGCAACCCGTTCAGCGATGATCCACCCAGCGCCGTGATCTTCAAATCCATCGTCAGCGCAACTTCGCCACTGCGAATCACGCGCGGTGTGGCCTTGAACGTGAGCCCAAGATCCTGGTACTCGATCTGCGGAATCGTCTGCGCTCCCGTATTCAACTGCGAGAGCAGGGAACTCAGGCTTCCTGAAGTCCCCGCCGTCGTCAGTCCCGGAATGCTGATTCCAGAGGTGCCCAGGTTCGAATACTGCGACGTCTCGATCGGATAACGCGACCCGCTCTTCAATGTGCCTTCTTCTCCATCACCCAGGCGCATTTGCAGTGCATCCAGTTCGCGTGATTCCGAGGAATTCAAATTCAGGTTGAACGTAAAAGGTCCCGGCGAAACTCCTGAACTCGTGAGCCCACCCCCGAAAACCGCAATCCCATTCTGAAATAGCGAACTTGAAACCTGCCCCGATGCCAGCAGAATTCCGAGAATCGCCAGCGTGTCCCCGGGCGATGCCAGCCCCGACGAAATGATTTGCTGTACCAGCGCCTGGTTCTGATTCAGGAGCGATTGCTCTTCTGCGTAGAGGTTGAACGCTGTGATCTGCTGCGGCGGCTGCACACCCGTATTGCGCGTACTGGTGTGCGCCAGTTGAATCAGCTTGATATCCAACAGCACCTGGCTGCGCCCATCCAGAAGCTGCCGAAGTGTCTCGTTGAAGGCGTTCAGTCTGTCGGTCGTCGCGCGAATCGTCAGCGTGCCCGTGCTCTGCTCCACCACCACCTGTTGCGCCTGGAACACCTGCTTCGCCATGTTCCCGATATCTGTCATCTCCGTGGTCGTCATGCCGCCTAGGTAGACCGTCTCAAATTCCTGCCGCATGTACTGCTGGCGATTGTCGCGTGTGTCCTTTGCCACCAGTGCACGGTGCGCATCCAGCGGCACCGTGAATGAATCCGTCGCCAGGTTCACAGCCTGCGTTGCCTGGGCAAAGGTAGCGTCATCCATGTCAAAGCGCACCGGTGGGCCCGTTACGCTCTGATCGACCGAAGCTTCAATTCCAAACGAGTGAAAAACCGATTGAATCACCGTGCGCCGGTCCGCCTTGAGATGAAAACTATTTGT
>Ga0209004_1000276_pt1 | contig 10350 bp, 7 predicted proteins | sample TexAe_RefH0_M1_FD_187948 | JGI IMG/M metagenome (GOLD analysis project Ga0209004, IMG submission 187948) | Forest soil microbial communities from Davy Crockett National Forest, Groveton, Texas, USA - Texas A ecozone_RefH0_M1 (SPAdes) (version 2) | ecosystem: Environmental > Terrestrial > Soil >... | reverse complement strand
AGCCTCGTGAACGACATCACCGCCGTCCGCAACGCTCGTCTCCGCTCGTTGGTATCCAACGAACTCATCACGAGCTACCAGAACTTGTCAGTCGTCCCTGACCCGGATGACCCAACAACGGTAGATGTAACTGTGACCTTCCTGCCGATGTTCAGCTTGCTGTACGTCAGCGTGACCTTCACGGTAACGACAACCCTGAGCTAAACCAAAGGGGTGGGGAAACCCACCCCCTAACACTTCTGAGTGGAGTTATACGATGCAGGTTCACACCGTGGTTACACAAGCGAATGGCATTATCAGCGTCGTCCTTCAACCCGCTTTTGTCGGGGACATGACGGACGCCAATGATAAGGCATTGATTGCTGCTTTCGGCGACCCCGAAGTGAACATCGCGGGACAGTTCACAGACCCCAACAACACAGGGTTCACTTTTCAGTTCCCCACTACGGAAAACTATGTAGGGGTTACAACTCAGCTTTCTACACAGACGGCTCAGTTCACTCTCGCACTTCCTTCCGGCCCTCCGAATCAGCCAGCACCGATTCAAGGCCCGATGATGTGCATCACACCAAACCCTAGCGAAGCGGCTGTTGCTTGGCAAGCGGTTGTGGTGAGCAGGATTTCTTTGGCGTTCGCGTCATTGCGGAGCAAGACATTGGTTCCAAGTATTCCAAATGTGACTATCTAAAGTCGGAGAACGTAAATGTCGAGGCTACTCGCAAGCCGTAGAACGGCAGGAGTTGACGGTAAGGGGATAGAAGTTGGAAGCGTGGTTTGCTATTCACGAAATTGGCTTCGTTCCACCGGGCAGTTCACTGGAACCGCACCATTCGCAAAGGGCACAGTAACTGCTCTGGAGCCAATGGGAGCCAGTCAGTTGGCTGTTATCGACTGGGGAAAAGATAGAGGAGAACTACCTAGCAAGGTGCTTTCCTCGAACTTGATTTTGAATTCGAACCGGCACTTGGAGTTGGCTTCGAAGAAGAAAGCAACAACGATTGTCTCCAAGCAGACTTTGGAGCAAGCGATTCAAGAAGGTCATGCAGTAGCAGAACAACTCTTGGCTTCTTCACCGAATGACAAGCGTCTTGACCAGATTGAAGCAGCAGTTAGTTTCCTCGAAGGCATTCTAGTCAAGTCACCGACTGATATGCAGCAAGAGGGCGCGTCCACGTTGGACGATTACTTGGACGATGCAGTGATGCCAGAGATGGCACAGAAAATCAAACAGGATGTGGACATGATTGCCAATATGAAAAGTGCTACCCCGCAACAACCGTCTGCTGCCCCGGTACTAGCTGCCGGTAGCGACAACTGGGTCAATGACCGTGATGAGAACGGCGAACCGAAGAAGCCCGAACTGGCTCAGGTTCCTCGTCTCGCAACGGAGAAGAAGGCTGCTCCCGCAGTTGCACCGGCTGCTCCGGCACCGGCTCCTGTCAAGAAGCCTAACGCGGATATCACTCAGCTTTCGAGCGACACTCTCGCCAAGATGCAGAAGGCGTTGGCTGGCTCCGAAGACCTCATGAACGACAAGGCAGCACAAGCGTTCATCGCGGCTATCGCTGAAGAACTCATGAACCGTCCGGTGGAAACAGAAGCTCCGGAACCAGTGGCACCAGCCGCTCCCGCTGCAATGCCTGTCGCTGCATCTCTCGTGTTCGGCCTGAACTTCGCGGCTGACGAGGACGGCAACAGCAAGGTTGCAACCTCTCAGGGTGGTGCGTGGTTCGTGACTGACAAGGACACAGGCACCATCAAGGAAGATGGTGGCCGCACCCCGGAGATTGGTGAAGCTCACGGCATGGTGGAAGACAACACTGGCATCAAGCGTCCGGCGACTGAACTTCCTTCCAAGTTCGCTACCGAGATGACCAGCGGCAAGGCTGTCAAGACAGTGGAAAAGTTGGGAGACCAGCTTAAGGCTCTCTATCTTGAGGCGAAGCCGATTACACAAGTTCTTGATTCGCGTCCAGTTCGCGAAGCTGTTGAGTCCATCTTTCGTGCATACGACATGATGGGCGAAGCGGCCAAGCTTCTGAGCAAGCAGCACATGCAAGAGGAAGCTGAAGCGAAGGCGACCGAGGTCAAGGAAAAGAACAAGAAGAGTTCTCTGCTGATGGGATTGTCAATCGCAGGGGAAGAGTAATGAGAGTCAACGTAAGGGTTTAGTAAGTAATTCTGGACACTATGACTTTCCGCCTCTGAATTGAGGCTAGTAAAGCCAAGGAGAAAAACAATGGCGCAAGGCGGCTACATTTACCAACAGGGTACGAGCGCACAGACTGAATCTGTCATCTCGTCTCGCTTCAAGATTTTCACTGACGTTGTTGACGTGGGTGCGTTCGTGAAGCTTGGCGTTACCTCGTCCTTCACAATTCAGGAATCGAAGAACGTTGAGACGGTTCGTGGCCTTGGCTACGGCGACCAAGTTGCTGAACTTGTGCCCGGTGTTACCGAGCCGATGACGCTGGCTATCACCCGTACATGCCTGTACCTCGCGAACCTCATGCAGGTTCTGGGTTACAAGGCGGGTGTGAGCGGTGCGGTTCGTTCTCTCCGTCACCACAAGTGGCCCTTCGATATCAAGACCGAAATCGTCTTCTCGCAGCTTGCTTCAGAAGACCCCAATCGTGGTCAGGCTATTGTCGCCGACATCCCGAATGAGGGTGGTCTGAACAACACTGGCAACCCCAGCCTCTATGCCGTGGCAACCGTGTACGAAGGCTGCTGGATGAACAGCTACAACACCGGCTACCAGATTGAAACTGCCGCCGTGACCGAAGACTGCAACGTCCTCGTCACCGACATCTTCGACATCTCTGGTTCTGTCTACGGCGAATTCATCGACAGCGGTATGAACAGTCAGGACGCAACAGGCCGTTCGCTCCTCTACAGCATCAGCTAACTGGCTGAGCCCCCGGTTCCTCACTGGGGGCTCTCCCTTTGAGAGGACCGTGAATGTCGCACAACCCCCTTCTTAAAACTTCCAAGGAAACCTCCGTTCCCCGCAAGACTGCGGAGTGGGATGAGGCTTATGAGGCACAGGTGTGTGATGCGACAAGCGAAGCGGCCTCGGACATCATTTACGAATACAAGAAGCACGTAAACGATGAAGGATATCACCAAGACTGGGACTTGGTTCCGTTCCCCCGCCTAAAGAAAATCTGGGAAGACTACATGAAAACCGGCTTCGTAAGGGATGAAGCGGGTTTGAATCAAATTGCTGAAATCCTTGTTTACAACGTGGCAGCGATACAGGTGAACACTACCCTATGTGCCCACACTGGCACGAGTCCCGAACAATATGCTGAGCAGGAAACCGGAGAAGAATTCCCAGAAGGGTTCTTCGAAATAAACGACACCTTTTTTCAAGATGAGAAAGGGGCATGGCGTATCAGCGATTATGCCATGGATGACCTCACCCATCTGGCGTGCGAGATTCGCAGAACAACTAAGCCCGAGCAAAAACTAGGAGTCATTGACCGTCTGTTGAACGTTGTTCACCAGCGTAGTGACCTCGCAAGTTGGTTCGTGAAGGGTGGTTCAAGCGCATTGAGTCAGCTATCTCAGACCCCCGAGAAGGCTATCTCACCCGAACAGCCGAAGAAGAAAAAGGCTCCGGTCAACCGGGCTCAGATGAAGCTCCCATTCACATCATCTCTGCTTACACCCAAGATGGCTCTTGACGCTCTCCTAGAGACTTTCAATGACGAAGACCGTGCGGAGCACCAGCAACACGCTGACCCGGACTTCACCACTCAGAACGGCAAGATGATGGAGAAGGGTACAGAGGTTGAGCAGGGTGCATTGAACGATGGAATCCCCGGTAGCTTGTTGGCCTCATCCTCCACGTTATATGAGTGCCCCGACTGTGGGCATAAGCAAAAAGGTAACAACGTCAACTGCACGAAATGCGGTAACTGCTGCGGTATTAAGAAAGCTGCGACGGGATATGCGATGTGTACGTGCGGTCACTCGTTCGAAGAACACCCACACCCACCCGACTTTGGCTGCAACCACGAGAAGGATGGATGTGGCTGCGTCGGTGCGACTGAAGTAAAGAAGAAGTCGGCCTCAGCCAATCTTCCAGAAGGTTACGAGCCCGGTCCGACTGTCAACCAGCAGATGTACAACTGGATTTGGTCCCCACGCACTGGCCCGGTTATCTTCAACAGCAAAACTGAACCTCTGCCACAGTATTTCAACCAGCGGAAGACCTGCGTCCACGCCGATGTTATCTATCTCAACCATTTGAAATACGACGACACACCTAAGGGTGTGGTTGATGTTTACGCCGGTCGCAAAGCGTTCCGTGTCCGCATCCTCGGCGGCTTTAGTGACAGTGCGCAACTGTCCGATGCTATTGATGCCGTGGCCGAAGACTTCATGGATACATTCGGTTTGCAGGACTATAAGGTCGAAGTCCCACCGAATTATGGATATAAAGGCATCTATCAAGAACCTACAGTAGAGGGCGAAGATGACGAGTTGGGCTTAGAGCCCCAGTTCGCTTCGAATGACAAGATGAATAAGAATGCCGCACGTGAAGCTTTTATGAAGGACGCCGACATCCGGATGTTGGCCTCGGCGGATGGGGTGTCCTTGGACAACCTGTGGTCTCGATACGGCAGTGAATATGCCGCTGAGCACACCGCCTCTCTGAAGACCTGCGTTGCCTGTGAGTCGGGTGAATGCATTACACACTCCGCATCCACTGTCCACGACCTTACGAGTGAAGTCGTCCCCGGTGTGGCCTCTGAACCAACCGTAGAGGACGCCACGTTTTTTAAAGAGAGCGATGAGGAGTTCGAAGCTACCCGTACGGCCAGCGGTGAGATTCTTGTTACTGCCGATACACAGTCTTATGGAACCGGCACACCGATTGGTGGAACGCCGAATCTCGCTCCTCCTCCGACTGGGACTTCCCGGTCGATGACGCAAACTCCTCCTGTGCAGCCCACGCCGATTACCACTGCTCCTCCGCAACAGGTACAGCCGGGGCAGGAGATGACCACTACAACCACTGCTCAACCTACGATTCCAGAGAAGCAGGATGCTCAACAACAGCAACAGACAACGACTGACCCGATGCAGCAGCAGTTGTTGAATCAAGTGCTGTCTTCTGCGAAAGATTTCTTCTCTGACAGCTTCAAGACCGCATTGGTCAGCATCAAGGAATCACCCAAGAGTCTCCCGCCTCGCGATGACATGCGTCGTCACATTGATGAGACAGCACAGAACGAGGTTATGGATGGAGTTAAGCCAGCCGCACCCGCACAGGCACAGCCCGTGCAGCAAGAGCCGGTTCAGCCAGCGACACCAACACCTACCACGAATCAGCAGGAGTTGATGCAGCGTGCTCTCGCCTCCGATGAGAACAGCAAGGTCGCATGGACTGAAGAGGAAGATGACGAAGATGGACCGGATGGTGCATACGGAACCATGTACGGCAAGCCGCTTGGCGGGGACTCCGATATCAAGGACCGCTTGGAGTATCTAAGAGGGGAATTAAGGGCCGAGCGTATAAGCCAGAGCGAACTGATGGAGCTACAAGGTCTGGCCGACCATATCGAGCCCGGTGATGTTGAGTTGCTCGAAGCAGCAGGGGTTCCTGAAAACGAGGAAGCCGACAACACCATGTACTGCCCCGGTTGCCAAGAGCCCGGAGTGGAAGCTAACGGCTTAGTCAAGTTCCGCCACACACCCGCGTGCAAATTCAAGGGTCAGGTGTGGGATGACAACAAAGCCCAGTGGGGACAAGACACAGCCCCTTTGAAGCCGGTACCGAAGAAGCGTTTCCGTACCACCGACAAGGACAAAGAGTTCATGAGGGCCATTGGAATCAAGGCCAGCCAAGTCAGCAAGTGTGCTCATTGTGGTCATGAGGCCGCTCTCGATGCTTCTGGAATGGTACTTGGTCACGCATATCGAGGAATCGGTGCGTGCCCCGGTATCGGTAAGTCAGCAGCAGGGGCCAAGGTCGCGATTCAGATTGAAGAGGGCGTTCATCAGATGTGCCCCAACTGTAACGGACAGCACGTAAAAAATGTGGAAGATTCGGCCCCAGAAGACGGCATCGTTGAATGCGTCGATTGTGGATGCTTTTTTTCACTATAGGAATGCACTTATAGAAGCTTATGCCGATTAGAAAAGTAGCCAACGCGGAACTAAAGGAACCTACCATCGCTGTCTCCGAATGGGACAAGATGTATGGGACTCGTACGTTTGGGCATAAGTCGGCCTCTTTTAACAAGTTCGCGGCTGATAGCTCTAAGTATCTCCTTAGTCACTGCACCATCATGGCGTCAGTTATGACTGAGGAAGAACCGTTTGATTACCTCATCAAGCCGGAATGCAGTCACCTTGTGAACAACAACGATGACGCTTGGACGAATGAAGTCCTCAAGCTCTCGCACCGTTCATTCGTAGGTGCCTTCAACTTTGTCGAACATTTCCAGAATTCCAAGTATGCCAAAGGTCACATCCTCGATTCAGTCCTTCGCAAGATTCAAATCGCGGGACCGGATTGTTGGGTGTATTTCTGTGACATTCTCGTCGCTACGGACATCGCCCACGAGCAGTTGGTTGGGGACATCCGTGAAGGAAAGGTTCGTTATCTATCAATGGGTTGCGTCACTGACTTGGTTATCTGCTCTTACTGCGGAGCCCATGTTACCGACCAGAGCACCTATTGCGGACACCTTAACTACCAAAAGGGCACTTTCCTCGTTGACGATGATGGCATCTCTCGCCGTGTCGCCGAGCTATGCGGTCATAAGACCCTGCCCAATGGTGGCGTCAAGTTCGTGGAAGCGTCGTGGGTAGGTACCCCGGCCTTCCCCGGTGCAGCGAAACGGTCAATCGTCGCAGATAACTGGGTTGGTCCCAAGACTCCTTACACGCGGAAAGCAGCCAGTACAGGCGCATTTGCTAAAGCGGCGTCGGAAGATACTGAATACCAATCTCTTAATATGGGCGAGACTTTGATGCAAGAAGACGACCTTCGCGGGAGAAATATACGCTAATGGCTAAGATAATCAAAGAAGCAAACGCAGCTATGCGGCCTCTCATCGCAAAGGTGAAGGCCAAGATTGCGGAACTCGATTTGATTGACAACGAGTTCAACACACTCGATTCCACGCTACCAGAAGGTGAAGGCGGTGCAAAGTTCGACCTCCTTTCTGAGAAGCGTGAAGAACTCGAAAACGAAATCCGCTCAATGCGGGAGCGCGTCCAACTTATTTCCGAATGGGAAAAGTTCAAGGGCGGTGAGTGGTCGGAAGATGTTAAGGCCGACTTGAACGCTCTCGACCAACAGTTTGCGGATATCGCGGACGGTGGTGCGGTAGGTGGTGACATGGGCCTCGGTATGGACCCATTATCTCCTGCAATGCCTCCTGTACCCGCCGCTCCTATGACGCCGGAACTTCCGGCTGTCCCCGAAAGTCCGGCAGTTCCCGCCGCACCAGAAGCCGTTCCAGCCACCGAGCCATTGCCCGATGAGGCAGCTATCGCTCCCCCGGCTGACCCTATGGCTGAACCTTTGCCTAACCCAATGGCAAGTAATTCCACGAAAAGTAGCAAAAAAATCAACTATGACACTCAAGATAAGAAGGGGTCTGTATCCCCGTCTTCATCTTCATCGCAGAAAGGCGATACCAAAATGGCAAATGAAACCAAGCCCTCACTGAAGGAAAAGCTTGCCGAGGTTAAGAACAAGCGGGAGGCGATTTCGAAGGAAGCGAAAACCCGCGTAGCTTCCGCTTGGACAATCGCCAAGACGATGCTTCCTACGGCACCAGCCGAAGTACAGAAGTCCTTTGCGGCTTCCCTTCTCAACAGTTCTACGAAGGTGCTCAAGGCGGCACTTCGTCAGACCGCTATCAACGCCCACTACACCAAGCTTGCTGAGACTTTCAAGGAAGTCCACAAGGTTGAGTTGAACGACCTGTTGGAAGACCCGTCCGTTCTCAACGCCGAGAAGAAGGCTGTCGAGAAGGAAATCAAGGGCGAAGCGAAGAGTGCTTCACCTAAGGTTGCTGATGACCGCAAAGAATGCGGCCCTCAGGAAGGTACTTATGACGACGGTCGTGACGGCTCCGAGCCGAAGGACATGGACGCCTCCAAGGCGGCTGAACGTCCGGACGCTGGCGAGAAGCCGGGTCAGACTCAGAACCTCTCCGATGGCAAGACCGAAAAGGCCGCTGCCAAGAAGAAGGCTTGCTCTGGTGAAGGCTGCAAGGGTTGCGAAGGTTGCAAGTCCGCTGCTGCTAAGACCGCCGATGAGTTCCCACCTGCTGAAGGCGCGGCTCCCGCTCCGGAGGCTGGCCCAGTTGACGCACCAGTAGACGCTCCCCCGGCTGAAGAAGCCCCGGCAGAACTTCCTCCTCCGACCGAAGAGAATCCTGAAGCCGAAGCTGGCGAGATTCTCACCGACGAGAAGAAGATGGTTGTCGAAGAGAAGATTGAGGAAGCTCAAGAGGCCATCAAGGCTCTCGAATCCGAGATTCTCGAAGAGGGTGCTGAGGAACTTGACCTCGCCAAGATTGACGGTGAGGAAGAGGGTCTCGCAGACGCCGAAGGTCTTGAAGTCGAAGGCGAAGAGGGTCTGGACGGTGGTAACACCGAACTCAACATGGGCGACATCTTCAACGAAGACGGCATGGAAGAGAAGGCCGCTTCACTCGCTAACGAAGGCGAAGAGAAGACCTCTGCTGAAGAGGATGACTTCTTCGCTCCTTCCGCTGCATCTTCCCTCGAAGCTTCGATGGACGACGACGGCATGGGCGACATGGCAGACATGTTCTCCCGTCAGGGCTCTGATGGTGACCCGCTTGCGGCTCTCATCGCTGGCCTGAAGACCGCCGAGCAGGTTGCTGGTATGGAAGTGATTCCGTCCTCAACTGGCGAAGCAGCCGACCACTTCGAGTCTGATGAAGCCACTGGCGAAACTCGTGACAACGAGAACGACCACGAAGGCGACATCTGGGCCGAGGCAATCGAGAACGTAACACCTGAAGAACAGGGTGCCAAGCGTGTCAAGCAGGACAGCACCAATGAGCTTCAGCTTCCCAAGGCCGCGACTCTGAAGAAGATTCGCACCAACACGGGCTCTGACAAGACAGCTTCGGCTCCTCGTCAGGATGTCGGCGAGTTCCTCTTCAACGACGGATTCGAAGACTAACAACAAGAGCAAGAAGTTAACCAGAAAGCCTCGGATTAGTCCGGGGCTTTCCTATTATAGGGGTGAACCAAAATGAAGTTCCTTGCTGTGCTTGCTGCATTGTTCCTCTCTCTTCCAGCCATGGCGATTACGGTATCCACACCGCAGAACGCCGCAACCGTTCAAACCAAGTTCCCTATCGCAGCAACGGCTACGACCTGCAATGGAAAGCCGGTTGTTTCGATGGGCTACTCGTTCGATTCGCTTACTGATGCGGCCATCGTCAAAGGGCAAGCCTTGACGGAAGAAGCCAGCATCAACGCCGGGAACCACACGCTGCGTATCAAGGCATGGGCCAGCGGCACGGTATGTGTTGAGGACCTAAGCATCACGGTGGTCAATCCTCCACCTTCGCTCATTCCTTCGTATGCCATCTCCTCTGGGAACCTCACAGGAAACCCTCTCTGGAAGTGCCAGCATGACTCAGGAACGTCCGGAGCCTCCACAGCGACAATGAGCTACCCTGTGACTATTGGCGGTTACACGGACGCGCAAGAGTATGACGTGACCAGCTATTCAAATTATGGTGGGGAACGTTGCTCTATCAGTTTCGCGATTGATACGACCAGCCACAACTTCATCTACGATGTGTGGGTGCAAGCACCAACACCCTCGCTTGTCGGCAACCTTGAGATGGATATGAATCAGGTGACCTCGGATGGCAACACGGTCATCTTCGCATTCCAGTGCTCGAAGTGGTCAGGCACGTGGGATTACTCATACGTGTCCGACATCAACGGCGGAGCCATGGCACCGAAGTGGGTTCCATCTAAGCTGCCGTGCAACGTGAAGAACTGGACAGCAAATACTTGGCACCACGTTCAGATTTACACGTCGCGTGATGACTCCGGCAACGTGACCTATCATTGGGTGGCATTCGATGGCGTGGTCAGCAACCTGAACGTGACTACGTTCGAGGAACAGTCGCTCAACTGGGCAATCGGTCATCTGGTAGCAAACTTCCAGATTGACCCGGCGAACTCGACTGGTGCTCCCATCATTGTGTACGCCCGTCAGTTCACCATTTACCGTTGGTGATAATGTGTGACGTTTTACCTTTGAACGGGGGGTTTCTCTCGGTATTAAAGGAGATATGAGAAGAACTCTGTCGAGACAAGAAGCAC
>Ga0209004_1000275_pt1 | contig 10359 bp, 9 predicted proteins | sample TexAe_RefH0_M1_FD_187948 | JGI IMG/M metagenome (GOLD analysis project Ga0209004, IMG submission 187948) | Forest soil microbial communities from Davy Crockett National Forest, Groveton, Texas, USA - Texas A ecozone_RefH0_M1 (SPAdes) (version 2) | ecosystem: Environmental > Terrestrial > Soil >... | reverse complement strand
AGTCCAGAACCTGACACTTTCACTGACGGAAGAGATGATCTTAGCTAACACGGCGCTTTGCAAAGCGTCGAACGAAGCGTGCCTGAGCCGAAAGAGAATCGGTTCTTGAACTCCTTTTTTTCGTCCGGTTTCTTCCCACCAGTACGTCAACGACCACATCGACCTTTGGTCAGAGCTGGCGCAGGACAGAGGGGCATCCTCTCCCCACTTGCATTTGTATAACTGCACAGCCGTTGTGCTTCGATGACAGCACCTCCGTCATCGGTCTCACCATCAGATAGTGTGAATGGGCACTTATGAAAGCAGCCCACCCACAAAGGAGAAACAACTTATGGCAACAATCGGTTGGATTGGACTAGGGCATATGGGCATCCCAATGTCCTCAAATATGTTGAAAGCAGGCTACACCGTTCGCGGTTTCGACATCGATCTGCTAGCTCTCAGGCGCGCGAAAGCGGCAGGTGTTCAGACGGTAAACAGCATCCGGGATGCAGTCTCAGGAGCGGTCGCGGTATTCACCATGTTGCCGGCCGGTCCAGATGTCGAGCAGGTATTGACTAGTCATGATGGTGTCTTCGCAAATGCGGCCCCGGACACCATCGTCATTGATTGCTCCACCATTGGTGTCCAGTACGCAAAGAAAATCCACAATGCTGCACGCCAAGTCAATGTTGCTTTTGTCGAATCTCCCGTGTCAGGGGGCACGGAAGGAGCAGCCGCAGGCAACTTGACATTCATGTTGGGTGGCGATGATCGCTACATCGATCGAGCGAAAGAGCTTCTCGACCCGATGGGCGAATTCATGTCCCACGTTGGTGGTGCGGGTGCCGGACAGGCCGCCAAGGTAGTTAACAATCTGATTATGGGTGTCTCTGTCACGATCAATTCTGAGGCGACCTTCCTTGCGGAGCGGCTAGGACTCGACCTGAAGAATCTCTATGACATCGTCCTTCATTCATCGGGTGACAACTGGTCTTTTCGCAAATGGAATCCGGCACCCGGCGTGGTTCCGGAATCGCCCGCGTCACATGGCTACGTAGCCGGATTCAAGACGTGGCTGCTGGCAAAGGATCTTCATCTTGCTATTGAGGCCGGAGAGTCAGTTGGCGTGCGTCTAGCGACCGCAGAGGCTGCCCACGGCTTACTCCGCAAGCACGCGGATACTGGCGGCGCTGACCTCGATTGCAGTTCGCTCATTCTTGGTCTAGGGAAATCCGCCCATCTCGGCGAGCTTACAGGAGCAACCAGGTCCGCCAAATAGTATCAATTCGTCTGCCCCGGCCCAGTGTCAGAAGCTGGGCTGGGGCGTCGATGATTTCAACTTTTGGGACAACAGCACATTTCGTATCTGGAACAGAAGAGGACACACTATGCCATTACTCAGGTTTGATTTGATCGAAGGACGCGATGAGGAGGCAATCAAGAGCCTGCTCGACGCCGCACACCGCGCAGTCGTCAAGGCTTTAGGCTCACCAGAACGCGATCGGTTCCAGATCGTCCATCAACATCCTGCTTACGAAATGGTTATTCAGGATATTGGGCTCGGAATTGAGAGATCCAAAAACGTTGTGGTGATCAGTGTCACAGCCAACAAACGCACGCAGGAAAAGAAGCAGGCTCTGTACAAGGCTCTCATGGACGAATTGACAGAGCACTGCGGACTGAGTCCGCAGGACATCATGATTTCGCTTGTCGACAACACATCAGCGGACTGGAGTATCGCTTTTGGCGAGGCGCAGTTCCTTACAGGAAGACTCTCGGAATCGATCCAACATGCGAACGCGACCGGTACTGTTAATTCTATTTCCAATACGAATGAAAGGAGTCTGTGAATGTCATACCAAACTATAAATCCAGCAACGGAAGAGGTTCTGAAAACATTTAAGGAGGCCAGCGATCGAGAGCTCGAAGCCGCTATCGCGCGTGCAGACTGGGCCTACGCAAACGAATGGCGTAAGACTTCTCTGGATGAGCGAAAGAAAATCGTCAAGAAGGCAGCATCGCTTATGCGTTCACGCCGCGAAGAGCTTGCTGGCCTTGTGACGCTCGAGATGGGGAAACTACTGCGTGAGGCAAGGGCCGAGGTGGATCTTAGCGCGGATATTCTCGATTACTATGCAGATCGTGCGGAAACCTTTCTCGCACCGAAGACTCTCAATGTCGCAGAGGGCCAGGCATGGGTTGAGGCCGCTCCACTCGGAGTGATTTTTTGCGTTGAACCCTGGAACTTTCCCTACTATCAGCTGGTGCGCGTCGCCGGTCCAAATCTGATGGTCGGGAATACGGTCATCGTCAAGCATGCTCCCAATGTGCCACAGTGCGCCTTGGCGTTTGAGAAAGTGTTCCTCGATGCAGGCGCTGCGCCCGGAGTCTACACCAATGTTTTTCTCTCGAATGCACAGGCGGCTACGGCCATCGCAGACACAAGGATCCAGGGCGTAGCTCTTACGGGAAGTGAACGCGCGGGTTCCGCCGTCGCGGCCGAAGCGGGCAAGGCTCTCAAGAAGAGCACGATGGAGTTGGGCGGGAGCGATGCCTTCATCGTGCTGGAAGATGCAGACCTGGACGCTGCGGTACAGTGGGCTATCTGGGCGCGCATGAACAATACCGGCGAGAGTTGCGTCGCGGGCAAGCGATTCATCCTCCATGAACAAATAGCCGACGTATTCCTGAACCGTTTTCGTGAGGAGCTGCAGAAGCTGGTTCCGGGCAATCCTGCAGACGACAGCACTACGCTCGGGCCGCTCTGCACGGCTGGAGCACTGGATCACGCACTTGGTCAGATCAGTACTGCTGTGCAGGGCGGAGCCAAAATCCTCTTGGGTGGCCACAGGATCGGCCGGCCAGGTTATTACCTCGAACCAACGATCCTTACTCACGTCGATCGGAAAAATCCTGTTTTCTTTGAGGAGATTTTCGCGCCAGTCGCGATGATCTTCCGGGTGAAGAATGAAGAAGAGGCGATCCAACTCGCCAATGACTCGCCATTCGGTCTGGGCGGCACGGTCATGACCAGGGACGTCGAGCGGGGCAAGAGGATAGCTCGTCGGATCGAATCTGGAATGGTCTTCATCAACAGCGCCACGTGGACTGCACCCGAGCTTCCATTCGGCGGAGTGAAGAACTCCGGTTACGGACGAGAGTTGGCAGAGGTAGGAATTGGCGAATTCCTTAACAGAAAGCTGATTCGCGTCACTTCCCCGCAGAGTACGTTTCTGCCCGCGCAACGGACCATCTTGGGCTAATCCGCCAAAAGGAATAGACAAGCATGGTTTCTTGCACATCGGCAAATCGTAAGATTGACGTACACGCACATTTTCTTCCTAGCTGGTATGTCGAAGAGCTTCGTCGGGCCGGCATTTCGCTGCCCGATGGAATGAGAGGCTATCCCGAGTGGAGCGTCGAATCGGCGCTCCACACGTACGACAGGCTCGGGATCGCCACGGGCATTCTTTCGATCTCTTCCCCGGGAGTGTATTTCGGGGACATGAGGGCCGCAGTACGGCTGGCGAGACGTGCGAACGAAGAGGGAGCAGGAGCCGTGAAGAAACATCCGACTCGCTTTGGCCTCTTTGCCGAACTACCGCTTCCGGATGTTCCTGCATCTCTCACAGAGATCGCCTATGCGTTCGATACTCTGGGTGCCGATGGAATCGCTCTAAAGACGAACATCGGGGGAGTCTATCTGGGTGACAAGCTCTTCGACGCGATCTTCGAAGAACTAAATCTTCGCCGAGCGGTTATCTTCATACATCCGACCTCTCCGACCTGCTGGCGTGAGTGTTCGATGGGCTTCCCCAGATCGATGCTGGAGTTTCCGTTCGAGACGACACGGGCAGTGACCAACCTGATCCTGAGTGGCACTCTCAAGCGCTTTCCAAAACTGCAAATCATACTCCCTCACAATGGAGGCACTGTGCCGATGCTGGCCGAAAGAATTGCAACCATAGCTTCGTCATACGCGCTCGGTCCGGCCGCGGATGAAGATATCCGGTCCTACCTCCGGAGGTTGTATTACGACACGGCGATGGCGACATCACCGCACACCCTCGCCACGCTCCTTGCGATGGTCGACTCGTCCCACATTCTCTATGGCAGTGATACCCCATGGCTCCCCGAGAAGCTCCTCGACACCTTGAACCGGCAGCTCGCAGAAAGCCGCTTACTCACAGATTCTGATCGTGAAGGGATTTACAGGAACAACGCCTCGTCGCTCCTTATGAGACTGTTTGCGTCGAATCTGGGCGCTCGATAAGGTTAGGAATCAAGAAAAAGTGTGCCGGCACGCGCTACTGCCAAGAAAGCAGCGAACGTCGTCCCAGTTTTTCGGTTGGCTCCGCGTTTGCTGAGAATATGGCGCCGACTTCAGCCGCTTAGCTACCTTTATGGCGTCGATATTTCTAAGAGTCCAAAACATACGACGCGAAGTGACATGCGCAGCCTGGCTGGTGATGTGCGGGTCTCTAGTCTTACGGGTTCAGCACGATTGAGCCCGCAGAGACACGCGACTCGAGGGCAGTATGCGCCGCTGCAACCTCGTGGAGAGGAAACGTCCTCCAGATGTGCGGATGGATAACACCGGATCCAATTGCTGACAGGACATCCTGGGCGCGCTCTCTGTACTCAGCCGTATCTGCGGTATAGGTGAAAATACTCGGCCGCGTAACATAGAGCGAACCTTTGGAAACCAGCGTCGAAACCTCAATCGGCGCGGGCGGCCCTGACGCCGCACCAAAGGATACCAACAGGCCTCGCGGGCGCAGGCAATCGAGCGAAACTTCAAGAGAGTCGCGCCCAACGGAATCGTACACCACGTCTGCCTTCCTACCTCCGTTGAGGTTGACGATCTCGGCGGGAATATCCATCGATCCGAAGACAAAGACTGCATCACAGCCTACACGCTTCGCCATTTCAACTCTGTCTTCGCGTGAGACGATGCCGACGACAACTGCGCCGAGATGCTTTGCCCACGGCACCAGGATCTGTCCCACACCGCCAGCCGGGCCATAGATTACAACTACCGTACCCGCGACAACCGGATAGGTTGACTTAAGCAGGTATTGCACCGTGATTGCCTTAAAGAGAATCGCGGCCGCGTTGTCAAAGTTCAGTTCCTTCGGTAACTTCAAAACGCGATTTGCCGGGTAGGCGCGAGTGCTCGCGTAGGAACCAATTGCACCCGTTGCATAGGCGACGCGGTCTCCCTCGCGGAGATATTGAACTTTTGAACCGACAGCCACAACAACGCCTGCGGCCTCAAAGCCGAGACCTGAAGGAAGAGGAATCTTCACGGCCCCATTGCGCTGCGTCACGTCCAAAAAGTTGACGCCGATCGATTTCTGATCAATCAGAACTTCGCCCACTTTGGGCGAAGCGTCCCGGGTTTCCACCAGTGATAAAACTTCTGGCCCGCCCGTTGATGTAATCCTGACAATTACGCCCATTCCCGGAACCCTCCGTTCCCTTGCTTGGCCTAATCTTCAACCGCCGAATACTGAGGCCGCTATGGCGCGAGGCCACCTGTCCAGTTTGCGAGACCTGAAACAGTCGGGTCCGCGCTGTATCAGTCTCTACTCAGCGATGTGGATCTCGATCGTATCTACGGGCGAAATGCCGTTTCGCACCTGAAGAGATTCGAGCTGGCTACTCTTCCGTGCATCTGAGGGGCGGCGGTTCTCTTTGTCATTGAAAAACAGTGCATAGTCCTTCGTAACTTCAGAAGCGATGAACGTCGCTACCTCTCGAATGTGTGGCACCTGTCGTTGATCTTCATGAATGTGCATATGAAGCGAATGAGTGATGGCGATCTCCTCGGGCAGGACGGGGATCAATTCCTGATACAGCACAGCTATGAATGCCGGGAGAATACAAAGTCCGCTTCCGGACAAAGTCGCATGTACTTGTGCAAGGAGATTCGCGCTGCGAATCCTTGCTTCGAAATGTTCCCCGAGAGCGTTCAAATGGTTGAGTTCCTGGGTAAAAACCGACTCCTCGATGTAGCCGATCAACTGGTGTCCGCGAAGATCTGCTTTTTCGATAACGGGCTTGCTGTTCCCAAGGTATGAGCGAGATCCATAGAGGAATAGTCTGTAGTCCGTCAGGCGCCTGGAGACGACTCGCATATGGTCCGCGCGCGATAAACCAATCGCAATGTCCGCCTCTCGCTTCGAAAGACTGAAGAGCCGAGCAGTGGCCAGCAACTCGATCTCAAGACCGGGATGGCGTTTAGTGAGAGCGGCCAGACGAGGAGCAAGATACAAAGTGCCAAAGCCGTCCGGTGCAGCAACTCGAACGGTTCCGGAGATGACATCCGTACGCTGTCCAGTCGCAGCTCTGGCGGAAATGAACGCGCTTTCCAGCACTTCCGCAGCGCTCGAAAGCCGTTGGCCCGCCTCAGTGAGTTCATACCCGCTGTTACTCCGATGAAACAATTTCTGATTCATGTCTTCTTCGAGAGACTGGATGTGACGAGCTACCGTCGTATGGTCCGTACCAAGCCGGTCGGCTGCACGGGAAAGTGTGCCGGCACGCGCTACCGCCAAGAAGTAGCGAAAGTCGTCCCAGTTCTCGTTCTCTCTATGCTTGCTCATACGGATTCGGCCTCAACTTCCTGAATGTAGTCTTCGGGATGGCAGATGTGTGGCTGAAGCGACGATCAAGATGAATGATCCTGGCCTCCCGCTCTTTTCGCTTTCGTCACTAGAAAAAACCGACCGGGTTATTCTCCGCGATATTTACGTTCGACGTTTTCGCTGGAATCAGTTGTCTCGGTGCGCTCTGCCGGTCGTGAGATCCCCAGCTTCTTCATCTTGGCAATCAGAGTGGTTCGTTTCAGTCCAAGCCGGGCGGCCGCACCACGGGGTCCTCCGACAACCCAATTTGACCCTCGCAACGTGTGCAAGATCAGCACTCGTGTAAAATCGCTGAGTGTATTCGGCGATGGAGTTACCGGATCCTTGTGCGGTAAGGGATTGGGAAACACTCCGTTGTTGGACCGGATTACCGCGCGTTCGATCAGGTTCTGAAGCTCTCGGACGTTCCCGGGCCAAGAATAGGAGATGAACGCATTGAGTATGTCGCACGGTATACGGTCAATCCGCTTGCCCATGCGGCGAGCAAAAACCTCGACAAAATGCGAGGCTAATTGTGGAATATCTTCGCGCCGCTCCCGCAGAGGTGGCAGCATCACAGGAAATACGTTTAGGCGATAGTACAGATCACTGCGGAACTCTTTCTTCGCGACCATCTCTGCCAGATCCCGGTGGGTTGCCGCAACCAGCCTGACGTTGATGCGACGCGTGCGGCCATTTCCCAAACGTTCGAACTCCTGCTCTTGCAGGAATCGCAGCAGCTTGGGCTGCAACGCTAACGGCAGATCTCCGATCTCGTCCAGAAAAAGAGTTCCTGTATCGGCCATTTCGAAACGGCCAATTTTCTGCGCGACAGCTCCGGTGAAAGCGCCTCTTTCGTGCCCGAAGAGTTCACTTTCTAGCAGGTCAAACGGAATGGCGGAGCAATTCAGCTTCACAAACGGGCGACCGCAGCGCGCGCTGATATTGTGAATGGCCTGCGCGATCAATTCCTTGCCCGTGCCTGTTTCGCCTTCAATAAGAACCGTCGAATCCGTGGGCGCCACTTCGCGCACCATATCCAAAACCGCAAGGAGACCGTCACTGCTACCGACAACGCCTCTGAAATCCTCGGATATCATGCCCTCGCCGTTTCTCCTGGACGTTTCACAGCGACCGAAGTGCATTCCTTCGACGCGATCCGCGAGAATATTTTGAGTTGCCATGACTTTCGTGCCCCGGTTCCTTAGATATTCTGATCGGTTGAGCTAAGTTCTCCCGGTCTTACTTCGACATCCGAGAGCAGGAGATTCAACGCTTCAGGCATTGTCGGGTGGGTGAAAATCGTGTCCCGAAGCGCAGGGAACTCCGCGCCGCTCAGCATTGCCGTTTGCACGACCCCGATCAAATCGCTGCCGCCGGTTGTGAAAGCTGTGAAACCTAGAATCCGGTTGCCGTGCTCTTCAATGAGCATCTTGAGGAATCCGCGCGTTTCGGAAATCGTACGGGCCCGGAACACGCCTTCCGCCGGCATCCTGGCCACGCGGTACTTGATGCCCTGTCGCCGGGCCTCCGCTTCATTCAGCCCCACACGTGCAATCTCGGGATCGGTGAAGATGCAGAACGGAATCAGCCTTCCGCGCGTTGTCCGGTCGCCGCCCTTCAAATTCCTGAGAATCACAAGAGCGTCGTCATAGGATACGTGAGTGAATTTCGGACTTCCCGCGCACTCACCCAACGCCCAAACGCCCGGTTGTGTTGTCTCCAGCCGGTCATTGACTTCTATGTATCCTCTTTCATCCAGCTCGATGCCAGCATCCTCAAGTCCTATACCACTTGTGTTCGGTGTGCGTCCTGCCGCCACGAGGATATGGCTTGCGTCAATCGTGTGCTCCCGGGACTCCTGGCTGACCTGTACTCGGACACTTTCACCAGAAAGGCCGCTCACCTTCGTCACTTGCGCCCGGAGCAGCACCTCAATGCCTTCGTTACGAAAGAGTTCGAGGAAGGCTTCCGCGGTATCCTGATCCTCGCGGCTGAGCAGTTGCGGTTCTCTCTCGATGACGGTGACCTGGCTACCGAAGCGGTTCATTGCCTGAGCGAACTCGAGTCCCACGTATCCGCCACCCACGATGAGCAGATGGCTCGGAACACGATCCAGCTCAAGAGCTTCGATGTGTGTCATTGGCTTGGCTGCCGCCAGCCCCGGGATATCCGGAATGGTGGCGCGAGTGCCCAGATTCAGAAAGAGCCGGTCCGCGGTCAGACGGCGTGCGGTTCCGTCGGTGGTTTTCACTTCCAGCGTTCTGCGGCCGACCATCCGACCTTGGCCAAGGATCAGGTCTGTGCCGCTCTCCTTATACTTGGCGAGATGATATTTGACTGAGGCTTCCACCATTCTGCGCTTTCGTTCGCGCACCCGCGCCATATTGATCGAGTAAGCCCCAATTTCAATTCCGAACTCTTCCGCGCGGCCAAACAGCGACGCCACCTTGGCACTGTAGATGACGTTTTTGCTCGGCAGGCATGCGATGTTGTGGCAGGAGCCTCCGATCCATTTTCGTTCCACCATAGCCGTGCGTTGGCCCTCTTCCGCGAGGGTCCATGCGACAATCTTGCCTCCTGTGCCACTCCCAAAAACAATGTTCGTGAAATGCTCGGTCTCACGCATGATGAGTTCCCCCGATTGAAATTCGGTATTGATGGAGACAGTCGCGACGCCAGGCGCATTTGCTTCAGTTCGCGATATTCTTCAACCTCGAAAGACCCGCTGTGTACAACATAGCGCCCGCCGAACTTCTGAATTTCAAAGAATGAATCCGGTACGGCGATGGACCGGCTTGCAAGTACCTTTGAATGTCCACTATTCCCAGATGTGCAGATTAAGGGCCAGACTCGATGAAGCTATGGGCCGGCAGCAAACGCAGGTTTTTGCCCGTGTTTTGCAGCTCCCCACGCTCCAACGCGATGATTCCCTGCCGCCACGAACGCTCCAAGATTTTCGAATTCGCCTGATCAGTACGCAAAGAACTGATAACAACAGCGAGGGGAAGTATTGGAAATTCTTGAGTCCGAAACCTTTCGCATGGAGCTGCGGCGACCGTGTGGACGGGCGATACAGCAGAGGTACTGCATTTTGACTCGACATTTTGTACGAAGATTCGTCGCTTCCCTTAGTTGAACCGTGATGCTCACACCCGGAACGACCGTCAATAGGCGGATGCGTTTTACATGAGGCGAAATTCGCGTCGGCACAGTGGGGAGAGTTCTAAGCAATCCCCGCTCAAGATTGAAGGGATGAATTCTCTCTCACTGCAATAATCCAAGTCCGTCAGCTACTGAAGAGGTCACACTGAGATGACCGATGTTTCCAATGGTCCCGTGCGTGCATTCCAACTCAGAGCAGGTTGAGGCCGTAGTTAGCCAGCCTTGCATTGCCGTGCTCATGGGACACCTCATATCCCGTAATAACGGGTCACCAATTGTCCGGGCCAGATGTCTTCTCTCTGAAGGGGCAAGAATCGTGGGTCGTGCTCCGGCAAGTCTGTGCCTCGCGATGGTATTCGTGAGCAGTGGACTTGCGCAGACTGCGCCCGTCTCAAGGAATCATCCATGGCATTTTCCCGAAGAACAGCAAGTTATGCATGATGTGATAATCAAACTTCCAGACAATCCTGCGAATACGCACTCCCTTGCCGAGCTCATCGATGTGGCGGAGTCAAATAACCCTGAAACGCGTGTTGCTTGGGAACGCGCTCGTGCTCAGGCAGCGAGTTTCGGAGTGGCTCGG
>Ga0209004_1000274_pt1 | contig 10364 bp, 11 predicted proteins | sample TexAe_RefH0_M1_FD_187948 | JGI IMG/M metagenome (GOLD analysis project Ga0209004, IMG submission 187948) | Forest soil microbial communities from Davy Crockett National Forest, Groveton, Texas, USA - Texas A ecozone_RefH0_M1 (SPAdes) (version 2) | ecosystem: Environmental > Terrestrial > Soil >... | reverse complement strand
CAAAGACCATCTCCGCCGATCTCACTACGAAAATCACTCCATGCCAGTTTGGAGGAGATCCCGATTGCGAACAGTGTGGCTGTATGGCCTCGATGGGGTTGGCCGCCGTCGGCCATCACCGCATTGCGGGTCCTCTCACTGCCGGACACATCTTCATGGCTTCGGATCGATTCGGTAAAAACTGGAGGAAACTCCGTAGCGCCTTCTCACGGAAGCCTGTTGCCAATCCAACACCTTCACCGTTCAACATCCTCGCGCCATGAATGCGCCATCGCTGACTCGCTGACTTGCTGGTGCGCGCAGCGCACGCTGACTCGCTAACTCCGCAACCCACACCATATCCAACACCGCCAACGACACCGGCACCGCCACAGCGAGCCACCGCCAGAACGAACTCCGTGGACGTGCTCTTCTTTATACCCGCTCAGCTGAACGCGCGAGCCTATCGGGACTGCGCAGTTTAAAACGGAATCATGAGCACCACGCGGGCCATGAGAGGAGGTTGGGTCGATCGCAAGAAGATTCCGCGCGGCCCCAATGGTCGCGGTCTGTGTCGCTGGTGCTCCATCGAGGTCCCACGCGGGCGCTACACCTTCTGCTCCCGGTTCTGTGTGCACGAGTGGAAGCTGCGCACCCAGCCTGCATATCTCCGTGAGCAAGTTTTCATGCGCGATCGCGGCATCTGCTCCGCCTGCGGAGTCGATACGATTGCGGCAGCTCGCAAACTCCGCTATGCACGCGGTTCAAATCGTGCCTCACTTCTCCAGCATTGGGGCTTGCGCCGCAGGTCGCGCAAAAGTCTCTGGGACGCGGATCACATTGTTCCCGTCGTCGAGGGTGGAGGCGAATGCGATCTCGAAAACATTCGCACCATGTGTCTGCTATGCCATCGCGAGGCAACCTTTCAATTGCACCGGCGTAAACGGCAACTGAAGGACTTCATGGCAATCGAGATTCCCGACTTCAAAAGTGGGGCGTTGTAAACCCGCCTGCGCCACCCAGCATCCCATGTGTATACAGTTCGGGGCTCAGGAAACTTAAACTTATCGAAAGCGGTGAAATAGATATGCCTTACCAAATTCGGTTGAATGTCGTAGAGATTCTTAAAAGCACGCTGTACCTGCTGGAGAACTCAATCTACCCCGGTAAAGATGGCAAAACCGTAACAGACTTGAAGCATTGCATTTCGGGAGCCATCAACAACCTGACGGAAGAAGCTGCCCAGGCTAGCCTCGAATAATGCCAGCCCCCAAAAAAACGAGCAAAAACCGCACATTCTGCGCTTGATCCAGGCTCTTCACCTTGATCGGTGTGCGTCCTGTGGCGTACTTTTCTGCTCCGCCGATCTCTATGGTCGGCGCAACGAATTACGATTCTTACCTCTTTTCAGAATTCGTACACTGCGTGACGAATATCACTAACTAAGCGGCGGTAGTGAAGCATAGTTGTGCAACCATCGTAGAGAACAACTATGCAGGTATTCACGACCATCTTTCTTGCTGAAACGCTTCGCGCCAACATCCAATGCGTCGAGGAAGCAGAAGAACTCGATCAAGACCACTCCGCCCTGGTCGAGTTCAAGCGCACCCTCCGAGACCGCATCGCAATGCTGGAGAGCAGCAATTGGTTTGAAGACGACAGCCTCGATCATTCGAAGTGAAGCCCACCCATCGGCCGCCGACTCCATCGCTCGTCAAGAGGCCGGCCCTGCACTTTCTTCCTAAGTGCCTCGATCCACAGGGAATTCTCTTCCTCGTCTTTTGCAGATAATTTTGGCTCATCTTGCTAAAGTCTGAAGACAGGTTGATATTTCGCAGTTGCCGTTGGGCACACGCAGGGCTGCAACGGTTCCGCATTTCCTGTGTCCGGAAGGCATTGCTGCCGAATGGATTTTTCCTTAAGAGAAATCCATTCTTCTCAGAGGCCAGAAACGGCGACACCAACTGCGGAACCCCTCTAGGGCGACAAGGAGAACAACGTGGCAGGATACACACCGCAGGTTTTTTCAGGTATTTCACCGGCGCAATACGCAAAATTGCTGCAGAAAGCAAACGCCTCAGGCATAGCCATGAGCGGAAACACTGGCCACGCCAGCAGAATGGGCGTGGAAGTCGAGTGGAACTACTCCGAGGAGAAACAGGAATTAGTGCTCACCTGCCTTCATGCGCCATTCTTCGTGCGCGCTGAAGATGTAAATGCGAAGCTGCAGGCATTGGTAACCGAAACTCTCTCGGCTTTACCGCCAAACTGACCACCAAACTGCGCGGTCCCGTTTCGCATCAGTGCACGAGAACCTGGACCACGCGCACTTGGACCATCTGCACTTGGACCATGTCCAGCAACCACCCTGACCGCCTCTTGCTCCCTCTACAATCAGAGCAGTGGTTCTTTCCCTGGCCAACCCGCTTGCACAGCGCGAAGTCAATTGCGAATGCGCTCAGCCCTCTGCGCAGCCAATACTGCGAGCGCTCCATTTATGGCACCTGGCGAGTCTCGATGCACCCACGGTCGCCGTAGTTTGGGCACTCGCGTTTGCTGGTGTAGCCGGGGTTCAACTCAAGTCCTGGGTCCCGTTGCTGCTTGCAAGCGGAACATGGACCGTGTATGTGGGCGACCGCCTGCTCGATGCGCATCGCGCCATCCGTTCCAGTGCAACGGATTCTTTGCGCGAGCGCCACTACTTCCATTGGCGGCATCGCCGCCTGCTCATTCCTCTGGCGTGCGGCGCCGCAGTTATCGCGACAATTCTGGTCGTGAGTCGCATGCCCATCGCCGCGCGCCATCGCGACTCCGTCCTGGCCGCTGCCGCGCTCATGTATTTCTCAGGCGTGCACTCCGCATCCAGGCTTCCGCTTTGGATCCGGAAACGGGTGTCGAAGGAGTTCCTGGTTGGTCTGCTGTTCACAGCCGGTTGCGCAGCACCTACTCTCTCGCGTCTTCATGCAGTGCATTGGCCGCTCATCGCGTGCCTCCCCTTGTTTGCAGCCCTCGCCTGGTTCAATTGTTCCGCCATCGAAACGTGGGAATCACAGGACCGACAATCTGTAATGTTTTTGCGCACAACGGTTCTCGCAATTGCCTGCTTCGTCGTCGCCGGAGCCTTGTTCTTCATAGATGGCCGCGCATCAGCTCTCGTCTGTGCCGCAGGCATCAGCGCATTCCTGCTCGCGCTGCTCGATCGCACCCACACCAGAATCTCTCTCCTGACCTTGCGCGCTCTTGCCGACCTGGTGCTGCTCACCCCTGTAATCCTGATTGCGATGGGAGCGCGCTACTGATGGCAGGCGCAACCCTGCAGTTGAAACAGCGTGACCGTATCGCGCCTTCCAAACCGGCCAACTTCAATCGGCTCGCGCGTATCTATCGTTGGTTGGAGTGGTTCACCTTCGGCCCGGTCCTCGGGCGTTGCCGGTGCACATTTCTGGGCAAAATGGAATTCCGGAAAGCGGCGCTCGTCATCGGCGATGGCGATGGTCGCTTCACCGCCCGATTGCTCCAGCAGAATCCGCACATCATCATCGAAGCAGTGGATGCCAGCGAGACCATGCTGCAGGAACTGACACGTCGGGCAAACTTCAATGCAGGCCGTTTGAAAACGCAGCACGTGGATGCGCGCGCATTCAACCCTGCGAAACGCGACTACGACCTGGTTGTCACACATTTCTTTCTCGATTGCCTGTCATCGAATGAGGTGGCGCGCTTGGCCGTTCGGCTGCGAGCGAGCGTGAGCGACGGCGCCCTATGGGTCGTTTCAGAGTTTGCCGTCCCCGAAACTCGGTACGGGCGGCTTGTAGCCAGGCCTCTGGTCGCGGCGCTCTACGGGGCATTTGGATGGCTGACGGGCATGCGCGTTCGGCAACTCCCAGACCACGCGTCAGCGCTCGCGCACGCCGGATTCATGCTGATGCATCGGCGCGAGTGGCTACGCGGTCTGCTGGTCAGCGAATTGTGGCAGGCTCAGTGCGTGAACAGGCCCCAGCTTCTCAGCGCGCAATCCTGAGGCGCTTGTACTGTTCTTCTGTCAGTTGAAGCCAAACCCCGCCCCGTCCCATCTCCAAACCGTGATCCAGAGCCTGCCGGTCCTGGAGATCGGCGAAGTTGCCCACCTTCTCCACGATCGCGCGGATCTTTTCAGGGCTCTGGAAATAAAAACGGCGGGGCAGCGGCGTCTTCAGGTCCTCTTCCAGAAACTGGCACATCCAGCTGGTCCGGTACATGTAATACATATAGACCCGATGAATCTCCGGCGATCGGCACTTCTCGCACAGCCTCTCTCCCGGAGTGGGAGGCAGGTCCGGAATCAAGTTTCGACAGCGTGCACAGATTTTTCCGGCTAGTCGCATACGAGTCGTCGAAGAACGTTCGCCTCCCATACCCATAAGTATAAGGCGAATAAAAGGCGAAAATATGCACAGGACCTCGCTTGCCCGCAACGCCTCTGCAAATGCCATCATCCTTCGACAATCTCGAGCCGTAACCGCAATGCTGTTAAGCGGTCATCCCGGCGAGGCCACCGATTCGAGCTTTTGTTACAGCCGTGTTAAGATCAACCTTCAAAGGAAGTGGCTTAGCCCCGCCGGATACGCCTACACCCCAACCATGAACCTCTACCTCATGCGGCACGCGAACGCTGGAGTTCCTCGCGAGAGCACGAAGCTCGACGCCAAACGCGGCCTGATCGCCGAAGGCAAAGAACAGTGCATGGTCATGGGGAGACTCTTGGGCGCTCTCAAAGTCCAGCCTGATGTCATCGTCTCCAGTCCCCTGAAGCGCGCACTCCAGACGGCGCAGTTTGTTGGCAACGAACTCGGGTATGAAGGCAAGGTTGAGGTGAGCTCGGCGCTCGATTTCACTGCGACCTATGCCGACTTTCAGAGGCTCCTGGAGAAATACGCCGACCGGCAAGACGTCCTTGTAGTCGGACATAACCCGAATTTATTTCAATTCGTCGGCCGTCTGATCACCGGTAATGGCGGCGCCGGCGTGCGCATGCGCAAGGGTTCGGTAGCCCGTATCGACATGGAAAAGCACCCGCCCCTGCTGCAATGGCTGATCGATCCGCGCATGGCCCGCTGGATCTACGCCAGCGTCGCGAAAAGTTCGCGCTCGAAGACCTCGCGGAAGTAATCCGCTTCTTTGCGCAGCGACCACAACTCCAGTTCCGCACCGGTCCGGCCGGGTTCCAATTCAAGATACACACGCTTGGGATAAACGCGCGCCGCCACATCCAGAACATCACTCGCCCGATCCTGGTTCAGTGCAACCGCCAAGCGCAGCAGCACAACCGCTCGCTCGACATTTTTATGCTGTTCCGCAGGAATATTGCGCAGCGCGCGATCGTCCGGCTGCGGCCGGCTCTTGCCCAGGTAGCGCGCAATCGCCGAAACAATCGTGCGCTGCACCTGCGTGTACCCGTACAACTCCGACATCGAAACAATGTATTGCGTGTGCCGGTGATGGCCCTGGTGGTTGATGAATTTGCCGGTATCGCGCAACACGGCCGCAGCGGCCAGCCAGTCTTCATACTCCGGCGGCAGCCGATGCAGACCCTGGAGTTCGCGAAAGAGCTGCACCACGTGCGCGCGTACGGGCTCCGCGTGGCGCATATCCACTCCGTAGCGTTGCGCAGTTGCAACCACTGACTCCCAGCGCTCAATCTCAAACTGCCGGTGTGCTGCCGCGCGATCATCCTGCGCCGCCAGCATCTGCACAAGAATGCCATCCCGCAGCCCTAGCGGCGAATAACGAAAGCCTGGCAGATTGAAGCTTTCGAGCAATTCTGCAAACACCTGCGCGCCGGCGATGATGATCTCCGCGCGCCGTGGACCGATGCCCGCCACCGCTTCGCGTTCCGGCAAATTCATCCGCGAAACCTTTGCGGCCAACTTGCGCACCAGCGCCGTAGGAGCGATTCCTCCTGCGCGGTCATTGCGAGCTGAACGCTTCGACGATTTTGAATTCTTGCCGGACTTCGCTGCGATGGCGGCACAAGCTTCCGCCAATGCTGCAGCCGTCCCTGAAGTAGCGATTACCAGCGGCACGCGACCCGGCTCGATCCGCCGGTGCGCGCGACGCAATTCCCGCGCAATCAGGCGCCTCATCCGTGCCAGTTCCTCAGGTGGTGCAGGATCGACCGACAGAAACTCCTCCGTCAGCCGCACTGCGCCAAGGGGAATGCTGACCGTCTCTTTGATCCGTTTGTTTTCAGAGAGCGTAATCTCGCAACTTCCGCCTCCAAGATCAATCAGCAGCACTTTTCCGCCTGTGCCGGGCTCTCCGCTCACGATGCCGCTATGAATCAGCCGGCCCTCTTCCAGGCCCGAGATAATCTCCATGTTCCAGCCGGTTTCAGCTTTCACCCAGGCATGAAACGCCGCTGAGTTACGCGCATCGCGCATCGCCGAAGTGGCAACCACGCGAATCTGGTCAACCCCATGCGATTGCACCGCGCGCTGGAATCGTTTCAGTGCGCGCAGCGTCGCCGCCATCGCTTCCGGCGACACCAGGCCTGAGGCGAATACACTCGCTCCCAGCCGCGTGACCTCGCGATCCTCGTGCAGTGTACGAAGCTGATGTGCAACTACCCTGGCAATCTTTAGCCTGCACGAATTCGAACCGATATCAATAGCGGCAAATGTCGGCATGAGAGACGAGAAACCCCCACAAAACCGGAATCAGTTTCTTCGGCCAAGATACACGACCGCCCCTTGACGTCGGAGGCGAGCCTCAATCACACTCAAACTCAGCGCGAAGCCAGGTCAGCAGCCCCGCGCCAGCAAAGATCGCAATCGAACGTATGCGCTTCACAGCGTCAACTACGCGCTTCGGTTGTGATCGGTTCCTGCTGATATCTCAGGCGAGCTTTTTGCTCAGGTCTGCAAGAGGGCTGGAATCGCTGCGCACCGGCGGCTTACGGTCTTCTACGTGCATGGCCTCAACCTGCGCCGTGCCCTCACCCAACATGCGCGCTGAGATCAGGTGCACGGTCGACACCGCGGCTTCGAATGACTCGGCAGTTAACGTGTCCAGCAGTTGTGCGAGGGCTTTACTTTTCGCGCGGTGTCCATGGCGAACCTCGTGCGCAAGCGCCTGCCAGTCGTGCCACTCGCCGATCGCAGACTGCGCCTTCTTCATCTGCGAGGCAATCTGCGCGCTTGCCCGATTCGCTCCGGCATGTATCTCGGCCAGGTACCGCACCGTCTTGATGCGCTTGCGAAACTCGTGCAGATTTCCTTCGTCGAACGCAGGAAAGTCCGCCTGCACCGCTCGAAAGTGCGTGACAAGTTCCCCGGCAATCCCGGCGCCTGGGCCGAATACGAAGTCGGACAGCCCTGCGACCACATCTTCACTTGCCTTGACGAGATGACTGCCCTGCTTGTCGATCGCCGCTTCCAATCTTTTCTCCGCGTCGCTGCGTCGCCTTTTGAGCCGCTCTTCGAGCCGGTCGATCCCGCGTACAGTCTCTTGTGTCGAGCGAGGCACGTAGTCTCCTGTTTCCTTCAGAGAAGCACGAAGCCCGCGCAGCTTGCCGATCCACACGTCGAGTTCGCGAACCGGGCCAAGTGCCCGGCGAAGTTTTTCCGCCTGCTTTGAAAACCGGAGAATCGCCTGCGCCTGGTGACTGGCGCGCGGAAGATCGGCGAGATCGCGGTCTAATTCTGCCTGCAGCCGAAGCGTAACCACGCGCAGCGCATGCACCCGCTTGCGTGTCGCTTTGCGCCCACAGAGATCGAGTAGTTCTCGCCATGCGGCAAGGCGGTCGCGCATCGTTGTCGACGCTGCCCCTCCCGCTTGCTTCCCGACATTCATCAGACTGTAACCTTCGTCCATTCTATGATGCGTACCCAAGGGAAGAGACCATCTTCCTCTGTTCCGGGCCGTGAGATACACAGAGCCTTCTCGCTGGTATCCTTGATTTTCAGAACCTTACCCGATGGCAAATCCACAGAACCCGCAAAACCAAACGGCGCTGGGGCCCTCAAAACTGGCTGTTTGGGCGCTGTTGGGAGCGATCTTCCTGTCCGTGCAGTTTGCCTCGCTCTTCACGCCTCCCCTGCTCGACGACGTCGACGCTTCCCACGCCCAGATCGCCCAGCACATGGACGAGAGCGGCGATTGGGTCACCATGAAGCTCGACGGCGTTCGCTACCTCGAAAAGCCCCCGCTTCCCTACTGGCTTGACGCAACTTTTTACTGGATTTTCGGCCAGAACACCTTCGCCACCCACCTGCCCAATGCGCTGGCCGTTCTAGGTCTTGCGTGGTTGTCCTGGCTGTGGGCCTCGCGCGGATGGGGCCAGCGGGCCGGCTTGTACGCCGCGCTGGGAGCGCTCACCTCCATCGGGCCGTTCCTGTTTACGCGCTTCGCCATTCCCGAAGCACTGCTCAGCTTCCTGCTCCTTTACGCCCTTTGGAATTTCATCACCGGGCTTGAAAGCCGCCATCCAATCCGCTTCTACGGCATGTGGGCTGCCCTCGCACTCGCTACACTTACCAAGGGTTTGATCGCCCCGGTGTTCTTTGCTGCAGCAGCGATCCCACTCCTGATGCTAAGCGGACAATGGCGCCGCTGGCGCGAAATGAAGCCAGTAACCGGCGTGCTGCTTTTCCTGGCCATCGCCGCTCCGTGGCACATTCTCTGCGGCCTCGCAAATCCCGACCAGGGCCATCCCGTTGGCAATCACCCCACGCCTGGAAACGTTCACGGCTTCTGGTACTTCTATTTCGTCAATGAACACTTCCTGCGTTTCATCGGCGACCGTTTCCCCCACGACTACAACAAGTTGCCTTTCGCGTGGTACTGGCTGGCGCATCTCATCTGGCTCTTCCCGTGGAGCCTGTTCCTGCCCGCGCTCCTCGTCGTGGCTTGGAGAACGCGTCACGCGTGGATGCAGCATCTGCATCGCGACTCCGGCCAAACAGTGGACTTCTATCTTGAACACGCAGCCCGCGAAGATGTAGCCAGCTACGTAGCGCGTCTCAAGTTCCGCGTCCGCTCCACCTGGCTGCTCGCCCTCTTTGCGGGATTCACGCTGCTGTTCTTCGCCATCTCAACCAACCAGGAATACTACACGTTCCCTGCCTGGACGCCGCTACTGATCCTGATCGCCGGCGTCCTGGCCAACATCGAAGAACGCCGCGGCCCCGAAGGCCAGAAGCCGCTACTCTCGCAAAAATGGCTCAGCGGAGCCCAGGCAGTTTACTCCGTCGCTGGAGTGGTGATAGCGGCAGCGCTCGCCTGGGGCTTGTGGCAATCGCGCAACTTGCCCTTCGTCTCCGACATTGGCACTCTGCTTGCCCATCGCGATGTGGCCGGATACACGCTCTCCATGTCGCACTTCTTCGACCTCACCGGTCCGTCGTTCGCGGCGTTGCGTCTTCCTGCAGCGCTCGCAGCCGTCGCGTTACTCGTTGGACCAGCTATGGGATGGGTGTTCCGCACACGAGACAAGCATCTGGCAGCAACCTTGAGCGTTGCACTCACTTCGGCCGTGTTTCTGATCGCTGCGCATATCGCCTTTGCGCGCTTTGAGCCCATGCTGAGTTCGAAACAACTCGCCGACACCATCATCGCCAAAGGTTCGCCGTCCGATTCCTTCATCATCTACGGCGATCAGTCGGATGCGTCGTCCGTCGTCTTCTATACCCACAACTTCCTGCACAAGCCGGCCGACATTGTGATGGAGCCTTGCTCCCCTCATGGCAACGGCTCGTCATTACTGTGGGGTTCGTGCTATCCCGACGCACCGAAAATCTTCCTCAGCGACGAGCAGCTCTCGAAAGAATGGGGAACCGGCGAGCGCAAATGGCTTTTCGCGCAGGATACGAATCAGCCCAGGGCCGAACAGTTGCTCGCCGGCCGCCTCATCCACGTCCAGTCCATCGCCGACAAAGCCCTCTGGACCGATCGTCCGCTGCAGTAGCCCGCACGCCGATTCACTTCTGGTCAACCGGTCACTCAATTGGAATGTGAGAGCATGGATGGCAAATCCAACTGAGGGCGCCACAATGCCTGACTCAGCACAACGCATTCGGAAACAAGTCTACGAACTTACGGTTCAAGATTTTCTGGAGTATGCCATCTGGGAATTCTGCTTAGACGAAGAAGGTGTGGAAGGCCAGGATGAGGCTACGGTCAGACCCACGACCAAGTCGGAATTGAGAGACGAGCTACCTGGTGCATGCGTCCTTGCCGCTAGAGTAAGGTTCGCTGATGGAAGCTCGAGTGCGGGATATCTGTACAACTGCGAGGAGAACGATATCGGATGTGTTCAGCCGAATCTCCTTGGAGATGCATTTCAGGTCAATTTCTGGCTGGGATGGCTGCGTTTTATCCCGAATGCTGCGGAGCGGGTTCGGCTCGGG
>Ga0209004_1000273_pt1 | contig 10381 bp, 9 predicted proteins | sample TexAe_RefH0_M1_FD_187948 | JGI IMG/M metagenome (GOLD analysis project Ga0209004, IMG submission 187948) | Forest soil microbial communities from Davy Crockett National Forest, Groveton, Texas, USA - Texas A ecozone_RefH0_M1 (SPAdes) (version 2) | ecosystem: Environmental > Terrestrial > Soil >... | reverse complement strand
GACTGCGAAGACGATTGCCGCACAGATCGCTCAATTGGATTCCAGGCTCGACAAACTTTCCGAAGGCGGAGACCTGACGCTCGTCTCGTGGGAGAAGCCGTCGATTGCTTACGCAGATGTGCTGACGCGAGGCGTGTACTCGGCGCGCACCGAACGCGTTGAGGCGAATACGCCGCATTATCTGCCGCCATTACCCGCAGGCGAACCGCACAACAGGCTGGCGCTCGCGAAGTGGACGGTGAGCGCGGAGAATCCTCTCACGGCGCGAGTAACGGTGAACAGGATGTGGAATGAGCTCTTCGGTACCGGGCTGGTGGAGACAACGGAAGACTTCGGAATCGTCGGTCAGCGGCCTTCGAATCCGGAACTACTCGACTGGCTCGCGGTTGAGTTCCGCGAGAGCGGATGGGACATCAAGCACATGTACAAGCTGATGGTCATGTCCGCCGCATACCGCCAAAGCGCCCGCGCGACACCCGAGCAACTGGCCAAGGACCCCAAGAACCTGCTGCTGGCGCATGGTCCGCGATTCCGCATGGATGGTGAAATGCTGCGCGATGTGGCGCTCCAGTCGAGCGGCCTGCTCGTGAACAAGATTGGCGGTCCGAGTGTAAAACCCTATCAGCCGCCGAGCGTGTGGGAGCAGGTCGGCATCGGGGGCAGCGACACGCTGGTTTACGAACAACAGAAGGGCGACGCTTTGTACCGCCGCAGTATGTATACCTACTGGAAGCGCATGGCGATGATGCCGGACATGGACGCCTTCGATGCTCCGATGCGCGACGTGGTGTGTACGCGCCGCCAGCGAACGGACACTCCACTCCAGGCGCTGGTGACCATGAATGATGTGCAGTGGGTTGAGGCTGCGCGTGCTTTGGCGGAACGCGTGATCAAAGAAGGCGGGGCCACGCCCGAGAAGCGCATCGATCTCATGAGCGAAATTCTGCTGGCACATGATCCTCCTCCGCACATGATGGCCGTGCTGACAGGTTCGCTGGATCAGATGCAGAAGCATTATGCAGCGGATCCAAAAGCGGCTCACGCCTTGATTGGCGTGGGCGAAAAGAAAAGCGATGCGTCGATTCCGGCGCCGGAGCTAGCTGCATGGACGATGGTGGCCAGCGAAATGTTGAATCTGGACGAGACGGTAACAAAGTAGTGAGGGAGATGGAATGAAACAGCATCCTCTTTGTACTGATACTGAGCACGGCCATGACATTATGAATCTCCCCGTCCCTTCGGAATTGAAACGGGAGTGGGCCACCCTGCAGACGCGCCGACATTTTCTCGGTCGCACGGGAAAGGTGCTGGGATGGGCGGCAATCGCCAGCCTGCTCGGGGATCGAGCTCTGCGCGGAGATACTCGTGCGACAAGCAATGGTCAGCCTGGATCGCAATCCGGAGAGCGCCTGAGACTCCCTCAGTTCGCTCCGAAAGCAAAACGGGCGATTTATTTGTTCATGTCGGGAGGTCCATCGCAGGTCGATCTACTCGATTACAAGCCGCATCTCACCGATCTCTACGATAAGGACATTCCCGACTCCGTGCGGGGATCTCAGCAACTGACCGGCATGACGGCGGGCCAGGCACGGTTTCCGATCGCGCCGGCACACTGGGGTTTTAAGCGCTATGGCAAAACGGGCACGTGGGTAAGCGATCTGCTGCCGTACACGGGGCGCATCGTAGATGACCTGGCAATTATCAAATCGACCAACACCGAAGCCATCAATCACGAACCCGCGATCATGCTGATGAATACGGGCAATATGAATGCGGGCAAGCCATGCCTGGGATCGTGGCTTTCGTACGGGCTGGGCAGCATGAACGACAACCTTCCCACGTTCATGGTGCTGCAAAGCAAGTTGAATACGAAGGAAAACAACCAGCCGGTGTCGTCGCGCCTGTGGAGCAGCGGTTTTCTTTCCTCGGAGTATGCGGGCGTCGGGCTGCGCTCCGCCGGCGATCCGGTTCTTTATCTGACCGATCCCAGCGGAGTGGACCGCGAGGTGCGCCGCAATATGCTCGACGCGGTGAATGAGATCAATCGCCAGACATTCGATGAACTCGGCGATCCTGAGACGCACGCGCGCATTGCCCAATACGAAATGGCGTACCGGATGCAGACATCGGTGCCGGAGCTCGCCGATCTGAGCAAGGAACCCAAATCGACGTGGGACTTGTATGGAGATGAGGCGAAGGAGCCGGGCACGTTTGCATACAACTGCCTCATGGCTCGCCGCATGGCCGAACGAGGCGTCCGTTTCACGCAGGTTTACAAGCGCGGCTGGGATATGCACGACAACGTCACCGGTATCTTGCCCATCATTTGCCAGGAGACGGACCGCGGATGCTACGCGCTGGTCACCGACCTCAAGCAGCGTGGACTGCTGGACGATACGCTCGTGATCTGGGCCGGCGAGTTTGGCCGTACCGTGTACAGCCAGGGTGGCCTCTCCAAAGAGAACTATGGCCGCGACCATCATCCGCGCTGCTTCACCACGTGGATGACCGGCGGCGGCGTACACACCGGCATCACCTACGGCGAAACCGACGATTACAGCTACAACGTGGTCAAGGATCCGGTCACGGTGCGCGACTTCAATGCGACGATCCTGCATTGTCTCGGCATCGACCACAATAAGCTGACTTACAACTTCCAGGGGTTGGACCAGAAGCTTACGGGACCGGTGCCGGCAAGCGTGGTGAAGGGCTTGCTTGCGTGAAGATTCAGCAACGGCTCGAGGCGGTGTCAGAAAAGCTTTTGCCGAACCGCAAGAATGCGCGCATCATGTGGATGGCTTCGCTTGCATTCAGTGTGGGCCTTGCTTTGTTGCCATGGCTTATCAAGCTTGATGGCAAGCCGCACGCAGATTGGCAGCAGTTTCTGGGACGTTTTCATCCGCTTGTGGTGCATCTGCCGGTTGCTTTCCTATTGCTGGTTCCAGTGCTGGAGATTGTCGGAGCATTTCGTCCGGCACTTCGCGAAGCGGCAGGATTCGTGCTCGCTCTTGCGTTTGCCAGCGCCGTTCTCGCGCTGACTCTTGGGATTCTGCTCGCCTACGGAAGCGGCAATGCGGGCTCGCTGGTCACGCGGCACATGGCAGGTGGCATCGCGCTTACCATTGGCTTGCTCCTCTCAAGTCTTGCGCGGCCCTGGTGGATCGAGCGGAGTGTTCCGATCTTCTATCCGGCGCTGCTGGCGTGCATGGTGCCGTTGCTGTTCTGGACTGCCGATCAAGGCGGTTCAATCACGCATGGCAGCAACTACCTGACTGCATACATGCCGGCCAGTCTCAAGCGTCTCACTCTGCTAAGCACAAAAACGCCACCGTCCTCGTTCTACGCGATGCACATCAACCCGATCTTCGACTCCAACTGTGCAACCTGCCACGGCGCTGCAAAAAGCAATGGAGGCCTTCGGTTGGACTCGTTTGACCTCGTGATGAAGGGCGGGAAAGACGGTCCGGTGATCATTGCTGGCGATCCGGATAAGAGCCTGTTGCTTCACCGCGTGACGCTTCCTCCCGATCACAAGCAGTTCATGCCGGCAGAGGGCAGGCCCCCCCTCCGTCCAGAAGAGATAACGTGGATCAAGGCGTGGATTCAGCAAGGCGCTTCACCCACGGCCACCACACTGGCCGGAATCTCGACCGGCGATGAACGTCCGGAGGTGCCACCGCAACCGGTCGCAGACTACAGCGCATTGATGCCTGAGATTCGACAGATGCAGCAAACGCAAGGCGCAAAGCTGATTCCGGTTTCCAGCAAGCCCGAAGATGGATTGATTCTGTTCACCGTCGACGCGGCCAGTGGTTTTGGCGATGCACAGCTGGCGCAGTTTCAGAAATTCGCTCCCTTTATCGTTGAAGCGGAGCTGGGACGAACGGCGGTTACGAACGCCAGCTTCGACACGTTGAAACAGTTCACCCATCTGCGCGCGCTGCACCTTGAAGAGACTCACGTCACCGGCGATGGCCTGGCAAAGCTGACGTCTCTCTCGCAATTGACGTATGTCAATTTAAGCGGGACGCAGGTCACGGAAGAGTCCGTGCGGCCACTGAGTTCGATGAAGAACCTGCGACACCTTTACCTCTACAACACGCCGGCACAGCCCGCAGCAATTGCACAACCGACACAACCCATTGCGAGGAGTACGCCATGAAGCGGACCGACATTCAACCTGCTCTCGCCGGAGCCTTCAACAGACGGAAATTTTGTGAAGTCACAAGCGTTGCTGCACTGGCTACGCTGACTGTCCCACGCGCGACGGCAGCGAATTCCGAAAGCCGTGAGAATATAACAGGCGTGAGACTCCAGACAGGCAACGGCGAATGGACATATGAGGTAGCTTCCGGTTGGGGACAATTACCCGCGGGTCTCGCATTCGGAGGTACGCACGGCGCGATCGCCACTGACAACGCCGGCCAGGTGTACGTGAGCACCCAAAGTGAAACCGGAATTCTGGTCTACACACCCGAGGGTGTATTCAAAAAGAATATTGCCAGAGAATATCCCGAGGTCCACTCGATCTTTCATGCCCAGGAAGGCACTGACGAGTACCTCTACACAACCGTGCAAAAGGGGACGCCGAAAGAAAATTGGCTCTTCGTCAAAATGAAAACGGACGGCACCGTCGTGCAGAAAATTACAGCTCCGCCGCAAGCCGGCTTCAAGACGCCCAGCGAATGGCGTCTCACGGCAGCGGTGCCTGGGCCGGATGGCAGCATCTTCATCGCCAATGGTTACGGCGATTCACGCATCTTCCACTTCGACAAGAATGGTGAGTACCGGGGGCAATGGGGCGGCAAAGGCACAACGGGTGGACTCTTCGACTGTTGCCATGGCCTCGCCGTCGACACGCGCTACGATCAACCCCTTCTTCTGGTGTGTGATCGCGAGAATCGGCGGCTTTGCCATCTGGATTTCGACGGAAAGTTTGTCGGAACTGTGACGCAACATCTCCGCCGCCCCTGCCAGGTGAGCTTTCACGGAGACTTCGCGGTCGTTTCGGAATTGGAAGGACGCGTAACGATTCTCGACAAGGACAACGCGCCGGTTGCATTTTTAGGAGACAACCCGCACAAGACTCAGTGGGCCAACTATCAGCTTCCACCGAACGAGATCGCACCTGCGTCGTTCAGCGCCGCCCACGGATGCTATATCGATCAGCACGCCAACATCTACATTTCCGATTGGAATCAGACCGGCCGTGTTTCGAAGCTCATTCGGGCCAATGTTTGAGACCGCTAGAGCCCTGATTCCACCTACCGCACAAGCCGGAGACTATTGGCGGAAGAGCTGTTTGGCGATGAAGAAGACGTTGGCGGGGCGCTCGGCCAATCTGCGCATGAAGTAGGGATACCACTCGCGGCCGAAGGGAATGTAGACGCGGACGTTGTAGCCTTCGGCGACCAGCTTGCGCTGCAGATCGCGGCGCACGCCAAAGAGCATCTGGAATTCGAATTGGCTGCGGTCGATGTTGCGCTGCGCAGCGAAAGATTTTGCGGCGGCAATCATCGTTTCGTCGTGCGTGGCGAGGCCATGATAGATAGGGCTTTGCAGCAACATGTTGGCGAGCTTGACGTAGTTGGCGTCGACGTCGGACTTTTTGGGGAATGCGACTTCGCCCGGTTCCTTGTAGGCGCCTTTGCAGAGGCGCACGCGAATGCCCTCGGCGATGAGCTGCTCGATGTCGGCCTGCGAGCGGAAAAGGTAGGACTGGATGACGATGCCGATGGAGCCGCGCAGATCGGGCCGCGCATTGATGCGGCGCACGATGTCGAGCGTGACCTGGGTGAGCGGCGAGTCTTCCATGTCGATGCGAAGGAAGTTGCCGGTAGCGTGCGCGTGCTCCGCGAGATTAGTGGCGATCGCTTCGGCGAGTGCCGGATCCTGGGTGAGACCCATCTGGGTGAGCTTCACGCTGATGTTGGAGTCGAGCTTGCGCGCGGCGATCTGGTCGAGGAGCTGGTAATAAATGTCCGCAGCCCGGTGCGCTTCAACAGCGGTCGACACGCTTTCGCCGAGCGAATCGAGCGTGACGTGCATGCCCTGCTTGTTGACCTGTGCGCAAACACGAAGAGCATCTTCGATCTCGAGTCCGGCGACAAAACGCGAACTGAGCTTGCCGCCGATGCTGGATTGTTCGGCAAATTTGCGAAGAGAGCGATTGTGGGAGAGTGCGATAAAAGCGGAACGAAGAACGGGCATCAGTTAACCTTGCCGGGCGTAGATCCTGGGGAAAGTCATTCGCGCGGGACTCTCCAGTTTCGCATACGAGGCGGGTGTGGCGTTAAGAGCCAGGATGGGCTTTCGTGTGGTTGCGTATTCTTTAAGAGCGCGTCTCTTCTTGCATGTGGTCCTGTGTGACGCGCGGTGTCGACTGGCGGAGGTCTCATGCGGATGAGTCGGGTTGTGTTTTGTTCGGCGTTGATAGCGTTGGCAGAGGCTGCAATGCATGCGCAGGCTCCGGCCCTGCCGACGACGTCCGGTGAGACGCTGAGCGGGAAGAAGATTGTGCTTGCGGATGCGGTGCGGGGACATGCAGCGGTGCTGGTGGCGGGGTTCAGCCACGATGGCGGAATCGCATGTGGCGACTGGATGAAGGCAATTCGCGGCGATGCGGCGCTGGCGGGTGTGGATGTGTATGAAATTGCGATGCTGGAAGGTGCGCCTGGGATTATTCGCGGAATGATCAAGGGCGGCATGCGCAAGGGGATGAGCATCGCTGAGCAGGAGCGCAGCGTGGTGCTGACGCAGGACGATAAGCTGTGGGAGAAGTTTTTTGACGTTTCGAACACGAAGGAACCGCAGGTGATTCTGCTCGATGCGAAGGGGAATGTAGAGTGGCGCGGACATGGCGCGGCGGGTGTGGTGGAACCGCAGTTGAGGGATGCGGTGAGTTCGCATTGAGGTGAACCCGAGTCAGAATGTTCAAGAGTGCAACCAGTTCGATCCGGCCCTACGGGGCGGTAGACATTTGGCTGGGACGGATTCCCAGGACTTTGTCCTGGGCTATTTTTCGATTTCTCCCTCCGGGAGGATGTTTCGAGTTATTTACTGCGGTTCCTTCGTTTCATCTGCAAAGCCAGATTGCTACTCGACGCGAAACAGCGCGCAGCCGTGTGCGGGCAATAAGACGTGAAGCGTTTTTGCGCTGGGGAGGCCTTTCTGGTTCCACACGTCGTAAACAGCGTGTGGTTTGTCTTCAAGATGGAAGACCATCCACGGTAGATTGGCTGAGGTCTTGGCGTCGGCAAGGTTGAAGACGGCAATGTAGCGCTTTGGATTTGGTCCTCCGGTGCGCGCATACCAGTAGCGCTGCGGAAATTGAGTAGCGTTGCCGCTCTTCGGCAGCAACCCGGGCTTCGCTTCGACGGCCTGCTGATTGAGATCTGTAACTTCCTTGTTGGTGATGAGGGAACGGGTGAAGTCGTCGAGCCTGGTAAGGTTGGCGCCAAGAATGAGCGGCGAGCGGGAGATGGCCCAGAGGGTGAATTCGCTGCGCTGTTCGTCGTGCGTGTAGGCGGACTGGCGCGGCTGGTCTTTGCCGGGATGCGGGCCCAGGTAGCCTTCGGGAAGCATGTCGGGATCGGGCCAGTTGCCGGGCTTGACGTAGGGTGCCCACTGGGCGATGCGATCGAACTCATCGCGGAGCCCGAAGGGATATTCGCTGGAGTCCGGCTTGTGCGTGAAGGTCCAGCCATCCCAGTGGTCGTCGGTGATGCGCCACATCTGCGCGTACTTCGCGACTTCGACAGCGTTGGCGAGTTGGGTAGGGCCGGGCGAGAGGCTGAGTACGATGGGGCGGCCAGTTTTGCGAATGGCCTCGGCGATCTGACGGATTTCGCTGGGGCGGTAGGGATGGTCGCTGATGCAGTCGACCTTGATGTAATCGAGGCCCCAATCGGCATAGAGCTTCAGCATCGAATCGTAGTAGGCCTGACCGGCGGGATTGTCGGCGACACCCCAGTTGCCCTGATCCCACGGGCAGGGGGATTGCTGATCGGCCGCGTCAGCCGCGTGGAGGCTGGATCCGGCGATGGGGAGGTTCTGCGCAACCACCTGGCGGGGAATGCCGCGCACGATGTGGATGCCGAACTTGAGGCCCTGGGTGTGAACCCAATCGGCCAACGGCTTGAATCCGGCATTGTTGGCGGCAGACGGGAAACGGGCCGGGTCGGGGATGAGGATTCCGTTTTCGTTCCAGAGGTATTTGCGGGCTTCGAGGGTCCCGGCGGAGGGGTCCTGCATATACCAGCCTTCGTCGATGACGGAGTATTGCCAGCCGTCCTGGCGAATGCCTGCGAGCACCGTAGTGTTGGCGCGGTAGTCAGCTTCGCCGATGGTGAGGCCGTATGCGTCCCAGCTATTCCAGCCCATTGGCGGGGTGGGCGCCGGGCCCTGAGCTGAGGCAGACTGGACGACGGCGGCGATGAGCGGCAAAACCAGAGCCACGATCAAGCTGGGTCGAAACATGTGGAAACGTATACCACAACGAGGAGCTGAAATCCCTCTGAGCTGGTAGGAGTTGTCGATAGTCGCAACCATCACAACAAAACAACGTGATGCACCTCACTTTCAAATGCGCCTATAATGCTGTCGAATAAAAACTGTACAGCTGCATGTTGCCAAATCCCCGACATCTGCAACTGAGGAGACAATTATGTTTAAGTCCTTCTTGCTCTTCACGGCGGTTGTCTTGCTGGTGCTTGCATCCGCCTCCGCTCCCGCACGTCCGCCGCAGGATTCATCGCAGGCTCCGGCAGCCAAGAAGATGGGCCCCGAATCACTGGCCAAGGCAAAGAAGATGTATGAGATGGATTGCGCACTTTGCCATGGATCGTCCGGCGATGGCAAGACCGATCTGGCCAAAGACATGCAATTGACTCTTCTGGACTGGACGGATCCCAAGTCGCTGTCCAATATGTCTGACCAGGCGCTCTTCGATGCCATTCGCAAAGGCAAGGGAAAGATGCCTCCGGAGGAAGAAGGCCGCGCCAAGAATGACGAAGTGCGTAACCTCGTCATCTACATTCGCAGGTTCGGCAAAGATCAACCCGCCGCTACGGCTGCTCCAGCTGCCCCTGCGTCGCAACCGGCGGCCGCGCCCGCTCCGGCTTCAACCCCAGCGACCCCACCGCCTCCGGCCGCGCCAAGCAACTAAGTCTGGGTATCCATCCTTGCGGTTGAATTGAGCCGCAAGGATGGGGATTCAAAATGCGGAGTTCTATTCGAGCCGGGTTGTGACGGTTGCTCCCCACGCGTCGGGGCTCACATCATGCGCGTGCCGCGAGAAGAGCCACTGGTGGCCTTCAATATCTTCCACCCCATATTGCAATTCACCGTATGCAGTTTCGTGTAGCTCCTCGCCGATGCTGGCTCCGGCCGCGCGCGCATGCTCATAATGCGCCTCGACGTCTTCGATAAAGATGGTGAGGCTTTGTGTTGAGCCGCCCAACTCGGCGGGGCTTGATCGGCCGGCGCGCGCGGAATTCACCATGACGAAGGCCTTCCCGAGACGCAGCTGCGCTCCCTGGACGGGATCGCCATAGCGGTAACGCTCGACGAATCCGAAGGTCGAGGTCAGCCAGTCGATGGCCTGGGCAAGATTCTGGTAGGTGACATGGGGAAGCACGGTGTCGACAGGGACGGAGCGGTTCCTCAACATGGCATCAAGATACGCTGGCTGGATGTCCACATCAATCGGCTGCTCACGTGAAATCTGGCGATCCATGGCCGACCGGCCACGAATTGCGGCATATCAAAGGGGGAGCAGAGAGGTCTCTGCTCCCCCTCTGCTGGGAGACACTTTGTCGCTCTTCATGGGTGGGTTGCTTGAGGGCGCGGTGGGCTACTTGGACGTCATCGTCTTCCACCATTCCACCGACTCCATCGGCGCATTTGCAGTGGTCGGCATGGGTTGCCGTCTTTGCAGGAATCGTTCGCGCCCGATGACGTCTGTGCTCATCATCTTCGAAATGACTGGCCGCTACGGCTTGGTTCTGCCCCTGATGATCGCCAACATGAGCTCCCTCGCGCTGGCTGTCATTGGCGGCACACTCCGATCTACGAGGCGTTGCTAGCTCAGGACGACGTCTATTTGCCCCACAGAGACAGCCCGATTGACCCAGGCGACAACGAACACCTACCCAGCATGGACGTCCAAGTAGCCCGCTGAATGCCTGCTTGCATTCTCGATTCTGATGCTGATTACTTCGTTATTTCTCGTCGGCGGTGATCCACTGTAAACCTTTCGCTACAGCCACTGAGCGTGCGCACGTCTGGAGTGCACCCCCAAAGTGAGACAGTTAGAATTTTGACAGTTTGCAGGGAAGGGAGAACTGCAAATGGGTCAGAAGTATGTGAAGTACACGAAGGA
>Ga0209004_1000272_pt1 | contig 10445 bp, 6 predicted proteins | sample TexAe_RefH0_M1_FD_187948 | JGI IMG/M metagenome (GOLD analysis project Ga0209004, IMG submission 187948) | Forest soil microbial communities from Davy Crockett National Forest, Groveton, Texas, USA - Texas A ecozone_RefH0_M1 (SPAdes) (version 2) | ecosystem: Environmental > Terrestrial > Soil >... | reverse complement strand
CTTTGCACCGGCGTTAGCGGATAGCTCCAAGTCGAATTTCCGGACTCGGATCGCCAGCAGCCGTGCCTCTGATCTTCCGGCGGAAGCTGATAGACAGTTGCTTTCTTCCTTTGCGAATCCCACCGCGTCTCCGTGCCCGCAACAGGATCCGAAATATGGAACCTGGTGATCTGAGGACGGACTTCGCGAGGCATTCCTGTATCGGACCCGTAATAGCGGCCTTGTCCATCTCGTGCCTGTGTCGAGGTGGATTCATTCGTGATGGTGACACCATTGGCCAGCACTTTCACTTCCGTTGTCTTGAACTCAGCGGTAAAAGGCAGCATGGGCGCCGGAGGACGCTTCTGTCGGACGACAGCGCTATTCGGAGTGGACACGATTTGCGACAAGCCCGCTATCGCCGTAGAAAAGGCCAGTGCGGCCAAAATGTGCGTTACGCGAACTTGCATGCCTTTCCTCCTCAAAGCAACGATGAGTATCCCCGGGCCCAATCCTTGAGTCCGGCACGGCGAGCAGGCTTCTCAAACGATTTACAGCTAAGGAAGCCGTGAACCTTGGCACGCCACCTTGTGCAACTCCTCGGTTACTACCTCATATCCTTCCGGCGGTTGAAAGGTCGAGAGAGGCGGATCGCTCAGGTCCAGACGCACCACTTCCGTCGTGGTCTTCCCTCCTTGCGGACTGTCGTTCACCTGGCGCAATGTGATGCCAAGGTTCACCGCCATCCACGTTTCATTGGAAGTCACCAGTTCCCTGTCGTTACCGATCTGCCCAACCGGGGTAATCGTTGTCCAACGCTGTCCGTGGGCTTCTACTCCCTGGATCGTCGTGGTTCCCAGGTCTTCCATCTTCGGCTGCGGGATATTTTGCTGGGTCTTAAGAACCACGGGCTGAATCCTCTGGCGGGGCAATTCCCCCGGCTCCGGACCAAAACTCATCGCCATCTGTCCGGAATCCGATTGCCAGCAGCCGTGCCGCTCGGCTTCAGGCGGCAGCTTGATTACCTGCGCCTTTCGGGTCTGCGAATTCCAGGAGATTTGCGAGTTCTCCACCGGATCATTGACATTGCCCCAGGTAAACCCCGGTTGATCTGCCGAGACGGGAGCTTCCGTCCTGGCATTCAGCGTGCGATTTTGAGAGTCAATCGCGCGCACTTCTGTCGATTCGCGCGTAATCGTGGTTCCATCGCCCAGCGTCTGCACTGAAGTTGTTTTGGATTCAGCAGTATACGGCTGAAACCTGTTGGCTTGCTGCCTGTTGGGGTCGGTGGAGCATGCGGGTGCCTTAATCCCCAGATTGACCGGGGTCGGCTGGGGAGCAATCTGGGCCGCCGCAGACCACACCAGGCCACTCAGCAAAATCGCAACTAAAGAGGAGGTGAAATCTCTACGCATCGGTCGTCCCCCGCAGAGAAACTCGAGATTCGAGTATCTTACTTCAGAATGACGTTGCAGCCGCGATTAAGTTACTTCGCCAGGCTCTTCAGCACCTTCACATTCCGCTCTTCATCGCCCTCTTCGTCCACCGGCGTCTCCGCAATAAACGCACACTCCGCAAACCGGGGGTCATTCAGCAGCCAGCGAAACGGCTCTACGCCTATATTCCCCTGCCCGATGTGCTCATGCCGGTCGAGCTTCGAACCGCGTGCGGCCTTGGCGTCGTTGCAGTGCCACACGCGTACCGCATCCACGCCGAAGGTGATGTCGGCCTGTGTAATCGTCTCGGCGTAGCCCTCAGCAGTAACAATGTCGTATCCGGAAACGTGCGTATGACAGGTGTCGAGGCAGACGCCCACCGGGGCGTGGGTCTTCAACCGCAGGACAAGCTCCGCCACCTGCTCGAAGTTGCCGCCCAGCGAGCACTCCGAACCCGCCGTGTTTTCGATCAGGATGCTGAAATGCGTTCCCTGCCAGGGCAGGCCGTCAATGGCGCGCGAGATGGACTCTGCCGCCAGCTTCAGTCCTTCGTTCCGCGTCAGTCCCTTCCACGAACCCGGATGCAACACCAGGAACTCCGCGCCCAGCGTCAGCGCGCGTTCGATCTCTCCCCGAAACGCACCGACACTTTTCTCGCGAATCTCCGCCGTCTGGCTGCACACGTTGACAAGGTAGCTCGTGTGGATCACCAGCGGCCCCACATCATGCTTCGCCCGCTCCGACCGCATGCGCTCGGCCTGCGCAGGATCCACCTTCGGCGCCCGCCACATCCTCGGGCTCGACGAAAAAATCTGAAACGTGTTCGCGCCAATCTCGCGCGCTTTGTCCACGGCATTGGAGGCACCGCCCGCCGTGCCCAGGTGAACTCCGATTCGCTTCTTCATTTCACGATTCTAATTTGCAGACAAGGTTGCCCGTGAACCATCTCGGTGGATGCCCCATCCTTGCTGCGTTTCTCAGCGGCAAGGATGGGATCGAACCAGGACGGCATTACGACAGCAGCTTCATCGCCTCGGGATCCCACTTCACCACGGTGCCCTTTTCAACGCTGAGATTGCTCAGCAGCGCCGCCCCAGCCGCGCGGTAGCCAAACACCGCATCTTCCACCACCGGCTTGCGCGAACGCACCGAAGCGAAGAAGTTTTTGAAGTGATCGTACTGGTCGCTGTAGCCCTTCGGCGCAGTGTACTTCTCTTCTCCGCCGAGAGCCTCGTTGCCTGAATGCGGTGGATACTTCTTGCGATAGTCCGCCTCGATCTGTTCCTGCATCGCCTTGGGGAACGTACTCACTGTAAGGCCCGGCTCCGTCTCGCGTGGAACGCGGCTCAATGTCACTACTCCCCAACCGATCTGCAATGTGCCTTCGGAGCCCGTGAAAATCAGGCTCTCGCTCTCTTCGCCGCCGTCGACGAAATTGACGCGCAGGCTCAGATTGAATCCTTCGGGATAGTCGAACAGCCCCAGCATCACATCCTGTGCATCTCGCCCATCATTCCAGAACCGAATCGCTCCCGTAGCCATGCCCCGCGTTGGTCCATGCGCACCGGTTACGAAATGCGTCCCGCTGAACAGGTGCACAAACAGGTCGCCTGCCACGCCGCTGCCATACGCCTTCCACTTGCGCCACTGGAAAAACTGCTCCGCGCTGAACGGAATCTTCGGCGCAGTGCCCAGAAACCGCGGCCAGTCGCACGTCTCCGTCGAAGCATCCGGCGGAATGGTGTAGTTCCACGCACCCATCGACGAGTTGCGATCCCAGCTCGCCGTAACCATGTTCAGCTTGCCGATCGCGCCCGAAGCCAGCAGTTCTTTCGCCTTCGCATACAGCACCGAACTCACGCGCTGGCTGCCGATCTGGATAATGCGATTAGTCGAGCGCGCCGTCTCAATCATCTCCGGGCCATCGCTGTAGAGATGAATCATCGGCTTCTCGCAGTAGACGTCCTTGCCGGCCTTCATCGCATCCACTGATGCCCGCTTGTGCCAGTGATCCGGCGTACCGATGATCACCGCGTCGATATCCTTGCGCGCCAGAATTTCGTTGTAGTCGCGCGTAGTGAAAACGTCGTCGCCCCAAACTTCCTTGCTCCGCGCAAGCCGTCCGTCATAGCAGTCCGCCACTGCAACCAGCTTTACGCCAGGCACCTGCACCGCCGCGCGCGTATCGCCCATGCCCTGCCCGCCCGCGCCAATCAAAGCAATTTGAATATGATCGTTTGCCGCCACCGGTCGCGACGGCTCATCCTGCGTGGGAAGCATAAAAGTCCGCTTGCCCATTTCCGCACTTGCGCCCGATGCTGCCGCCAGCGACGCTGCTGAAGCCGCTCCCGCAACTTTAAGAAAATTTCTCCGATTCCAGATCTGCAAAGCTCCCCCAATGAGCGAACATTTCCGCCGCATATAACCATACACGGCGGAAGCAATCTCCGCGCAGATCAAGGCTACTTAGAGCTTGGTCTAAATCAAATGACTAATCGTCATCATCCTTCCGCACCTTCGCTCTCTTCTGCGTCAGCATCGCCGGTACAGGCTTGTCGCCCATCGCATCCTTCCACAGGATCACGTTGAGTTTCTGCGTATCGGCGTGGTCAGCGTGGGTGAAGTCCATTTTCATACTCTCTTCCGCGCCCTGCCCTCTCTTCGGATTCGCAGCGTAGATCAGCCCATTGTCGCGATTCGCGTAGTCCGCCGAGTATGCCGGCTGGTCGCCCGATCCCGTAAACAGCGTCGAGATCAGCGAACTCAAGGCATCGTTGTTGTTCATCGGCGGAAGCCCAAGCAGCGTCTCCATGGTCCGTATCACACTAACGGTCGAATAGAAACGGCTGTCCACAACCGGGCCGCCATCTTTCCCGTGCGGCGCATACTTGCTGACGACCACTGCGATGCTGCGATGCGCGTCCACATGATCAGCCCCCGCCTGCGCGTCATCTTCGAGGATGAAGAAAGCCGTGTCATCCCAGAACGGCGAGTGCGAAATGGCATCAACCGCGCGACCCACTGCAAGATCATTGTCCGAGACGCTCGCCTTCGGAGTCGGCTTGAACGGCGCAGTTCCGTTGGTGTGATCGTCCGGCAGGCGAAGCTGGATGAAGTTCGGCATGGTGTCCTTGCCCTGCTCCTTGTCGGCTTCCCACTGCTTCAGGTGGCGCAAAAATATCTCAACGCGAATCTGATCAGGAACGGCGAGATTGAAGTCCGGCGCCTCCTCCGCGAAGTGTCCAACCAGTTCCGGCTTCGTCGCCGTATTAGACGAGATCAGCGGTATGGGCCACGGCCACTTGTTCACGCCGCCACCCCAGGCATCCGGGAATTGCTCACCCGGCGCGACAGACATGCGCGGACATGCCTGCCCGGGCAGCATCGGCCCCTGCTGCGGATTGGCCGATTTCTTTGCGTCGCAAAAGACAGTCGAGATGTATTCGCCAAAGTGGTAGTAGGTTTTTCCGTGCGACGCCAGGTTGCCCCAGAGATAGCCGCTGGCAGGCTCATTCACATCCGGTATCTTCTGCACCAGGGGGAGACCGTCGGCCACCACGCCCTCAAAGTCGTAAGACCGCTGGTTGCCCCGATAAGCCTGCTGCCACGTCTTCTCCAGATAGTCCGTGCCGATCGCCGCGTTGGACCACACGTGCCCGTCGCCCGAAACTTCGCCGGAATCGTAGAAGTTGTCGAGCACGCCAAACTGCAGCGCCAGCTTATGCAGATTGGGCGTCACATCCTGCCCGAACATTGTCAGGCTTTTGTCGCCATTCCCAACCGGCTTTCCGCCCTGCTCCAGATCGCCAAGGATCTGATCGTAGGTGCGGTTTTCCTTGATGATGTAGATGACATGCTTGATGCGATTGTGCGACCCATCCGCAAACTGAATCGTCTCCGCCGCCGCTTTCATGCGGTTCGATTCGAGGACAGCCTGCGTTGAGTCGGCGAGATTCTTTTCAATATCCGCCTCGTTCAATGCCGCCATCGAACCGTACAGCAGCGTTCCAATGTAGTTGGTCTTCTTAGGCATCCCCGGCTCACGCGGCACGTTGGCAGGCGGATAAGGATTGGGGCCTGCACCTTTCCCCTTCGCCGTCGCCACGAACAGCCGGCCTCCCGACGCCGCAGGCAGAAACGCCATCGACATCGGCATCCACTCCGTAGGGACGAATCCTTGAGGCTCGACCATGCCGGTGTGCGACATCTTCGCCGTCAGCTTTTGCGTGTCGATTACTGCGACCGCGTCGCTTCCCATGTTCGCGACATAAAGCCGGCTTCCCGATGCATTCAACGCCAAGGCCACCGGCTCGGCACCGAAGTAGCTCTGTCCCGGCAGCCGCGTATCGAAATATCCCTTCACCGCAAACTGCCCCGCGCCCACATTCACCGCCGCCACAGCATCGCGATTCGCCAACGCCACATACAGCGTCTTCCCATCGCCACTCAGCCCGAATGCGCACGGATGCGTGCCGGGCTTGATGGCGCTCGCCGGCTTCAGCAGTTCCAGCTTGCGACCCACCGAATTCTTTTCGAGATCAAGTTCCGCAATCTCCGACGCATTCCACAACGCAACAAACGCGCGCCGCCCGTCCTTCGAAACCTGCAGCGCAATCGGATACGTCGAAGGCACGGCATTGTTCTCGGTCAGATCAAATCGATGCTCAATCTTTCCTGTTACCGGATCGATGAGCAGAACATCGTCGGTCAGATTCTCCGCCACCAGCAACTTCTGCGCGCCTGCGCTCTCCACCACTGCAATGGCCGCGGGAAACGGTACGCCCTGGTTCCCATCAACCTCGTCAATCAGCCGCGTTTTCTGCCCAGCCGCGAGTGGGTCAAGCGGCAGATGGATCAAACGCTCCGGCTCAATCTTGCCCGCCGCGAACCGATACACGAGGATGCCGCTGCCCACGTCTGCGATGCCGCGCAAAGGTGGGTCCTTGGCCAGTGGATCCGCCTCCGAACCGATGCTCGCGTACACGTGGCTCCCATCGCGGCTGAATGCCAACCCGGAATACAGCGTCTGCCTCGCGTGCAGAGGCGTGCGGTCATCCGGAAAGTCGCTCACCCTTCCCGTCTGCGTATCGAAAACGGCGAGCGATTGCAGGTACTTCGATTCATAGGTCCCGTAGCCGGCATTCACAGTAACCACGTAGCGCCCGTCCGGCGAAATCGTCATCGACATCGGCAGGCTGTTCAAGCGCTGCGGACTGCCGGGCACCGGCTCGATTAATTGCTTACTGGTGGGGAGATCAATGCTCTGCGCCAGGTTCGTCTGCGCTCCAACCATCAAAAAACCGCCAGCCATCAGGAACAACGCCGAATTTCGCATGGCAAAACGATAACAAACGAGGGCCCGCGGCCACGTTACACACCGATGACAAACAGCGGCACCTACATCGGCATCGAACACACACCCTCCCATTCACCTGCAATAATGGATTGCCATGCAAACGGTAGTGACCGCAGAGAGGCTCTGGGACGGTGCCAGCCTCCACCAGCATCCACTCATTCTCATTGAAGACGGCAAGATCGATTCCATCGCCAGCCGTGAAACCACCCAGTTGCCTGTCGGCGCACGTACTCTCGACTTCCGCGGTGCCACGCTCGGTCCCGCATTTTTCGACGTGCACATCCATGGCGCAGCCGGCCACGACGTGATGGAAGCAACGCCCGAGGCCCTCGAAACCATGGGAAAGTTTCTCGCATCGCGAGGAACCAGTACATTTCTCGCCACCACCGTCACCGCATCGATCGACGCCACACTGCGCGCGCTCGATGGCATCGCCAACGAAATCGCCAAGCTGCCGCCACCGGGTCGCGCACGTCCTCTCGGAATCCACCTCGAGGGTCCATTTCTCTCGCACCAGAAACGCGGCGTGCAACCACCAGAACATCTCCTCGCACCCAGCATCGCAACATTCGATCGTCTGATCGAAGCTGCCCATGGCCATGTGCGCCTGATGACGCTCGCACCTGAATTGCCCGGCGCCCCTGAACTGGCCGCGCACGCCACTTCGCGCGGAGTGCGCGTCTCCCTGGGGCATTCAAACGCCAACGCCGCTGAAACCCGAGCCGCCATCGCCGCCGGTGCGGTAAGCGCAACGCATACTTTCAACGCCATGCGACCGCTCGATCATCGCGAGCCCGGCATCCTCGGCACAGTGCTGACAAACGACGATCTATTCGCCGAGCTCATCTGCGACGGTATCCATACCGACCCCGAAATCGTCCGTCTGTGGTGGAGAGCGAAAGGCCCCGAACGCGCCATCCTTGTCACCGATGCCATGGCCGCAGCCGGCATGCCCGACGGCGAGTATCAGCTCGGCGGATTCCCGGTGCAGGTCAAGGATGGCCGTGCGACCGCCCGCGGCGTTCTCGCCGGCAGCGCGCTCACACTCGACCGCGCTCTCGCGAACTTCATCAAATTCACCGGTGCCAGCATCGAGCAGGGTTTGCGTCTGCTGTCTTCCAACCCTGCCGCCATGACAGGCCTCGCTCATCGCGCCGGTACCCTGGCGTCTGGCAAATCCGCAAACCTCGTCGCGATTGATGCAACCGGAAAGCTGGTCGGCTCGATCATCGGTGGACTCCAGGCAAACTGAAACCTCTTCCGAGTCACACGCAATCGGACTACTTGTTCTGCGCCATCCGATCATCCGCCATGGCCCGTGACGCGATCCCGCCATGGCCCGCTACACCGGCGCGAACTTCATCGACAGGAATCTCGAGCGCGCCGACGTGGTCGTTCCCCAAATCGTGAATGCCGATGCGCAGGAAGTAATTCCCCTTCACGGGAACTGCGATCTCCTGCTGAACTGGCAGGCCGTCGTTGAGAAACTTGCGGTAGTGCGCATCGCTCAGATCGAAGGATGCCGTGGTTTGCAGCGAATTGATGATTACCCCGGATTGATCGTAGACTGCCGTCACAAACTGAATCGCTCCATGGCGTACGCCGTCTGACGTCCTGGTCACATGAATCGTGTGCGCATCAGTTCGGATCTGGACGCTGTAAGTGCGGAACGGCTTGTCCTTGTAACTCGGCAGCAGGTAGTTATCTTTGGGCAACGCTGTTTTCTTGTCGAGTTTCACCACCTTGTCATCCATCGCGAGCAGGGCGGTGAAAATGATTTCGGTGGGCGGCACCGCGCCAAGCTGCATCGAAGCGTCGAACCCACCCTTGACCTGGTGAATCATCGCTCCGGCATCGCCTGAAGCCGCGGGCCCGTTGCTTGCGCCGGAGCTGTCCTGGCCAAAAGGCGTTTTGGCTGCGCTCGCCATCCTTTTCTGTAAGGAGGCCAACTGACGCTGCTCCTGCTTCGTGCGATCGATCGCGTAATAACCCGGTCGATACTGCAACTTCAACCCAGGGCGATTCAGAGTTACCTTGATGTGGCGATATTGCCCATCCCAGTTCTGGTTGCTGGTGGCGTAGGCAACAGAGTAATAATTCGAACCATCGTTGACGATCTCGGCGATGATGTCCTTCAAGCCATTTGTGTTGTAGTAAGCCTTGCCGCCGGTGGCCTCTGCTATCGCGTCAAGATTCATGTCGTTGAACGCCTGTCGACCCTCAAAGCGCATTCCGGCACGCATGGATGGCGGCCCTTTTACACCGGCGCTGTATTGCGGAAGAGTTTGCAGCCCGCGCGCGTCAATCGGGTACACGGCCACCCGGCTCAGCGTCAGTGCGTCTGTAAACCCGGCAGTGTTGTCATCAAAGACTGAAAAGTCGTCCTTGAATGGATTGCCGGCACGTTTCTCGACATCGGTAACCGTTGCGTCGCCTGAGAACCAAGAAGGGAGCTGGCCCGTAAACCAGATCAGGTTCTTGCGGCCCGGAAATCCCGCCAGGTAGCGTCCCATCATGTCCAGCCCTGCGCGGAGAATTTCGTTTTTGGCACGGATGTACTCCTCCCTCGAACCGCGAATCGGTTCCCTTAGCGAGGGCATGTCACGTTTGCTCTTCGCGGCCTCCAGCAGCACTTGCGGATCGGGCGAGAAACCCTGGATCAAGCGCATCTGGGTATCAAGTTGAAAGATCGCGATAGGCGTTCCCGGTTCCATATGCTTGAGGTAGTTGACGAGCTGTTCGCGCAAATACATCTGCGCTTCGACATGCGTGTCGAGCGCGTCAAGCAGGATAACGGTCGAAGCATTTGTGTTGACGACGGGAGTGAAGTTGGTAAAGGTATTGGGCGGAAGCGTCTGAGCTGCCTTCAATCTGGCAAGGTCGTCCGGACTCATGGAGTGATGCTCTTCCAGGCTTCGAATCTGCTGCGCCGAGCCTTCTTCGGTCACCGTGAAATCCGAAGCTTTGAGGCCCTTCACCGGATGCTGCGACGAATCCGTTACTACCACATCAAGCAGGACTTCTCGGGCGGTAATTGAGAGCGTCGGCGGCTGCTGGCTGGGGTCCTGCAGTGTGGGTGCTGGCTCTTGCGCTTTCCAAGCCGGAGTGGCGCACAAAAGCGCGATGGCGCACAGGGTTCGCACCGCGTTATTTCGAAACCTGAGTTTCATCGCCCCATTACCCCCTTTAGCACAGACGGCAAAAACAGGCCAGAGTTTCGGGAGACCGCGTTCAAACCTTTAATTTCGCTAACTCCTGCGCGCGCCAGACTGCGCCCTCGATCCCCGCAACTTCAGTCTCACGAACCGGCATCTCCGGCGCACCCGCATGCAAGCCGGCAAAGAATTTTTCCCGCACCAGCCGCGACTTGCCCACCACGCTGCCAATCCACGCCACCGGAACCTCCGCCGTCAGATGATGTTTGCGGCGCAGCTTTGCGCGTACCAGCAGCACGCTGTCGACCAGGTCCGTCGCCGCCTGCTTCAGCACTCCCAGCGCCACCGCATCGCCCTCCTCGGCAAGCTGGCTGATCGCCGGCGCCAGCGCCGCAAAGTCCGGACCCGGCGAGCTGTCTCCCAGGTTCACCAGTTCCTCGATCGTCTTCGTTCCCCAGATGCCCCCAACCACGTCGAGAATCCGCGTGGGCTCTTCGCGATCATAGGCATTCAAGGCCC
>Ga0209004_1000271_pt1 | contig 10471 bp, 6 predicted proteins | sample TexAe_RefH0_M1_FD_187948 | JGI IMG/M metagenome (GOLD analysis project Ga0209004, IMG submission 187948) | Forest soil microbial communities from Davy Crockett National Forest, Groveton, Texas, USA - Texas A ecozone_RefH0_M1 (SPAdes) (version 2) | ecosystem: Environmental > Terrestrial > Soil >... | reverse complement strand
GTCGTGCGCATTGTCGCCATTGGCACTGACCACGAATCGGACCTGGTCACCGGCCGCCACCGAGATGCTGCTTACATCGGTGGAATAGCCCACCTGGTCCGTACCGGCGATCAACTGCTTTACCCCCTTGGCCGGCCAGATGCGGGTGACATCTTTTCCTGACACGAGGTCGATTGCCGCATAGACTCCGGATCCGCCAGCTGCGTCGGATTTGAGGACGCGGCCCCTGATGCTGATGGTGCCGGCGCGAGGAGCGACCCAGACGCGGGCAACGCCTCCGGTGTCAGGACTTCCGGTGTTACTGGCCGGTTCAAGTTTGAATGCGCTGATGTATTGAGAGGGACTTACCTCCCAGATCCCGATGTAGTCGGATGAGACGTAGTAGGGAATATTTGACCAGGTAGATGCAGACGACTGGTACATGTAGCGCCACTGGTTCTTCGCCTGCCTTGACGAGAATTCTTCTGCTGCGTAGTTCGATACCGTGGAGATGGAGAGATTGTCAGAGTTCTTGACCAAGCCGATGTTGCCGCCCGCAAAGAAGTTGCTGCCTTTGGTCTCGGTATAGAGATTGTTTGTGATCGTTCCCGAGGGCGGCGCGCCATACGCGCGGTCCTGGCAGAACTCCCATATCGACGCTCCACCCGGATTGTAGGTGCGGGAGTTGTTCGAAAAGGTGTTGTCGTAGAAGCCAAAGTCGGCGGAGTGGTCGCGGGGGTGGATATTCAGGATTTCAACGCCCGCGCCTGCGTTTCCCGCGAAGAGGTTGGCATGCAGGTTAACATGGGCCTCGGACCATTCGAAGTCGATGCCAGTCTCATCCGGACTGTCGGATGCGGGAACACCGAAGATGATGTTATTGACAAATGACACGTTGCTGACGCGACCAAGAATGATTGCAGCAGTACCGCTGGCGGTGTGACATGCTGCTTCGTCATACAGGACTGAGTTTAAAAGCGTAACGTTGGTCATTCCCACGAGGCGCAGAGAGTCGCTGCACCCCAGCCCTGCCGCCTGGTAGGCCGGTGCGGCGTGTCCGTCGTCGTTCAGAAGGTACAGGCCGTTGAGCGTGACATTCTGGAAGGCGTTGTGTCCATCCTGATAGTCGGTGGTGTCTGTCTCGGCGTCGAATGCCACGCTGTCAACATTGGCGGTTCCATGAATGTCGTTCAGCGAGACACCCTTGAGAACATACTGGGAGCTCGAGAGCGCCAGACTGGATGACATGTTGAAAAGGATTCCTGAAGAGAGATTGATGTTCAGGCTGGCTGCAAAGGGATCCGGCTTATGTCCTGAGACGGGATGATCGGTGGTGTAAGAATCCCAGATTCCCTTATTGTCGTGAGCATAGACATTGCTGATCCAGATCCCGTTGTTTGACAAGCGGGTGTAATGCAGCAGAATTCCGACGCTTGCCTGGCCAACTTCGAGATTACTGATATTCCAATAACTGGCATCGGTGAGCAGGATGCAGATGTCGCGGACGGCCTGATTGCGAAGAATCCTGGGGTTGTCACCAGGGCCATAGGAACTCAGCGTGATGGGCTGATTCCATGTGCCGGAACCGGTAAGCGTCATTTGCTGGTCCCAGGTGCTGTCGCTTGCCAACAGGATCTGGTCGCCCGGGGAAAGCTTTCCAAGCTTATTCAGCGGCGTAAAAGTGCACCATGGCTGGGCCATGCTGTGCGTGCCTTCGTCGCTGCAGTTCGAATCCGGCTGATTGTTGATGTAGTACTTGGTCCCGGCAGCAAAAGCCGGAATACCAATGCTGATGGACCCCAGGGCAGCAAACGACAAAAATCGCGCAAACATGGAATTTCTGTTCCGGTGGATCATTTCGTAAATCCTTCTTCGATTGGAACTCGGGGAGCATACAGATCCCTCGAAGGGTCGTGCCGGGCCCTTTTGGCTCCAGAGAACGATCAAATCTGGAGCGGTTTGGCAGGGGCAGTTCGGGAAGGCAACGAACGCAACACGACAGCTTCCCCGTGCGAGTTATCGCGCAGGTCTTGAAAACTCTAGCTGTGATTGGGCCTCGGCAAAAACGATCAATTCACCAAAATGAAGCCACTCTAACTATGCTCTATTCTTTGACTAAAGTCTAACTAAAATTCGCGGCTTCCATGTCGCGCAGGTCACTTTGGATGGTGTCCGCTTTCGCGGGATCGCCGGCGGGATCAGGGCCCAGCAGAGGGAGGAAGCGTCAGTGCGGAATGTCAGACCGGGATGACGTCCCGGCCCGCGTCGATGCTCCGATCCGCTGTACTCTGGGCTCCTGCGGACAGGTCCATGACCGTGGGGGGGACTGCGCTTTACTCCGCGCCGAATCGCGCGGTCCGTCCTCGGCTTATCGCGTTGGGGAGGCGTCGAAGTTGGCTACCGGAGGAGCACTCTGTCGCGCCTGGGCTTCACGGGCTAACACGCGGCGGTTGAACTCGTGGATCACGCGGGCAACGTAGGCGCGGGTCTCGTGGTAGGGCGGGATGCCGTGGTACTTATCGACCGCGGCGGGCCCCGCGTTGTAGGCGGCAAGGGCGAGTGCGATGTTGTCGCGATACTTGACGAGGAGCTGGTTCAGATATGCGGAGCCGCCGCGCACGTTCTCATCTGCCTTGAAGCTGTCATCCACGCCTAGTTCGGCAGCGGTTTTGGGCATGAGCTGCATGAGGCCGCGGGCACCTACGCGGCTGACGGCACGGGTGTTGCCGTTGCTCTCCGCTTTGACCACGCTGGCGAGCAGGTCGGCGTCGAGGTTATGCTGCTGGCCGGCTTCCGCGAGCATTTCGTGCAGATCTGTGGGGCTAAGCTTCGCCTCGGCCTTTGACTTCGCGACTTCCGAATTAGCCGGAGGCGGCGGGGGATCAGGGACAGTTTCGTAGCCGGTGATCTCTTCGGGGCGGAACTCGATGTAGCTGCTTTCGCCGGTACTCATGTAAAGCCGGACCATTGGGCCGACCTGGGCGTGATGATTGCAACTCATGTCGAAGCCGTTGGCGAGCAGGACACGTTCAGCGGCGACGCCCGGACGAGCAAATCCAGCGACGGCAAGGGCTACGATGGCGACGACGAATTGAAGACGAATCCGCAAGACTGTGTTCCTAGTGCTTCACACTTTAGCAGAGATGCGGCGCGCCACTGCCATCTCCAAAGTCACGGCTACGCCATCCTCATCATTGGGCACGGTTTGCTTCCAGCCGCGGGTTTTGGCGAGGGAACGGAGGTCGTGAGCGGCGTTGGCCATCATGACGGCCTGGCCAGCCCATTCCAGCATGTCGACGTCGTTCCAGTTGTCGCCGATGGCCATGGTTTCCTTGCGGTCGATGCCGAGACGGGCGGCTAGTCTTTCGAGCGCCCATCCTTTTGAAACGCCGGGAGGGAGCAGGTCGAGGATGGAGAGATCGCGGGCGGGGTATTCCGTGCGAACCGCTTCGCAAGAACTGCTCCATTGGCTTGCTTTAAGGGCCTTTTCGGCTTGCTTCATCTTGTCGACTCCGCCAGTCACCATGCCCTGGATGGGGTCGTTGCCATCAGAGAGCGCATCTTCGAGGGGCTTGACGATCTGAATGGCGTCGCGATTGGCTTCAACCCACAAGGCGATTCTCTGATGTGCCTGCTCGAAGTCTTCCAGAATCAATTCTCCGCGGCCGACGTGGTCAAAAGTGAAAACCAATGTTCCGAAGGGTCTTAGCAGCCCGCAGATTCCGCGTGCCACCCGGGCTTCGAGGTGAGAACGGTCAACCGGGTCACCGCCCAGGGTTCGGGTCACTGCTCCATTGGACGTGATCAGAGGCATATCCGCTCGCAGGCCGAGGCCTTCGAGCAGGGGAGCGGTGTAGGCCGTGCGGCGGCCTGTGGCGATGGCGACGGTGATGCCGGCCGCCTGTGCGGCCTTGAGCGCCTGCACGTTGCGTGGGCTGATGGTCTGGCTGAAGGTGGGCAGCAGGGTGCCGTCCATGTCGATCGCCACCAGGCGAACCGGGGGATGCATGTCTCCAGTGTACTGGGAGCCACCCTGGGGCAAGGGTAGTGCGGCGCTGCAACTTGTGACCGGGAGCACGACGTGCGCACTGAAAGTGCATCAGAATTGCGGAAGCGGGAGGCGTGCCATGCAACCCGAAGTGCTGATTGCCTACGTCACGCGGAGTGGATCTACGGAAGATGTTGCCGAAGCGATGGGAATGACCATGGAAGAAGCCGGCGTCTCGGTCGACGTGAGGCCAATGGTTGACGTGGATTCGATTGGGGATGATAAATCGGTGATCCTTGGCGCTGCTCTCTATATTGGCCATCTCCCCAAGGAGTTTCACAGGTTTCTGGTTCGCTTTCAGCGGGAACTCGGGAATGTGCGCCCGTGGATCTTTGTTCTTGGACCGACGGAGAAAGACCCCAAGCATTTTGCTGCTGCTGAGGAGCAGGTTCGCATGGAACTGACGAAGTACGCGTGGCTTCATCCGGCTGATGTGCGCGTGCTTGGCGGCAAATTCGATCCGCAACATCTGGAAATGCCGTTTCCTTTCAGCCTGGTGATGAAGTTTCCCGGCAACCCGATGAGGAAGCTGCCGGTATCGGATATTCGCGACTGGGAATGGATCAAGGCGTGGGCGCGGTCGATTGCCGATCATCTGAACGCTCAACGCGCTCGTCATTAATATCTGGCTCGTTTTCGGTACACTGAGGGCATGGAACGGATCTGCACACATTGCCACGCGGTACTGGCAAATGACACGAAGGCTGATTGGTGTCCGGCTTGTGGGGGCTCCCTGATGGAGCGGGCCGAATTGCCGGCATCTGCGACCATTGCGCCGGTGGAAGTGGACCTTCGCGGTATTGTTTTGCCGCGGCGCCATGCCGTTGGCGGGATCATCACGCCGCAGTAAATCTTCCTTTTCGCGGAGTTGGATTGATCGTCATCGAGCGCATCACGCCGCAGACTGCCCTTGTGTTCAAGGACGTTCGATTGCGCGCGTTGCTGGATTCGCCGACGGCGTTTTCGGGCACGTGTGCGAAGGAGTCGCAGTTTCCCGATGAAGAGTGGATGAAGCGCTCGGTGCGGTGGAGCAGCGATGGGTCTGCGGCTTTTCTTGCGATGAACGCCGAGGTCGGATGCGGGATCATCGGCGCATATGAAGAGAATGCGCAATGTGCGCAGGTTATTTCGATGTGGGTTGATCCCGAATTCAGGCGCGCGGGCGTGGGTAATGCGCTGGTCGATGCGGTAGTGGAGTGGGCCGGATCGCGCGCAGTGCGGGAATTGAAGCTGATGGTGACGAGCGTGAATCCTGGTGCAATCGCGTTCTATGAGCGCATGGGGTTCAACATGACAGGCAAGACAGCGATATATCCCAACGATGCGACGATCACTGAATATGAGATGATGCTGAAACTTCGGCAATGATCGACTTGCGGGGTCCGAAGGGAAGTGTGTCAGCTGTGCAGGCGTCGGGCGAGCGTTGAATGTTGGGAAGATTATGACGGCAGATCCGATTAAACATGTTGTCACGCTGATGCTTGAGAACCAATCCTTTGACCGGATGGTGGGCCTGGTTCACGGAGTGGATGGAGTAAGCACAGGAAGCCTCTGTTCCAACCGGAATTCCGCAGCGGGAACTTCTATCATTCAAAATTCCTCCACGCAAACGTGCATGGATTTCGATCCGCCGCATGACTACGATGACGTCATTTCTCAAATGGCTGGAACTGGAACAGCCTGCTCCGGATTTGTGGACGCGTTTCTGAAAAATAGTCCGAAGGGCGACGCGAATGAAATCATGGCGTTCTACGACAGCGGGACACTGCCGGCGCTGGAAAACCTGGCAATGTCGTTCGTCGTCTGCGATCGCTGGTTTTCGTCTGTTCCCGGCCCGACCTGGCCGAACCGCTTCTTTGTAAACAGCGGAACATCGCTGGGTCACATCGATATGCCGAGCATGGTGCACTTCGATCCGGCAATCCACCTTTACGATCAGCCTACGGTTTTCGAGCGGATTTCAGAGGCAGGGAAGCACTGGCTTATCTACTTTGAAGATTTTGCGCAGACCACGCTGATGACGCGGCAGGCGCTCTACGCAGAGAATTATCGATATATGGCCTCGTTCGAGCAAGACTGCAAAGACGAAGCTAGCTTTCCTGACTATGTGTTTCTGGAGCCAAAGTATTTTTGGCCGGGGCAGAACGATCAACACCCCACCAGCGACATTCGGCGCGGTGACGGGCTGATTGCGCGAGTGTATAACGCTATCCGCCAGAATGAAGCGTTATGGAATTCAACGTTGTTCGTTGTTCTTTACGATGAGCATGGGGGATTCTACGACCACGTCGACCCGCGCGAGGCACCTTATCTGGCCAAGGCGGTTGCTCCGGACGGAAACGTCACACCAGAAGGATTCGCATTCAATCTGCTGGGATTCAGGGTGCCTGCCTTGTTGATCTCGCCATGGATCGATGCGGGCGTACTCCATGGGATTTACGACCACACCAGCCTGCTGAAATATCTCACCACCAAGTGGGGCCTTGGAGCGCTGGGGAATCGAACGCCGACGGCAAACAATTTTGGCGATGAGTTGGTATGGAGGACGAGCGCGAGAACGGATGCGCCGACCAACCTGATCGCGCCGCCGGTGCCCGAAGATCCGAAGCCGACTGGTCTCAGTGAGCATCAGCAGGCGCTTGTTGCCTATAGCCGTTATCTGGAATCAAAGCTTGCCGACAGCGTTCCCGATGGCTCTGCCCACCAGAACATGCTGGCCCAGATTGGTGACCGATTGTTGCAAACGGTAGAAGACGTCACGAATCATGGCCCTGTTGCCGCTGAGCGACTGCGCCTCTATTTGAATTCCAAAGGCGCAAATCTTCCAGCTTGGGCGCCGCCATCCTGATACAAAAGGAGGGTTACTCGTAGCGGAGCGCTTCGGCGGGGCGGATGCGGGCGGCGGTCGAGGACGGATACAACGTGGCTAGCAGCGAGATACTGATGGAGACAGCGGAGACGAGCATGCCATCCCGCAGGCGGGGTGCGAAGGGTAGCGTGTCGATGGCGTAGACGCCGGGCGAGAGTGGGATGTGGTAGTGGCTGCCGGCCCAAGCACCGACGTAGCCGAGGACGAGACCGAGCACGGTTCCGACTACGCTGATGAGCAGGCCCTGCAGCAGGAAGATGCGGCGCACCTGTCCGGGGTCGACGCCGAAGCTCATGAGCACAGCGATGTCGCGGGTCTTTTCCATCACCATCATGGTGAGCGCGGTGAGGATGTTTAGGGCGGCAACGATCACGATGAGCGTGATGACGATGAAGGTGACGACCCGCTCCAGCGCGAGGGCACGAAAGAGTTCGCGATTCTGTTCCTTCCAGTTGGTCGTTTGAAAGCCTTCTCCAGCGGCTTGTTCGATCTCTTTCGCAATTTGAGGCGCGTTGTTCAGGTTGTCGACTCTGAAGCTGATGACGGTGATCAGGTCGGGCTCGTCGTAGAGGCGCTGAGCATCGGCGAGCCGGACGAATCCCCAGGCGGAGTCGTACTGGTAGAAGCCGCTGTGATAGGTGCCAGCGAGGCGAAAATGGACGACGTTCGGAACGACTCCAATTGGCGTCAGATCGCCTTGCGGGCTGATCAGGGTGACAGAATCGCCGATGGTAGCGCCGATCGAGTCGGCCAGATCTTTCCCGAGGATGAGGGGCCGGTCTGCAGAACCTGGGGGAGCGGCTGAGTCTGCCGAAGGCTCGAGTGCGCTAACGGCTACAGGCGGGGCGCCTGTCAGAACTTTGCTGACGGTCTTTTCGTATTCGGGAACGATGCCCTCAACCAGCGCGTAACCTTCGCGGGCGCCGCGTGTGACCACTACCTGTTCGTCGAGCTCGGGAGCGGCGGATACGACGTGCGGCAGCTTGGAGAGGCGCTCGAGAAGCGGTTGCCAGTCGCGAATGCCGTCCTGCTTTACGCGCATCAATTGCACGTGGGCGCTGGAATCGACGAGGCGATCCTGCAAGTCACGCTGCATGCCGTTGGTGATGGCGAGAGCGATAATGAGCGCGGCGACTCCGGCGGCAACTCCGGCGACGGAGATGGCTGTAACGACGCCGACGACGGCCTGGCGACGTTTAGCTTTCAGATACCGGGCCGCCACATAAAGCTCAAATCGCATCTTGCTTTTTACCTTCGGGCCTGCTTCTTACCCTCGTCTCTGCTTCTTACTTTGCCGCCGGTGCGCCGAAGACCGTCTTGGCTACGCCGATGTTGTCGTGCCGGTCGTAGGCGCGCACGGTGATGAGGTGTTCACCGGTATTGCCCTTCGTGGCTTTGGCGGGAAGCTGAAAGTCGTAGTGCTCGCGCTTTGCGTCGGAGAGTTTGCCGACGGGGTCGATGTACTGCCACGTGCCGGCGTCGAGTGCGTACTCGGCGTGCGTAATCGGCGATGCGGCGTCTTCTGCGTCGAAGGTCACGTGTATCGGAGCGGGGCAGGGCGCCTCGGCGCATTTCGCCAGCGCCTCCTCTGCATGAAGGCCGCTGACTACCGGGGGCGTGGTGTCGATTTCGAAACGTTCGCTTTCCTTCGCGCCGGTAAGTGCTTCGCCCGGACTGTGCGAGGGAGAATCGGAAGCGACAACTTTAATGCGATAACCGCCGTCAGGAATAAGGGCGGCGTCGAAGCTGTAGGCCTTGTCGGAGATGCCATCTTTCAACAAATGCCAATCATGTTCGCCGTCGCCGCGGAGGAAGAGCGAGTAGACGAGGTCGTCGCCATTTTCATCGTGCGCAGCCCAGCGAACGGTAACGGCAGTTCGGTCCTTGACGGCTTGCAGAGGCGTGCTCGCGCTTCCTGTATCCACTGGAACAACGGGCGCCTGGTTCGCGGATGGAAAGTTGACGGTGACGATCTGTTGCTGGCTTGCGGCCGCATTCTGCGCACTCAAGCGCGCGCCGGGAGCGACGACCAGATCGTCGATTTCGGGCGCGGCATTGACAGGAAGATAGTTGACGCCGACGCCGCTTAGGTTTCCCTTTGTGTGAAGGATTGCCTTCCATTGCAGGAATCGGCCAGACGGTGATTGGACGGCGCTGTCTTTGAGCGGTTGCCATTCGGACCAGCCCCAGTCGCCGTGTCCGCGCGCAGGCTGTTCGACATTTCCGGTGCGGGTGAGGATCTCGTAGTTCTCCGAGTCGGGGTCGATTTCGATGCGGCCGAACCGGGCGAAGGCTCCGGCATCCAATACGTCGCTGGCGTATTCATGTTTTTCCGATTTGCCGAGTGAATAGACTTTTCCGGTGTTGCCGGTACCGATGAGGACGGCATTGCCGGCGCTCGAGTGAATTTCTGCCAGGCTCAGGCCCTGCTGGGCTTCGACATGGGCGACGTCAGCGTAGTCGCCGTTTTCCTGGATGCGGAAGATGTGTCCGCGATTGCCGCTGATGGCGAGCACGCCGTCGGGTTGTGCGGCGAGGGCATAGACGATGTCGTCTTTGCTGGACCAGATTTTGCGCGGGGCCTGGTCTTCGACGAGCGCATAAACCTCGGTGCCTTCGGGTGCGGAGGTGCTGGCATTGGCGGCTTGCAGAGAGCCGGGTTGCACGATGGTGAAGGTGACGGATCCGACACCCTGCACGGGAAGCGGAGGCAGAGGATTGTGGCTCTTGTCGCCGACGCTCGATGCGAAGATGGTGCCGTCCGCAGCGACTGCAACGGAAGTGATTTCGCGGCGCGGCGCTTCAAACAGCACGTAGCCTTTGCCCTGTGGGCTGATGCGGTAAACGAGGCCTGAGCCGTCGGAACCTGCGATCAGGTTGCCTTTCGCGTCCCAAGCGAGCGCGCGGATGTGTTGCTCGTCGCTGGTGAAGAAGGCTTCGGGTTTGGCGTCGGGGTTTGCGGGATCGACGCGATAGATTGCTCCGGGGCCGCCGACGGCGATGTAGAGTTTGCCGGCGGTGTCAAAGGTCATATCCCAGATGTAGTGCGATTTCGATTCGCGACTCGATCTTGACTCTGCCCCGCCGCCAGCGCTATCGAGCTTGCCGGCATCGAAGATGACTTTTGCGCTGGATTCATCCTGCTTGGCGGTTGCGTTTGGATTCAGTTTGTAGACTTTTCCGCCCGGGACCGTGGCGGCGTAGAGCGAGCCGTCGGGACCGATGCGCACTACCTGCACGCTTACGTCGTGCGACTCAAACAGGGTGAAAGGCTTGCCGTTGTTTTGTGCACTGGAGCGCAGAACAGTTGCGGGCGAACCGGTGCCGAGAAACGGAGTGCCGCTCTTGTCCACTGCAACGGACCAGACGAATTCGGAGGGCGTGGTGAGGATGTTGGTCAAGCCGGGACCTTCGCGCAGATGGCCGTTGCTGCCGATGGCGACGCCCTGGGGGGTGCCTTTTTCGAAATCATCAACGCGGGACTGGGTCCAAAGATGCGTGCCCTGGGCAACGAGCGGCAGGGACGCGAAAAATACCGCGAGCGCAGCTAGAGCTCGAGCTAGGAAACGGCGGGG
>Ga0209004_1000270_pt1 | contig 10527 bp, 6 predicted proteins | sample TexAe_RefH0_M1_FD_187948 | JGI IMG/M metagenome (GOLD analysis project Ga0209004, IMG submission 187948) | Forest soil microbial communities from Davy Crockett National Forest, Groveton, Texas, USA - Texas A ecozone_RefH0_M1 (SPAdes) (version 2) | ecosystem: Environmental > Terrestrial > Soil >... | reverse complement strand
GAGCATCCACGTCTCTGTACCGAGTATCAGCTTGCGGCGGTCGAAGATATCTCCGATCGAGCCTGCCGGCAGCGCCAACACAAAAAAAGGTAAAGCAGAAGCGGTCTGAATCAAGGCGATGTACAGAGGATTCCTGGTGAGCGAAGTCATCAGCCATGCTGCGCCGACACTTTGCATAAAGGTTCCAATATCAGAGATCAGGTTGGACGCAAGCAGGTTTCGGAACGTGCCGTTCCTGAGAGGCTGCCACGGCCCCAACGAGCGAGAAACCTCTGATTGAGCGACCTGAGTCATGGGGCTTGAAACTTACCGTCTCCTTCATGCCTCGGCCATCCCAGTTTAGCGACTCTGTTGACGAGAAGGCGATGGCTACGAAAACATTCGGATGATCAGGTTCGTCCGCCGCATTTGTCCATGGTCCGAGGCCGTCCGAGATGCCAAACTGGTGATCCCGATTGGCAGCAAGCTGCCAATCAGCCACGCCGTCGAAGCTCAAACAGTCGCGGAAAAGGGCGGGTATCGGGAAGGTCTTGCCGTTGGCTTAAAATTCTATTGCGAACAAAGGCCACGAAGGGAGAATCGGAGATGAAACAGGCTGCGCGCGGAGTCAACCCCGCTTCGAAACCAAGTGGCGAGGGATGTGTAGAATGCCTGGCCTCGCCGAGAGGCTGGTGGTTTCATCTCCGTCGGTGTGCGGAGTGTGGGCACATCGGATGCTGTGACAGTTCTCCGAGTCAACATGCATCAAAGCATGCGGCGGCGACGGGGCATCAGATCATAACCAGTTTTGAGCCGGGTGAGGATTGGTTCTTCGATTACGAGAAGCAGGCAATGGTCAAGGGTGCAGAGTTGCTTCCGCCGCATTCGCACCCGAGAAATCAGCCCGCTCCTGGACCAGCAGGAAGGGTGCCGGCCAACTGGGAGTCGCTCCTGAACTAGCCAGACCTCATAGGCCTTCCTCCCTTGAGAAATGAATGTTCGGCGAACGATCAAGAACCACCGATAAATTGCTTCGAAGCTCATAATGCCCAGCGACGAGCGACCACTTATGGCATTTGAATACGGTTGCAGGAGAATTGGACAATGTTGCCATCGATCAATAGGCATGACCTGCAAGGGGAGGCTTTTCCTGTTCTTACGTCGGTGCAGATCGCCCGCATCCGGCCCTATGCCAATGTCCGATCGGTCCAGGCTGAAGAGGTCCTTTTCGAACCGGGCAAGTTGGGCATGTCTTGTTTTGTAGTGCTCTCAGGAAAGCTCGACATCGCAATGGCCGGGCTTTCTGGTGAGCAGGTGTTCGTCACTTATGGACCTGGCCAATTCTCTGGCGAGGTTGTCTTGATTTCCGGGGCCCGCTCTCTCGCGCGAGGGCGTGTGGCCGAACCGGGGGAATTCCTTGAACTGAGCGCCACCGCGTTGCGGACGTTGATTGCAAAAGATGCCGAACTGAGCGATATCCTGATGCGTGCATTCCTCTTGCGCCGTATTGCAATGATCTCGGGAGGCCTGGGTAATGTAGCCGTGCTGGGATCGCAACATTCATCCAACACGCTGCGCCTGCGCGAATTCCTTACCCGAAACGGCTATCCCTTTCGCTATGTCGATCTCGACAACGACAAGACGTCGCAGGAGCTTCTGGATCGGTTCGACATAAAGCTGGAGGACATTCCTGTTGTGATCTGCGGCGGAAAGATTGTATTGCGAAATCCGTCGAATCAGCGGCTGGCGGAGTGCCTGGGATTCGCGGCCCATATCGACGAGCACCGCGTTTATGATGTCGCGATTGTGGGCGCTGGCCCGGCAGGCCTGGCTGCGGCCGTGTATGCGGCTTCAGAAGGCCTGGACGCAGTGGTGATCGAATCGGAGTTCCCCGGGGGCCAGGCCGGCGCGAGTTCAAAGATCGAGAATTATGTTGGATTCCCCATGGGCATTTCTGGGCAGGAGCTTGCCGGCCGCGCGGTTGTGCAGGCAGAAAAATTCGGCGCTCAGATGACGGTCGGCCAGAAAGTGATGAAGCTCAAATGCGACCAGCAGCCGTATGAGCTTACTTTGGAAAACGGCGGACTTATTGAGACGCGGAGCATTGTTATCGCTACCGGCGCTCAGTACAACAAGCCGAAGGTGGAGAATCTGAGCCGGTTTGAGGGACAGGGCATCTACTATGCCGCCACAGCCATGGAAGCACAACTATGCACGGGCGAGGAGATCGTCGTGGTTGGCGGCGGCAACTCTGCCGGTCAGGCAGCAGTCTTCCTCGCAGAGACCGTACGCAAGGTCTACATGCTGGTTCGCGGCAAGGAATTGTCCGAAACAATGTCGCGCTATCTCATTCAGCGAATCGTTGAGAATCCTGCGATTGAACTGCATTTCCAAACTGAGATTGTTAGAGTCGGCGGAGACTCGCAACTGGAACGGGTTACCTGGCTGAATCGCGCAATGGGCGAAGAATCTGCGCATGACATTCGCCACGTGTTCGTGATGGCGGGTGCTTCGCCGCGTACAGATTGGCTGCGTGGATGCCTTGCGCTCGATAGCCAAGGGTTCATCCTCACCGGACGGGATCTGGACCCAGTTCTGGACACCGCGCCATTGAAATGGCCCCTAAGCCGGCCTCCGCAGATGCTGGAAACCAGTCTGCCCGCAGTTTTTGCTGTCGGAGATATTCGTTCCGGCAACGTGAAGCGCGTTGCATCTGCAGTGGGTGAAGGCTCAATCTCGATCCACCTCGTGCATCGAGCGCTGGTGGAGATGTGAGGTTCCACTAGCTTTTACGGACGGCTTCAAACGAATATCCGTCGGGGTAAGCATATCGGCGGCGCAGTATCCCGGATAGTATGCGACCCTTGCCCTCGGTGAAAACCTTGTCCCTGGCATCTGCTGATATTGCCGTCCTGTAGAATTCATCGACTTTACCATCGTATTCAGCTATGCACCCTCAGTAAATGGACGCTGGTTCGGGCTTTCCTTGCTTGATCCAGGCTTGTCAATTTTTATTCAGATGGCGGTGCGCCCTCCATCCACGGCGAGTTTTGCGCCGTGAATGAAACTGGCACGGTCTGTGGCCAGGAAGACAATTGCCTCTGCAATTTCCTCCGCTTTTGCTGGACGACCGGCGGGTGCCTGGGCGGCTAACTGTTCGAGGCCCTCCCCCATCGCATCCGTGCCCTCCGTGCGCGTAGGTCCCGGACTCACTGTATTCACTCGAACACCCTTCGGCCCATATTCGGCAGCCCACGTTTTCGTTAACAGGTTGATGGCGGCCTTGCTTGAACCGTAGAGGCTCATCCCGGGCGCTCCGTAATCAGCAACCATCGTCGAAAGATTCACAATTGCTCCTTTGCCTCTCTTGGCCATCAGCGGAGCAAGTTCTGCGACGAGGAAATACGGCGCCTTCACATTTGTGAAAAAAACACGGTCAAACTGCTCTTCCGTCATTTCATGCGTAGGTCCGAAAGGATAGATCCCGGCATTGTTGATGAGAATATCGACGTGGCCATTTCCGAGTTCGATCGCTTTCCTGGCCACTTCGCGAGCGCTCTCTGCGCCTATAAGTTCGGAAGAGATAAAATCCGCTTTGTCTCCTGAGGCACGAATCTCGTCCACTGCCTTCTTCCCGCGCTCCGCATTTCGCCCCACAACCAAAACATGAATACCAAGCTGAGCGAGTTTCCTGGCTGTCGCGAGACCGATTCCGCTCGTTCCACCCGTGATAAGCGCTGTCGAATTATTTCCAGTCATCTGCAATTCCCCCTGGCGATAGCTGCCGTGTCTTGGATGCACACACTGATTCCAGGGATTGAGGAAATCGTGGGTCGTGAGTACGTCATAGAGCCCATCAGAAGCGACCTTGAGTTGCAGGTATCGACAGGCTGTGCGATGAATCGGATTAGACGCGCCAGAGCCAGCTCCCGTTCGGAAAGCGCCGCGTCGTTTTCTGTAATGTTCACAGACTATTGCTGCCAGCCTCCACCGAGCGCCCTATAAAGTTGCACGAGGTTCTGGTATTCGGTGCCGCGCGCCTCGGCGAGTGTGAGTTCAGCGGAAAAGAGTGACCGTTGCCCGTCCAAGACTTCGAGATAAGTGGTGGTGCCGCCTCGGTAGCGCATGATGGAGAGGCGTACCGATTCCGCCAAGTCTCCTACGGTCTGCTCCTGGCGAACTCGCACCTCATGAGATTTCTGATATCCGATCAGAGCATCGGACACATCTCCGAAGGCCTGCTGAATGGCCTGCCTGTACGCAATCAGAGCCTGCTCGTGCTGCGATTCAGCCAGATGGAGATTCCCCCGAAGTGCACCCCCAGTGAAGATGGGCTGGCTCACCTGGGCGCCGTAAGACCAGATTCCGAGTTGCGAGCTCATCAGGCCGGAGAACCTGCTGCTCCGTCCGAAAGCGCCGCCGCCAGAGCCGGTCAGCGAGATTTGTGGAAAGAACTCAGCTTTGGCGACGCCAATTTCGGCATTTGCAGCAACCAGCGTTTGCTCGGCTTCGCGAATATCGGGCCGTCGCTCGAGCAGCGAGGACGGCACCCCTGGGGGCACCTCAGGAGGAACCGCCTGCCCTTCGAGTGGCCGTCCACGCGGCACGCCTTGCGGATAATTGCCGAGGAGTATGCTGATAGCATCTTCCTCCTGGCCAATCTGTCTCTCGATATCCGGGATCGTCGCATTTGCGGTGTCGAGCACTTGTTGAGCCTGAAGCACATCTAGCTTTGTGGCGACGCCGTGGTCAAGTCTGAACGAAGTCAGCTTGACGGAATCCTTCTGTGTCGTCACCGTATCTCGCGTGATTTTGAGTTCGAGATCAAGCTGCAGAAGCGTGAAGTAGTCACTCGCCACGTCGCTTACCAGGGTTAATATCACCGTCTGCCGTGCATCCTCTGTTGCAAGGAGTTGGGCGCGTGACGCCTCGGTCGCGCGACGCAGCCTTCCGAAGAAGTCCAACTGGAACGCGGCGTCGGCCGTGAGAGTCAGAAAATTGTAGTTGGTTTGGAAGGTATTTTCCTCTCCACCATTGAAATTGCCGTTGCCCTGGATCTGCGGGAATAGACTGGAACGCGTGACAGCAAGCTGCGCGCGCGCGGCGATGATACGCTGCGTCGCAAGTTGCAAGTCGTAGTTCTGCTTCAACGCCGTGCGAATAAGCTCTTGCAGCTGCGGATCCTGGAAGACTTGCCACCAGCGAAGATCTGCGTAGGAGGCTGCCTGTACCTGGGCCTGCGGGTTTTCGCTCAGATCGCGGTAGACGGTTGGCGTTTGAACAACGGGCCTATGGTAGTTCGGGCCGACCATGCACCCGCTGATCAGACTCGATGTCAGGATCACTGTCACCACTACCCGCGGCCTTTTCATAAAATCGCTCCGGCATTCATCCGTGAATTGGTAGCACATCTCAGTCTCCCGGCAACGGCTCCGGCGAGGCCGGCACTGGAGCAGGGACGTTCTCCTCGCCAGCACCTGACCATTTCTCGACGAGATAAAAGATCGCTGGGATAAGAAAAATTCCGATCGCACTCGCGGCGAGCATGCCGCCGATCACAGCAGTCCCCATAATTTGGCGAGCCACCGAACCGGCCCCGGTCGCAATCCATAGCGGCACGCAGCCGAGAATGAAGGCGAACGAGGTCATTAAGATCGGCCGCAGGCGAAGCCGGGCGCCTTCCAGCGCAGCATCCACCAGAGGCTTTCCCTGTTCGTACTGTTCTTTGGCGAACTCGACGATCAGAATCGCGTTCTTGGCCGCCAGACCGATGAGCATCACTAACCCGATTTGCGAGTACACATCTGTCTCGATCTGGACCGTGTAAGCCGGATAGAAGGCGCTGAGCACGATCCGGCGCAGCCACAACACTGCAAAGGCACCGAATACCGCGACCGGCGTACTCAACAACACACTGAAAGGTAATGACCAGCTTTCATACAGGGCCGCCAGGATTAGAAACACGAACAACAGCGAGAAACCGAAGATCACCGAAGCCGGAACTCCTTGCCGCGCCTTCTGCTCTTGATAAGACATGCCCATATAATCGAAGCCCATTTCGCCAGGCATGGTCTGCTTGAAGACATCCTCCAGGGCTGCCGTCGCCTGATCGGAGCTATAGCCAGGCGCAGCGCTGCCGTTGATTTGCGCTGAGCGATACTCGTTGTAGCGCATCGTGAATTCCGGGCCAGAACGCGACTCAAACCTCGTCAGTGCGGTCAGCGGCACCATTTCCCCTGTACTATTGCGAACGTAGAACTGGCCGACGTTAGTCAGATCCGACCGGTAAGGAGCTTCCGCTTCCACATACACCTGCCAGGTACGGCCGAAATTGTTGTAGTAGTTGATGAACAGCCCGCCCATGAAAGCCTGAATGGTCTGGTAAACATCGGTGAGGGCGACACCCTGCTTCAGCACCTTTTCCCGATCCACCTGCACGAATTGTTGCGGAGCGGTCGGTATGAATGTAGTGCTGAGCGCGCCAATTTCGGGACGCTTGCGAGCCGCTGCCATGAACTTTTGCAAGTTGTCTGCCAGAAACTGGACGTCCCGTCCGGCACGGTCTTCCAGCACGAACTGAAATCCGCCAGAAGTGCCGACTCCGGGAATGGCTGGCGGGGAGAAGCTGAAAACGGTCCCTTGCGGAAGCTTGCTCAACTGCTGGTTCACGCGCGCCTTGATTTCCTGATACTGTTGCGCTCTGGTATCGCGGTCACCCCATGGCTTCAGAGTGACGAAAAAGAAGGCGTTGTAACTTGTCTGGACAAAGCTCAGCAAGCTGAAGCCAATAACGCTGGTCGTGTATTGGACGCCTGGGGTATTGGCCAGGATCTGCTCAACCTGTCTCCCCGCTGCGCTGGTGCGCTCCAGCGAAGCCGCATTCGGAAGCTGCATGTTGATGAAGAAATAGCCCTGGTCTTCATCGGGCAGGAAGCTGGATGGTAGACGCCTGGCAAAGAAAAGGCCGGCTAGCCCGAAGGCCGCAAGCAACACCAGCACCACGGCGCTTTTTCGAATAAGCACGCCGGATAGACGGACGTAGGCGTGCGTGGTGCGTTCGAAGATGCGATTGAACCCGTCGAAGAACCTTCGCAGCGGCCCATGGCTCTCTTGCTGTGGCCGAAGCATAATTGAAGCCAGCGCGGGGCTCAGCGTGAGCGCGTTGAACGCCGAGAGGATTACGGAGATCGCGATGGTCACGGCGAATTGCTGGTAGAGCCGCCCCGTGATGCCGGGGATAAAAGCTGTGGGCACGAATACCGCAGACAGCACTAAGGCGATACCGACGACCGGGCCCGAGAGCTCGTCCATTGCTTTTTGCGCAGCATCCTTGGGAGCAAGGCCCTCCTCGATGTGGCGCTGTACGCCTTCGACGACGACAATGGCATCGTCCACCACTAAGCCAACTGCCAACACTAACCCGAACATCGAAAGAGTATTGAGGGAGAAGCCAAAGGCCGGGTAGAGTAAAAAGGTGCCAACCAGCGAGACGGGCACGGCCACCATGGGGATCAGCGTAGCGCGCCAGTCTTGCAGGAACAGGAAGACGACAAGGATAACCAGCGCGATGGCGATCAGAAGAGTTTCGACGATCTCCTTCATACCTTCTGTAACTGCTTTTGTCTGGTCAAGCGATATGGCGTAATCCATGTCCTGCGGGAAGCGCTGCTTCATCTGGGCCATCAGCTTTCGGACACCTGCGGCCGTTTCGACCGCATTGGAACCGGGCAACTGGTAAACGGCGAGTACCGCGGCGGGCTGGCCATTCAAGCGGCCGGCTTCGCTGTAAGCCTGCGCGCCCAGTTCGACCCGGGCGATGTCTTTCACTCGGACGATTCCGCCATCCGGAGTTTCACGGACGACGACGTTTCCAAATTGCTCCGGTGTTGTCAACCGTCCTTGAGCAAGAAGGGCGTATGTGAATTGCTGGTCTGCACGAGCCGGCTCGCCGCCCACCTGACCAGCCGGATTCACCGTGTTTTGCGTCTGGATGGCGTTGGCGATGTCCGTGACGGTAATGCCCAGCTTCGCCAATTGGTCCGGCTTTACCCACAGCCTCATGGCATACTGCCCCGCGCCGAAAACCTGCGTCTGGCCGACACCGTACAAGCGAGCGACGGGATCATTGAGATTGATGTAGGCATAGTTGGCCAGGAACGTCGCATCGTAAGTGCCATGCGGTGAGGATACGGCGATCAGCATAAGCGGCGCGGTCGTCGACTTTTTGATGGCGACGCCATAAGCGTTAACTTCGGCCGGAAGCTGACCGGTGGCCAGTTGCTCGCGTGATTGCGTGAGAAGCTGGTCCGTGTTGGGGTCCGTTTTGAGATCAAAATCAACAAATATGGTTGTCTGCGAATTGGCCGTGGCGTTTGACGAATACATATAGGTCATGTTGTCCACGCCGTTGATCTGCTCCTCGATGGGCGTGTCCACGGCTTGCTCGAGGGCCAGCGCGTCCGCACCCGTGTACGTGGCCTGCAATCGGATCTCCGGCGGGGCGATGTTAGGAAACTGCGCTACGGGCAGGCTCGCAATGGTGACCGCGCCCACTATCACCATAAGAATCGCGATCACGATCGCCACGATCGGACGGTTGATGAAGAATTTTGACATATGGGTTACCTCCCCTTCGCCTCGGCGGCCTGGTCGACGAATGGCTCGGGATTCACCTGCATACCTGCGCGTACATGTTGAATGCCCTCGGCCACGACGCGGTCGCCGGGTTTCAGTCCTTTCTGAATGACCCACAGGGTGCCGAAGCGTTCGCCGACTTCCACCGGCTGAATGATCACTTTGTTCTCGCTGTCGAGGAGGGCTACTTGATAGCTGCCTTGAAGTTCTGTAACCGCACGTTGGGGAACCAGGAGGGCAGCCTTTTGGATTCGCGTTGCCGCGCGCACTTTGCCGTATCCGCCGGGGCGCAGAATATTTCCCGGGTTGGGAAACAGACCCGCGATCCTGATCGCGCCGGTGCTCTGATTCACTTCGCGGTCTGCGAAGTAGATTTCCCCCGGCTTTGGATAGGTCGTACCGTCAGCCAGGATCAGCGTGAGCGGCATCTGCCTCCTCTGTGCCATCCGGCTGGCTACGCTCGGGTATTGCCTGTTGAACTCAAGGTATTCCGGCTCGCTCACAGTGAAAAAGACCTTGATCGGTTCAACCGTCGAGACCGTAGTTACCGGAGGGCTGCTCGCGTCAACCAGGGCGCCGACCTGAAGCTGGGCTTGCCCGGCAATTCCACTTATCGGGGCGACAAGCCGAGTAAAACCGAGGTTGACCTTCGCCGTTTCGACGGCAGCCGCTGCCGTTTTGATTTGAGCCTTGGCAGTCTCCACGGTGGCTATCGCCGCCAGGTTGTTCTGAGTGGCATTGTCGAGATCCTGCTGGCTCGCCGCCTGCTCCTTCGCCAGCGGAGTGTACCTCTCCACATCGAGCCGGGTGCGGACTTGAACAGCCTCGGCGTTTGCAAGCTGCGCGGTGGCCTGTGCTAGCTGTCCTTCGGCTTGGTCGAGAGCTGCCTGAAAGGACCGCGGATCGATCTCGAACAGGAGCTGACCCTTCTGGACAAACGAGCCTTCTTGGTACTCTTGCCGGAGCAAGTAACCTGTGACTTGTGCCTTGACGGCGGCATTCTCGAATCCGTCCAACGTACCGATCCATTCGCTATAAAGGGTCACATCCTTCTGTTGGACCGTCGCCACCATTACGTCTGGGGGCGCTCCGGTTCCGGCGCCTGACGCATGTTTCGGACGCAGGACGCCAACGATCAGAGCGATGACGGTCAAGCAAAATGCTCCGCCTATCCAAAGGTAGCGTCTCGCAATTGTGTTCATCGGCATCTCCGTTTCGCTCCCCTCAGGGAGCGTTACTTACCTACCTCGTGGATCTCTGCAACGTATCCACCCGGAAATTCCACGATCGCAGCATTCCGCCCACTCGATGAATATGGCTGAACCAGAATGCTGACGCTTAGCGACTGAGCCTTCGCAAGCGCATCTTTCAGGCTCGAAACCTCATAGCCCGTGGATTCCCGTCCATAGGGGTAGGGGAGATGCCCATCGGTAACCAAGACCGTGAGCCTGCCGAATACAGATTCGACCCGGACGCGGCGGAATGTGTCATTTGATCGGCCAATCTCAATTCCGGGCGCGTGAGGATCATCGGAAACAACCTTGCCATGAGAGAAGGCAAGAAAGCTTCGAAGGAAGTCGTTAACGCGAACGGGCGAAACATAAACACGGTTCTCGGGAATTGTCTGAAATGCCGTGTATGAGGGTTTAGTTGTGTGCCAGTAAAGCTGCATGTTGATTCCGCCTGGCCACTGAATGACTGCGTCACGCCCGATCGGATCAGGGAACGGCGCCACGAGGACATCGGCCCCCGCGGACTTTGCGGAAACGATGGCGCCATCGAGATCGGTGACAAGATAGCCAGTCCTTTCCGCGCCGAAGGGATACGGAACGGGAGTCTTGAATCCAAACAGCGAAACCGTGCCGACGGGAGTCTGCAGAAGCTGGGAGCTTGTACTGCTCGGAGTCGGAGTGA
>Ga0209004_1000269_pt1 | contig 10582 bp, 10 predicted proteins | sample TexAe_RefH0_M1_FD_187948 | JGI IMG/M metagenome (GOLD analysis project Ga0209004, IMG submission 187948) | Forest soil microbial communities from Davy Crockett National Forest, Groveton, Texas, USA - Texas A ecozone_RefH0_M1 (SPAdes) (version 2) | ecosystem: Environmental > Terrestrial > Soil >... | reverse complement strand
CGTGGTCATCGACCTGGTGATGGGCGTGCTGATCCGCAAGATCGACCCGGTAGCGCCCGATTACATGGAAGTCAGCGCCTGGCATCTCGCGCCATCCGAGGAAGAAGAAGAGCTGCACCGGCAACGCCTGGACAACTTCCTGACGTTTTGGGGGCCCGGCGGTCTGGCCTCACCCGATGACGTCGAGGCACTCGAGAGCTGCCAACGTTCCTTTGCCGCAGTCACGGAACTGCAGTGGTCGGATGTTTCCCGGGGGATGAAACGACCCGTTCCGTTGGGTTCCGACGAGCTGCAAATGCGGGTGTGGTGGCGCCGCTGGCATGAACTTGTCGCGGGCGTGAAGCTCGGGCCCGAGCACCACGACGAACTCGGCGCCTACTACGCCGGTGCCCGCCTGGGCCCCCACCGTGACGAGCCAATCAGCGCCTCCACCAACGGATAACGGGAGTAACCGTGACGATTCTTGATCTGAGCGACGAGCAGCGTGCGGTCGCCGAACTGGCCCGCGAGATCGGTATGGAGGTCTTGTCGGACTCCGCGCGTGCAGCCGAAGCCCGCGGAGCGGTACCGGATACGGTGTGGCAGACGCTGTTTGACAGCGGCCTGACCATGCCGGTGCCTGAGGAACTCGGCGGGTCGGGCATCGGCGACGCGTCGACGCTGTTGGTGGCCCTGGAAAATCTCGCCCACGGTGACGCGGGCATCACCCTGGCCGCGGTCAGCAGCGGCACAGCGGCATTGCTGTTGGCTCGGCACGGCACAGGCGCTCACGACGACGCGTTGAAGCGGCTGGTGACCAACCCCGACGCTCGATCCGCGGTGGCGCTTTATGAAGCGCACGGACGCGGTGGGGCCGAGTTCGCCACCACCATTGCCGTTACCGACAACGGCCTAGTGCGCCTGTCGGGCCACAAAGTCGCCGTCCCGTTCGCCGACAGCGCCGAGGCGTTTGTCGTCGTCGGCGTCGACGCCACCACCGCGATTCCGCGCGCCGTCGTCGTGCCCCGCAAATCGTCGGGCGTGAACGTTCGGCCCTACGGACCGACACTGGCCTTGGGCGCAGCGGCGTGGGGCTCAGCCGATTTCGACGTCACGTTGCCCGCGGACAGTCTCCTGGGGACAGTCGAGGACAGCGACACCCTGCTCAACAGCGTCAGCCTGCTTCGGCTGGCAGTGGCCGCCATCGCGGTCGGAACCGCCCAGCGATCCATCGAGTACGCGGCCCACTACGCCACCGAGCGTGTCGCCTTCGGCAGGCCGATCGCCACATTCCAAGGGGTCTCATTCCCACTCGCTGAAGCGCAAATGCGCATAGATGCGGCACGGCTGGAATGCGCCGAACTGGCCGCGGCGCTGGACACAAGTCACACAGGGAGCATCGACCTCGTCGGCAAGGTCAGCGCCGCAGTCGCCTACGCCACCCAGGTCGCCGTCGAAGCCACCCGGACAGCCGTGCAGACCCTCGGTGGACACGGCTACATCGTCGAGCACCCTGTCGAGTTGTGGTACCGCTCGGCGACGAGTTTGTCGACGGTGGATAACGATCCGTCCTTGTCGGCCTATCAGCCGGTCCTGTAGATCAGAAACGGAAAGACCTCATGACTGTGTCACTGAGCAAGGAGTTGCTCGATTACGCTGAAGCTCTGAAGGATTGGTCGATCAAACAGTGCCGCCCACACGCACGTGAAGTTGACCGGTCCCATGCATTGCCGACGGACTGGCGCGAGATCATGGCCACCGCGCCATTGCTGCCCGACTCGCTGCCGGATGGGCATTGGGTCACCAAACTCGTCACTTACGAGGCGATCGGATACGGCGACATGTGGGCGCTATATGCGATGAACAACGGCATCGGCCAGCTCGTCGTCAAGGCGCTAGGCACGCCCGAACAGGTGAAGCGGTGGAATGACCCGGTGGAGCAGAACGGCTGGGTCACGGGATTCGCGTTGACAGAGCCCGGTTTCGGGTCCGACACCAGCATGGTCGCCACCACCGCGGTGCGCGACGGTGACAGCTGGGTGATCAACGGCGCCAAGATCTACTGCTCTTACGGCGCGGTCGCCGACTACGTGGTGGTCTTCGCCACAATCGATCCGGCGTTGCGCGGTAAAGGTATCCGCGCATTCGTAGTGGAAAAAGACAACCCCGGGATGGTCGTCACCAAAGCCAACGAGCACAAACTGGGGATCCGTGGCTGGCCCACCACCGCGCTGGCGTTCGATGACTGCCGGATTCCGGTGGGAAACGCGTTGGGCTGGAGCAACGGCGAGCTCCCCGCGAATCTGCGCGGGCAGGCCGCGGCGCTGGAATCGCTTAGCGTCAATCGACCCAACCTGTCCGGCGCCGCGATCGGCATCGCGCAGGCAGCCATCGACATGACCGCTGACATTCTCGCCGATCGCAAGTCGGACTTCAGCGCACACCGCTGGTCGTTGATCTCTGACGAGCTTGCAGCGATGAATTCCACTCTCGACCGCGGCCGGCGCGCCGCGCTGGTCGCGCAACGTCTGCTCGATCGAGGCCAAACCGATCGGGTTGCAGCGGCCACCGCCAAGGCGTTCGCCCCCGAAAACTGTGAGCGCATCGTGTTGCGCTGTATGCAGTTGCTGGGCCCCGAGGCCACGAGTGAGGAACTGCTCCTCGAGAAGTGGTACCGCGACCTGAAGATTTTCGACATCTTCGAAGGCTCCGGTGAGATTCAGCGGCTCATCGTCGCGCGGAGCCTGGTCGGCAAAGACGCCTGAGCACACTGAAACAGGTTGAGGAAAACGATGAACAAGATCGAAAGCACCGTCCAGGAGGTCGACGACGACGTTCTGCGGTCAGTGGAACGCTTCTTGTACCGGGAGGCCGATCTGCTCGACAGCTGGCGTCTGCACGAGTGGCTCGACTACTTCGCTCCCTCGGCGCACTACCTGGTGCCGGCCACCGACTTGCCCAACGGTGATCCGCGCACCGACCTGTTCTTGGTCCACGACGACCGGTTCCTGCTTGAGCAACGGATCAATTCCCTGCTGACCCGCGCTGCCCACGCCGAATATCCGCACTCGCGCACCCGCAGGATTATTGGCAACGTGCAGGCCCGTAAACGCGCCGACGGGCACCTCGAGATCTCGGCGAACTTCGCGGTCTACCGCATCAGAAGCGGTGCGGTAGACACCTACATCGGGCAGTACCGCCACGAGTTGATCCCTGACGACCGGCTTGGCTACCAGTTCGCCACTCGCAAAGCCATTCTGGACCTCGAGGCGCTGCGTCCACACGGAAAGGTCTCGATCATCGTATGAACCGGCTGGCAGGCAAGGTGGCGATCGTCACCGGAACAAGTCCCAACATCGGTGGGGCAATCGCGCGAGGCTTCGCCGCTGAGGGTGCCGCGGTGGTGTGCACCGATCTGGCCGATGATGTCGCGACACAATGCGCCGAGGCCATCGAGGCTGACGGTGGCCAGGCGTTGGCCATTGCCGGAGACGTGACAGATCCGCGACACGCCGAATCGGTTGTGGACCAAGCAGTTCGGCGGTTCGGCGGGCTGCACATACTGGTGAACAACGCGGTGTCGTTCAACCGCAAGGGTCTGCTGACCGCTTCCGTTGACGAATACCGGCGCCAACTCGACGTGATTCTCAGCGGCGCTTTCCTGTTCACCAAAGCCGCAGCACGCGCGATGATCGCAGCAGGCTTTCCAGGAAGCATCATCAATGTGCTCTCCACGGCGGCATGGCAGGGCGAGCCCGGCAATGTGGGATATTGCACCGGCAAGAGCGGGTTGATCAATTTCACAAGGTCCACGGCGATGGAGTTGGCCCAGTATGGGATTCGCGTCAACAACTTCACGCCGACGGCGACGCTCACCGCCGACCCGGACTTTGCCGACAAGCTGCGCGAGGCAGCCGCAAGCTGGCAGTACCCGATGGACTTCGCCGGCGCACTGCCGCTGGCGCGGTTGCCCAGGCCCGCCGACTACGTTCCAGCCCTGCTGTATTTGGCTTCGGATGAGTCACAGATGGTCACCGGGACAAATCTCACCGTCGACGCCGGCGCCAGCGCACGTTACTGGGCGTGGACACCGAAACCAACGCAGCCGACGAACTAGGAGGCACCACCATGGAACGTCTATTCGCCTGTCTGGTCGACGAATTGCCTAAGGGAAGCTCGATCACCCTTTCGGTGAAAGACCCGATCGCGGTGTATCACACCGACGACGGAGCCTATTTCGCCACTTCGGACACGTGTACACACGAGAACTGGTCACTGGGCACCGACGGTGATCTGGAAGGCACGGAGGTCATGTGTCCACTGCACATGGCACGATTCGACGTCGTGACTGGCAAGGCGTTGTGCTTCCCGGCCAGCGTCGCCCTGCGCACCTATCACGTCGAAGTCGACGAAGGAAGGGTGTACGTGTTGGTCTGAGCCGTCCGCCGGCCCAGCCACTGTGATCATGGCTCACAATACCGACGGAGTTTCCAATTCGCCGCAGTCGCTGAACATGTCGAATAGCGCGGCCGGATCCGCGGCGGCTCGGCGGTACACGTCCAGTCTCACCTCCTGCTCCAAGGGGCCGTCGTCGGCTAACACCGTGTGCATGCCGCGGGAGGACAACACCGATGTGGTGTCCAGGAACACTCGCCGTCGTTCTGCGGCGTAGCGGTCAAGCACACCGGGGCCACGATCACCATGCACGACGGCGGCCAATGCCTCGACAAGAACGTATGAGTCCAGCAGACCGCTGGCCAGACCCAGCGTCATGGTCGGATTCGTGACATGGGCGGCGTCGCCGGCCAGCAGCACCCGACCCGCCCGGAAGTTTTCCGCGGCGCGTTCATGCACCCGGTAGGTCGACCATCCCACAAGTCCCGGGTCGACGGCCGGGCCCAGGATGGCCTCGAACGCGTCAGGCATCCGCGACGCTACCGACTCGGGTGCAACGTTTCTCGGCTCGATGTAGACGAACCGCCACTGTCGGTCGTCGATGCGCGCGGCCATCGCCGGGTACGAAGGGGCGACACGATATGTGAGCTCACTACAACCTACGGTGGACCAGTCGAACTCGGTTGTCGTGGCGATGATGTGGTAGGGCCAGGTCGTACCCGCGAATCCGATACCCAGAGCGCGACGCACCACGCTGTGCGCACCGTCGGTGCCCACCACCCAGTCAGCGCGCGTCACCGAGGGGCCGTCCGGCCCATCGGCGGTCACCGTGACGCCGTCGGCGTCGGGGGCGACGTCAGTGACCCGGGTGCCCAGGCGCACCGTCACGTGACGGTGCCGACGAATATGAGGCAGCACCACCGCAGCGAGGCGGTCAGGCGGAAGGTGCACGGTGTGCGGGAACGGAATACGATCGGCCAACTGACCCCAGTCCATGACGATGCGTTCGCCGGTGGCTGCCACCATCACGGTCCAGTACCTGCCGATCAGTCCTGCCGCGGTCATGTCGTCCAGCACGCCGAGCCGCTGCAGCCCGGGCAGCGCTGCCCAGTGATAGATCATGTCGTGACCGACACCGGCGCCATCGGTGAGACGCGCCGTCTCGAACAGCGTGACGTCGACTCCGGCGCGGGCCAAACCCAGGGTGGTAACCAGGCCGACGGGGCCGGCACCGACTACCACTACCCTCGTGTCGGCCACCTGCTACTCCGGTCCCCGGTGGGCCGCCGCGGGGAATACGACAGCAGCCGCGCCTTCGGCAGCCGCGACCTGTCGTGTCATCGCATTCCCGCTCCTCGTGTGCAGCACCTGTCAACGTATCGCGGATTCCGGCCGCGCAGGGCAAGGATTTCCGGGGACCGGAACGCGACAGCGGTGGGCTGCGTCACCGAGCCTAAGGTATCTGTGAGCAGGTCTGGCCTGCGGGCGAAGGTCTGGGGACAACGGAGTGCCGACGATGGGCGAAGCGGATTCAGCGCCGTCGATTTTGTCGAAGGCGTTTGAGTTGCTGCGCTCGTTCAACTCCAACGAACGCGTAATGACCCTCACAGAGCTGTCGGCGGCCAGCGGCCTGGCGAAGTCCACGGTGCACCGCCTGCTGGCGCGCCTGATCGACCTGGGTGCGATTGAACATCACCGCGGCGGCTACAAGATCGGCATCGAGATCTTCCGCCTGGGTGTGACGACTCCGGCCGCGGGGATGCGCGATACCGCAATATCCCACCTGGCCGCGTTGCACCGACTCACCGGACACACGGTTCACCTGGGCATACTGCGTGGCTACGATGTCGTGTTCTTGGAGCGCCTGTCCATCAGCACTACTTTGTCGGCGTTGTCAGGTGTTGGTGGTCGCCTGCCCGCTAACTGCACTGCGCTTGGGAAGGCGATCCTGGCCTACGAGGACCCCGCGGATCTGGAATCGTTTCTGCCTAACCCGATGCGGCGAATGACCGCTGCATCGGTCACTGATCCCAGCGTGTTGGTGGCACAGCTCGCCGATGTGCGCCGAACCGGGCTGGCACGCGAACGTGGCGAATTCCAGCCCGGGCTGGCGTGCACAGCCGCGCCTCTGGTCATCAATGGGTTGGCGGTCGGTGCGATATCAGTGTCAGTGCCCGGCGCAGCAGTGCTCGAGCCTCGTTCCGAGGCGGCTTTGCGCGAGACCGCGACCCTGATCGACCGTGAACTGTGTGCGCGACTGGCCGAGGGGCGCTCGCACTGGTTTCCCAGGGACTTCTAGCCCTCACCGAATTTCACGCAAGTCGGGTTCCAGCGGCCGGAATCAGCACGGGCATGCGGCGCCACGGGCGGCGACGATTGCACCACGTGTATTCGACGATGGGATAGCGAAATGTTTCAGGCCGGCATCGACACGGCGGTCGTCGGCCAAGCCGCCGACCGGATCGAGTCCGCCATATCCAGCGGACTGCCGGTCGCACCTGTGCGAGATCTGCTGGGAACAACGGACATCGAGCTTGCGTATGCGATTCAAGAGGAACTGACCCGCCGCCGACTGGCCGCCGGAGCAGTCGTGACCGGCCGCAAGATCGGGCTCACCTCTCCGGCGGTGCAGCAGCAACTGGGCGTCGACCAACCCGACTTCGGTGTGCTGTTCGCCGACATGGACGTCTCCGGCTGCGGCGCTGTGCCGTCACATCGGCTGCTGCAGCCCAAAGCGGAGGCAGAGATCGCGTTCGTGCTCAGACACGATCTAGCTGGCGATGACCTCACCGATACCACGATCAGGGCAGCGGTCGATTATGCGGTCGCCGCGCTGGAGGTCGTGGACAGCCGCATCGCCGACTGGGACATCACACTCACCGATACGGTCGCCGACAACGCCTCGTCGGGATTGTTCGTACTCTCCGAAAGGCGGCTCACCTTGGAGGATTTCAACCCGCGCGAGGTCACGATGCGCATGTATGCCAATGGCTCTTTGGCTTCGCAGGGTGACGGGACAGCATGTTTGGGCGACCCACTGAACGCCCTTGCGTGGCTCGCGCGCACCGCGGCCGAATTCGGAAACCCGTTGCGCGCAGGCCAGATCGTCCTGTCTGGAGCGCTCGGACCGATGGTTGCCACACCGCCGGGCACCCGCATCTATGCCGAAATCGGACCGTTGGGCCCGGTATCGGCAAGCTTCTCCGTGGCGGATGCGTCATGACGAAAACTAAGGTGGCGATTATCGGATCGGGAAACATCGGCACCGATCTGATGATGAAGATCCTGCGCCTGTCAGGTGATCTCGAACTGGCGGCCATGGTGGGCATCGACCCGACGTCCGATGGAATCGCGCGGGCACGCAGACTGGGAATCGACACCACCGCCGAAGGCGTCGACGGTTTCATGGCGATGCCGGTATTCGACGACACCGAGATCGTCTTTGATGCCACATCGGCCGCGGCCCACCGGACGAGCGCGGAAAAGCTTGCCCCACACCGAAAGATGTTGATCGACCTCACACCAGCGGCGATCGGACCGTTCGTCGTACCAGCGGTAAACCTCGACGAGCATCTCGACGCCGGAGCCGACAACGTCAACATGGTCACCTGCGGAGGGCAGGCCACCATTCCGATGGTGGCCGCCGTTTCAGCGGTGACTCCAGTGCACTACGCCGAGATCGTTGCGTCCATTGCGTCGCGATCCGCGGGGCCGGGCACCCGGGCCAACATCGACGAGTTCACCGAAACCACCTCTCATGCCATCGAATCGGTCGGCAAAGCGGCTCGCGGCAAGGCGATCATCATCCTCAACCCCGCCGAACCGCCACTGATCATGCGCGACACCGTGTTCTGTCTGATCGGAGATGCCGATCACGATGCCGTCCGCCAGTCGATCGACACGATGGCCGAACGGGTTCGGCGGTACGTACCGGGATACCGACTCAAACAGCAGGTACAGTTCAGCGGGATCACCGCCGGCGAACCCTTCCACACGCTTGTGCCGGCGGGGACGGGACATGTGAACACGAAAGTATCGATCTTTCTGGAGGTCGAAGGTGCCGCGCACTATCTGCCGGCCTACGCGGGCAACCTCGACATCATGACGTCGGCGGCACTGCAGGTCGCCGAGGCGGTCGCAGTCCGCAAAAACACAGCGTTGGTGTCGAATCCGAGTCGGGGCAGCTGAAACATGACCGGACTCCTCTACATCCAAGATGTGACGCTGCGCGACGGCATGCACGCCATCCGGCATCGCATCAGCACGGACGATGTCGCACGCATCGCCACCGCACTGGACGCGGCGGGAGTCGACGCCATCGAAGTCGCTCACGGCGACGGGCTTGCCGGAGGCTCGATCAACTATGGGCCGGGCAGCCACACCGACTGGGAGTGGCTCGAAGCCGCGGCGGGCGCCGTCTCCCATGCTGTTATGACCACACTGTTGCTCCCAGGAATCGGTACCATCGCAGACCTGAAACGCGCCCACGCACTGGGCGTTCGCTCCGTGCGGGTCGCCACGCACTGCACCGAGGCCGACATCTCGGCCCAGCACATCGCTGTGGCGCGCGAACTAAACATGGATGTCTCAGGCTTCCTGATGATGAGTCACATGGCGGACCCACGCGAGCTGGCCAGTCAAGCCAAGCTGATGGAATCCTATGGCGCGCACTGCGTGTACGTCACTGATTCCGGCGGCCGACTCACAATGCGTGATGTGCGCGAGCGCATCCGGGCCTACCGCGACGCACTCGCGCCGACGACCCAGATCGGGATCCACGCCCACGAAAACCTCTCGCTGTCGGTAGCCAACAGTGTGGTGGCGGTGGAGGAAGGGGTCACCCGAATCGACGCCTCACTGGCCGGGCAGGGTGCCGGGGCAGGCAACTGTCCGATTGAAGCGTTCGTCGCGGTGGCAGATCTGAACGGATGGCGGCACAACTGCAACTTGTTTGCGTTGCAGGACGCTGCCGATGATCTGGTACGTCCCTTGCGGGACAGGGCAGTTCAGGTCGACCGTGAGACGTTGACACTGGGATATGCAGGTATATATTCCTCGTTCCTGCGGCACGCGGAGGTCGCCGCCCAGCGCTACGCAGTCGATGTGCGCACCCTGCTGCTCGAAGCTGGACGACGTGGATTGGTCGGCGGGCAAGAAGACATGATCGTTGATATCGCGCTTGACCTAGCACAGGTCAATGAACGAGTTTCAGCTGGTTGATGAGTAATGCGAGCTGCGGCCAGTGCTGCCGATATTGTGCGAGACCCAGATTCCTTGCCGTATACAGGCGACGGTGACGAGAACACCCCTATACCAACGAGCGATCCCGAGACTGCTCAACAGCACCAGTTGAGCAGTCTCTTGGCATTGGCAGACAGGATCGCGGTCGCGGCATCGTCATCGATCGATCCTGACGCCGCCGCGGAACGCACAAGCTCGGGGACCGCATTCAACTGGCCGGGCACAAACGGGTGATCGCTGCCGACCATGACCCGTCCGGCGCCGAATCGATGCACCAAGAGCGGAAGGTGTGCCGGATCGAAGACCAGCGCGTCCACCCACAACTTGCGGGTCAGCACATCAAAGCGGTTGAGATCGTGTTCTCCGACCAACTGCGAACCCATCCGCAGGCGTGGGTACACCCACGGGTAACTGCCGCAGCCGTGCGCCAAGACGATTTGCAAATCGGGGTGATCGTCAAGGACACCACCGAAAACCAAGGACGCCGCGGCGATCGCGGTGTCAGTGAGCATCCCAACTCCGAAATCGTACGGTTGCCCTGAGCGTCGTATCACCCCGGCACCGCCATCCATGGGATGCACGAACAACACAGCGTTGAGCTGCTCGGCGGCGGAGAAGAATGGGCGCAGTTCCGGATCGTCAAGTTCGCGTCCCTCGATCACGGTGCCGATCTCGGCGCCGGCCAAGTGCAATTCGTTCACCATTCGGGTCAGTTCCACGATCGCCGCGTCGACGTCTTGCAGCGGCACAGCGCCCAGCCCGGCCAGACGTGATGGGGCAGTGGCGACGTATGCGGCTATCGAGTCATTGAGCGCCTGGGCGAACCGCAAGGCGGGGGCGGGGTCGGCCCAATAGGTCAGTGTCACGGGCACCGGCGAGACCAGCTGCACGCCAACGCCGGCCGCGTCGAGTTCGTCGAGTCGTGCCTTCACGTCCCACAACGGCGGTCGCACATGGCGGAATACAC
>Ga0209004_1000267_pt1 | contig 10601 bp, 11 predicted proteins | sample TexAe_RefH0_M1_FD_187948 | JGI IMG/M metagenome (GOLD analysis project Ga0209004, IMG submission 187948) | Forest soil microbial communities from Davy Crockett National Forest, Groveton, Texas, USA - Texas A ecozone_RefH0_M1 (SPAdes) (version 2) | ecosystem: Environmental > Terrestrial > Soil >... | reverse complement strand
CAGTCCATGACAACTGTCGGAAGCCAGCTCCCGTTTCTGTGCACGTCAAACTCGACGGGCCGGTAGGTGCGCTTAGACTTCCGCTCGCAACAATGGTCGTCGACGTCGAATCGGACGAGACCCCGAGCACATTGACGAACTTCGCGCGCACCCAGTAGGTCATCTGCGGTGTCACGGGCGCGATGTAAACAGTCGTGAGCGTCGGATCTGTGTGCCCGAGCGACTGCCAATCGTTCATAAAGCCGGGCTTGTATTGCACTTCGAGATAGCCGCCGGACAGCACAGCTTGATCGTTACAAGCGTTGAAATCGATGCGGATCCGGCACGTGATCGAGCCATCGGCATTGATGATGGTGGTCGCATCGCCAGAGGTAATGGCGGAGATTGTCGGCGCGGAAAGCGCGCGTGGATCCGGCAAGCCGGCGCTTGGTGAACTTGGCAGAACGACTTGTTCGCCGGACGTCCACGCATAGACGGAGGATCCATCTTGCACCAACGTAAGCTTCACCTGCATCTTGTCGGTGAGTTCCCGGTCGATGATGCGGAAGGGTTGCGCGCTGATGCCGTAGCGCGCTAGCGTCACAGTGACACCATCACCGACGGAGGCTTGATACAGCGACAGGTTGCAGATAGCGACGATCGTGTAGCCGACGCGAGATTGCGTCACCCGGATCTTGCCGAGACGTTGGCACCGAACTGAATCGGTCGTCATCGGAAAGCTCATTTGCAATGGATAGGGCACGCCGCCATCCGCCGCGAGGAATGTCGTGTTCGACCACGGCGGTACGTCCGTCTCGGCGTAATCATGTGCGGCATCGAGAAACTTGCCCTGCGCCGTGTTGAACAAGTCGCGACGGGAGAAATACGGCGTGATCTGCACCGCACCGTCCGCCAGATTGTTCTCGTTGAGCGTAAGCACTTGCGAAACCGCTGCGCCGGACCGGATTTTCCATTTGCCTTGGGTATAGTAGGCAGCACCGGCCATCGCGGAAAGCAGCGCGTCCAGGTTGGTTGCTCGGTTGCTGCCACTGCTGATGATGCCGTCACAGGTATAACGGGTCTGATAGATCGGCCCGCTCGCGATGACGACTTGTTCATCGCAGCTATTCGCTGAGGCGATCACCGTTGAATCATCGATCGCGGAGCCCGCGAGGTTGAAACCTGGACTCGATGTCAGAAAGTCGCGCACGCATAGCGCCGCATTGTTCGACCATGCCGTGGTCGAAGTGCGCGGGTCATACAGCGGCTTGCCGCGCACGACCGCGCTCACATTCGGGATTCCAGTGGGAAACACATCGCGGTTATAGGTGAGCTTGACAACGAGATAAGCTACGCCGCGCAGTCGGTGATTCGTGGTCCATAGGCCGGCGCTGCCAGCGACTAGGTCGGCGTCTGCCGTCTGCCCACTCATGCCAAGATGTACCTTGATCTTCACGTACGATTTGATCGCTGCCGCATAGTTCAGACAGATGTGTGTGCCGACGCCGGAGTATTTTGCAATGCATGCCGACGTGAATGTGATCTGATTGCCAGCAACTGTGTAGTCGGTCGTAAGTGTGAGCAGGACCCGCCGGGTGAAGTTGAAAAAAGGGTTGTCAGTGAAGTCGCCTATAGGTACGAGGGCCTCGACAGACATCGGACCATGCGTTGCATCCGAATAGGGAGTCGCGGGCAATGTTTTCGCCCCTGCACTGATCGAAATCGCGTAGGTCTCGGTCCAAATGATCGAGGTAGCCTGACTCCATGGCGTATTGGTGGCATTGCCGGAGCCATCCAGCGTCACCGTCTTGTCGTCAAGATAGATCGTCTCGACGGCATCGATCTGATGGCGTGCGAGTCCGACCACGAGCCACAACGTATCTTTGAGTGTGCCCGTACTCTCCGCATATAGAATCGGGCCGCTCACCCGGGTGCGTCCGTAGATGATCGACGTCGGCGAGACGGACCCTCGCACCATCTGGTACTGATCTTTAAGGCTCGCGTTGTAAGCATCGCGCGCTGCGTGCTCTGCTTGTTCCTGGGCTTTGCGCCGGGCCTGCTCGCCAGCGACGTACAGCGTGCTCATGCCGATGGCTGTTAGCCAAAGCTGGCCGGTCATCGCGCCCAGCACGATCATGCCGAAGCCGACCAGCTTCCCGATAAACTTGGCCACGTTAAATCTTCCAAGCCGCCAACGCGCTGTCGCTCATCGGCAAGTACAGCATTTCTTCGGATCCTGGGCCGGCCACGTAGACGCCATCGCACACGCCGAGGCACCTGCGCCCTTCCATATCCACCAGTACCACATCGCCGCGCTGCGCCAGACGCCAGTCGATGCGGTCGCCGAGTTTGACCGTGGCAATAGCGTCCAGGCCGTCCGCTTCTTTGATCAAGTTCAGCGCGTCCTTCGCGCTCCCATAGCGCCCCCGGTATTCGGCTGCCAGGTCTTCGCCGGTTATCAGCAGCACAGCATCAGCTGCGAACAAGGCGCAGTCATTCGTGCCCCATTCGAATACGAGTTCGCGGCGCTCGGCAAAGAATGCTTCCAGGCGCTCGCTCCAATTTTCATGACGCTGCATCGTTCACTGCCGAAAGAACGCTGCCGCTGGCCAGATCAATTGTTTGAGCGCCATCTGCGGCACGAATTGCATGCCAAGGTCACCAGGGTAAACAGCTTGCTGCTCGGAGTCCGACCAGTTCAACGCCACGGTGCGCGCGAAGTCATACATGGCATTTTCTGCGGTGATGATGATGCTGCCCGTCTGCCCATCGTCTTGCACGGTCATCACGTCCAGAGTGCCGCTCCATTCGATTACGGGGCTGGTGATGACCTGATGCTGCGGCAATGCCAAAAAGCCGATATAGACATTGACGACGCGCCCCTGGTAATTCTCCGTCAGCGCGCTTGCCAACAAGGTGCTCGGAATGCTCGACAGTTCGAACTGCAAGCCCGTGACCTGACCGCCTTCCGATTCCCGCACCGGCTGCACGCGCCCGAGCTGGCCGAGCGCTTGCCAGGTGTAGCCATTCCAGGAGAAGTCCTGCGCTGCGTTGCAGACCCGAACTGCGCCGCTGTCGAGCAGCATTTCGACAAGCACGAGTACGCCGACATTGTTCGCTTGCGATGCGCTGATCGCGCCCGCTGTCAGGCCACGGCTCATGCAAAGACCTCCATAAAGTCGAGCGAGTAATTCGACCAGGCGCCTTGCTGGACCGCGGCGCGCCAATCGTTCGAAGTCAGAAGGAACAGCGCCGTGGGCGATTGCCAAGCCACGCTCGCGCCGTTACTGATGGCGCTACGGAAGGGAGGTTCGACGGTCAGCACAATGTTGCCGCTGCCGTCGGCTGTCGCATCGGCGACGATCATCTTCAGTTCGCCACCGATATTGAGTTTGTCGCCGCGCAGCAGCGTCTTGGCACCCTGGCCGGAAGCACTGACCGTGCAACCGGTCGCGCCGGCGGCAATCGCGCCGGTCACCGTCATCGTGCCGCGCATGGTGCCTTGCGGCGTCGACCGTACGATGTCGAAAATCGTGGCGCGGTTCGCCATGCCGCGCAGCTGCGTCAGGAACGCTTCCAGTTGGCCCCGATCAGGATCGATCAGGTTCGAATACTGCAGCGACAGCATCCAGCGCGCACCGGGCAATTCGAGGCTTTGCACATTGCCCGATAGCGGCGAGGTGTGCAGCATCACATTCGACCGCTGCCCCCACTGCCACGAGGTCGGCATCGCCAAAAGCGTCGGGAATACAAAACTGCTCATGTGCTATCTGGCGGAAAAGGAGCCGCGCCGCCGCATGGATTCGTAAATGCGACCCTCGCTCGCTTGCATCGCCGTATCCACGATGCCGGCGATGACGCCCTGATCGGTACGCGAGTCGATGTTGATGATTGGCGAATTGATCACCGTCACGCTGCCCATGAGTTGTCGTGTCTGCGCATTCGACACGATCCGCCCGGAATTGGAAGGAATGAAAAGCTCCGGACCTTTTTCGCCCACGATGGATGGACTGCCGCCCAGCACGTCGCCGCCCGAGGCGAATACGCCGACCGGAACGGCAGCGCCGGCCGCGACGGTGCCGCTGCCGGTAAAAAAGTCGGCAATGCTGCCCAGAAGACCACCAGCACCAAAACCGCCGGAAGCGCCGCCGAATATGCCGACGATTTGCTTCTCGACCTGAATCCGAATCAGATCGGCAATGATCGAGTTTGCAAGGTTGGAAAAATCGAGCTTGCCCGTGCGCACGAAGTTCACCAGCGCGTCGGACATGCCGGTGGTCATATCCTGAAAAACTTGAGCAGCATGGGCGGAATTGTCCTGCGCCGAATCTCGATACCGTTTGAAAGCGTCGTCCCATCCCTGCGCCCACGTCTTCGCCCGCGCCGTTTGATCGTCGAACGTGCGCATGACGGTGTCGTGGTTCTTCTTCCACTCCGTCGTAGCGGCCGCCACTGCCTCGGCGTTGTCTTTGAGCGCCGAGGTGATCTTTTCCAATTCCTCTTTCATCTGAAGCTCGAGCAGCTGCCGCTCGATCGCGCGCTGCTCCTGGTAGCCGACAATGGTCTGCGCCCGCAGTCGGATCTCCTCCTGCGCGTTCTTCAGGCTGTACTCCTGCACCTTGATGAACTGCTGCCGGGTGCGCTCAAGCTCCTGTTCGGCCAATGCGTCGCCCTCCGCAAGGTCAGTTGCGTACTGTGTCATTTCGTTCCACTTGGCGAGTTGCTCGATCAGCCGCTGCGCAGTGGCGTACTTGTCCTTGTCCTTGTCGTTGCTGGCCGCCACTGCCAGCGCCTGCTGTTGCCACTCCTCGGTACCCTGCGAGGCCACGGTGTATTCTTTCTGCAGGCTTTCGATCAGGCGATCCAGATCCGTCTTACGTTCGCGCAGATCGCCCGATTTGATTCCCGGCAGATCCCCGCTACCCCATGGCACATCCGTCTTCGGTGCGCGCGGATCCCACATGCCCAGGCTGCCGATGCCCGCGGTGGCCTTTACCGTTCGCGCCTCCACGATGGCCTTGTCGCTTTCCGCCATGGCCTGCCAGTAGCGCAGTTCATCCATCAGATCCTTGATGCGGATCGCATAAGCTGCCGCCTGCCCCTCATGCAGTCCACCTCGGCTTGCCGCCGCTTCGCGCGCCGCTTGGGCGCTGACCTGGTCGATCCGATCCTGTATTTGCTTCACCACGTCGGCCGGCGCAGAGGTGTCGCGCCCGGTCAGCGTTTCCCACGCACCTTCCATGATGTTGGCGCCCGATTGCATCAGCGCCTTGCGCCAACTCCCATAGGTGTTCAGGGCGATGATCAGTTCCCGGGTGAACTGCTGGATGGCGGGAATGGTGTCGTCGACCAGTCGCGCCTTGGTGGCCGCCCACGAGGCGTTCAGCAGTTCCTGCTGCTCGCGTACCGCCGCCATGCGATCCACCATGTCCTTGCCGAGGATCGCCCCGAGCTTGTCAGCGTATTCGCCGTACTCCTTGATCGCGGCCGAACCTTTGTTCAGCGTCGGGATGGCATCCAGACCGGCGCGCCCGAGCATCTGGATCGCCCAGGCGTTCTTGTTGGCCCCGTCGCTGGCCACCGAGAAGCGATCCGCCAGCTCCAGCAACACATCCACTACCGGGCGGCCTTTGCCGGTCGCCAGATCCTGCCACTGGATGCCGAGATCCTTAAAATTCTGCACCGCGCCACGGTTGCCGGCCTCGGCAGCGCTGATCTCCTGCGACAGCTTGCGGATTAGCCCCTGCAACTCGCCCGCATCAACACCGCCCTCCTTGAAGGCGAGCGCGAGCTTCTGGTACTGCTCCACGCCCACGCCGAGTTTCTGGCTCTGCAACTCGAGCTGGTGGGCGGACTCGATAACCTGGTTGAACTGGTCCACGAGTTCTCGCACGCCGAGACCGATGCCAGCAAGTTGCGCCACATCGCTGACGGTTGCCCACGCCGTTTTCACTACATCGGCGGTTTCGCGGTTGATTCGCTTGACCGCCTCCATCTCGGTGCGAAAAGCAGCGGTATCGGCACCGATCTCGATCAACAACTGTGCAATGCTTTTAGCCATCTAGTTTCTTCCTTCGGCCAGCGTGCGCAGCAGCGCCGCATCCATCGCGCACAGTGTTTCGAGCTCCCATGGGGTAAAAGGCCGCTGATGGATTTGCGCGTAGGCCTGCATTGCTTCCAGGGTGATGCGTTGTGGCCCGGACATGCCCACCTGGCGTTGCCCGCTCAGCGCGCTAAAGGCGGCTACTATGTAGCGGCCCTCATCGGGTACCGGCGGCAGATCGAGTTCCGGCGCCACCATTCCGCGCCGCCGGGCGGCCACCAAGTGTTCGTAGACCGAAGTGCCATCGCCGCCATCGCGCATCAATTTCGCTTCGGACTCCACGCGCCGCACTAGGCGTTCGCGGAGTCCTTCGTAAAACGGTCGCGATCATTCAACGCGTCGCTGATCTGCTCCAGTATCCAGTGATTACGCTTGTCCATTAGAACATCGGCCGCCTTCTGTGGACTCCAAGGCAATTCGTGCCCATCGCCGTTGGCCAGACCGCGCCAGTTGATGACGCAGGCGATCGCCAGTTCGACACGCGCCTGTTGCGCCTCATCCAGGCCCCGCTCCATCGCTTTTTCCTTTCCCTCCAACGCGGCGGCCAGCATCATGCGGCGGCTGCGCTCGAGCACCTTGGCCTGGTGCAACGGATGGGCGGGGCCAGCGAGGCTGATACGCACGCCAAGGGGCGCCCCGGTGCGCGGGTTGCGCAATTCGATTTCCACCTGCTCGACCGTCTCGATGTCACCGAGCCTGAACATGCATTTGCCCCCCTTATCGGAAATCGGTTATGCCTGCGTGTCCTGAATGCTGAAAGTGGTTTGTTCCTCCGCCGTGCCGGCGCCGCCGTTGCTGTTGAAGAGGGCTTGGAAAGCGATGGTCTGCACGATGTTCTGAATCTTGTCGTCCTTGGCCGCGCTGTTCAATTTCACGCGCGGCAGCACGAATGAAATGAAATCCGAGGCGGCGGTGTTGTCGCAAGTCAGCACCACGTAGATATCCGTCTCGCTTTCGTTCACGAAGAGGTCGCGCAGCGCCCCATCTGCGTACAGCACGCTCATCTGTCCGGTGACGCGGAAGATGCCAGGATTCTGTTGCGGCACCACGAAGCTGCCCACCACCGGATCGCCCGTCATGGCACGGTCGACGTTGAAACTCAAGGCCGTGACGCTCTGTTGCGGTTTGTCGTCCACGCAGATCACGCCGTTCACGCCAGCCTCGGATGAAAACGCCGGCGCGGCTGTAGGACTGGTGAAGTACTGCGCCTGCGCCGTGGTGAGTCCCTGGCCGGAAAAATCGAAGGTGACGTCGGCTAGGCCCGTGGCAGGCATGTTGACGGCAGCCTTGGCCACCTTCATGCCGCTATAGAGCTCGCTCTGCGTGATATCGCTCGCCCAGGCCTCAATGCTGTAACTCTTGTTGGTGTGCCCAGTAGTGGGAATGTAGGTTTTTTTGCCAGCAACGCTCACGGTGCAGCCGGAGATCGGGCCTTCGGCCACCATCGCGGTGCCATTGACTGTACGCACCGTAGCGGTAGCGGCCACAAGCGCGACGATCTGCAGGTTCTTGTCGATGTTGGCTGCATTCAAGCCCCCAACCGTGAGGCGGATCACGTCGCCGATTTTGAAGCCGTCGGTGAGGTACGAACCTGAGCCTCGCGCAACGGTGTACAGCTGTACACCGTTCACGACGCTGCCCGTGGCCACGGTGAGCGAGACGGCCGCGGCGCTGGCCCCGGCAGTGAAGTCGCGGCCAAGTACCGCAGCCCAGAAATCGGCGCCGCTTTTGGGCGCCAGATCCTGCTGCAATGTCCCCTTCGCCGTTCGCACACCGTGGCGAAAATCGTTGACCTGCTGGTCGGGCCGGATCTCGGTCGATTCGAATGTGGCCTTGTTGAATTCCAGCTTGGCCGATCGCCGACGCAGCGCTTGCGCACTTGAGGCGGCGGGGATGGTGCCGTAGGTCGCCTCAACTTTGTAGGAAACCTGCGTGAACACGCCAATTGCAATAGTCATTTCTTAACTCCCGTCGTCGATGTGTACGTCACAGCTCATGCACCGCAGTCGGTGCGTCGATATTCGCGCTCACCACAATTTCGACCCTTGCGCTTCCATGATCTCCTGCCGTAGGTCCTGCTCAAAGGCACGAATCGCGATGCCGTCAGAACCGAGCGTCGAATCGGCCGCGTCGCGCATGTAGCTGCCGGGGGTAATGCCGCCGACGCGGACAATTTCGCGATACTGACCGGTGTTGCCGATCTTCAGAAAGCCGCCGAAGTGCGTATCCTTGCCGTGACGGCCAGTGATGGTGTGCGCCCTGGTGCCGTACTCGAGCCAATAGGCGTAGAAGGCCTTCTTGCTGCCGGCTACGATTTGCGCCGACTGCATCTGGTAGTCGGTTGCATCCTTCGGGCGCACCATCCGCACGCGCACGCTCGCCAGCAGGTCCCCGCTCCAACTCCGCATACGCCGCTTGATGTTCTCTTTGACGACGTCCGCCACCGGCTTGGCGGCCACTTTGAGCGCATTGCCGTAAGCGCGCCGCGCCACCTTCGCACTCAGTTCGTCCAGCGCCGCCTCGCACTCCTTCAGGCCCTTGAACTCGAAAATGAGCTCCTTCGCCATCGGCCTAACTCCCATCGTCAAGATAGAGCACCGTCAAGTCGCTCGATTGGTAGAACTGCTGCGTGCCAACGTCGAAGTCATCGGCTCCGGCGGAGTCGTGAATGATCAGCGCCACCTGCACGCCTGCGATCGAGCCTCGCTGATAGTTACAAGCTCGCACGGCGGCCTCGAGCACGGACTTGACCGTCGCGTAGTCATCCGCGACCGCCATCAGCTGGACGCGCGCGCGCCATAGCCGCGGCTGGGTGGCGTCGATGATCGGCTCGAGCACCGCGTCGACTTGCTCGTAAATGAGATAGGGCGCCTGCGTGCCTTGCTTGGCGAGCTTCGCGTACACGTTCGTCCCGACCAGCGCCTGCAGGACAGAGTTCGTCGACAGCAGTGCGTAAACGGGCTTGCAGGCGTTCATGTCGGCTCATCCGGGGCGCCATTGCCCTCGACCCAATCGCGCATATTGATCGTCATGCGGCACTCGCGCTGTATTCGCTGCACTGAAGCACGTGCCAGGCCTTACGCCCCTGCATCGCCACCGCATTGATCTGCAGGATGCGCCCGTACTCGTCGACCAGCCGCATCGAAGCGTTCAGACCCGGCAGGTAGCGCATGGTCACCTGGATAGTCAGTTGCGCTTCGGTGATGCCAGCGGACAGCAGTTCTCGCCCTGTTTGTTCGAGGACTTCGGCCCAGACAGTGGCGAATGTTGTCCAATTCGCCGCCATGCCGCCATAGGCCGGATCCGGGGCAGTGCGTTGCTCGACTCGAAGCGAGCGATCCAGCAGACCTGCGCGCACGTCAAATGCTCGCTTGAACGACCAGCCGGAAGGAGCGCTCCAGCATGCGTCCTTGGTTGGTCACGATCGTGTTGGAAATGCGATACGTGCATTGATCGACGCCACCGGAGATCCACTGGGTTGTCACGGTTGCGTTGATGGCCTTGGCGCCCGCCACGAGCGGCGCCGGCACCGTCCAGTTCGATGTCGAAATCGTCTCGTCCTGCTGCAGGATGCTGGACCAGTCGAACGAATAGTCGCGGTTGTCGCTCGGATTCGACTCGATGAAAGGGCCGAAGACGTCAGTTTGGAAGCCGCTCATTGTTTCGCCGCGGTTGTGCGTTCAGCAAGCGGTGTGCATTTCGAGATCTCGGCTGGTAAGACAAACGAAGCTGCCTCCCTTGAAAATGCGAACGGCGCGCCCGCCGCAGGCAGCGATAGGCGAGGAGTTTCCGGATCCAGCCGGCGTGTGCGGCCGGCGTCCGTCGACCAGACCATGGCAGCCGCGAGTATCGTGTCGGGCGCTTCCGTCCAGCCGAAGATCCCGCCTGCGCCAAAGGTTGCAGAGACAAAGATCGCCTCGGGCGCTTCGGTCGCCGTGATCGAACCCGCAATCGCCACTTCGCCACGGGCAACGATGATGTCGCCAGCCTCGAGGAGCTGGGCGAAACCACTCGCCTGAACAGCGCCGGCTGCAACTGCCGTGTCGGCTGCCTCGGACAGAGGAGCCGAGCCGACGATTGCCACGGAGCCGACGCCGATTGAAGCGTCCGGCGCCTCTTGAGCTCCGACAGAGCCGGCAACATCGACCGCGCCGGCCGCGTTTGCTGTTTCGACCGATTCGGTCGCTGCGATCGTGCCCGCAAGAGCCCCAATCACCGAGGCGCTCGCCGCGCAAGCGTCCGCGCTTTCCGTGGCCGAAATCTGCCCAGAAACGGCCACGGCAGCCGCCAGGGCCGCCGCATCCGACACCTCGGTACTGGCAATCACGCCCGCGATTTGGACGGCGCCTGTGGCCGCTACGGACTCCGCAGCCTCGGTTCCCGCAACGATCCCGGAAAGCGCGACCGCGCCGGCTGCCGCCCCGGCATCGGACGCTTCGGTGGCGGCCACCGTTCCGTAGGCTCCCGCCATCGCGGCTGCCGCGCAAATGTCGGCGGCTTCGATCGCGGAAATGGGGCC
>Ga0209004_1000266_pt1 | contig 10601 bp, 27 predicted proteins | sample TexAe_RefH0_M1_FD_187948 | JGI IMG/M metagenome (GOLD analysis project Ga0209004, IMG submission 187948) | Forest soil microbial communities from Davy Crockett National Forest, Groveton, Texas, USA - Texas A ecozone_RefH0_M1 (SPAdes) (version 2) | ecosystem: Environmental > Terrestrial > Soil >... | reverse complement strand
CCCTGAACACCAAGTACGATGGCGTACCTGCCATTCGGGTGTACACGGGATACGCTGTGCAGGTCGTGGACAAGCAGGGTAATCGTCGTGTTGAAGTCGGACCGACCGCTTTCCTGCTTGAGTACGACGAGTCGCTCGAAGTCATCCAGCTTTCCACCGGCAAGCCGAAGACCACCGACAAGCTGCTGTACGACGTGTATCTTCGCGTAGACCACAACATCATCTCGGACACCATCAATGTCGAGACGAAGGATTTGGTCAGCCTCAAGTTGACGGTTCAGTACCGCGTCAACTTCCGTCGTGAGAACAGCGACAAGTGGTTCAACGTGGAGAACTACGTCAAGTACCTCTGCGACCACATGCGGAGCATCCTGAAGGCCGAGGCCAAGAAGCACAGTCTCTCGTCCATCATGGAGTCGTCGGCAGTAATCATCCGCGACACGGTGCTCGGCGTGAAGAACGGTGCGGATGCTCGTACCAAGTTCTTCCCTGAGAACGGCATGGAAATCTACGAGGTTGAAGTTCTCAGTCACCCGCAGATTGAAGAGGCCAATCTCGCCGCCCAGTACGAGACCACCAAGCGGAAGGCTGTTGAGTCCGCCATGGCGTTGACGGCTGATGAGCAGAGCCTTGAAATCACCCGCCGTCGCACGGTGATTCAGACTGAGGTCAAGGAACTGGAGAACTCCGTCGCGGTTCGCACTCTGGAACTGTCGCAGGAAGTCACCAAGGCACAGGCTGAAGCCACGATGGTCAAGCTTGAAGCGGAGATTGCGGAAGCAACTCGCCGCATCAACAATCAGGTCGCAGAGCAGGAGCAGAAGAACCAGATTGCTGTTGCTCAGTTCGAAAACACGAAGCGTGTGTCGGACTACGAACTGGAACTGGCAAAGGAAAACGCCACCATCTTCGAGAAGAAGCTTGGAGCAATTTCCCCGGCCATGATTGCCGCCATGCAAGCGTTCGGCGACACCGAGATGATGTCTCGTCTCGTTGCAGCCATCGCTCCTCTGGCTCTCCACGAGCAGCAGGGCATCGGGGCGTCGTTGGACAAGGTGTTCAAGGGAACCATCCTTGAGCCTGTCATCAACAACATGCAGACGCGCACTGCGGCTGCAAGGGCTGGCAAGTAGACCAACCTCCAACCAGAGGCTGAGAGGAGCCGGGGTATGAACTTCAGGATGATTGAAGCACTTGAAAAGAATACCCCGGCTTGCTCTGTTTGCAGCCATGACGAAACCCACTTTGTAATCGGCCATGCCTACCAGTTGCTCAAGTGTGACTGGTGCGGCATTGAATTCAAAGCACCACAAGCCTTGACCAATCTGATACTCGCTGCCTATCAGTTGAAGGTCGGCGGCGGAAATCGCGGCAAGCGTCTTGTCGTAGTTCCGCTGGAAATATTATCCAAGGGGAAGCCATGCCAACAAGAAAGAAGAAGTCGGTAGAGATTGAGTTGCCTCACGTTTTGAAGAGGCTTGATGGCACCGTCCAAGCACGGTTGATGTTGACGCCAACCGATGCACAGAAAATCAACCTGAGTCGAATCAAGAAGGGTATCATTGGTGGTCGGTGGGAATACGACCCTCAGGGAACCCCGTGGGCGGAATTGGATAACCTCGGCCACACCGAACGTCCAATGCAATTTCCAGTGATGCTTCTCTCCATGATGTGCCCGGAGTATTACCCGGCACCAGAGGAGAAGACCAGTACCAAAACCCGTGGCATCTGGCGTAAGCCCATCTCCGAGTAGTGATGACACTGACTAAGACCAAGCTGGACACAATTCGGTTCTGCTCTCTCGTCTTGTTGACTGTGGGTTTGTTTGTTCCTGACCACTACAAGACCACGATAGCAGCCATTGTCGGTTACAGCATGTTCTTTATCGGTGTGGGTGTGGCGATATGGGCTTCTCAAGAGGAACGCAAGAGGTTTCCGGAGCCCGAGGAGGAAGAGGAAGACGAAGACGACGGACCTAAATATTTCATGACGGTCGGGGAACTGATAGGGATTCTCGAAAACATGGAAGACCAGACCGTTGTGGTTGTCGATTCCCATGGTGAGCCCATTACCAGTGTGTCCACCACGTACGATGAAGACTTCGCCTGTGCTACGTGGCTCCGTGCTGCCAACAGTGGACGCCAGCGGTACCGAGACTTCAAGTACGGGCCTAGACCTGTTTACGAACACTTGCTTCATTGCAGTGCCAGTAGGTATTCACCACCCGGCACCAAGGGCACGGGTTGTTGCTGTCCCGTTGGATGGACCCCTGAGCAGGGCTATCCGGAACTGAAGAAATCCGATGGATGAGAAGACGTATTGGTTTCGTGTGGAAGCACGGTCGGTAGGTGACATCAACTACGACGGGGACCTAGTGGGCTCTCACATGGAAGTCACGCTCCGCAAATTCGAAGTCCTCAAGACCACACCCAAAGGTGTGTGGCTAAAGCAGTTCATGGAGGATAAGAAATTCGTCCTGCGAGACGCCCGGAAGCGTTTCGCCTGTCCCACAGTAGCTGAAGCTTTTGAATCGTTCAGAGCGAGGAAGGCACGACAGAAGCGAATCTACAAGGCTCGTATTGCTGATGTTGAAGACGCCCTGTATCGGGCCTCAATTCTCGAAGGTCAGATTGAACGCGGCATCGTTCGCGTTCTGGAGATAGCCTGATGTGGCGTAACCTGCTCATCGCTTTGAAAACATTTCGCATCTCATGGCAGAGTTGCGATTACTGTGTATTCGGCGACCCCAACATTCAGTGGACATGGGATACACGTCGGATGCACTTCTTCCACCATTTGTGGTGGAGCAATTTATCAGAGAGCCACCGGGCAGACCAGTGCAACGATGCTGCATACTGTCAATGGCACGGGAGTTTGTGATGAACGAGTGGACGCCATTTACGAGACCACCAGAGCGAGACCAACTCATTCTCATTCGTCATCGCAATGGCACCTATTCGGTGGAGAAATACTACATCGAGTTAGAGGTTATTGTGAAACAGGTGCCACAAGTCTACGTCGGTTGGATGCCGGTGGAGGTTGACGCTCCGCTTGGATACGACCCCACATTCGGCGACAACAAGATGTGTCTCTGCGGCCATCCCTACTATCGCCACTTCGACAGCTACGACGACCACGCTCCGATAGGCTGCAAGTATTGTCACTACTACGCTGATGACGACGAGAAGATTGAACACCGCAAAGAATCCCGCCCTGACGTTCCGCAAGAAATAACATCCGCTCCTGATGAGAAGTGGGATGAGTGGTACGCAGCTAACAAACATCTCTTCATCCATAGCCTGTGCTCAGGCTTCAAGTGGGATGGGGTAGTAGAAGAACCCGAAGAAGAATTGGTGGAGGAGAAGGATGCCTAAGGCAGTCATACTCACGTTCGGAAAAGGTGTAGCGAAGAAACATTCCGTTCGCATGGAGCCCATCGCAATCGAAATCAATTGGGCTGAAGACAAGCCATCTGTGACGCTGGACAGCGAAGGTCTCGGTGATTACTACGTCAGCCGGGACATCATGAACGCTCTCGGCCTCAAGGATGGGGACAGCATCAAAATCACCATCGAGGCCGTCTGATGGGTCTGTGGGAAATCAAGAAGATGGAATGGCTATGGTGGTGCCAGCACTGGTGGTTGGCTCTCGGGCTCATCATCATTGCTCTGGGTCTTCACATTTGGGCCAATTGGAAACGACCATGAGATTGAAAAAGCCTGTGCTTGAAGTCGAAGTCAAGGCCACGCTACGGTGGGAACTGGGAGATGAATGTGACCCCATGGACCCGGAAACCATCAATGAGCACGTGGAACTTATTCGAAAAGACCTCAAATGGGCTATTGACAGGCACCTGCTTTTGGACGTTGTTAACCTTGAAGTTACGCCCAAAACGTAAAAATTTTCCAAATTAGTGGCTAAAATTGTGGTCATCCCGGTATACTACTGGCATGGGAGAAACCATGACGACCGCCGAGGGTATCGAGAAGAAAATCGGGCAGCTTGAGAACTTCCAAGAAATCGTTGGCAAGTTCGTTCAGAAGCTTGGTGACCCCTCGAAGTATGAGTTCCGTGACGAGGTAATCGACCTCCTAGAGTACGGAAACGGCAAATGCACATGCGGTCACCCCGTCCGCTACATGCTCCTCATCTGGGGACCGAACGGTGAAGTTGCCCCGGTCGGCGTCGAGTGCGTGAAGCACTTCCAATCCTACAACGAAGAACTCTACCGCAAACTTGAGAATGCCCGTCTCGGGCTCTATGAGTACCTCGCTAAACTAGAACGCGAGAGGGTAGAAGGCATCCGTCAAATCGAGAAGAATGAAGTCAAGCCAGCCTTCGATTTGGCAAAGTCCCGGTTCCTCGCCGTGTGCAAGCTGCACTCGGAGCGCATCTATCGGATGATTCCTCGTGCGATGTGGCTGCTCCAGCAGGAACTGTTGAAGCCGAAGACCTACAAGCTGACCACCTACGAAATCAAGTTCTACAAGTCCATGGTAATCAAGATTGAAGAAACGCTCGGAATGTACGAGCGTGGAGAGCTACGCTAATGGACAGGATTCAAGACCAAATCCACAAGTCACGACAGATGGTGACGCTCGAAGAGAAGCTTCTCGCCGAGGCATTCTGGCGGCATGAGATGTCGCTTGAACAGGCGGAGAAGGAACTCGGCGAATGGTACACGGATACCATCCGCAACACCAGCACCAAGGAAGAAGCTGAGAAAATTCTCGCCCGGATGCCTGACTGCGTGAGCAAGGTTTTTCTCATCGACTACATTCACTATCAACGCGACTGGACAAAGCCGCATCAGGAGGAACTCTAGTGGGTTGTGAACTGAGAAACTTCAAAATCGGAACGTGGAAGAAACTTCCTTTCGAGGGACACACAGTAGAAGCTGCCCCGGCCATCACGGCTATTCGTGGCACCAAGGGCCTTCGCGGTGTGGTCTACAAGCTGGATGGAGTCTTCCAAGGATTCACCGGCAGCAACGATGCGGTTATCTACCACGTCAACAACACGCTTAAGGAACGGGCGGCGTCAGCATGAGCAAACCAAAGAAACAGAACTTCACCGAACTGCTGGATGAGTGGATGGGGAAGCTGATTATCTCCATCGGTGCTGGCAACTTCCGTCACCAAGTATCCGTCATGCTGCAAGCCGAGATGCAGAAGGCATACGACCGTGGCGTGGCCGATACGCAAGAGAAGAACCGCAAGGCATTCGAGAGAGGAGTAAAAAGCTGTGATTTCTAAAGACGCAAAGGAAAAGGCACTCATTCTCAACCCGAACCTCCACATGTATGCGGAGCGTAGCGACCGGCCCAGTGAGACTCAGGCCGCTCTCCGCGTGCTGGATGAGCACGACAACGTGATTGCGTGGAACTGGGGTATTGAAGGTTCACCTGAGTCCGAAGACCCCATCTGGCAGGAAGCACTCGACTACCTCAACGAGAAGGAAGCGCAGAAGACCGAGTTCCGTTCCCTCGTTCGCGAATCACTGGGACGTGAGTAATGAGACCAGCGGTTCAACACACGCTGATGGAGGGCGACCGGGTTTACTGGTTGCCCAACCAGTCCTCCGGAGCCCGAGTAGTTGAGGTCCGGGTAAACGGCGTCGTGGTTCAGTGGGACTCCGACAACTTCAAGATGTTCTTGGAGTTCGATGATGACCGGCGTTGGGATTACATCGAAGCCGAAGCCAGAGTATACGAAAGGTTGGAAATTTTTAAGTCAACATTGCGGGAAATAGAGTAGACTACTGGTAATGAATTTCATCCGACGCCTCTTTAGCCGCAAGCCGAAAACCGATACTCTGTTGACACCAGAGACGGACCTTGAAATGCTCAACCGGAAGCAATGTCCGGACTGCGGCACGAGCGACAAGTGGACTGGCTGTGCGGAGAAAGATACTCGGCACATCGAGTGCCTCGATTGCGGTAGTGCCTACAACGTTCTCCCCTGCGAACCGCCGTACCTGTTCGTACATCACATAGGCTTCAACCGTGAGGGTCGAAGAATCAGGAGTGAGAGAGGATGAGCCAGCCAGTTACCAACTATCAGCCAGTGCTTGTATCCAAGACGCTGTTCAAGCGGCTCGTCAACGACGGGGCTCTGTGTAGCGGTTGCTTGATGCCAGCCAACATTCACGGTGGGTACTGTGCCTGTTCGGGAGCCCACATCATTCTCGATGCAGAGATTATCCGCAGGTTCCAACTTAAATCCGGAGAGAAAGAATGCCGCGTGGACGACGGAAATTGACACTGACCCCAGAGGAACAGGAGCAACGAGTACAGGCACGTCGGGCATCGCAAGCACGACAGCGGGAGAAGCATTACTCCAAGCCGGAAAACTTCTCCGGGCACGATGTCACCCACGTGGCTGATGAGGATTACGCCACATCACTGCAAGGTCGTTACATCCTGCATCTACCGAAGAATGCGTACATTCGAGGATTCTTCGAGAAAAATTTGTAGAATACCTGCCGAAAAGCTGGCGGCTCCGGTATACTAACTCTGAGGAGAAATCATGACCGATTTAAACGCACCCCAAATCAGACTTATTGACATCTTTTCTGACCCAAGCAACCCTCCCGTGTTCGTGTTCGGCAGCAACGAGCGTGGCATCCACGGTGGTGGAGCAGCGAAGGCGGCACATGTAAAGCACGGAGCGGTGATGAACATCGGCTTCGGTCATCAAGGCAACAGCTTCGCGATTCCCACCTGTTCGAAACCGACCGGCCAGCCCGGACACGAAATCTCGGTTGACGCCCTTCGCTATTACATCGACTGCTTCCTGCTCTACGCGGTGAAGCACCCGGAACTCACATTCCAAGTCACTGCTATCGGCTGCGGCCTCGCGGGATGGAAGAGTGAGGACGTGGCTCCGATGTTCGCTCTCGCTCCCGACAATTGCTACTTCGACACCGAGTGGGGCCTCTACCTTCCTCCGAATCGTGCCTACTGGGGCACGGTGCCCTCTCTCGCTCGTGCCGCCGCCGCATCCGCTCCGGTCGCACGCACGCCCATCCTGATGGACGACGACGATAACGCCTAATGACCAAGAAAGCCAAACTCGAAGAGGGAGTAGCACCATGAAGTACGTCAGTATCAACGGACATGAGATTCCGTTCACGCAACCACCTGAAATTGTCAGACGGTCACTCAGCTTCCGCCTCACTAAACCCGGTACATGGGTGGAAGAGGCGTTTCTGAGCATCGTGTGGAAGCACGCAGGGCATCTCTGCACCGAAGTCAAGGTGCGTGGTGTGTATCGCGACCCCGTTGATAACTCGATAGCACACAATTATGACCTGTTATTCCAGATTGGAAAGCGTCTGATTGAAAGTCAGCAGGTTAACGCTCTTGTCGCAGCCATCGAGGCCGACGCACTACAACATTTGGATATAGAACTGAAGGGCAGAGGTCATGCCGTGGGAGGTCAGCAGTGAGCAACGGAGCTATGCTCAGCGCAATTTACTACTGGATGTTCCCGGAGCAACTCAACGGGTGGCACGTACCGGGGCACGACCCGGCACAGGAGTTCTGGAAGATGGTCGGCTTCGTGTTCTTTGCGATGGTGTGGGCTACCGTTTGTATTTGGCTGGATGTGAAACTGGAAAAATCAGTTGAAGGCAGGTAAGGTATGAGCAACGGGGACAAGCGTTCGGTGGCAACCGACGCACTTGAAACACTGGGCACCATCATTGATGACAAAGCTGGACGTGACGCCATTCACTTGGCTGTGGAACCCGTCATCGCCGCAATGCATCTCAACCCCGGCGAAGATGTCGGACTGTTGCCGGATGGCAGGGCATCGAAATCCGATAACCCTCTCGGCATTGTTGACCCCTTCCTGAAGGGCGTCGTTTTTCCGGGTGAACGTTTCTGGCTGGTGGTGTATCCTCGTCAGATTACGTCTTTGCGGCACGTCTGGTCGCACCCCGCGTTTCCTGAAGCTGTGTCGAACTCGGATGTTCCGGTCTTTCAGAATTCTGAGAAAGGACTGGCTCGAATCCCGTCGTCGTGGCAGTTGGGGAGAATATCTCTGCTTCGGTGGGCTGCTTGAAGGTGAGAGCGTGCCGGACGAATTCTGGGAGTATTACGAGATTGTCACCGAGGAGAAAGTGGAAGAAGACCATCGCGGTTCTTTCTTCTCTTGTTCCTGCTGAGGGGTTATGGAATACGGACTGACACAAGAGCTATACCTGAGCATCGCCAAGGGCGACATGCACGTTTACATCGTGTGCTCGTACGAGTATGGCTCTGTGGAAATCTGCCACCTTGGACATTTGGTGCATAATGGTGTGGAGACGCGGTTGCGATTTGAAGACCCCAACCGTGAATTCATTGACACCTATCCTGTTGGCAAGACGGTTTGGATGGCCCTCAGGAAACGGGAGTGGGAAATCTGCCCGGTGACCACCATGGATGACCGGGCTCGGCAAGAGGTTGAGACAGCTAAGCGGCTGTTGTTCAAGGGCTCTGGGAGCAAGGAAATCACGGTGGAGAAACTGGTTCCACCTTCGGGGAAGAACCCACGGCAATGAGCACGTTGCTTGAGCAAGGTTGCGACCTGTTCGCTCTGCAAAGATACGACGCGGCGGAGGAGAAGTTCCGTGCGGCCTTCAAACAGAATCCAACCAACCCCATGACCCTTTACAATATGGGCCGGGTGCTGGAAGAGAAGCACAATCCCCATGCAGAGGACTTCTATCTCATCGCCTTTGCCTTGGGCAGCAATGACGCTGCCTACCAGCTAGGGGTGTGGTACGAGTTCCGTGGGGAGCCCGTGGATGCCCTGCACTACTTCCGCATCTTCCTAGAGTCCCCTGAGGCCAACAATGACCCCTTCCTGCCCTATGCTAGGGACGCTGTGAAGCGGCTTTCCCCCAAGGCCCCGCAGCCGGTTGTTTCCTTCCCCAAGCCGGTGCTGGTCTGGCGGAAGCCGTAAATTTTTCCATAAATACTGGCTAAATTGGTGGCTACTCCGGTATACTATAGCCATGATACAGGCGGAGTTGCTCACAGAATCGACCGTGCAGCACTTTCAGCGGATGGCGATGAATGCCGCGTATGGCTTCCAAGAGAAGCACAACGGCCATCGGTTGCTCATCTGCAAGCAGGGCGGCACCCTGAGCCATTTCAATCGTGAGGGTGAGCCCTCCGATAAAAAGCTACCCGCCAAAGTTCGCCACGCTCTGATGAACCATCGCCTCACAGCTTTTGTCATCGACGGCGAACTGGTCAAGGACACCTTCTTCGTATTCGACGCCCTGTTCCTCGGCGACGAAGAACTGGTGCATGATACCTACGAATATCGCGAGGCTCGATACCACGCTGAGTTCGACTCCTACTCTCACTCCATCGTTACGGTGAAGACCGCGAGAACCCACGAAGAGAAGCTGGCTCTCTGGAAGCGGGTAGAGGAGCAGAACGGCGAAGGTATCGTCTCGAAGAACATGCGGTGCTCCTACCGCATGGGCAGGGCCGAACAGCACTTCAAACTCAAGTTCTGGAAGACTGCCGACGCGGTTGTCATTGGCCCTTCACCGAAGGGCAAGGACAGCGTAGAGATTGGCATGTTCGATGAACGTGGTCGCATGGTTCGTATCTCGGGCTGCTCACTCCGCAACAAGTACCGCCTCACGACCGGGCAGGTCATCGAAGTACGGTTCCTGTACTCAACCAAGGAACGCAACATCGTGCAGCCCACACTGATGGCTGTCCGCACTGACAAGCGTGCGGCGGATTGCAAATTGTCCCAAATTGAGAAGTACATCAACAAGAACTGGGTGGTGCAGTAATGGACGCCAAGTATGCCGGGAAGTCGATTGTGCTTCCCAAAGACATTACCGCGAAGCTTCAAGCACGCCGCGAGAAGGCGGCAATTGAACTTGGGTTCACACCGAGTTTGTCGGAGACTGTAGCGTATGTTCTGAAGCGGCTCGATGAGTTCGAGGCTCGTGAACGAGTGACTGTCAACGCCGATGTAGACAACGGAGAATAGCATGTTTGAAAACGTAGTCCAATCCATCATCTGCTCCGAGTTCGAGCGTAACTACGGTCGTCGCACTGCCTCAATTGAGGACGCCCGGAACTATGCTATGAAGGTAACCTTCAACCTTTCCCCAGACTATGCTATCGAGGAAGGCTACCGTCATCTGGACATTCTCATCTACAGCGGTGGGATGAACTACATCGGTGTTTACGCCAGAACCGACTGGACTGTCATCCGCAAGGAATGGTCAGATGGTGAGCAACTGGATGTCAAGGGTCAGAGCCCTTGGATTCTATACGGTTACCATGACTCGTGCTGGCGTGATGCGGTGCGAACCCTCCTGTGGGAATTCCGGGAGCGGGTAGCAACCATCGACAGCCTGTTCAGCACCAATGGCTGGTGGACCGCCGTTACCATGACCGTGGAACTACGTGAAGAACTTCAAGAAATTCTTCGCAAACCTTACGACCGGGAGCGTATTACGTTGAAGGACGTGGATTTCCAGTTCCCTGTCATTGCGGCTGTTGGCAATACACTGAACTGGCCCGAAGTAGGGTTCGAGAACAGACATGAAGATTGAACTGACCATGCAACTCGACATTC
>Ga0209004_1000265_pt1 | contig 10606 bp, 6 predicted proteins | sample TexAe_RefH0_M1_FD_187948 | JGI IMG/M metagenome (GOLD analysis project Ga0209004, IMG submission 187948) | Forest soil microbial communities from Davy Crockett National Forest, Groveton, Texas, USA - Texas A ecozone_RefH0_M1 (SPAdes) (version 2) | ecosystem: Environmental > Terrestrial > Soil >... | reverse complement strand
CTGGTCGTGGGGGGCGCATCCTTTGTTTGCAGCAGAAGAGGGAGACCGGATCGTGCTGCCGGAGTCGATCGAGCAGCTGCGGCTAGAGGGATCGGGCGGCGGACGGCTGGGCAAGGGCGGCGATGCGGTGACTTGGCCGCTAGCAACGCTTGCTGACGGCAGCGAAGTAGACCTAAGCGTCGCCGACGTGGCCGCCTCAGGAATTGGCGACAAGCTATTCGCGGGGCCGCTGCTTGCATCTGAAAACTGGTGTGAACTGGTGCGGCCTTCGGCGGGTGTGAGCATCCGCGTCACGTTTGATGTAGTGGCGACACCATATTTAGGTTTGTGGATATGCTACGGCGGATGGCCGGAGAGGCCGGGACCGAAGCAGGTGTGTGTTGCGCTGGAGCCGGCGACGGCGCCAGTGGATTCCCTGGCTGTGACGGGTCCGTGGTCGCGAGTGCTCGAGCCCGGCGAATCTTATGCGTGGACCATGGAAGTTGAAATCCAAAACATTGAGAGATGAACAACAATGCATGACCCTGAAGTTTTGCGTTCCTTGCATGTGAGCCGCTTCAAAAGTGAACCGGAGATTTTCTCTGCTCCGGGACGTGTGAACCTGATTGGCGAACACACGGATTATGCCGAGGGATTTGTGATGCCCGCGGCGATTGATTTCGCAACTCTGGCCGGGATCTCTCCGCGCAGCGACGGCAAGATCGTGATCTATTCCGAGAACTTCAAGCAGGAGCGCACGTTTGATGCGGCATCCTTGCCGAAGAGCGGGAGCAAGGACTGGAGTGACTATCCGCTGGGCGTGATGGTGATTCTGGCCGGCGAAGGAAATCGGATTCCGGGATTGAGTTTGAGCCTGCTCGGCGATGTGCCGCTGGGATCGGGACTGTCGAGTTCGGCGGCGGTTGAAGTGGCCACGGCTCTGGCGGTGACATCGCTCCTGGGGGTTGACTATCCGCGACCACATTTGGCGCGGCTGTGCCAACGCGCGGAGAACGAATTTGTGGGCGCGAATTGCGGCATTATGGATCAGTTCATTTCGGCGAACGGCGCGGAGGATCATGCGCTGCTGCTGGATTGCCGCGATTTGAGTTTCAAGCTGGCACCGATTCCAGCAAGGGTCGCGCTGGTAATTGCGAACACGATGGTGAAACACTCCGTGGCGGGCGGCGAATACACGACACGACGCGCGGAAGTGGAAGAAGCAGCCGCGGTGATTGCGCGGTACCGGCCCGAGGTGCGCTTCCTGCGCGATGCGACCGTAGAGGATTTGGTGAAGTGGGGCGCAGAGATGAGCCCGAATGCACTGAAGCGCGCACGCCACGTGATTACCGAGAACACGCGCACGGTGGCCGCGGCGGAGGCGCTAATTCATCACAATCTGAAGGAGCTGGGAAGACTGATGGCTGAAGCACACTCAAGCTACAGCCTGGATTTTGAAGCAAGCTGCGTGGAAGCCGACACGATGGTAATGCTGGCGAATGATATTCCGGGATTGATTGGAGCACGGTTGACGGGAGGCGGATTTGGCGGCTGCACCATCAACCTGGTGGAACGGGAAATGTCGGTGGAGTTCGCGGAAACTCTAGGCGCAAATTACGCCAACGAAACGGGAATCGTTCCGCAGATTCACATTTGCCATGCGTCCAGCGGAGCGCACAAAGTGGTAGCGAGCCTCTCGCATTAATGGCATCGGGGCTTTCCCGATTCGAGGTTGCCGCATCTTAATTACCTATAGGTGGGATGTTGGCTCTCCGAAGTTACCCCCACTCTGATTCGACGTCTATAACCCATGCGTTTATCCTTGTTAGAATCTTTCACAGGTTTTCATACGATTGTTCGTACAGGACCGCGAAGGAATGTTTTTTTGCCCGGCCGGCGTTTAGAAATTTTCGATTTCAATTTGCAAGCATTTGCGAGCACCGCAGAGAGATGTAGAGGATGCAACTGAATTCAACGAAACCCTTCTCCTACGAAACAACCCCAACGAATGGACTGGTCGCGTACTTCTCAATGGAGATTGCGATCAACCGCGGGATGCCCACCTACTCCGGAGGCCTGGGAATGCTGGCCGGAGACACACTGCGTTCCGCCGCCGATCTTGGCGTGCCGCTGGTCGCATTTTCACTGGTGCATCGCAAAGGATATTTTCAGCAGCACCTGAGCCGGACCGGCGATCAGACGGAGGAAGTGCAGCCGTGGAATCCTTCTGACTTCTGCACGGAAGAAGCTCCGCGCATCAGGGTCTCAGTGGAAGGCCGCGATGTGACTGTACGTGCCTGGCGCTACGACCTGCAGGGCCGCTACGGGCACATCGTTCCGATTTATCTGCTCGATACGGATTTGGATGGCAACTCCGGCTGGGATCGCGGGCTGACGGATCACCTGTACGGCGGCGACACGAATTACCGGTTGCAGCAGGAGATCGTGCTGGGACTGGGTGGCGCGCGCATGGCCAATGCGCTGGGGTTGAAGGTGAATGTGTATCACATGAATGAAGGCCATGCGGCGCTGCTGACCCTGGCGCTGCTGGAGAGCGAGATGGGCGGCGGCCCATTGAATTCGCCGACCGAGACCGACATTCTGCAGGTGCGCGACAGATGCGTCTTCACAACGCATACGCCGGTGCCCGCAGGACACGACCGCTTCTCGACCGAACAAGCGATCAGGATTCTTGGCGGCGAACGGACAGCGCGCCTGGAAAAGCTAGGAGTCTTTGAAGACGGACTGCTGAATATGACTTTGCTGGCGCTGCGTTTTTCGCGCTATGCGAATGGCGTGGCGATGCAGCACGGCAAGGTTTCGCGCGCGATGTTTCCGCAGTACCAGATTGATTCGATCACTAATGGAGTGCATGCGCCGACGTGGATTTCAGAGCCCATGCAGCAGATGCTCGACACGCAGATTCCATCGTGGCGGCGCGATAACCTGACGCTGCGCACTGCCATTGAGCTGCCCGAGCAGGAGATGCTGAAAGCGCACCGCCGTGCGAAAGAGGGTTTGCTGACCGAGGTCGCAACGCGAACCGGGCTGGTGTTGAATCCAAATGTGCTGACGCTGGGATTTGCGCGCCGCGCCGCAACGTACAAACGCGCGAACCTGATGTTTGCCGATCCGGAACGCTTGCTGAAGCTTGCTGTGCAAGCCGGGGGGCTGCAGATTCTGTATGCGGGCAAGGCGCATCCAGCAGATGAGCCCGGCAAGGCGCTGATTCACGATGTGATTGAGACGGCGAGCCAGCTGTCGAATGACATGCTGCGTATTGTGTATCTGGAGAACTACGCGTGGGACCTGGGTGCGCTACTGACGGCTGGCGTGGACGTCTGGGTCAACACGCCGCGGCGTCCGTACGAAGCATCCGGCACCAGCGGGATGAAGGCTGCGCTGAACGGCGTGCCAAGCTTGTCGATTCTCGACGGCTGGTGGATTGAGGGCTGCATTGAGGGCGTGACGGGCTGGGCGATTGAAGACGGCGCCAACGACCAAGAGGAAGCCGTGAATCTCTACAACAAGCTGGAGAATGCGGTGGTGCCGCTCTATCGCAGCGAGCCGGAGAAATGGGCGCGGATCATGCGCACGACGCTGGCATTCAACGGGTCGTACTTCAACACCAATCGCATGGTGAAGCAGTACACGCGCAACTCTTACTACCCGCACAAGCTCCTCGAGCCGGCAAAGGTTGAAGATCCGGCATACGCGAATTAAACATTTGTAGATCGAAATCAGGAGGGTGAATCGGCTGGCCGATTCACCCTTTTGTTTCCGGGGTTTTTATCCTCAACTGTTCCGGCCAGTGGATTGATGGTGCGCAGAGCGGCTTCGGAATATACGCAGACTTTTGGAGCGTAGTGAAGGGTGGCTTTTCCTTTCATGAAGAATTCAATGAAGCGCGTGCCTTCGGTCTACGCCAATTGCGAAACTGCTTCAGGCTGGCAATTCCATGCGGTTCGTCGCGGTGGACTCGATCCATTGCTGGATGTTGAACGCGAGGATGAGCAGAAATGAAATGAATAGCAAGCTCAGGTCGCGAAATTCTCCGGGTTGGCAAAAGAGCAGGTAGAGCGGAATGTTGATAACGGCCCCGATCTGCGCGTGGCGCTTAAGCCAGGTAGGTAGAAGACGCCAGCCGCGCCAAACGGTCCAAACCAAAAGAAGTAACGGAATGACGCTGCTGAAAGCGGGAAATATCAAGTCGTAGGTCCTGTCGATCAAGTTGTCGAGTTGAAGGGGATGCAGGAAGAAGACGACTTGATCCTTCAAGTGCCACTCAACGGTTCCGCCGTGGTTATGCGCGAATTGAAGTCGAATGGGAAGATAGACCGCGACACAAACCGCCACCAGAATGCAGACTGCGAGCAAGGAAACCGGGCGAGAATAGCGGCGTCGGAAAAGCGGGTAAAGAGTGAACATGAAAAGGAGGAAAGATTCCTTATTCCAGGTTCCCAGGGCGGCGATGGGGATGATCCACCACCAATCGAGCTCAAGCGCCATCCAGGCAGCCACCGCCATGAAAAGCAGTTCCGGAAAGTCGAAGAAGTATCCGCCTTTCACGCCGATCAACGGAAAAAGGAGCATGAACACGACGGACGTAAAAACTGCCGCGGGCGCGGGAATCCTGATCGCGGTGCACACTCGATAGAGAACGAAAGTGGCAAGCAGTGCAGACAGATATGTGGCGGCATAAACGATCACATATTGAACGGGGTGTGCTTTACCGTGAAGATTGAGGGCTTCGCTGATCTTGTCCTTGGCCCGTTCCGATATCCGGCGGCCAATGGCGTCAACCGGAAGCACGCGGACGAACCAGTTCGCTGTATCGGGCAAAAGTTGACGGTAGATGTAAGGCCGATCAGCGGTGCCGTCGATCATGCGGTCGAACTCAGCTATCAAATCGGTACCGCGCGCACCCTGCTCGCGGAAATGCCACTTTTCGTAAAAGGCGCTAAAGGAAGATGCCGAAGCAAGCACGAACAAAATGAAGAGGCACGTGCGATGGTAGAGCCGGGCGCTGCGGAGCTCATTCGCCCCTGGCGCAGCATGTTCGGGCCGCAGGAGTATCGATTCCCCAACAGGGGTTCCAGACAGACTCAGGCTGGCCAAGGCAGCTTCAATAGCCCGGGGGGAATTCATCGGATCGACCCAGATTATAGCGTGTGTTCTGGTCTCGACGTAAGGTAATTTTTCTCCGGAGGAACCGTCAGGCAGAGAGAGGTGCGCAGCAGGCAAATAGCGGTATTGTGCAAAGTGCATGCGATGAAATAGATGAGGCAAAAAGCAAAGCCCTACGCCGGAGAGAGCGTCGGGCTTTCGATTTCCTTGCGGCAAAATGGTCGCGAAACTTTGCGGCCGGGGCGTCACATGGACTGCGGGACACCGTTTTGCAAGAGGCTATGCGACGGCCAGGCCCAGAGCGCGGTTGATACGATTCTGGATCGGATCGAGGATCGCCTCAGGCATAGGCGAGAACGCTGCCGCAATGACCGGTTCAGGCGCCTGCACGGCGTGGATAACCGGCTTTACAACTTCGGGTTCCGGTTCTGCTTGAAACGACTGTGCGCGGACCGGCTCCGTTTGATGGAGCTCGTGGGAGGCCGCTTTGACGGAACGAAGGAACGGCTCCAGCGCTTCCACAGCGTTTTCGAGTTGTTCTTTGCGGAGTTGGAGTTGCTCACTTTCCTGAAAGATGCGGTCCAGATCGGAGTTTGCAACTTCAAGTGCCGCTAGATAGGTTTCGCGATAGCTGTGTGCGCCCATGGGGATTCTCCTCTAGCAGTTTTCGTAGGAACTGTCCGTTCAGCAGTGGGCTCATCCAGGCCCGTCGAGGATCGCGGAGAAGAGACAGCAGCACGTCGAAAAATGCTATGAACGGAAGTCTAGACCGCGGTCACCTTCCGAGGCATTACCCGAAGGGGGTAGAGCAACGGACTTTTGTGATAACTGGAGTCGGTAAGCCACTGAAATTAATTGCCATGAGACACCAGCCAGGGTAACCATGCGATTTGCAGGCTGTGGAGGCAGCTGTAAATTCTTGAAAATATTCATATCACGGGCGATATCAGCAGAGAGGCCGGATTTCGCTCGATGTGCCGCCGGCAGCGGGAACATAGCACTTCTGAACGTAGTCCATGACCATGCGGTCGGCATTGAAGCGCCAGCCCAAGGTGCGGATGGTGCGCTTCATCCTTTTGATCCAGCCGCGCGGCAGGCCGTCGCGGTCGCGGTCGTAGAAGAGCGGGATGAGTTCGCCGGAGAGCACACGGTAGAGGTCTTCACCGTCGCGGGTATCGTGGACGTCCATGTTGGAGTGGGTACGGCCTTTGCCGATGGCGAAACCATTGAGGCCGTCGTAAGCCTCGGCCCACCAGCCGTCGAGCACGGAGAGGTTGAGGCCTCCGTTGAGCACCACTTTCTGGCCGCTGGTACCGGAGGCTTCAAGCGGACGGCGGGGGTTGTTAAGCCAGACGTCGACTCCCTGGACGAGATGCCGTCCGACGTTGATGTCGTAGTCCTCGATGAAGAGGAATTTTTCGGCAAAGGCGGAGTCGCGCATCATCTGGGCGATCTGCTGGAGGACGCGTTTGCCGGGCTCGTCATGCGGATGGGCTTTTCCGGAGAAGAGGAACTGGACCGGTCGCTTGGGGTCGTTAACCATGGAGGCGAGGCGCTCGATGTCCCTAAGCAAAAGGTTGGCGCGCTTGTAGGTGGCAAAACGGCGGGCAAAGCCGATGGTAAGCGCGTCGGGCGAGAGAGCCCTGCCGAAGCGCTGGAGAGACGCGGGGGATTCGCTGCGGCGTTCGGCCTGCTCGACGGCACGGCGGCGGGCAAAGTCGAGAAGCTGGGCTTTCAGGCTGAGGTGCGTCTCCCACAGTTCGCCGTCGTCGACATTTTCAATAGATTCCCACGTGCTCTTGGAGCCGCTGCGCTTCTGCCAGTCCACCCCGAGATGGCGATCGTAGAGGCGAAACATCTGCGGCGCCAGCCATGAGGGGACATGGACGCCGTTGGTGATGTGGCCGATGGGAACCGCGTCTTCTGAGCGGCCGGGATAGAGCCCCTTCCACATGGCGCGTGAGACTTCGCCGTGGAGCGAGGAAACGGCATTGACGCGGCGCGCAAGTTTGAGACCGAGGACGGTCATGCAGAAGGTTTCGCCAGGATCGGTGGGATGTTCGCGGCCGAAGCCCATGAGGTTTTCCTGGGAGATGCCGAGCCGATCGCGCAGCGGCCCGAGGTGTTCTTCGATGAGGTCGGGACTGAAGCGATCATGGCCGGCGGGGACGGGCGTGTGCGTGGTGAAGATGACTTCGCGGGGAATCTGGCTGGCGGCAGCGTAGAAGTTGAGCCCTTCGTCTTCCATGCGGGAGCGGATGGCTTCAAATACCGCGAAGCCGCTGTGCCCTTCGTTGAGGTGAAGAACGCCGGGTGAAATGCCCATAGCCTTGAGGGCGCGGAAGCCGCCGACTCCGAGAAGAAGCTCCTGGCGAATGCGGGTGCGCGAGTCTCCGCCGTAGAGGCGCGAAGTGGTGTCGAGGTCTTCAGGTGCGTTGCCGGGGACGTTGGAGTCGAGGAGGAAGAGATCGCAGCGGCCGACCTTGATTTGCCAGACTTTGGCGCGAATGGCAGCGCCGCGGGTGGCGATTTCGACAACGACGGGCTGCCCGTCGATGCCGATGGCAGGCTGCATGGGGAGCTGTTTGATGTCGGTCTGGAGGTATTCTTCGCGCTGCCAACCGCTTTTGTCGAGGCGCTGGAGGAAGTAGCCCTGTCCGTAAAAGAGGCCTACGGCTACGAGCGGGATACCGAGATCGGAAGCGCTTTTAATGTGATCGCCGGAGAGCACGCCGAGGCCGCCTGAATAGATCGGCAGCGACTCGTGCAATCCGAATTCAGCGGAGAAATAAGCGACGGGGCGGGGGCGGAGAATGCCGGCGTTGGCGGCGCCCCAGGTGCGGTCTTCGAGAAGATACTCCTGCTGGCGGCGGTAGACGTAATTGATGCGGCTGTGAAGGACGAACTCTGTGGCGCGGCGCTCGATCTCGCTGAGCGGCATCTCGTTGAGCAGGGCGATGGGATTCTGGTTGAGCTGGCGCCAGCGGACGGGATTGAGGTCGCGGAAGAGATTGGTGCAGTCGTGATCCCAGCTCCACCAGACGTTGTGGGCCAGGGCCCAGAGTCGCTCCTGCGCGGGGGCGACGAATCGATCGAGGGTGCGGGCTTCGCTGACGACCGAGGCGACTTGCTCCGCCGCCTCGGCCAGCATGCGGATCTCGTTGTCGCGAAAGACGCGGGGTTCTTTGGTCTGGACGACGAGAACGCCTTGAAGAATGCCGCGATCGATGAGGGGAACACCCAGGAAGGACCGGTACTCTTCTTCGCCGGAATCCTTGAAGTACTTGTAGCGCGGGTGGCGGCTGGCGTCGTCGACAGCGACAGGGCGCACCTGCTCGGCGACGAGGCCGGCGAGCCCCTCGTGCAGCGGCATGCGAAGGGCGCCGATGCTACCGGAGTGAAGGCCGAGCGAGGCGGCGAGAACGAGGTTGGAGCGATCGGGCTCAAGGAGATACGCCGAGCAGACGTCGGTGCGGAAACGCGAGGCGATGAGCGCGACTACGTTCATCAGCGTGTCGGAGGGCTTTCCTCCGTCCTGCGTAAGGCTGGTGATTTCGTCGAGGGTCAGAACCAGGTTGGCGTCCATCGCTTCAGGAGAAATGCTCATCGGGTACCTCCGCCCAGTGATCAAAAAGCATATGGGAAGATATGCGGGTCAGATGGGGTCAGCGCGATAAGCCGGAGAGCGGAATGTGCCTCAGAAGAATTGCAAGAGCCTTTAAGGAATGGCTGAAGAAAAACGATCGCGCGTGAACTTGAATTGTTTTGACGATACCACCAGTGCGAGCGTCTTCGCCAATAAGGATGCGGGCACGGACGGGCTGGTTTGCTTTCTGCACAGGTTTCGGTGCATGGAGACACGTCTGGAGCCTAGATGCGCTGAGTGTGCGCGGGGCGTCGAGGCTTACCGCATGGGCTGGCGGAGGATGGTTCTGAGCTTGGCGGGCGCGGTGCGGCGCGGGTCGCTCAGGTAGATTTCGTGATGCTTGCCGTAAAGCTCCTTGCCGGCGGCGTGGATGGCGTCATGCATTCGCTGAATGGTCGGGGCTTCCTCGGAAAACGGGCCGAGATACAGCGTCTGCACGGATTCGCCTTCGTAGAGAGTCTCAAAGCGGACGCGATCAAGAGCGACAGGATTTTTCTTTCTGCGGACTTCTTCGAAAGCAGCGTCAACATTGGCGTGGGAGATGAACTCGGGCTGGAGGATCATGGCGGTCCACTTCCAGGTGGATTTGTCGGTCTCAAAGAAAGCGCGAGGATCGTCGGCCCACCAAAGGCCTTCTAGGGGCATGACGCCGTAGTTGATGGCGCGGGGGCTCTTCTTGAGCGAGAACTTGAGAGTGTAGGAGAGGGAGTAAAGGGCTTCGACAGCCTGCTCGAACGCCTTGGATTTGTTGGGATCGCCCTGGCCGTCAACCATGAGGTAAGTGAGCGGTGGAACCCGGACGAATGTGGTTTCACCAGTTGGTGGGTGGTAGAGGTTTCTCCATTGTTTTTTGAGGTCTAGATTCTCCATGGTGAGCATGGTTTGCCTCCGGCTATTGGATTGCCGGTGGGAGTATAGCGCTGGAGCGGGCGCTGCGCAGTGATGTGTTATCCCAGGTCTCAAACGCGAGACCCTTCGGGTTCACTCAGGGCGGGCTCTGGGGCACCCAACTCCTAGCCGATTGCCTGATTGATTAGTCGCCGGGGGCTTCTTCCAGTTCGCTGCCTATGCGGTGGAGTTTCATTACGCGCCACTGGAGTTTGTCGAAGAAGAGGTAGACGACGGGGGTAGTGAAGAGGGTAAGCAATTGCGAGACGAGGAGGCCGCCGACGATGGTGATTCCCAGTGGCTTGCGGAGTTCGGAACCTACGCCCATGCCGATGGCGAGCGGCAGTCCACCGAACATGGCGGCGAGGGTGGTCATCATGATGGGGCGGAAGCGCAGGAGGCAGGCCTGATAGATGGCTTCAACGGGCGGAAGGCCGTGCTCGCGCTCGGCTTGCAGGGCAAAGTCGATCATCATGATGGCGTTTTTCTTCACGATCCCGATGAGCAGGAGGATGCCGATCAGCGCCATGATGCTGAGATCTGTTCCGGTGATGAGCAAGGCGAGGATAGCGCCGACACCTGCGGGCGGCAGCGTGGAGAGAATCGTCAGCGGATGGATCAGGCTCTCGTAGAGGATGCCGAGGACGATGTAGACGGCAACGAGCGCGGCGAGTATGAGGTAGGGCTCGTTTTTGAGCGAGTCCTGAAAGGCCTGCGCGGTGCCTTGGAAAGTGGCGTGAATATTCGCGGGCATGCCCATGTCGGCCTGCGCTTTTTCGAGAGCCGTGACGGCGTCGCCGAGCGCGATGTTGGGGGCGAGATTGAAGGTGAGAGTGACCGCTGGATATTGTCCCTGGTGATTGACAGCGAGGGAGGTGCGCTGCTCGTCCCAGTGAGCGATGGCTGAGAGCGGCACCATTTTTCCAGTAGTGGCGGTCGCAGTGGCGGCAGCAGCGGGGGCGGCCG
>Ga0209004_1000264_pt1 | contig 10683 bp, 7 predicted proteins | sample TexAe_RefH0_M1_FD_187948 | JGI IMG/M metagenome (GOLD analysis project Ga0209004, IMG submission 187948) | Forest soil microbial communities from Davy Crockett National Forest, Groveton, Texas, USA - Texas A ecozone_RefH0_M1 (SPAdes) (version 2) | ecosystem: Environmental > Terrestrial > Soil >... | reverse complement strand
AAGTGGTACACCGCCGCCGACTGCCGCAAAGACGACCTCCGCAATCAGCGCACCACGCTCCTCGGCAACGCCTTCGGCCCCGAAGACGAAGGCAATCCGCGCGTTTGGGTCGACAAAAATGGCCTCGCGCACAAAGTTCTTCCCAGTGAAGGCGCCTACCAGAACAATGCAGCCTGCGTCGGCGGTGGCACGCTCAGCTATGGTGCGCAAGCCTGGCGCTATCTGCCCCAGGACTTCAAGATGCGCTCCACATACGGCGCTCCCGAGGGCAGTTCGCTTGAAGACTGGCCCATCACCTACGACGACCTCGAACCATTCTACGAAAAAGCCGAATACGAAATCGGCGTCTCGGGCGACTATTCCGGCGCACCCTTTCACGGCCCGCGCCGCCGCGATCTCCCCATGCCGCCGCTTCCGCCGAATCGCGAATTCGGCATTCTCGAGCCCGCGGCAAAGCGCCTCGGCCTTCATCCATTTCACCTGCCCATGTTGCGCAACAGCGTGCCCTATAACGGCCGCGGCCCGTGCATGCGCTGCCGATGGTGCTGCGGATTTGCCTGCGAAGTCGACGCCAAGAATGGCTCGCAGAACACCGTAATCCCCATCGCCCTCAATACCGGCAACTGCGAACTGCGCACCGAATGCATGGCCAAGGAAATCCTCACCAACGATCGTGGTCGTGCCCGCGGTGTCGCCTACTTCGATGAGCGCGGTCGTCTCCAGGAGCAACCCGCCGACATCGTCATCGTTTCATCTGCTGCTATCGAGTCCGCGCGCCTGCTGCTCAACTCGCGAAGCCGTCTCTTTCCCAACGGTCTTGGCAATCGCTATGACCAGGTAGGCCGGAATCTGCAGGGCCACCACTACACCGGCGCTGTTGGATATTTCGATTTCGAAACCTACGACGACGTCGGTCCCGGCGCCAGCGTCGCCATCACCGACTACAACCACGGTACTCCCGGACTCGCCGGCGGAGGCATGCTCGCCAATGAATTCATCCGCCTGCCCATCCACATGATCGACCGCTTGCCGCATGACACGCCTCGATGGGGAGAAGGCCACAAGCAGGCCATGCGCCACTGGCACAAAAGATCGATCGTCGTCATGGGACCGACGCAACAAATCCCTACCGCAGCTGGCCGCGTCACCATCGACTCCAATGTCCGCGACAAGTGGGATCTTCCCGTCGCGCGCTTCGAAGGTAACGTCCATCCCCACACCTTCGAAATCGGCGACGTGCAGGCCAAACGAGCCGAAGCCTGGCTCAAGGAAGCCGGCGCCATCAGGACTTCGCTCATGGCGTGGCATCCCGAAAGCGTTTCCGCCGGCCAGCACCAGGCCGGAACCTGCCGCATGGGCAACGATCCGCATGGCTCGGTCGTCAATCGCAACTGCCAGCTCCACGAAGTTGACAACGTTTTCGTCATCGATGGCAGCGTCCACGCCACCAACGGTGGATTCAATCCCGTGCTCACCATCATGGCGGTCGCCTATTACGCCTCTGCCTCGCTGGTATGCAACTGGAAAGGCACAGGGTTCCGCTCATGATCCGCTTCTGGCGATTCATGGTTCTTATGTTCGGGCTCATTTTCGTTGTGGGCATCGGATTCGCTTGCACGGCCCCGTTCTACTTCCGCTTCCAGCACGGCCAAGGCTGCGAAAGCTGCCACGAAATGGCGACGTATGCGAACGCAATGCATGGGTCCGCGCATCGTAATACGAACTGCATGCAATGCCACACGGCAAACCTCTCCACCAAACTGCGGCATCTGCGCGTCCACTTCACCGGATCTCCCGAAGCAATTCGCATCCGCGACGTCGATGTGTTTGAAATGACGGCGAGCTGCCAGAAGTGCCACCAGCACGAGTACGCCTCCTGGCATGCCGGTCCGCACAGCGCTACCTACGCTGAGATCTTCACCGACCACATCCACAACTCTGAGCGCCGCCTCACCGACGACTGTCTCCGCTGCCATGGCATGCATTTCAACGGTGCAGTTCGCGACATCGTTCAGCCTCAAAACACAACCGGCCCCTGGCGCATCACGCGTGCAGATTTCGCCGATAAGCCGACGATGCCGTGCTTGGCCTGTCACCAGATGCATCGCGAAGGCGCAACGCAGTTCAAGCCCTCCACGCGCGTCTCTGTTGCAGCGTCTCCGGTCCGCGACACACTTGCCTTCTACGATCGTCGCGAGCAGATGCACTTCGCGGCACAGTTCCTCTCTCTACCGCAATTGTCTGACGGTGCACGCGCGGTGAAGATCAGCCCCGATCAGCGCCAGGCCCTCTGCTACCAGTGCCACGCTCCGCGCCTGCCTGAAACCGCGACGGTCGCAGCTTCAAATCACTGGGGTTCGCAGATCGGCTCCGGCGACGATCGCACTCCAACCGGCGTCCATGAGGGAATCAGCTGCCTCGCTTGCCACGCCGGACACAACGAGAACGCCACCGCCTCCTGTAAAACCTGCCATCCGCAAATGTCCCATTGCGGGATCGACGTAGAGAAGATGGACACGACCTTCGCCAACGCGAAAAGCCCCCACAATATCCACTGGGTCCGCTGCACCGACTGCCACCAACACGGCATACCAAAACTCGGAACCAGCGTCCAACATGAGCAAAACGCATCCTCCGCGGAGTCGTCGGCGTCAGAATAAAAACCTGCTCCCCCAATCGATATTGCTAATCTGAATCTGCACTTCCGTTCGTCTTAATCGGCCGGCCTCCCAGAGGGAGAGCACGAGAATAGCCCAGGATGAAATCCTGGGATGACGAATCGCACCATGATGTCCCGTCCCGCAGGGCCGGAACGAATTACCTCAGCGATCAAGGCGAACATTGATCTTGCCCACCTCATCCAAAACCCGCATCGATGTTCTCCTCGTTGACCGTGGCCTCGTGCAGAGCCGCGAGAGAGCCCGTGCCCTCATCCTCGCCGGCCGCGTTCTCGTCAACGAACAGAAGATCGACAAGCCCGGAGCCGCAGTTTCCCCGGACGCGATCATCCGCCTTCTCGGCGACGACATGCCCTACGTGAGCCGAGGCGGTCTCAAACTCCAGGCCGCGCTCGACCACTGGAAGATCGACGTCACGGGCCGATCCTGCCTCGACATCGGCGCCTCCACCGGCGGCTTCACCGACTGTCTTCTCCAGCGCGGCGCAGCGCACGTCACCGCAGTCGACACCGGCTTCGGTCAAATAGCGATGAAGCTCCGCAACGATCCGCGCGTCCGCCTCATCGAGCGCACCAATGCCCGCTTTCTCGCTCCCAACGCGCTCGCCGAACCATCTCAGCCCACGCTTACCCTGCTCGTCATGGACGTCTCATTCATCTCCGCCACACTCCTGCTCGCCCCGGTCTTCGCCGCCGCGCCCGCACTCACCGAATCCATCATTCTCGTCAAGCCCCAGTTCGAAGCAGGCCGGGGAAACGTCGGCAAAGGGGGCATCGTTCGCGATCCCGAAGTCCACAAACTAGCCATCGAAAAAGTCGCCAAAAGCATCACGGAACTAGGCTGGCAAGTCACAGAAATCTTTCCATCCCCCATCACCGGCGCAGAAGGCAACGTAGAGTTCCTCCTTCACGCCAATCGAGTCCAGGCATCGTTCGTTATTCCCTGATCCCTAATCCACGCTTCTAAATCCGTTACACTGGGACCGCATGACTTGCGTCGCAATTGTAAGTAAACCGCGAAAGCCGGATCTCGTTCAGTTGCTGCCCGAACTGATCGACTGGCTCCGCAAACACAACTACAATCCGCTGCTCGATCGCGAAGGCGCCGGCTATACTGATGCTGCCCCGGCAGTCGATCGCTCTGACCTGCCCGCGCACAAGCCGCAACTGGTGATCGTGCTGGGCGGCGACGGCACACTGCTCTCGGTGGCGCGGATCTTCGCCGCAACCGGCACGCCCATCCTCAGCGTCAACCTGGGTTTTCTCGGATTCCTCACAGAGGTACGACTCGCCGATCTCTACACAACCCTCGAGAGTTGGTGCGCTGACTGCCATGCCCTCGACTCGCGCACCATGCTGCACTCCGAAGTCGTTCGCGACGGCTCGCCGGTCAAAGCATTTGAAGCTCTAAACGAAGTTGTGGTCTCCAAGGGCGACATTGCGCGCATGGGCGACTTCGCCGTTGAGCTGGACGGCACAAGCGTTGCCCGCTTTCGCGCTGACGGCGTCATTGTGTCTACACCTACCGGGTCCACTGCTTACACGCTCGCGGCTAACGGCCCCATCCTTACGCCGGATGTCGATGCGCTCGTTGTCACGCCCATCTGTCCCCACCTGCTCACCCTGCGTCCCATCGTGGTGCGCGGAGACGCAAGCCTCACCATTCGCGTCGAGGGTGTCCCCTCGCAATGTCTGCTCACCGTCGACGGCCAAACGGGATTCGAGCTTCACCTTGGCGACGAAGTCCGCTGTCATCGATCGGAATACACGGTGAACCTGGTCCGCCTCAGCGAAAGCGGTTTTTTCGACGCACTGCGCAACAAGCTAAGCTGGGGCGAGCGCTAAAGCAGATTCGGAATAAGCAGAATCGCGAAAGCGCATTCGCAAATCGAAATCAATTCAAAAAAGCGAAGGGAAGGGAACTGCACCCGGCTTACGGATGCAGCTCCTCGAGCATCACCTTTGCCTTGCCCGCCAGGTTATGCGCGCCATCGACATCTCCCGCTGTCAGCGCATCGCGCGCCTTCTTCAGGTTCTCGCGAATATGCTCTGCCGTCTTTTGCTCCTGGTCGTTCAGCTTTCGCGTGATGCCGTTCAGGGTCTTCTCTGTCGACACAATCCAATCATCGGTCTGCTGCCGCACGTTCGGCGCATCCCCCGCTGAAAGCTGCCCAAGCGCCGGCACCGCAGGAACGCCGTTCGAGGCCATTTGCGTTGTATTCGTCGGCTTCTTGCGCTTCACCGGCTTCTTCACAGGCTCCTCTGGAACAGGAACCTGCGGCTCGGGCTGTACCGGAATCGAGACCTCTGGCGGAGGAAGATTCGTGGGCGCAGGTTCGGGCTTGGGCGCAGGCGTGTCCTCAATCGGTGGCGCGAATGGCTGATTTTGCGCGATCTGGGTCCTGTGAGGGCACCCCGTCAGCAGCAATGGCAACAGCCAGGCAGCGCTCCTGGCGCTCAGCTTCATGTCTCCAACCCCTTTGTTTCTTCCACAACTGCCGGCTGCAGATGCCGGCGACCCCATTCCGCGGCGGCGAGTGGAATGCGCAGAGAGAATTCCGTGCCACGGCCTACCTTCGATTGTACGTCGACACTTCCATGGTGCAACTGCAAAATACGGTACGTCATGGCCAGTCCAATGCCGCTCCCGTCGCTCTTCGTCGTGAAATAAAGATCGAAAATCTTCTCTCGAATTTCCGGCGGAATCCCTGTCCCTTCATCGGCAATCCGCACCACCGCCATCTTCCGATCTTCCTCCACTGAGACGCGAAGCGCGCCGCCATTGGGCATGGCTTGCGCGCCATTCAAAATGACATTGATCGCAGCCTGCTTCAGCAGGTCTGCATCCACGTTTACCATCAGCGAATGGTCGGGAAGGCGTCCTTCCAGTTTTACGTTCCGCGTTGACAGCTCTTCTTCGGCCAGCGCCAGCACGTCGCCAATTACGGTGCGCAGATCCTGTTCCCGCAGTTGCAGTTCCACCGGTCGGGAGAAATCCGCCAGCGTCTGCACCACCCGGTCCAGCCGGTGAATCTCCGCATCGATCACTTCCAAATGCCGCGTCGCCGGAGCGTTCTCTGCGCCCAGCTTGTTTTTCAGCAATTCCAGATGTACCACGATCGCATTAATCGGATTCTTGACTTCATGCCCCACACCCGCCGTCAGCCTGCCGATCGCTGCCATGCGTCGCGAAAGCTCCAGTTCCGACTCGATTTGTTCCACCGACTCGAGGTCGTGTAGCGTGACCAGCGCGCCCAGACCCATCCGCGTATGGTCGTCGTAGATGAAATCCACCGACGCCTGGATCCGGCGCCCTGATTCGGTCTGGACTTCTTCCTGCACCAACGTGACTCCCGCATCGAATGCCTCGCGAAGCGTTCTTCCCAGTACCGAGGAATTATCGAAGATTTCCCGGGCCTGCAAACCCAGGATGTTATCGCTTTCGATGTGAAGAAAGCGTTGCGCAGCCTCCGACACCAGCACCGCACGCCCATCCCCCGTGAACAATAGGATGCCGTCCTGCAGATTTCCGAGAACCTGGTCGAGATTTTCTTTCAGCGCCGAGAACACCTCTTCCACATTCCGAATGCGCTGCCCTATCTGCTCAATTTTTGTCGATACCCTCGCGGCAGTATCGAGCTTCGGCTGCTCGCCTCCTTCGGGTACGCTTTCCGGCAGCGTGGGATTCCAGTAATCGAGCTGTATGTTGATTTCTTCCAGAGGCCGCAGCGCCAGGTTGCTCAGCAGGAACGCCACAATCAGCGCCGTTCCTGCCGCAAAGGCAATCAGCGTAAAGGCCTCTTTCAACGAAGGCTCATAGACCGCCTGCAACAGCGTCGTCCGTACGCCCACATGAACGCTCAGGAACGGCTGGTCATTGCGATCCTCCGGAACCACGATGTCAAATACCTTCGCCGGTCCGTAGATTTCCCGCATCTTCGTAATTGGATCGGCCACCAGCAAATCGGCGTACTTCGGGCGCCATGGCAGCACCTTGTCCTCGTTATCTGGAAACGTGCTCAACAAGACACGCGATTGCGTATCTTCAATGTTCACGTCGTACTCCGTCTGTGAGTACATGTTCGCAGAGTCCAGCATGGCGTGGAGTGAGTCACTGTCGTGAATCGCCGCCTCAACCAGTTCGCGCAGCTTCTCCTTGTCGTTGGGATCGACTGTCTGATCCTTCAGTTTCGTTGTCAGCGCTAGCCTCAACGCATCGCGAACCATGTTCGCGATCATGTTGTTCGAATCGTACGACTGTTGAATCGCCGCATTCACCAGGTGGCTCACGTACACCAGCGACAGCGCTGCCGCAATCAGAAATACGAGCCCCGTAATCGCCAGAACGAGTTTTGTCTTCAGTCGCATGGTTTCATACGACGGGCTCGAACCCAGCCCATCTCAGAGCGCAGCTTAAGCTTATCCGACCCCGCCGACACTTATGCCGCGGGATCTTCCCGCGAGTGGTTGTATTCCTTCAGCTTGTTGTGCAGTGTCTTCAGGCTGACGCCAAGAATCTCGGCAGCGCGCGTTTTATTCTGCCCCGTTGATTCGAGCGTCCGCAAAATCAACATGCGCTCCGCCTCGTCCACTGTCGTCCCCACGCGAACCGGGACAACATTTGCATCGGTTGCCCGCGCGGCCACCGGCAGTTGCGGCGTACCAAACGTCCGCGGCAGATGCGATGCGTCCAGGGGAGCTCCATCCGGACAAAGAATCACCGCGCGCTCAATCGTATTTCGCAATTCGCGCGCGTTTCCCGGCCAGTCGTATGCGAGCATCCGGTCAAGAATCTGATCCGACAGCCCCGAGACATGGCGCGTGTGTTTCTGATTCATCTCGTGCACCATGGCCTCGGCCATCAACTGCAAGTCCTCCAGGTGCTCGCGCAGCGGTGGCATGTGAATGTGAAACACATTCAACCGGTAAAACAGATCCGCGCGCAAATGCCCGTGCGTCACCGCATCCTGCGGATCGCGATTGGTCGCGGCCAGGACGCGCACATCCACATCCAGCTCAGTGCGCGCTCCAATCCTGCGCAGTTTCCGTTCCTCCAGCACCCGCAGCAGCTTGGCCTGCGTTCCGATCGGCATTTCGCCCAATTCATCCAGCAGAAGCGTGCCGCCCGTTGCCAGTTCAAAACATCCCGCACGCCGCTCGACTGCCCCCGTAAACGCTCCCTTTTCGTAGCCGAAGATCTCGCTCTCAATCAGCGTCTCTGGAATCGCCGCGCAATTCACCGCCAGAAACGGACGTCCCTTGCGTGGGCTCAAATCGTGCAACGTCCGCGCCACCATCTCCTTGCCGGTGCCGCTTTCGCCCGTGATCAGAACCGACACATTCGATGGCGCAATCTGTTCGATCAGCGCGAAAATCTCTCGCATGGGCTTCGAACTGCCCACCATCGACCCCAGGATGCCCGTGTTCCGCAACTGTCTGCGCGTAACCTCAAGCTCTATCTGCGTGGAGCGCTGCCGTGTTGCGTTCGTCAGGATCGACCTCAACCGCGCAGCATCCACCGGCTTCTGCAGAAAGTCGTACGCGCCCAGCTTCATCGCATCTACAGCTAGCTGGATCGACCCCTGTGCCGTCAGCAGCACCACGGCCACATTTGAATTTCCATCTTCCGCCAGTTTCGTCAAAAGCCCGATACCGTCCATTCGCGGCATCTTCAAGTCCGTCACCACGATTGCCGGATTCCAAGCGAGCGCCTTCTCCCAGCCCTCAACGCCGTCGTGGGCCGTCTCCGTCTGGTATCCCCAACCGGAAATCAGTTCGGCAAGCCCCATCAGAGCATGGGGTTCGTCTTCGACAATCAAAACCTTCACTGGGTTCTGCATATCATCTTTCGATGCAAATATTTCGCCGCGCGTAGTCGAAGTTCAGCTTTCACTTCAACTTACTTTAAGAGCCTGTACCCAGTTTAGACTGCCTTGTCCGTCAATTCAGCCCATCGGGCATAGAGTACGTCGTTTTCATGCTGGGCCAGGTCCAGTTCTCCCAGGGCCGCCTGCAATGCCGCCGAGTCTGAAGCAATTGCCGGTTCTTCCACTCGAATCCGCGCCGCTGCCAGCCGCGCGTCACTCTCTTCCACCCGCTTCTCAATCGTGGCAAACTCCCGCGCCTCCAGATAAGAAAGCTTTTTCTTCCTCTCCGGAGTTCCTGCAACCGTCGACCGCGCTTCGTGAGCCAAGGATTGTGCTTGGTTTTGCTTCCTAATCCCTAATCCCTGTTCCCTTATCCCTTCTTTATCTTCTTCCAGCCATTGCTCCCACTGCGCATAATCCGCAAACTTCCCAATGTTTCCCAGGCCGTCGAGCCCCAGCACCGTCGATGCCACGCGATTCAGTAGATACCGGTCATGGGTCACCAGCACCAGCGCCCCCGGAAACTCCAGCAGGTTGTCCTCCAGGATCTCCAGCGTCGGAATATCAAGATCATTCGTAGGCTCATCCAGCAGCAACACGTCTGCCGGCTCCAGCATCAGCTTCGCGATCAGCACGCGCGCCCGCTCGCCGCCGCTCAGGTTCCGCACCGGCTGATTCAGTTGCTCGCCCGTAAACAGGAACCGCGCCGCCCAACTCGCCACGTGCACATTGCGTCCCTGGTATACGAGTCCATCGCCCTCCGGCGCCAGAGCCCGCCGAAGGGTCAGGTTCTCATCCAGCTCCCGCATCTGGCTGAAATACACCAGTCGCAGCGCATCTGCTCGCCGGATGCTGCCCTCGGCCGGCTCCAGTTCGCCGCGCAGCAACCGCAGAAAAGTAGTCTTCCCGCTCCCGTTAGGACCCACCAGCCCGACCTTCGACCCCGCAGTGAGAACGAATTTCAGTCCGCTGAAAAGCCTGCGATCCCCAATGTCGCAAGATACGTCGTTGAACTCGACCAGCCGCTTCGTCTTGCGCTGCGTCGCCTCAAAATCAATGCCCGCGGAGTTCACCGTAGTCCGCGAATCCATCGCTGCCAATTGCCCGATCATCTCGTTGGCCGAATCGATCCGAGCCTTCGATTTCGTAGTCCGCGCCTTCGGTCCCCGCCGCAGCCATTCGATCTCCGTTCGCACCCGGTTGCGCAAACTCTCCTGCTGCTTGCTCTGCGATTCCAGATACGCCTCGCGCTCCTCGAGGAACCGGCTGAAGTTGCCCTTCACGCGGAATAAGCCCTCCGCATACACCCGGTTAAGCTCGATAATTTCGCTCGAAGTCGCCTCAAGAAAATAGCGGTCGTGGCTCACCGTGACCACAGCAAACGGCGCCGCGGCCAGCAACTCCTCCAGCCACTCGATCCCCGCCAGGTCCAGGTGGTTCGTAGGCTCATCCAGAAGCAAGACATCCGGATGGCTAACCAGCGCTTCCACGATCGCCAGCCGCTTGCGCCATCCACCCGATAGCGAGGCCGCCTCCGCAGCCAGATCCTCGAACCCCGCTCGGCCAGTCAACTCCCGCAGCCGTCCCTCGCGCTCACCTTCATTCACATGCGCTGCACTCAGCGCCGTTTCCAGCACCTGCCGCACCGTCAGCCCAGCCGCAAAGCGCGAATCCTGCGGAACATACGCAGCCCGCGCCCGCTTCCGCACCGCCAGTTCACCCGTATCCGGCTCAACCTCTCCGGCCAGAATCGCCAGCAGCGTCGACTTCCCGGCCCCATTGGGCCCAATCAGCCCAATCCGCGACCCATCCTCAACGGTGAACGAAATGTCCTTGAAAAGCGGCTTCGCCCCAAATTGCTTTGTAATCGTTTGCGCATTCAAAATCGGCGGCATCTCTCCAGACTAATTTCCTGGGGCTGTTTCAAGCGACTCGCCCGTCCCACTACAGTGATTCCGCAATTCCTGCGTCTGGAAGGAATTGCTGCCAGGTGGATTTTTCCCTGAGAAAAAATCCACCTTCCTCCGAGGCCTGAAACGGCTGCGCCAACGGCGGAAGCGCTCTAAACTGGATTCATGCTCGAATACGAAATTTCCCCTGCCGACACAGTCAACCTCCTCCGCGAAAACAAGACCCGCC
>Ga0209004_1000263_pt1 | contig 10712 bp, 9 predicted proteins | sample TexAe_RefH0_M1_FD_187948 | JGI IMG/M metagenome (GOLD analysis project Ga0209004, IMG submission 187948) | Forest soil microbial communities from Davy Crockett National Forest, Groveton, Texas, USA - Texas A ecozone_RefH0_M1 (SPAdes) (version 2) | ecosystem: Environmental > Terrestrial > Soil >... | reverse complement strand
CATTCAAGAAAAATGTGGCCAAGCAGATCGCCATTATGAGTGGAGGCGAGTACACCACATTTACGGGCGACCGGCGTTTTGAAGCGCGGGTGATGGAGGCGGCGAAGGAAGTGCGCAACCGGTATTTGATTACGTTCAGTCCGACGAACCCGACGCCCGGGCTGCATACGATTCGCGTGCACACGGTGGAGGATTACGGGGCGAAGATTATTGCGCGGGCGAATTATTGGTTGGAACCGGGGCGGTGAGTCTGGACCGACGTGAAGGTAAGAAGCAAAAGCAGATCCTTCGTTCCCCCGGCTTCGCCACCCTATCGCGCCGATGCGCAACGTGGCCCTAAACGCACGGAACTCAGGATGACAGATCTGAGGGGGACCGCTATCACGACTTCAAGTCGTGCCCTGACACACAGGGTAGGCGGCCCGATTATTTGTCAGCTACCAGCATGAGGTTCTGACAGTCTTTATGCTGCTAATAGGCAACCCTTCGTACCAGAAATGAGCGACGAGTTTATGACGCTGACAGGCCCTGGGCGGCAGCGGCTAACGATTTCTCTTTTCGGAAGCGGGGAAGCGCGAAACCTACGGCGATGATCCAGATGAAGCCGGGGAAGCGCGTCAAGGGAATCAGGAAGAGAAGCTGCGGGCTGATGAGGTGGAAGACGCTCAATTCGCCGCATCCTGCGAGGAACAGACCGAGGAACATGATCCATTTGGGAATAAGTTTTGTCAGGCCGGCGGAGACGGAGACGCCGGCCATCAGCAGACCCATGGGGATCGAGAATCCGGGACCGCCAAACGCGTAAGAGAGGTAGTTGAGAGTGACGAGGATAGGCGGATTCGCGGCAACTACCGGGCGAATCAGCGTCCATGTGGTGAAGGCGGCTGCGAAGCTGTCGAAGACGCAGAGGAATCCGCCGAAGAGAGCGATGGTTACGCCCGCAGCGCGTACGCCTAGAAATTGCAGACGGCTTACGACGACAGCAGTGAAGAGGCCGAGGCAAATCATGGCGCCCGTCTGCAGGAGGAGGCACGCGAGGACGCGCGTGGTTTGTGTCTGGAAGAAGGTTGCGATGACCACCGGCGACTCCCATGGGCCGGGCCAGTAAGGCAGTCCTCCATACATCGTGACCGGATAGAGGCCCGCATTGAACAGGACCGTGTAGAGAACGGCGAGCAACCAAAGCGGTGGGCCGGCATGCTTGACGTTAGCGCTTGCGGCGATGTGCTGAGCTATCGAAGTCATATGCCACTCCTCAGCGGGGAAGGATGAATTTGCGAGTTGGATGCGTGCACGCGGTGTCGATCAGCTGATCGGATCCAGAATTCGAAGATCAGGACGTTGATGGCGAAGCCGATCCAGAAGGCAATTCCAAAAAACTGCGCGGGGACAAGATGCGTCTTCGGGGCGGTTGCGAAGAAGACGCCCATGACGGGACGCGTGGTAGCGATGCCGAGCAGAATGGCGATGGCGCGAAGTTGCCAGCGCCGCTCGAGGACGAAATTGCTGGCTGAGCGATAGACATAGGCACGCGAGAGAGAGAAGAGAAACAGGGAATTGAACAGAAGGACTGCGGAGCGCTCTGTCCAGCCGCCGACGGAGTGGGTACTCATCGCATACGCGGTCAGGCCAACGACGGCGCCGATCAGATAAAAGACCCTGTCTATCCAGGCGGGACGCGATGCACGGCGAAAAACCATCGCTGGAGTGAGCAAAACGAATAGCAGCGCAGGCACGATATGCGCGTAGGTGAGAGCCGCATGCGAAGAGAAGACGTCGTCGAGGGCGGCCATCTGCGGCGGGCCGTTGTGCACAGGAGCGGACAGGGCAAAGACGCGCCGAAGGACGACAGCTACCGAGATAACGATGCAGATCCAGAATCCGATTCGGAGCCAAAGCGGGGACTTTGGGCCAGGCTGCCGGACTCCTGCGATTTTTGGTTGCTGAGCCATCGGCGACCTCCGCTGACAAGATGAGAGCTTAATATTAGATTTACATATTGTCAAATGAACTTTGCCGACGTAAGATGGAGTTCTGTGGAAAGTAATGGAACTTCTTCATGTAAGCGGCCTTATGAGCTGGGCAAACGCCTGGAGCAGATGGGGCGCACCAAGTCTGCGGTGCTGGCGGCAGCGAGGACGCAGCTTGAGTCGGGCGGGATGCGGGAGTTTTCGATGGAGACGCTGGCGAAGGCCAGCGGGGTGACGCGGCAGACCATTCACAATCTATTCGGGACAAGAACCGGGGTGCTGGAGACGCTGTTCGATCAGATTGCCGTGGTCGGTGGCATGGAGCGCATGCGCGATGTGATGATGGCGCGCGATGCGGAGGCGATGCTCGACGGGTTCATCGAAGTGTTCTCGAATTTCTGGGCGAAGAACCGGTTGCTGCTGAAACGCATTCACGGGATTGCGGCGATTGATCCGGAGTTCGGCAAGGCAATCCAGGCGAGGAATCAGCGACGACACATGGCGGCTGCGCGCGTGGTTGAGCGACTCGACAGTGGGGCAAAGGTGAGAAGCGCCGGAGACAATTCTGAACTGATTGGGTCTCTGGTAGCGTTGACATCGTTCGAATTTTTCGATGTGCTCGCGGAGTCGCTGGGGACGGTAGAGGCTGCGGAGAAGAAGCTGCCCGGACTGATCAGAAAAGCGCTGCTGAGGGACTGAACATGATCTCCATTTTGCAATTCCTCGGCGTGAAGATGCCAACAAGGAATTGCCGAACGGCGATCTCTTCAAGCGGGTGTAACCGTGTTGCGGCGGAGATTTTGGACGATGCCGTAGAGCACGATTTCGATCCAGAAGACGGCTATTCCAGTAATCGCAACGTCGGCCATGAATCGCTGAGATCCTGAAACTCCGTGGGGAACGCCGGAGCCGGCTGCGCGAATGAGTGCGAAGACAGCGGCAATTAGAAAGAAACATGCGATGGCGATTCTGTCCTTTGTCAAGCGGTTCTGTTTGGAATGGACGGGTGGAGTGTTCCGATACCAGTGAATGTACCAAAGCAGAATGATCACGATGCCGAGGGCGGAACTGAGGTACTCCAGGATCGCGTACCAGGGACGAGCACCGAACAGCGGAATTGAAACAGTCGTGTTGAGGAAGTGCAAGTGGTCCGAGACCCAATTTCCCGGGTGGGTGAATGCGTCCCAGAAAATGTGTGTGGCTGTACCCACGAGAATGGAAAATACGGTCATTGCAAAACGCGAAAACGGGTTGACGGGAAGAGCTCGGGGGCTACGATCAAGTCTTTCGCGAGCGCCTTGGGGCAGGCAGGCGGTGAGTGGTTTTCTGGCATAGCGTTGAAACAGCCAGAGCACGGCGAGACTAAGAGGCAGGTCTAATTCAAAAATGCCTGGCAACGTGTGGCCGAATCTGTCGTGCTGCCCAAAAGGAAGGAAGTACGCCAAATCGGGAGCAAAGCAGCCAACGACCAAGGCCGACATGATGAGGCGCGTACGCCGGAAAGGCAAAGCTGCAGCCGCGTGAGAGAGGGTAAAGGGCATTATGAGAATTATGACTGTTTCGCGTGCGCGGCGCCGAAACCTCGATGGGCGTATTCACCAAACTAGCGGCGAAGGCGCTTGCGTTGTTATTTGTTGCTCCTTTGGCTAGCCCACGATTGTAAAACAAACCCGAAGTCATCGAACGGAAGCAAGAGCGCTGCGATCGAACCATTCAGGGCGGCCATCGGCGTGCCGAATATCGGCGGCGGTTTTTCCGGTGTGTCGGAACAGTTCGTTGACGCCATCGAGGAAACCCCATGCGCCGATGGGTTCAACGGGGATGTAGCGATCGAGTTTGCCGGCTGCAGCGAGGACGGCCTCCTCACCTTTGGGGATTGGATCTTCGAGCCAATACCAGTCTTCAGGCGCTCCTTCGCGCAGGACAAAGCCGGCTTTGCCGTCGGGGTGATCTCGATCCCATTCGGCGTAGCGGAATGTCTCGTTGACGCGGGAGCCATAGAGGCAGCGCATCAGCACCAGGACTGATGGCGCCGCAGGTGATTCCGGCGGTCCGGCATACGGCCAGGATGTAAGCCAGCAGCAGTCAAACATCCTGCCCAGAACTGTCAGTTGTGTCATGACGCACGGACGGAGATCGAATCCGGAACCGGGCAGGACCTGGGCGATGATGGTGTCGTCGATATCGATGTAGAGGGTTGTCTTTCGTTGCACTTGATGGACCTCCACACTTGGATATCACTGTATTTCAGATTATTGGTTGCCGTACGCAGGGGTCGTTTTCTGAGACCATCGAGAGCGCAGGGTTACTCGCGCAAGTCATTCATGGTAATCTCTATCTAGACACTTGAGAGTGGACTGAGACGCAAGAGGAGTAATACCGCCGTGCTGGCGACTGCCAAGAAAACTACCCTGATCGAACGCTTCCGCACCCACGAGAAGGACACCGGTTCCCCCGAAGTCCAGATCGCGATTCTGAGTGAGCGGATTGGTGAACTGACCGAGCACTTCAAGACTCACAAGAAGGATCACGCTTCGCGGCGTGGACTTTTGATGCTGGTCAGCAAGCGCCGCCGCCTGCTGGACTACCTGAAGACGCATGATTCCGATCGCTATCGCGACGTAATCGGCAAGCTCGGTATCCGCAAGTAATCAGAAAGCAAACGTTGAACCGGAAGCGCCCAGACCGGATTTTGGTCACGGCCCCGCATTATTCAGAACCTGGGGCCATGGTGTACCTGGCTAATCGCAAATGCCGCCAGGGCCTGCGCGGGGTTGTCGTCTGTGGACGAACTATTGTCTGCGGACGAGCCCAAGACTCTACGCGGTCCGCGCATTCTTTATTTGTGCAGCCGCGTCCTGCGGCTCTCGCGCATCCGTACACCTTCCGCATTTCCGGTTCTTCCCACCCAAAAGTTTCCCAAGTGAAAAATACGAAACGAGGACTCCATGTCTAAACAAGAAGTGACAGTCGAGCTTGCTGGCGGTAAGCGCCTGGTCTTTGAGACCGGCCGCATGGCCAAGCAAGCCTCCGGAGCTGCACTGGTCACCACGGGCGAAACCGTGGTTTTGGCCACCGCGGTCGCGTCTCCTGACCCACGAGAAGGCATCGACTTTTTCCCCCTCACGGTGGACTACCGCGAATACACCTATGCAGGCGGACGCATCCCCGGCGGATTCATCAAGCGTGAAGGCCGGCCCAGCGAAAAGGAAGTTCTTACCTGCCGCCAGATCGACCGCCCCATCCGTCCGCTCTTTCCTGATGGCTTCCGCAACGAGACCCAGGTGATTGCTCTTGTCTTCTCCGCCGACAAGGAAAACGATCCTGATGTGGTCGGCATCAATGCCGCCGCCGCCGCATTGGCTCTCAGTGACATTCCCTTTAGCGCCACCGTTGGCGCTGTTCGCGTAGGCCGCGTGAATGGGGAGTTCGTCATCAATCCCACCTACTCTGAGCGCGCCGAGACCACGGTAAACATCATGGTCGTCGGCCACAAGGACGGCATCGTGATGATCGAGTCGGGCGCCAAGGAAGAGACGGAAGAAGTCATCCTTGCAGCAATCGAATTCGCTCATGCCGAGATCAAGAAAATCGTCGCTGCCATCGATGAACTGGTCTCCAAGGCCGGCAAGCCGAAGCGGGCATTTGTTGCGCCCACCACCGACGAAGCCTACTACGAAGAGCTGAAGGCCAAGATCGGCGATCGCCTCAAGGACGCTCTCGACACCAAGAAGTACGCCAAGACCGACAGCTACGCGCTGGTGAAGAAGATCAAGGACGATTTGGCTGCGGAACTTCCTGCTGACGATCCGAATGCCAAGAAGAAGCTTTCCACTTATTACGAGTTGCTGCGCGAGCGGACGTTCCGTGAGCAGGTGACGAGGGAGCGGATTCGTCCCGACCGCCGCGCTTTCGACGAGATTCGCGAGATCACCATCGAGACCAGCGTTCTGCCCCGCACCCATGGTTCCGCACTGTTCACCCGCGGAGAAACGCAGGCCCTGGTGACGGCAACACTGGGAACCGCCGACGACGGACAGCGCCTCGAGAGCTATGAGGGAGAGAAGAAGAAGAACTTCATGCTCCACTATAACTTCCCGCCGTTTTCTGTTGGTGAGACAGGACGTATGACAGGGACGGGGCGCCGCGAGATCGGTCACGGAGCATTGGCGGAGCGCGCCATCACCGCAGTTTTACCAACTGCGGACGAGTCTCCGTACAGCATCCGCATCGTGTCTGACATTCTGGAGTCCAATGGCTCTTCGTCGATGGCCTCGGTCTGCGGCGCCAGCCTGGCGCTTTACGACTCCGGCATCAAGTTGAAGGGTGCAGTGGCAGGCGTGGCGATGGGCCTGGTAAAGGAAGGCGACGACTACGCCATCCTTACAGATATCGCCGGAGCTGAAGACCACTATGGCGATATGGACTTCAAGGTTGCCGGGACGCGGAAGGGAATTACCGCCCTTCAGATGGATATCAAGATCGGCGGCTTGACCCGCGAGATCCTGCAGCAGGCCATGGAGCAGGCCCGCCGTGGGCGGCTTTTCCTCTTGGACAAGATGGATGCGGTTCTTGATGGTCCTCGCACGGAGCGTTCAGCCTATGCTCCGCGCATCGAGACCGTCATGATTCCGACCGACAAGATCCGCGACCTGATTGGCAAGGGTGGCGCGACGATCCGCGGCATCATCGAGCAGACAGGCGCCAAGATCGATGTCGACGACACCGGCAAGGTCAGCGTTGCTTCCAGCGACGCCGAGGGTCTGAAGAAGGCACTCGAGATCATTGGCAACCTTACCGCCGTACCTGAAATTGGCAAGGTTTATCTGGGCAAGGTCGTTCGTCTGGCTGAGTTCGGCGCGTTTGTCGAACTGTTCCCGGGCACAGACGGTCTGCTGCACATCTCCGAAATCGCTGAGCATCGTGTGAAGGAAGTGAAGGACGAGCTGCGTGAGGGCGATCAAGTGATGGTGAAGGTTCTCGCCATTGAAGGCAATCGTATCAAGCTCAGCCGCAAGGCGCTTATTCGTGAGCAGAAGGCGAAGCTGGCGCAGTCGGCGCCGGCAATCGAAGCTCCTGAGCCCGTCGATGATGGTGGGACTGAAGCAGCACCAGCAGCTCCGGCGCGTCCTCGTCATGAATTCGATGAGCGTCAGCCACGCACGAATCAGAGCACAATTCTGATTGAGGGCGGGGAAGATTTTGACGACGATGACGAAGAAGGCGAGGAGATCGACGAGGAGAACGAGCCGAACTTCAATCGAGCCGATGGTACTCCAGTGCCGGCTGGCCAGGTTGCGGGCGGAGCTCCGAGGCCCGCAGGTGGTGCGGGTGCGGCGAAGGACAACAACCGCCGTCGTCGCCGTCGTCGCGGTGGACGCGGTCCCGGCGGTGGTGGTGGCGGCAGAGGGTAAGAAAGTCGAGCCACACGAAAGCACACGCAAGACAGAATGCCCGAGCCTTACGGCCGGGCATTTTTGTCGCGCTTGACAGGTTATACAGTAGAATGCTACATAGGGGTAACCAGTTTCCGTAAAGGCATAGGTAATGAAGGGCAGGACGAATAAAAAACGCAGCTTCCTGGACACTATCTGGGTTCTTGTTCTTGTGGCAGGGGCTTTCGAGTGCATGGGGCTTTCAGCTTCCGCGCAAAGTGCCGAGCAGGATTGGGAAAAGGCGGCAGGCACCAAGCAGCAATTTGAGATGGCAAGTGTCCGGGAGAACAAAAGTGGAGGGCCCTCATACAGTAATTTCTCTCTGGACAATGGGAATGCGTATTTCATCATCAACAAGGATGACAAACTGGACCTGAACGGCACCCTCTTTTCTGCGAAGAACCAGATGCTGATGCGTTACATCATCTTTGCCTACAAGTTGAGTGGAACGCAGGAACTTGCACTCAGGTTCGACTACTTTAAGGGCCTCGAGTTACACGTGCCAGCGTGGGTGAAAGACGACCGCTACGATATCGAGGCGCGCGCGCCGCAGCCTGCAACCAAGGACCAGTTGCGGTTGATGATGGAGAGCCTGCTGGATGAGCGCTTCAAGCTCCAGGTGCACTGGGAGACCCGGGAGGCTCCAGTGTTCGCGCTTGTTCCAGAGAAGCCGGGGTCGTTGGGACCTCAAATCGAGGAGCATAAGGCGAGTGACGACTGCAGTGCTACGGCGTTCCCTGAGGGCTCCAGTAAAGCCGCTGCTCCGACGCAATCCCTCTTGGCGCTTCCGATCCCCTGTGGCCAGATCGCGCATCTGCCGCCTGGGTCTCGAGGCGCGAATCGTTTTGGAGGGCGCAATGTGACGCTCGCATTGCTGGGCACCTCGATGCCGACGCAGACGGGACTCCTAACGCTGCCGCGGCCCGTGGTGGATGAGACGGGACTGAAGGGTGGATACGACTTCTGGATTGAGTGGACGTACGAAGACACGAGCGAAGGGGAGAACGGCGAGACGGGCGGCACATTTCGCGAAGCGCTGAAAAATCAGCTAGGGCTGAAGCTGAAACCAGAAAAGGGACCGGTGCAGGTGCTTGTGATCGATCATGTGGAGCGGCCGACAGCGAATTAAGAATGGTCTTTGAGAACAGACAAGTGAAGCCGTTGGGATGCTGGAGCCGATTCAGCCCCAATGACTGTCTTGCTATCAGATCTTCGGCACGTGCGCAATCATCTTGAAGCCTTGATTCTCTTTGCTGCGAAACTCGGGCAACGGCTCTGACTGTACCGGAATTCGTTCGCCGGTTCCTTCGCGCGACACGTTCTTGTCGTCATACATGCGAAGGTCCGCCGCAATGCAAAGGGCTTCAAGATTAGCCGCATCGTCAGGAAAGACTGCCACGCCAATGCTGGCGCCAACCTGCATAGAGTGATCGCCAAAATTGAGAGGCTCATTGAGCATATCCATCAGGGATTTTGCGACCCACTTGGCATTGGAGCGGTTGGTCGGTTCTTCCAGAATCAGGGAGAACTCATCGCCGCCGGTGCGCGCCACTGTGTCGGAACGGCGCACACGGCTCAGGAACATCGAACTGACCTTCTTGAGCAGCAAGTCCCCGGCGTGATGACCCAACGTGTCATTCACTTGCTTAAAGTGGTTGAGATCGATGACCAGGAGGGCAGCTTTTGACTCCATGCGGCGGGCACGTTCGAGAGAAAACGCCAGCCTGTCGAGAAACAGGCGTCGATTCGGCAGTCCCGTTAATTCGTCGTGCAAGGCAAGGTATTTGTTGTGCTCGATCTGATCCTCAAGAAGCAGCAGGATCATTCCCACCGCGACCACGTACTTGGGGAGATTCCAGACCTCGCTCTCAATCGGCGCATGCGGCGCAAACATACCGAGGAGCGGCGCCACCACGAAGACCGATGCCCAACCGAGAAAGCCCACAATCGTGATTAAAGAGCCAGCGCTGCCGCGTCCGCGATAGCTGTACCAGACGTGGAGGCAGCAACCAATATAGACGGTGAACAGGACGCCACTTGAAGCCAGGTCGGGTCCATTTCCAGGCCGGTTCTGGACCGCGAGCAGGAACACCGCCAATATGGAATAGATACCTACCAACAACCAGCGCAGAAGGTGTGTGAAGTCACGCCGCGCAGTGAGGGCGATGGTCATCGGCGCCGCGCCAAACAAAATTGCCGACGCATTCAGAGCCCATGGCCACGGATGATCAAATCCCGCGACCAGGATGTAAAGAGCATTCGTGGAGAGCACGGAGATCAGCATCCAGAGGCTGGAGGGCTCATCGCGGTAGGGAACGGAGGCCCACATGAACAGCACGCCTGCCGAGGTGAGGGATGCGAGGCCAATGTCGGTTGCCACCATGCCCCATGCACCCGGAGCCGGCGAAAAAATGAATGCCGCGAAGTGCAGCGCAATCAACACCCATCCGGTGAGCCAGTGGCGTGAGGCCGCGGTCTGGCCGCGCCGAGCTACCGACGCAAATGCGCACGTGAGCGCAGCAACCGCTGCCAGGTCCGGGAGTTTGCTCCAATCCACCACGGTTCCTCTGCGTGAAAGACCGCTATTGTTCAATATTAGTCGCGCTTTGATCGTGTGATTCGCGTAGATGACGCTTTTGTTGTATGGAGCCTTGGGTTCATGTGAAACTTGCGTAATCTTGCGCAGCCGCGAAAACCGTTGATCCTTTGGATAACCGGCAGGGAAATTGCGTGTTTGCAGCGCATTCCCTCCACTATGCTCAGAGCGATGGCTGCCAGCCTTTACATCGTCGTCGAGGGAGAAGACCCGGGCTTCGACATTTTCGTGAATGGGCACGCCCTGGCCCGTAACGAAGATGCCTTGGAGCGACTGGCCGAATCGCTTCACGTTTCGCCGCTCCTGCAGTTTTTCTCGGCCGATGAAAACTCGATGTGTCTGCTGCTGGATCAGGGTGCGGGCGATCCGGAGTGGGCGCGTAACCTGCCTGAGCCGCAATGGTTTGACCCGCTTGACGGCCTCGTCACGGTTCGCTCTCTCATTCGTTTCCTGGTAGAGACACCGGTCTCCCTCGGCTCAGAGACTTTGCCGATTCTGAGCGAATTGCGCGAGTATGAGCGGGTGCTGGTCAAGACGGCGGCGCATAAATTGCGCTGGCATCTGGCCGTGAGTTGGCGGTAGCAGGTCTTAAGCCAACCCGACAGGCGGAATCGCAGGATCTGGAATTCTTTGGATTACGGAATCGTGACGTTAGTCCGGCCCGCGCGCTCCCTCAGCGCGTGATTTCCTGCCCACCAGGTCAATTTCGCC
>Ga0209004_1000262_pt1 | contig 10737 bp, 7 predicted proteins | sample TexAe_RefH0_M1_FD_187948 | JGI IMG/M metagenome (GOLD analysis project Ga0209004, IMG submission 187948) | Forest soil microbial communities from Davy Crockett National Forest, Groveton, Texas, USA - Texas A ecozone_RefH0_M1 (SPAdes) (version 2) | ecosystem: Environmental > Terrestrial > Soil >... | reverse complement strand
TCTGGTAGAGAGCGAACTATTTGGTCATATGAAAGGAGCGTTCACCGGGGCCATCGAGCGGCGGATCGGCCGCTTCGAGCTTGCCAACGGAGGCACAATCTTCCTGGACGAAATCGGGGAACTAAGCCTCGAAACACAAGTGAAGCTGCTTCGCGTTTTGCAGGAACATGAGTTTGAGCCCGTAGGGAGCAGCCACCCTTTGCGTGTCGATGTGCGTGTGATTGCTGCAACAAACCGCAATCTCCGTGAAGCAGTTCAGGCGGGCCAATTCCGCTCAGATCTCTTCTACCGCCTCAATGTGTTTCCCATCGAGCTTCCTCCTTTGCGAGAACGCCGCTCCGACATTCCCCAGCTCGTCGGTTTCTGCCTGTCTCAGTTCTCCAAACGGTTGGGAAAAAAGATCGACGGCGTTTCACGGGAATCGATGGACAACCTGGTCAACTATCCATGGCCAGGAAACATTCGCGAGCTTCAGAACGTAATTGAGCGCGCGATTATTTTATCGGCGGCCCCGACCCTCCGGCTGGATCGCGATTTGATGCCGGTTTCGGAAGCTGCTAGAGGCATGGCGGCTCCGGAGACGGATGTTCAAGAAGATCGGCAGGTGGACCTCAAGTCTCCAGGGCCACTCCCCACACTGGACGAGGTAGAACGAAACCATATTCTCGCTGCCCTTCAACATGCTCGTGGGGTAGTTGATGGTCCAAAGGGCGCGGCGAAGATCCTGAATCTTCATCCAAACACGCTTCGCCATCGAATGGATAAGCTCGGCCTCAAGAGTTTCCGCCACCGCCAGTCGTAATCCCATTTGCACCGACTCGCGGTTGATCACCAAATGCGGTGACTCGGTTCCGCTGTCCAGCGCGCCGGAGGATACAGTTTCTCAGTGCCCCTGGGAACCAGAGCGTGGATAGACGGCTGCAAGCCTTCAATCTACTGATTCTACAGATATCTTCGGTCGAACGGTTTCAGTGGATCTCGAAAGATCGCTTCAGGCCGGGCCTGGTCTCGTCGATGGCATGTCAATTGCTTCCTTGACTGCAGAGGAGATCAATTAAACCGCGATGCTGAGGGTCACGGTTGTCGAATCATCAAAGATTGCGGTCACTCTTCGGGTAGAAGGCCGGATAACGGGACCTTGGGTCGAGGAGCTTCGCAATGCATGCAATGTGCATACTTCCCCCGATAGTGTGCAGCTATCCCTCGAGCTGGCGGATATCTCATTCGCCGACGCCGCGGGGATTGAACTGCTCAAAGAACTGCGCGACCGCGGCGTCGACCTTATCCGTACTACGCCGTTTTTGGCCGAACAGCTCAAAGAACGGACTTCATATCTCGAATTCTAGGGCACAAAGGAGAGCATGCCGAAACCGGAAAGGACTCTCTTTCTCTGAACCTCGGTCCATCACAGACGGTAGGGGGCTTTAAATGCTGGAGCAAGCTGTATGTGGGGAGCTGTTATTGCCGGTTGGATCTTTGCGGAGTGTTCAAAGAAAGATTTCAATTCCGGAGCCGCAATCCGACTTAAGTAGGATGGTCGCCCTCATTTGCCACGATCTTCGCCTTCCATTAACCGCCATCCTGGCGAATGCAGAATTTCTCGCCCAGTCAGGTGTCAGTGAGAGAGAAAGAAACGAGTTTTACCAGGAAATCCTTTGGTCCATCGAGCGGATGGATGAACTGGTCACTTCATTGTTTGACTGCTCCAAGGACCGTGACACTTTTCGGCCCGCCGTGCGAAACATCGTTGAAACAGTCGAGCGCTCGATCCGCATGACAAGAGTGAGACAGGAGTTCGGACGCATTACCATCCAGCATCATCATCGGGGGCTGGAGGTGGGGTGGTTTGATTCCAACCGTCTTGAGCGGGTGGTCGCCAACCTCGTCCTAAATGCTTGCGAGGCGGTGTCTCCGGACTCAGGGCTGATCGTCATAACCACGACCGGAAATCAAGCCTTCTTGCAAATTGGCGTCTGGGATAACGGTCCCGGTATCCCGCCGGAGATACAGGAATCCGTTTTTCAACCATTTGTGAGCTACGGAAAGGCCGAAGGTAGCGGACTGGGTCTCGCGATAGCGAAGGAGATTGTCGAGGATCATGGAGGGGAGATCTACATTGATGGGAGAAGTGGGACCGGAACTTCATTCAGGATCTCGATTCCCTTTGGCATTCCCCCTGGGGCAATCCCGCACGTATCCGCAACTCCAATCCACCCCACACGAATGGAAGGAAGCATGGCATGCAGTTCGCACGTCATAATGCCGCGAAATTCGCCGTTTCCACCTTAGCCCTATCGGGCCTTGTTTAGCACCCAAATTTCTGAAGATTGATAGCAAGCACAAGCTGGTAGCTAAGTGGCCAGTAAGTGGAGCGAGTCGATCGTTGCGGGACTTTCAGTAAATCGGCAAGCTCGATTTGTTCGTACGGAGGTTGTTATGCGATCTGACTTAGTTTTTCGCGCGACTACAAACGTTCCCAACCGCTTTCTGCTTTCCCAGCTTGCCTCCAAGGCAGCTCGCAAGCTTCATAGATCCGGAAACCGTATGCAGGACACAGCGAATGACGTACTTGAGCGTTTCGGTCGCGTCAATCCGATCGGATGCGAGCAGCCTTTGCGAGAGCGCGCGATGCTTCCCTTGCATCCAATAGAGATACTCCCGGTCATTCCGCATGAATGCAAAGTTGTCACTCTTCCTCCGATGAGAGTGAGTTCGATATGGGAGGAGGCGCGTGTTTTAGGTGCTTGAGTGTCGAGCTCGAGATTGTATCGATTCGCCATGTTGTAGATTACCGGCTTACAAATCCACTTTCCGGTCCGCTACATCGCACGAATAATTGGCTGGGCCGAATAGAAAAAGTGCGAACCGGCGCACTGAGCGGGCGCGTGGAAAATTGAATCTCCTCAGTTGCTGTTGAACAACGGCTTCACTTGGTCAAGCGAAAAGGCCACAGGCACGGCCAATCACATCCGATCGGGACTGCGATGACTTGAAGGCGGAACGACGGGCAATCCAAATCGTAGCAACGGACTGAGGAGAATGCCAAATTTTTCCTTGGATGACTGCTGCGTGTCGGCGCTTCATCCTGGCTCGATGCATAACATGCACCGCGAATGAATTCCATCTGAGTAACCGCACCGTTCGTCAATAAAATCTTTGACTGCGGAGTCTTCTGCCGTATATTCATATAAATCTTTTTGGCGTGGCCCCGCACGAATTTCCCCAGGCGGCCGTGCTTACAAAACTATTCATTACGTTTCGGAGGCCAAAGTGAAACTGTACAGGTTTTTCGCCATGGCAGTGATGGGAATCTATGGAGTACTCGGATTTGCCCAGTCCACTGCCTCCTTATCAGGCGTCGTAACAGATCCGACTGGCGCCGTTGTGCCCGGAACTCGAGTAACGGTGCACTCGCTCGCAACCGGAATCGATCGGGATATTGTGACCGATTCCGCCGGAATTTATCTGGTTCCGTCGCTTCAGCCCGGGGACTACCAGCTTCAGGCAATAGCACCCGGATTCAGCACGGTAACAGTGAAGAGAGTGACATTGGACGTGGACAAGAAGGTTGAGGTCAACCTGGCTCTGCCCCTGGCATCCACTGGAGCGACAGTCGAGGTGCAGAGTGCAGCATCACAGATTGAGACCTCCTCCATTACTGTGGGCCAGGTGATCGATCAGGCTTCAGTGCAGGAGCTCCCCTTGAATGGCCGACACTTCCTCGATTTGACAGTGCTCACGCCGGGAGGCGTGGTAGCCGACACGGCAGGTAGCCTTACTTCGCCCAGCCGGGGATTGGGAGCAAATTCCTTTCTGACCGCCGGAAACCGCGAAGATTCGGTCAACTTTCAGATCAATGGCATCAACCTCAACGACATCAGCCAGAATCAGATCACCTTTCAGCCGTCGATCAGCACTACCTCAGAGTTGAAGATCAATAACTCAACCTTCAGCGCGGAGTACGGCCGCAGCGATGGTTCGATTGTGTCTGTTGCCACCCGTTCGGGCACCAACAAGTTTCATGGAGAGGCCTTCGACTACTTTCGCAACGAAGCTCTCGACGCGCGCAACTACTTCAACCGGAGTTATAACGCTGCGACCGGAGCTTCGCTCGGAATACCAGGCGACAAGGCTCCCCTGAAGCGCGATAACTTCGGTGGGTCGGTTGGTGGTCCGGTGTGGAAAGACGACACTTTCTTCTACGCCAGCTACGAAGGTCTGCGCCAGCACCAGGGCATTCTGCAGAACAGCACGGTGATTTCGCAAGCCAACCAAACGGCAATCGCTGCCAATGCCGCCAATGACCCAGCGGCGGCTGAAATAGCCGCGCTCATCCCACTCCCTAACAGCGGGGCCAACTACGTCTCATTTACGCCCGGCCCAGTTCAAATCGACCAGTTCACCGGCGACGGCCTGCACCAAATCAGCTCCAGCGATTCTCTGCACGGCTTCTATGCCTTCCAGAAAGATGTCCGCACAGAGCCCGCATTGCAGGGCGATACTATTCCCGGCTGGGGAGATCACCGCAACGCCCATCGCCAGATCGGCACCCTCAGCGAGACCCACATATTCAGCCCCGCGATCGTGAACGAAGGGCGATTCGGCTTCAACCGTATCGCGATTGCATTCGATCCTGCGAACCTGACGGACCCCAACAGCGTTGGCCTTGGCGATGGCCTCAGTGGCAAAGTCGGCCTGCCCCAGACTACGCTCTCCGATATCGGTTTGACGTTCGGGGGCCCAGCGGGTTTCCCGCAAGGTCGCGATGACACCACCGGTGTCGTCTCCGATACGCTAACCATGCTCAAGGGCAAGCACACCTTCAAGTTTGGCGGCGAATTCCGCCGCTACCTCGTTGCCAGCTTCGGCGGCAACATCGGCTCACTCACGTTCACCACTTCAACGACCCCCACCAGCTACTTTCAGACGGATCAGGCCACCATCTTCAGCATCCAGCCGAATATCGTTTCCAGCCGCGTCTACGACGACTCGCTTGGCGTCTTCGCGCAGGACAACTTCAAGCTGACCCCGCACCTGACGCTGGAGTATGGCTTGCGCTACGAGTGGAACGGAACGCCGGTCGAAGGCGCAAATCGTTTCACGCTCTTCAATCCCGCCAACGTTACCCTCACCCAGGTGGGCACCAACGGGCTCGGAGCTAACTCGGCGTACAACCAGAACAACAACTTCGAACCTCGGGCGGGATTTGCGTGGGATGCTTTTGGCAATGGAAAGACCGTTCTGCGCGGCGGCTTCGGATACCTGGCTGACCAGCCGGTCTCCGGCGTTGTGACGGGGCTGGCCTCGAATCCTCCCTTCAGCACTGCGGTTTCCTATAACAGCACTCCCATTCCAGTCTCCTCGCTGTATGCCGACGCGAAGGCATCCGGGGTCTCGCTCGCCTATGTAAATCCTCACTTCAAAAATGCCTATGTCGAAACCTATAACCTCAACCTGCAGCAGGCACTCCCCGGGGGTATGGTTGGGTCTCTCTACTATGACGGCTCTGTAGGACGCCACCTGCTGATTCAGACCAACCCCAACCAGGTTGTGGGCGCAACCAGCGCGACACAGGTGCACCCATTCACGAATCTCGCGGCCAACAGCCCTGTCGATCCCGGTGGAGCAATTGCCTCCAATATCGCCGAAAAGAACAGCATTGGTTTCTCCAGCTACAACGCCATGTGGGCGGTCCTCAGCAAAAACATGGGAAATGGTCTCGAGTTCAACATGAACTACGAGTGGACCAAGTCGATGGACATCAACTCGCTTGGATCGCAGGGCGGCTACGTTTTGCCGGACAGTACCAACCCCAAGGAAAACTATGGTCTGTCTGACTTCGACGTGCGCCAGCACTATGCGGGAACCGCGGTCTACAACCTGCCCTTCAAGCGCAACCGGCTGGCTGCCGGCTACCAGCTTTCAACCATCTTCCAATACCAGACCGGCAACCCCATCAACATCACAGCCGGCAGCTCGAGCTTCAACGGCATCACCGGTCTGGTTCGACCCACGCAGGTTGGCCCTATCAAGGTGGCCAAGACTCAGACGAATATCACCAATCTCACGTTCATCCAAAACCCCGGCGGTCTCGCCCCCGGCGGCACTGTCTGCGATACGACGAACTTCACTTCGTCCTGCAGCCTTGAGATTCAAGGGACGCAAGCCAATGCCACCGGAACCACAGCGCCTAGTGTTTACACCGGTCTTGGCACCATGCAGCGCAATGCTGTGACGGGGCCGGGCTACGCAGATCTGGATCTTTCCGGACAAAAGGATACGAAGATTTTCGAGAGTCTCATTTTCGAGTTGCGTGCGGATGCATTCGACATCCTCAACCACCCCAACTTCGGTCAGCCGTCGGGCAATGTCCAGTCCTCAACCTTCGGTCAGATCTCATCAACCCGCTTTGCCACAAGCGACGGCGGATCATCGCGGCAGCTTCAGATCAGTGCGAAGTTCATTTTTTAAGTCCTTGAAGCCATGGGCGAGCGTGGTGCCGGTGAGATGGCATTGCGCTCGCCTCCTTTCCTTTCTCGCGCCTTCTCTTCCGTGACGGCACCAAGATTGGTCAATACAGGGGCGTCTGTCGAGGCTGATTTTTGCGAGGGGGTGGGGGCGGGGCCAATTGTATTTGGCCACGCTCGATGTACGGATAGAAGGCGCTTGTCAAAGGTCTCTTTACAAGTCGTCTTCAGGTTCGGGGAGGATCGTGGCACACGCGGGCATAGCCCTGATTCTGATGGGGGAAAACGCGGGAAGAACCCGGCTCGAATGAACCCCTCTCTGAAGGATGATTTGAAACGGCAGGCAGAATGGGATCGATTTCCGTTGCGTGCTACCGACCGAAGCTAAAGTGTGAAGAGGCGCTTCTCGACTTGGTGCAGGATCATCTGCCGCCTTTGCGCGGCGAAGGGCTGGTTACGGATCGCGCTTCGATCGTCATGCGGGCAGCGGATGGAACCATCATCGAGATTTTTGAGTGGGTTTCGCAGGAGGCCATTGCGGGGCGCATTCGAACCCGGTGATTCTTGCACTCTGGAAGCGATTTGAGGCGGTCTGCCAGTACGAGACTCCCTGCAACGTGGCGGAGTTTCAAGAAATGTTTGCGCATTTTGAACCGGTCTGATTGCGGTTGGATGAATTAGGCCCCTGTCAGTGATGGGGCGATCCGATCTGCAGTATCTTTCTGCTCCGGGCGAGTCGTGGGCGGCCGATGAAACTACACTTTCATCGTTTTGACCTAACCGGAGTAGGATTCCATTGTCCAACGGATGGGTAAGCAAACAAGAATCGCCTGACAATGGCTTCCTTTTCTGACTATGCCGTGACCAGGCTAAGGAAAATCTAAACGGGATCGGGGGTGCAAGTTGCAACATTTGAAGTTTGCGATTCGGATGCTGCGGAAGCAGCCAGGTTTTAGCCTGATTGCGGCGCTGACGCTGGCCCTGGGGATTGGGGCCACGTCTGCAGTTTTCAGTTTGATTCAGGGCGTGCTTCTCACGCCACCCCCTTACCAGAAACCGCAACAACTCGTGCTGATTCCAACGGTGCGCACAGATGGACTGAAGATGGATAGCCCGCACGGCTGGGCAGCGCAGCAGTGGATGGAATGGAGCAAGGAGGCGGGATCGTTTCAGGGAATCGCCGGGTATGACTGGACCTTTGATTTCTTGATTCGCAATGACGGTAGCCAGTCCATGCAGGGAATGGAGGTGAGCAAAGATTATTTTCAGCTCATGGGTCTGAAGACGGCGGTCGGGCACGGTTTTGACGATTCGGATTTCGGGCAGGGACATGTGAAATCGATTTTGCTGGGATATGAGTTCTGGCAACGTGCGTTTGGCGGCGATAAGCAAATTATTGGGAAGACGGTGCGCATCAGCCGCTGGGAGTCGTCGCCGGTTGTGATCGGAGTGATGGAACCGGGAGTGCGATTCTTGCCGTCGCCGGGAGCGGCGAAGGAACCGAATTACGACGTCAACGCAACGGTGGATTTGTGGGTGCCAGCGGCTCCGGACCCGAAGCATTTGAAAGATCCTTATTGGAACGTAGTCGGGCGGCTGCGGGATGGAGTTACTCAGCAGCGCGGCCAGCAGGAACTGGCTGTACTGACCGCAAGAGAAACGCGCGCAGAGAAGCAGTTTGAAGGGTTCGCGCCGCAACTCGAGCCGTTAACGGATGAAATGAATCGGGATGGCAGACGGATTCTGCTGCCGCTGCTAGGCGCGGCGGCGCTGGTGCTGCTGATCGCTTGCGGGAACGCCTCAGCTCTGCTGCTTGTGCGCGGACTGCAACGGCAACAGGAATACGCAGTGCGAATCGCCATGGGCATAGGCCGCATGGGCCTTCTGCGACAAGTATTGACGGAGAGCTTGCTACTGGCGATACTCGGCGGGGCAATTGGAGTAGGGCTAGCCCTTTGCGTCGTAAAACTATTCAAGGTGATTGCCGGACATGCCGTTCCGCGTCTGGATGGAGTGACGGCAGGTTGGGCGGTTTTGGGGTGGGGACTTGGGTTGGCGGTGCTCGCTGCGTTTTTCGCAGGAGTCATTCCGGCGTTGCGCGCCTTTCGGTTGGATCCGATGGAGGTGCTGAAAGATGCAGGGCCGAAAGGAACGGCGGGAATCGGAGAGAGGCGCCTGCTGCGTGGGGTAACGATGCTCCAGACCGCGCTGACGTTGGCGTTGCTGGTGGGCGCGGGTCTGCTGATTCGCACCATGGCAAAAATCGCCAAGGTTCCGCCGGGATATAACACGGGCCGCATATTGACGATGAGTGTGACGGAAGTGCAAAGCAGGTCGAGTTGGGGCAGCTTTCACCGGCAGGCGTTGGAGCGCGTCGCGGCGCTTCCGGGTGTACAGTACGCTGCGTTCGCCTGGGGTGTGCCGCTGACGGGAAACAATTGGCCGGCGACCATGGAAATTGAGGGCCAGCCGCCAGCGGTAAAAGCGAGCGACAAAATAGCGCTGCCGCTGCGCGCCGTGACGCCTGATTATTTCAAGTTGATGGGAATGGTGCTGATCGACGGGCGGGAATTTCGATCTACGGATGATGATAAAGCGCCAAATGTGGCCATCGTGAACCAGGCCTTTACACACCGCTACTTTCCGCACAGCAACTCAGTTGGACGAAAATTCTGGCTGAATGGACGAGATCAACCGGGCGTGGAAATTGTCGGCGAGATCGCGAATGGGCGGACGGACGATCTGACACAGGAGCCATCGCCGGAGATTTATCTGCCACTTTGGCAGGCACAGGCATTCTCAAAGCATCTGGTGGTGCGGACAACGGCTGATCCGCGCGCGGTGGTAGTTGCAGTGCAACGCGAATTGCGCGCGGTGGATCCGACGGCAGCGATCGAAAACTTGAAGACGCTGGAGCAGATTCGCGACGAATCATTGGCATCGCGAACCTTCGCGATGCACCTGTTAACAGGGTTTTCGGCGGTGGGAAGCGTGTTGACGTTGGTGGGAATTTACGGCGTGCTTTCGCTGTCTGTGGCCTCGCGGCGGCGAGAGTTGGCCATTCGCAGTGCGGTGGGCGCGCAACAAAAGGACATTCGCAAGTTAATCTTCGGCGAAGGATTCCGGTTAATCGCGAGTGGTGTGCTCCTCGGTGTAGTACTGGCGGTTGTTTTGTCGCGAGTGCTGAGATCTTTCCTGTTCGAAGTGCAGCCCAGCGATCCCGCGACATTAATGGTTGTGGGATCGTTATTCGTGGGAGTTGGGCTCTTGGCGTGCTACGTGCCAATGCGGCGCGCGGGGAAGGTCGATCCTCTGGAGGCTTTACGCTACGAGTGAATCGTCGCAGTCTCTACAACGAAGGCGTACACGTACGATGCGCAAAGCACGGTCAAATCAAAAGCTGATTTCACCTTGACGCTTTCCAGGCGTTGATTGAGTTGAATGAATGGAGATTTCGGGTTCCGAGACCCCGAGCAGAAGCAACATTGCGCGCTCAGATATTTGATCGTCACTTAGGTCGCAATCCGCGGATGATTATAAGAATCGGTGCGCTCTTCCTTGATATGAACGCATCATTCGCATGTTTTCGAATGAGCTGCGGGCTCTTGCTAATGCCGGTAGCCGATGCAGATGTGCGTCGAAGGCTCCGCCGCCCTCACAGAATTCAGTACACCTTCCGAAAAGCCGAGCATCTTTCCCGGTTCTGATCGCAATCCAACTCCTATTGGGGTGGGTCTCTTCCGTCTTTCTTCTCAGCTTCCTTGGTTCAAATCCCTGTTGAAGGCACCCCATGACCGATTCCGTCAGTCTCAAGTGGCTCAGTTTCCACGCACTGTCTGCTTTTGTCGCCGTAACAGCCGCTTCAGCTCAAGGGCGTTTTGGGCAAGCACCGGTGTACCCTCTTGGCGGTACGGTGTTCAGTGCCGTGACGACCGACCTCAACCATGACGGACGTACAGACATGGTTGCACTGGTGACTCCGGCGACGGGGGAAACGAAAGCCGGCATCACCGTGACGCTGGCTACCAGTGCCGGCGCATATCCCACGCCGAAGGTGATCAGCACCCTGCCCGCAAATACAACAGGCTATCTCGCTGCGGGGGACTTCAATCATGACGGAAATGTTGACATTGCCGCAGCGCTCAGCACAGGAACAATCGACATTTTTTTGGGAAACGGGGATGGGACATTCCAGAGCCCCCGGACGATTTCATTCAGCGGAACCGCGGTGGGGCTGGTGGCGGGAAAATTTGCGGGCAGCTCGAGCTCG
>Ga0209004_1000261_pt1 | contig 10747 bp, 7 predicted proteins | sample TexAe_RefH0_M1_FD_187948 | JGI IMG/M metagenome (GOLD analysis project Ga0209004, IMG submission 187948) | Forest soil microbial communities from Davy Crockett National Forest, Groveton, Texas, USA - Texas A ecozone_RefH0_M1 (SPAdes) (version 2) | ecosystem: Environmental > Terrestrial > Soil >... | reverse complement strand
CCTTCGCGAGAATGTCGAATTTATCGCCCTCGAGCCACTTCGGCGCGCCCACAATTGCTTCGCTGTCGTTCGGATTCAGATCCCACGCAAACGAGATGATCTGCTTTACCGTCAGCCCGTGTACATCCACTTCACCGTTGTTCACGCGGCCCATCGGCTGGGTGTCCGGCTTCGATGGCTTGATAGTCGCCACTTCAAATTGCGCCGGGGGCAATGCCGGCAAACGCCTATCCAGATCCGCAGGATTCGCCGTGGGAGTCTTGTTCACGCTGTCGACAATTAGCACGGTTCTCGGCGCGGTCTCGAGCGCAAGCTTCAGCCCAAGCTGTTTATCCACGGCATCGAAAATCGAAATCCCTTCCGCCCCTGCCGCCGCCAGCAATCCTCGCGGCGTCCACGTGATGGTGAAGTCGTAAGCCTCTTTCATGCCAGTTGAATCGACAACCGGCTTGTCCAGGTATCCGCCCGCCATGTCGTGAATGTCTTCGGCGAACTTCTGCATCGTCTCGTTCTTGCAGATCACCACGATTTGCCGGATCGCGCCCGCAGTCTGGCTGGCCGGAGGCGGTTGCGGCTCGCACGTCCCTTCACCCTCTGCCGTCTGCGCTTCTTTCAGCTTCACTTTTCCCGCCTGCGCTTTCATGACGTACGCCGGCATCGGCGCACTGCCCTCATGCGTCACCAGGTTGAACCGTTCCTTCAACAGCGCCTGCAGCATCAGCCGCAAATCAGCCTTCGAAGTTGTCGGCGGCGCCTGCGCAACAATCTCAAAGCGGTCCCAGTCCAGCCAGCTCGGTCCGCCCTCCACATTTTTGCCATCAAGGTGGTACGCCGTTGCGATCAGGTCGGCCATCGTCGCCTGGTGAATCACGTAGCGATCGCCACTCAGTTCTCCGCCATCCATAAACGGCCGCAGCACATGCGGACTGGCATGTACATCGGCCACATTGAACGACGCTACGTGGGTCGCAACTCCTGAGGAAGCTGCCACATCTGACGGTTGCCCCAAAGCGAGTCCAGCACCACAGAAAACCATCATTACGGTCGCAAAAGCAGTCTTCAATTCACCCATCATGGAGACCTCCAGCGAAAAACGACTCGCCGAAACCGGGGATTGGCTCAGTGTATGACGAAAAATTCGCGCAAAGTGAAGGAAAAATCCTCAATCCCAATCGCCTTTATTTCCATTCCCCGCGCCGCGCCCGTCTCCAATCGAAAGCTCCTTCGCTTGCTCACCGGCTGGAATGGATGTCATTCTCAAAACATGAGTAAAGGAATTCTTCCCGGCGCAATCGCCGTTTTGCTGGTATGTTGCTCTCTTCCCAGTGCGGCTCAGGACAAAGGTTACTGGCGCGCCGTCAGTTCAAATGCAGACGACATCACGGGCGACCTGACCATCGCCGACTCCAAAATCACCATCAATTTCGTCGCGTTTCCCCTCGCCCAGATCCGGCAACTTCAGCCGTCTGAATTCACCGCAGTCTTCGATGCCGACCCCGGATCAGGCGGCAGCGGCTTTCTTTACCGGCTCAATGTGCCTGGATCAAAACGCTTTCTCCATCACAACACCCTCTGTGGATCGGACGATACGCAGTGGATGGCGACCTATATCCAGGGCCGTGCTCTGCACGTGGCCTTCTTCTCTGGAACCGACATGCCCGTATTCACACCAGACGCTCTCGCCAATTCGACAGACGTCTGCGGCACATTCTCCTACTCCCGCTGACCGCCCGCAGAGAACGCTAGTCCGTGTGAACTCTGTCCGCAGGAGCTTGCAGCAGGATTTATCCTTAAACATGAACCATCACTCTGATTTAAAAGGAACATCATGGCGGAGATAGCCGTTGAGTCCACCGCAATTCCCGCGCAGTTGCCCGACCTGCGCGTCGCCGTCCTCGGTGCTGGAAAAATGGGCGGAATTCTGCTCCAGGCCTTCCTCAAACAGAATCTCTTTGCCGCGGACCTGATCCACGCCACCGTCGCCCATGCCGAGAAAGCAGTTGCCCGCGCCGCACAATGGAGCGTCGACGTCGGCACCGACAACCTCGCCGCCGCGCGCCAGGCCGACCTGATCCTCATCGGCGTCAAGCCCTTCCAGGTCCCCGATCTGATCGCCGAAATCAAGCCCGTGCTGACGCCGGCAAAGACCATCGTCTCGTTCGCGGCATCGGTAAAAACCCGCGCCATCGAAGACGCAGCCGGCATCGAAATCCCCGTCATCCGCGCCATGCCCAACACGCCCTCCGCTCTCGGCGCAGGCGTAGCCGGACTCTGCCGCGGCCGCTTCGTCAAACCCGAACAGATGGATCTCGCGCAGCGAATCTTTGAAACGGTGGGCCGCTCCGTCATTGTCGACGAGAAGCACATGGACGCCGTCACCGGCCTCTCCGCCTCCGGCCCCGCCTACATCTACATCATCATCGAGGCCCTCGCTGAAGCCGGCGTCAAGGTCGGCCTGCCCCGCGACATCGCAACACAGCTCGCCGCACAAACCGTTTACGGCGCCGGCAAGATGGTACTCGAAACCGGCTACCACCCCGCCCTGCTCAAGGACGAAGTCACCACCCCCGCCGGCTGCACAATCGACGGCATCCTCGAATTAGAGGAAGGCGGCCTCCGCGTCACGTTGATAAAAGCCGTCATGCGCGCCACCGAAAGAGCAAAGCAGTTGGCTGCGGGATAAGTGCGGCGATCTGGAAACACTGGCTGCGGGTGCCTCATCCTTGACGAAGTCAAGGGTGGGAAAGCACCGACTCTCGCTCTCTCCTGAACTTGCGGAACTGTTACCCTTCAACCTTGCCCATCCAACGTCCATCCTGGTTGCCGTCCTACATCCCCGAACTGCAGGGACTGCGCGGCATCGCCGTTCTTTCCGTGGTCCTGTACCACTGCCACCCGCGTTTCACCGGCACATGGTTTTACTACACATCGTTGTGGGGATGGGCGGGCGTCAACCTCTTTTTCGTGCTCTCGGGATTTCTGATCACCTCCATCCTGCTTGAGTCATGCGGCAAGCCGCACTACTTCCGCAACTTTTACGGACGCCGCGCCCTGCGCATCTGGCCGGTCTACGTGCTGGTCCTGATCGTCTGTTACCTCAACGCCCCATGGTTCATCGGCCCCACGGTCTGGGACGCGATCAGGACTGCGCCATGGTGGGCGTACATACTGTTCGTGCAAAACCTGTTTCACCTTGCGCTGCCGCCTGCTATCGGACCCACGTGGTCGCTTGCTATCGAAGAGCAGTACTACTTTCTCTGGGCACCGGTCGTACGTTTCCTCAGGGCGCCATGGATGCTGGCCATTCTGCTCGTCGGCGCGTTGATCGGTTCGCCGCTCTTCCGCCGCACGCACTTCAACTGGATCACTCCCACGCACACGCTCACCCATATCGACGGAATCGCCATGGGCAGCCTGCTCGCTCTCGGCCTCTACACGCTGCCGATCAGCCGCCGCATCTGGCTCTGGATCGGCCTCGCGGCCATCCCCGTCGGATTCCTCGCCGCAGCCACCATTGCCGGCGGCACGGCATTCCTTGACACCGCACTCACCACGCTCTTCGCCGGCGCAGTCCTGTCTGCCATCGCGTCAACCGGTGCACGCACTCCGGTCAACGCAATCCTCCGTCGCGGTCCTCTCGCTTACTACGGCCGCATCAGCTACGGCCTGTACATGACGCACATCATGGTCTTCGTGTACTTCGGCTGGTTCGATGCCCACATGGATCATTACGGCATCCCCGGCAGCCTGGCTGTCGTCGCTTTCCGCCTCGCCGCGTGCACCATCGTCGCCACCCTGCTCTGGTACGGCTTCGAATCCAGAATCCTCCGCCTCAAGCGGCATTTTGAGAACAAGCCGAGAGCAGAGAGAACGCAAGCCCGCTGAGCCTCGAGTTCCAGCAGTCCCATCCTGTGGACCAGCATCTCAGGAGTTTGTGACTGCAATCACCCCCGGCTTTAACATTCGGCTGCTAGCCTGAACTGGCACGGAATTCTTCCCTCCCGAGGTGCCCCCATGACCAGCGCGACGACCGAAATCAACCGGGCCGATGCAAAAAACGAAGGCCCTCTCAGCCCCGAAGTTCTCGACAAAATGAACGCCTACTGGCGCGCCGCAAATTACCTCTCCGTCGGCCAGATCTATCTCAAAGACAACCCGCTGCTTGAACGCCCGCTCACTCTCGATGACGTTAAGCCGCGCCTGCTGGGCCACTGGGGCACCACACCCGGTCTCAACTTTCTCTACGTCCACTGGAACCGCCTGATCCGCGAGCGTCACCTCGACATGATTTACGTGATCGGGCCGGGACACGGCGGTCCGGGCCTCGTGGCCAACACCTATCTCGAGGGATCGTACTCTGAGATGTACCCTCACATCGAGCAGAATCGCGATGGCATCAAGCGTCTGTTCCGGCAATTCAGCTGGCCGTATGGCATTCCCAGCCACGTCGCACCGGAGACGCCGGGCTCGATCCACGAAGGCGGCGAACTGGGCTACTCGCTGGTCCACGCCTACGGAGCGGCCTTCGACAATCCAAACCTGATCGTCGCATGCGTTGTGGGCGACGGCGAGGCCGAGACCGGGCCACTGGCCACTAGCTGGCATTCGAATAAATTCCTGAATCCCGCAACCGATGGTGCGGTGCTTCCGATCCTTCACCTGAACGGCTACAAGATCGCCAATCCAACGGTGCTTGCGCGCATACCTCATGCAGAACTTGAGAACCTGATGCGCGGCTACGGATACGAGCCATTCACCCTCGAAGGCCACGACCCTGAAACGATGCATCAGAAAGCCGCCGCGGTCTTTGACAAAATCTTCGATCGCATCGCTGCCATTCAAAAAGCTGCGCGCGAGGGCGGATCAACCGATCGACCAGCGTGGCCCATGCTGATCATGCGCACGCCCAAAGGCTGGACCGGGCCGAAAGAAGTCGATGGCAAGCCGGTTGAAGGCACATGGCGCGCTCACCAGGTTCCATTCTCCGAGTTGCGCGAGAAGCCCGATCACCTGCGACTGCTCGAAGACTGGATGCGCAGCTACAAGCCCGAGGAACTCTTCGACGAAAAGGGCGCGTTCCGCGAGGAACTCGCAGACATCGCGCCCAAGGGCAGACTGCGCATGGGCATGAATGCCCACGCCAACGGAGGCCTGCTATGGCAGCCGCTGAAGGTGCCGAGTTTCCGCAGTTTCGCGGTGAAGATTGACGCACCCGGAGCGACAACCGCCGAGTCCACGCGCGTGCTGGGCAAAATGCTCCACGCCGTGATGGAAGCCAACATGGACACGAAGAACTTCCGCGTCTTCGGACCCGACGAAACAGCCTCAAACCGCCTGCAGGATGTAATCACCGGAACCGGCAAGGAATGGATGGCTGAGACCCTGCCCGTGGATGAGAACCTCTCGCAGACCGGGCGCGTGATGGAAATCCTGAGCGAACATATGTGCCAGGGCTGGCTCGAAGGCTACCTGCTCACCGGCCGCCACGGATTCTTCAGTTGCTACGAAGCGTTCATCCACATCGTCGATTCCATGGTGAATCAGCACGCAAAGTGGTTGAAGGTGACGCGCCAGATTCCGTGGCGCAAACCGATCGCGTCGCTCAATTACCTGCTCAGTTCGCTCGTATGGCGTCAGGATCACAACGGATTCTCGCACCAGGACCCGGGCTTCATCGATCATCTGCTGAATAAGAAGGCAGACGTGGTGCGCATCTATCTGCCGCCGGACGCGAATACCCTGCTTTCCGTCGCCGACCATTGCCTGCGCAGCAAACATTACATCAATCTGATCGTCGCCGGAAAGCAGCCCGCACCGCAGTGGCTCACCATCGACGAAGCTGTAGCGCATTGCACCACGGGGCTCGGGATCTGGAAGTGGGCCTCGAACGACGCCGGCAATCCGGACGTCGTGATCGGATGCTGTGGTGATGTGCCAACGATGGAAGCCCTTGCGGCGGTCATGCTCCTTCGCACGCAGGCGCCCGACCTGCGTGTCCGCGTTGTCAATGTCGTTGACCTCATGACTCTGCAGCCATCTTCCGAACATCCGCATGGTCTATCGGACGAAGAATATGACAGCGTCTTTCCGCCGAAGGTGCCTACGATCTTTGCGTTCCATGGCTATCCGTGGCTGATTCACCGGCTCACCTATCGCCGCCACAATCACGACAATCTCCACGTGCGCGGCTACAAGGAAGAAGGCACGACCACAACGCCTTTCGACATGTGCGTGCTGAACAACATCGATCGCTTCCAGCTTGCGCTCGACGCAATCACGCGCGTACCGCGGCTGGCTTCAAGAGTAGACGAAGCTGGTCAGTGGTATTCCGAAGCGATCCAGCGTCATCGCCTGTACGTATCCGAGAACGGAGATGATCTGCCGGAAATTCGCGACTGGAAATGGTCGCCAGGGGAAGCTCAATAACATCGCATCAAAGAAGTTCAAATTATGAGTAAGAGGGTCTCTTCATGTCGTCTTTGCCTGTTTTGGTTTTGAACAGCGGTTCGTCTTCGATCAAGTTTGCAATGTATGAAGCCGGCGACGGCCAGCGCACCAGGATCTTTGAAGGCGCGGTCGATGGAATCGGCACGGACAACGGTAAATTCTGGATCAAGGATGCGGCGGGCAAGAAGCTGGTGGATCAGACACCGCCGCTGCCGAACCGTTCTGTTGCATTTTCGCTCGTCGAAAAAGCGCTCCACTCCGGCCAGTTCCCTGCTCCGAAAGCAATCGGGCATCGCACCGTTTGCGGCGGACCGAAGATACGCGACAACCAGCGCATCACGCCTGCGCTGATCGACGAGATTGAAAGCTACGCGGCACTTGCGCCACTGCATACGCCGATCGCGGTCTACATCATGCGCGAGGCGCTGCGTTTGTTTCCCGGGATTCCCAACTTCGCGGTGCTCGACACGTACTTTCATCGCACCATGCCTGAGGTTGTCACGCGCATGCCAATCCCCGACGAGTATGCCGAGATGGGCGTGCGGCGCTATGGCTACCACGGCATTTCGTATGAGTCGATCATTTTCCAACTGCAGCCGAATATTCCGGAAAAGCTCATCGTCGCGCACCTCGGCAATGGCGCGTCGATCACCGCGATCCGTAACGGCGAGAGCCTCGACACATCGATGGGACTGACGCCAACCGGCGGCATCATCAGCGGATCGCGCACAGGCGACATCGATCCCGGCGTCGTAATTTTCATCTTGAAAAAAATCGCAGAGACGACTCCTGATGCGGCCGCTGCAGCCGACAAGCTCGAAACTGTGTTCAGCAAGAAGTCCGGCCTGCTCGGCGTGAGCGGCCTCTCGAACGACATGCGCGACCTGCGCGAAGCCATCAAGGCAGGCAATGAGAAAGCGCGTCTGGCTGTCGACAAATTCACCTGGACCATCGCCAAATGGATCGGCAGTTATTTTGCCGAACTCGGTGGTCTCGACATGCTGGTCTTCACCGGCGGCATCGGAGAAAACGACATCGCCGCGCGCTCCGAAATTTGCGCAGGGCTGGGATCGTTGGGAATCGTTGTTGATCCTGAGAAGAACAAAATGCGCGGAGAAGCAATCATCTCGGCTGATGATTCCAAGGTGAAAGTGCGCGTGATCCCACCGGCAGAAGACCTGATGATCGTGAATCACGTGGTTCGACTGCTGAACAACCAGGGAGAATGAACGCGCCGAGGGTCTACCGCCGTCTACGCCGGACAGATGCCACTGTTCTACACTAGAGGGTTAGCTTCGGAGTCCTCATTCATGCATTCGGTTGCAACTCACATAGACCTGAAACGTCTGCCGTCGCCTGCATTACGTCGCTTTGCATGGTCGGTGCTCGCATACTTTATCGCCGTGATTCTATGGGGTTCGCTGGTTCGCGCAACCGGCGCAGGCGCGGGCTGCGGCAATCACTGGCCGTTGTGCAACGGCACCGTAATGCAGCACTCGGCGAGTGTGAATACGATGATCGAGTTCACGCATCGCATCACGAGCGGGTTGTCGTTCTTCTCCGCCGTCGGGTTGCTGATTTGGACTTTTGCGGGAACGGTGCGCGGACACCTGGCCCGCGCGGCGGCGGTAGCAACCGTAGCCTTCACCCTGGTTGAGGCAATTCTAGGCGCTCTGCTTGTGAAACTCGGACTGACCGCGATGAGCCAATCGCCACTGCGGCCCTGGTACCTGGCACTCCACCTTTCGAATACGCTGCTTCTGCTGGCGGCGCTCACCCTTACCGCGCACATGCTGAGCCGCAAACAGGGATACCTTCGCAGCACTATTCGGCTGGTAGCACCGTTCGGCACATCGATAGGAATCATTGTCTTGCTTATCGTTGGAGTGACGGGCTCCTTGGCTGCGCTCGGAGATACGCTGTTTCCGGCCACATCGCTCGGCTCCGCGCTGGCGCAGGATTTTTCGGCAACGAGTGGATGGCTGGTTCGCTGGCGCTGGACGCATCCGACCATCGCCTTTCTTGCCAGCATCTTCCTGATTTGGATCCTGGTACGTGCGGCGCAACGAACCGCCCATTGGGACAATCGCGGATTGTCGGCGCTGGTGTTGGTGCTGCTGGCAGCGCAATATGTGCTGGGCGTGCTCGATGTGGTCCTACTGGCGCCGGTGTGGCTGCAGATCGCCCACCTTCTCGGCGCCGATGTGCTGTGGGTCGCGCTGGTGGTCCTTACAGCGCGGCTGACGCTGCAACCGATTGACACAGCGACTGAGGGACGCAGGGGATAGGGACTAGAAAACCTTGTTTCGACGCGGCTGACCTGGCTCGCTCTTCGTCCCTTAGTGCCCTAGTCCCTGCTTCACTTCACCAGCACTCCCGCCGCCGTATACACCTTTCCATTTACGGTCGCGTTGATGACCGGCAGGCCAGTCGTGGCAGTGAGCCATTCGATTTTGCCATCGTGCAGAATCACGGTGTCTTCCGCCTTGCCGCCGCGAATGCTCGGGTTCCATGCAAAGGCCTGGTTGTTGACGACGGTCTCGCTGCCATCCGGAGTGGCGACCCACTCGCGCTCGCCATATCCCGTCGGTCCACCTTGGTGATGGAACTTTTCCTCGCCGGGGAATCCTTCGGCCACGTATGCTGCCTGGGCCACGCGGAACAACTGTGCGGAGTTTGCGCCGGCGCGCGTTGCATCAAGAAGCGCGGCGTTGACCTGAGCAGCCGACTTGAAGCGCGCATCGAGTTCGGCCGGCAATTCGCCAAAGTGTACGAACCGGGTAATCGAAATCGCCAATCCCCACTTGCGCGAGCAGAGATTCAGCATTCCGTATTTCTTCAGCCGTGCGCCGCGCGCCACCGCGTGCTTGTACTTGTAAATGCGATCGTCGACGGCGAAAAGATAGACCGATGGCATAATGCCGCGCCGCAGAAGATTGGCTGCGGTCAGGGCTTCAAGATCGTATTCGCTCAGGCCGGGCTCGACTTCGTGCAACGACTCGACGGTTGCGTCAGCCGTCTGCGCACCAAGCCAGCGATACCGTGCAATCTCGCTCTCGCTCAACGAAGCGCGCAGCGGATAGAGATTAACGGAAATCAATCCCGGTCCCGGTGTGTCAGAGCCAATGTGAACCCCAGCCAGGCGCTGAGCAGTCTCCATCGTATCGTCGGCGTACCACGGAAACAGCACCGGCTCGAAATCGAGTGCGCCAAATTCTTCATCGTGCAGACGCGGCGCTTCGTTCTCGGTGGTGAAGTAGTATCGCTTGCCCGTCGCGGTCACCAGAAGTGAAGCCACCCCGGTTTCGCCCGGAGTAAGCACGCGAACCTCCACTGCACCGCCCGTCAACCAGGCTATGTTCTCGTGGCGGCGAATGAGCACGCCCTCCAGATCCAGAGCGCGAATCCACTCCACGAGCTTGTCGTGTTTGGCATTCAATTCTTCGTTCCAGGCAGTCTCGGTTACAACCGTGCTCCCGTTCACCACGAGGCTTTTACTAATCCGCTTGGTCATGATTGCAGTCTCCATATCGATCTCCTTAAATAACGACGGGCGTCGACACAGGAGTCAACGCCCGCCCTTGCATCCCAATTGAATCAGTCCTCAAGACTCGGGTGATGGTGGCTTTCCCATCCGAGATAGCGGGCAGCCTCGTGCACCGATTTTGAAACGTCGCTGAAGTTCGCGGCAACGTGGTGCTCAAAGCCTTCGCGGCAGATGAACTTCAACAGCTTCTGCAACTGCGGAATCTCCGCCACTCCCGCGCCACCGAACGTCTCAAGTGGATCGTCCGTAAATCGACCAGCGCCCGTGTATCCGCGCACGATGCCGCGGCGATCGTCAGTGGAGTAGCGCGCGAAGCTCATCCCACCCGCCTTCACGCGGCCAACGCAGGTTCCGAAGGTATTCAGTTTGCCTACTGTGCCGGCGATGATCTCCTGGTAATCCATCTTCACATCCTGGAAGAAGTGTTTGGGCAGATTGGAGCAGTGGAAGCAGACACACTTGTCAGGGTGGCTGCCGTAGTTATTATTCCAGTCCAGCAGGGCGGAGGGCGTGCCGCTGGCCAAGGCAAGCATGTACATACTCAACGTGCCGGGCACATCTGTTTCGCAAGCTGAAGGAATGAGGTTGTCGCTCATCATGCTCATAATGGTGCATGGCACAACGCCGAAAAATTCCTCCATCGAAGTCCAGCATTGCACCGCGCTGATCGTAACCGGAGCCGTCTTCATCCATCCATCAATCACCTCTCCGAGCTTCGCCATCTTCAGCAACGATTCTTCTGGGATCCCCGAC
>Ga0209004_1000260_pt1 | contig 10776 bp, 4 predicted proteins | sample TexAe_RefH0_M1_FD_187948 | JGI IMG/M metagenome (GOLD analysis project Ga0209004, IMG submission 187948) | Forest soil microbial communities from Davy Crockett National Forest, Groveton, Texas, USA - Texas A ecozone_RefH0_M1 (SPAdes) (version 2) | ecosystem: Environmental > Terrestrial > Soil >... | reverse complement strand
TGGTGCCCTGCGCCGCCTATCTCAATGGCGAATACAGCGTGAAGGACATGTATGTCGGCGTGCCCGTCGTGATCGGCAGCAAGGGCGTTGAGCGCATCGTCGAGGGCGATCAGTTCCCTTGCCCGGCTACCGCTGAGATCGGGCAGTTCATCAAGATTTACCCGCTCCGCATCGCCACCTCGCTTGGCAGCAATTCGCCGTCGTGCACGATCAAGCAGGATGTGCCGCATAATCTGCGCCGAGACGGCGAAGAAATGGGCGCGGTGCTGCCAATCCACATTGTTGACATCGATCAGTTCCAGGTAGGCTTCGTGCACCAGGGCTGTAGCCTGCATGGAGTTTCCCGAGCGCTCGTTCTTGAGTTGGTAACCTGCTATGCGCCGCAGGGTGCGATAAACGCGAGGCGTAAGCTGCTCCAGCGCGCCCTGGTCGCCTGCTGCCCACGCGCGAAGGAGCAGGGTCGTTTCCGATGTCTGGTCGTCGCTGGAATTCGTTTGGGACTGATCAGACACCTGCGGACCTCCCGGCTCACAGCCAGCATCGCGGAGACGACAAGGTCGTGTACAATGCGTCCCTGTCGGCGTCATAATACCATCCACCATTCATTCCTAGTGAGGTAATCCTTGTCTTTGCAGCCCTGGCAGCAGATCGAAGAACTGTATCACTCCGCGTGTGAACACGGTCTCGCGGTTCTCGACGGCGCCGACCCCGCGATTCGGCGAGAGGTGGAAAAGCTGCTGGCGCACAACTCGCAAAGCGGCGCCAAACTGCTCGATCAGCGAGCAGCGGATCTGATAGTGGGTCTTATCGACAGGCCCATTACACCCGGATCTCAACTGGGCCCTTACAGGATTGAGTCGCGGCTTGGGCAAGGCGGCATGGGACAGGTGTTCCGTGCGACAGACACTCGTCTGAGCCGACCTGTGGCAATCAAGATCTGCAAAGAAGAATTCATTGACCGTTTCGAGCAGGAAGCCCGCTCGATCGCAGTCATAAGCCATCCCAACGTGTGCACGCTGTATGACGTAGGACCGAACTACCTCGTGATGGAACTGGTCGAAGGCGAAACGCTAGCCGCTCGTTTGAAGCGCGGCAAGCTATCCATCAACGAGACCGTCCGCTTCGGAGCCCAGATCGCAGAAGCTCTGGCAGTGGCCCATGCCAAGGGCATCGTTCACCGCGATCTCAAGCCCGCCAACATCATGCTCACAAAGTCGGGCGTAAAGGTGCTGGATTTCGGCCTCGCCAAATCGGCAGCAGATCCATCCCTCACCGCTGCAGGCGGTGTCATGGGCACTCCCGCCTATATGTCCCCAGAACGATTTGAAGGAAGAGACGCCGACGCAAGGTCGGACATCTACGCTCTCGGACTGGTTCTCGTTGAGATGGCAACCGGCAAGCGTTCGAAAAATCCCGAAGATCTGCCGCCGGGTCTCGACCGCGTCGTTAAAAGATGCCTTGAACCAGACCCCGATGAACGCTGGCAATGTGCGCGCGATCTGAAATGGGAGTTGGAATCGATCTCGATTGCTCCTCCGGTTGTATCGATGCGCTCCAGAAATTATGCGCTCGCCGGCGCGGTGGCAGTGGCCGTGCTTTTGTTGGCGGCGCTCGGGTTCATGTGGTTTCGCGTGAAACCGACAGAGCTGCCCGTCGCGCGAATGAACATCCTGATTCCCGAGAAGGCGCGCATCATGTCACTGGCGGTTTCTCCTGACGGGCGCGCCATCGCCATAGTTCTGCTGAAGGAGGGAAAGCAGCAGATCTGGGTTCGAGCACTCGATACACTCGAAATGAGGCCCTTGGCGGGGACCGATAATGCTGGGGATCCCTTCTGGTCTCCGGACGGCCGTTTCATCGCTTTTTTCGCCGATGCCAGGCTGAAAAAGATCGATCGGTCTGGAGGGCCTGTGCAAACGGTCTGCGAAGCGCTCGCGGCGGTGGGCGGCACTTGGAATCGCAATGGGGACATCTTGATCGGTGCCTTGAATCAGGTGCAGCGAGTCTCTGACGCGGGTGGAGCGTTGTCGAACCTTCCCGGACACACAGACAGAACCGAACTCTATCCCATTTTTCTGCCTGATGGGCACCATTACGTGGGTACACGCGCTTCTTATGCCAACCCAGCCGAAGCCGGGGTCTGGCTTAGTTCGATGGACGGGCCGGAGACCCGGCGAATCCTTCCTGACGTTTCAAGCGCCGCAGTCGTGGAACCGCCCCCCGGGAGCCACGTAGGCGCGGTTTTGTTCACCCGCGCAGGGACACTGATGGCCCTGCCGTTCGACATGAAGCGGCTCGAGGCAACAGGTGAGCCGTTCCCGGTGGCTCAGAACATTGGGATGGGCATAAACTCCCATTGGCTGGCTACCTCCTCTTATAACGGAGTGCTGGCGTACGTTTCCGGCCAGAGCAGTCACCGCAAATATGTCTGGCGAGACCGACAAGGGAAAAACCTGGGCGCGTTCGGTGATGCGGGCGGCGTAGTCATGATTTCCCCGGACGGGAAGCGGCTCGTTGGGGATCCGGGTGGGCAGATCACGTTACTCGAATTCGGACAGGGGGTGGCTACCCCGTTGACCTTGGGATCGGCCGGAGGAATGAACCCTGCATGGTCGCCCGATGGCCGGTCCGTCGCGTTCTACAGGTGGCCCGGAATTTATCGAAAACCTGCGAGCGGAGCGGGCCCAGAAGAACTCTTTCTTCGTTCAAACACGCTTGCAGTTCCCAAGAGCTGGTCGCCGGATGGGCGCTACCTTATCTATGCGCAAATCAATCCCGGAACCGGGGCGGACTTGTTTGCGCTGCCTATCGGACGGCCCGACTCACATCCCCTGGGTCTAGCTCAGACGGCGGCCACTGAGGACCAGGGACAGTTTTCGCCGGACGGACATTGGGTCGCTTACACGTCAAACGAGTCCGGCCTGAGCGAGATTTATGTCATTCCTTTTCCGCCTCTCCAGAACGGCGGCAGATGGATGGTGTCGCGTGGCGGAGGTGTCCAGCCCCGTTGGCGCCGCGATGGCAAGGAGTTGTTCTACATCTCGCCGGATTGGAAGATGATGGCCGTGGACGTGAGCACTCGTTCATCTTTCCACTCCGGCACTCCGCACGCTCTGTTCGACACGGACATGCTGGATACAGGGATTCGTACTGGCCCGATGAGCTGGGACATCTCTGCCGATGGCAATCGCTTCCTGATTATCAGCGACAATTCCCAGGAAACCCCGTCGATGAACCTGATTCTGAATTGGCGTCCGGATCAGCAAAAATGAAACTCGGCTCATTCACTGAGACCTGCCAGCAAATTGCAAAGCGAGCACTCAAATCAGCACAGGAATTGCTCCAGCGCAATCCCACAGCATCCATGCAAAGTTAGCTCGCATTTGACGTGATTCAGTCTGTAGCCTTCTTCGGAGTCGCGGGCATCCCCAAGGCAACTAGGTTTTCATAACGTTGCGCGGATTCCAATTTCAACGATGCCCCGAAAACAAGGGGATGGGCTTCCAACTGTTGGTACCGGTTGAGTTCGCGAAGTATCGGAGAATTGAGGTCAGCGGCATGATCTGGAACAGTTCGCAGCTGACACCGTATGATCTTTTTCCGCGACGGCCAGACTAATAAGTTGATTGAGTGAAATCCCCTCACTCTTGGCTAATGCTGTGAGTTCCCGACGCATTGTTAACGGCAACCGGAGGGGATAAGAACGAGCTTTACCGATGTTTGAAGGCATTGCGATTCAATCTCCTTGCTTTCTGCGAGCGCTATATCTTTGAAATTCTGAAGAGCCAACCATCGTCGCTTTCTATCCGCCCGGCTCGAAAGCGGATGTAGCGAAAGCCTCACGTCGTACCATCTTTGACCGCAGGTGGCATGTATAAAATGGGTCCTCTTTTCTTTTGCAAATCTGCAATTCCCTGCGCATCTTCGGTGAGCAAACGATTCAGCTCTTCAGCCGAAACGGGCCTTCCGAACAGCCAGCCTTGCGCAAGAACGCGCTTTCCCATATCGACAAAATAGCGGGCTTGCAGAAAGGTTTCGACGCCCTCCACGATAACTTCAAGCTTCAAGGCTTCGGCGATAGAAAGGATCTGCGGCAGGATGGCGAAGACGACCGAGTCTGTACCGATGGCCTGGACAAAGGTCTTGTCGATTTTGATAGCATCTACGGATAGATCATGCAGATAGGCCAGATTTGAGTAGCCGGTGCCGAAATCATCGATGTGGACCGCGTGGCCTCTCTGTCGCAGACGATGGATTGTTTCGATCGCAATTCGTGATCTGACCGTGCTTGATTCGGTGATTTCGATTGCCAGCCTGCCTGCTGGGACACTTGCCAATTCGATAGCCCGGTCCAAAGCCGGCAAGAACGTCGGATCTGTCAGGTCTGCGGCCGCAACATTGACGCTAAGGCGAAATGTAGGGTGGGTGCATAGGGATTCGTGAAAGTCGCTCAATGCCTGCCGCAGCACAAACTTGGTAATGGAGCCAACAAAGCCGCGCTCTTCGGCTAGTTTGACAAACACATCGGGCCCAACGTCGATTCCGGATTCATTGGTCCAACGCACGAGGGCTTCTGCGCCCACGATTCGTCCGGTTGCCAGATCCACAATGGGCTGATACACCACTCGCAGCTTCTCTTTTCGAATTGCCCGACGAAGTTGCTGCGCCATACTTCTTCCGCGCTGGCAGAGTAGCGAAAACAGAAAACCGAAGAGGCCGCCGGTCAGCCCACCTATTGTCACGTAAGCAGGAAGAAGATTCCGTTTTGCAAGCAATACATCGGGAATTGAGATAAAGGTGGTGACGCAATTGAGATATCGATTGGAGCAACGCGTAACGAACAGTGTGTTTCCCAAACGAGCTTCCCAATTCCTGTCGCTGATCACACCTTGGATTGCAGGCATCGAACGCCCTGGGTGGAAGGACCTGCCGCTATAAGCGTCCGTCATCGTTAGGAACCTATTGGGGGTGACAAGGTTCAAGCGGCTGGCCAAACCGGGGTCGATCACCAGGTACATATCACCCATCTGCAGGCCGAACACGTCCTCATCATGCGGATGATAAGGGGAGAAATCCTTGTAAATGCTCAACCCGTCGATGAACGACGCAACGGGTTCGAATTGAGTGCGCGGAAGGTTCTCAGTACCCAGGCTGACCGAACATTCAATCCTCCCGTTCCGGATGTGCCCGGCATCCCGAAAGTATTCTGAGCTGAAAATCAACTTACGGAGAAAGATGAACTCGGCTGTGGAACAAGGAGGGTTCTGCGATGCATTCATCGCAGACATCACTGCGTGTGATTCATCCAGGATGTCGTCGGCAGTCTTGAGAATTCGATTTGCGTCCAATTCGAGTTTGCGATGAGCAGATTTGAGAGCAATTGCGCTCTCGAGTAGCAACACTGCAATCACCCCGCAAACCGCCGCTACGACGATGGTGGTCAGAATGGCTATGATGCGTCGTCTGAGGACCTGCAATATCGATTGAACCGTCATCTCGCAAACTCAAGCGATTTCGGCCCAATCGGTCTGACCACCTTGAATGAAGATGACCTGTCGCCGGGGAAACTCGCGATATGTTCGAATCGACCAGAGTTCATTTTCCGCTTCCACGTGCCATCCAGATCGTCGAGGGGATAAGAGGGTAAAGAGCATGGTTGAACCTGAAGCAGCCAGGATCCAACTCTTCGCGACGACAGTGCTGACTGAGAATGAGGACTAGTTTTGCTAGAGGGTCAATGCTCGCAGAGAAACTTCGCAATGGGCAGGTGGTTTTACTGTAATTTCGCCGTTAAACCCCATAATCTATTGAGTCTTAAGGTAGATGAAAGGGAGGCTTTGCGCTGTGGCACTCTCAAACGAGAATGTTTCACTTGGGCGTTGCTGTTCATTGAACCTGCAGACAGCTGACGATAGAATCGTCCTATTCCAAGAACGAGTGCGATGACCATACGCGAGAACCGAATGACTAGTTCTCTTGATGAGGACCCCAGGTGGCTACTCGTTCAACGAATAGTAGCCAGTCCAGGCTTCATGAATTCGTCACGTCTCTCCGCATTTCTCCTGCATGTCAGCAAACAAAGTCTCATCGGAGAAGGCGGAAGTCTGAATGAGCGAACCATCGGAGAAGCTGTCTTTGAGCGGTCGCCCGGCTATGATCCCCGTGATGACAATATCGTTCGCTCACATGCAAGCAGGCTTCGACTTCGTCTTCAGGAATACTTCCGAGAGGAAGGTGCCTCGGAAACGCTGCGGGTGAGCATTCCCCGCGGAAGCTATGCACCGGTGTTCGAGCCGGCAGATTCCGATCCCGATACACCCGTCAATGGGCTTTCTGCTTCGGCAACTACGCATCCCCAAGTGTCTTTGGATACTTCACCGTCGAGGCTGAGATCAACAGTCAAAGTTATGCTGATCTGCCTTGTGGTTCTGACTGGGGCAATCGCAACGACCGCTCTTTATCTTCGACATCGATCTTCGCTTCTTGAGACACCCTCTCACAAGCTTTGGACTCAAGTCTTTCGCAACGATCAGCAGACAATTATCGTTCCGGCTGATAGTAGTCTCGTGATCGCGAGGCTGATGGTTGGACATCCAATCGGTTTGCAAGAATACGCTGGCGGCCTTTACAGAAAAGCTACCGATTGCGACAAGCCATGTGACCTCCGCATGGTGCAAACGGTTGAGTCTCTTCGGTATACGTCCATGAGCGATCTGGAGTTTGCCGTGAAAGTCACTCATATTCCTGAAGCCATCCCTCTTCGAACGGAAATCCGGTTCGCACGAGATCTTCAGCTCATAGACTTGAAGGAGTCGAATTTAATCCTGGCCGGGTCGCAAGAAGCCGATCCTTGGATGGCAGCAATCAGTGGCCAGATGAACTTTGTTGTTCATGACGATCCCTCCAGTGTTTTACGTGTTGAGAACAGGCAACCGAAGTCGGGCGAAAAGAGTGAATACCTCTACGATCCTCATGACCCACAACACAGGGGCTTAGCCACGATTGCATTTCTTCCTAATCTGGGCGGTAGCGGAAATATGCTAATAGTCCAAGGCTTCTCGCTCGCGGGCACACAGGCTGCAGCCGAGTTCGTAACAAACCGGCGAGACATCGATGATCTCTTCCGGACATTCGCCGGCAACGATGCCAAGCTTCCACACTTTGAGATTCTGCTCAGTACCATGGAAGTGAATGGGATGTCATCTCGGCCCGTCCTATTGGCGACGCATGAATACCGGTAATTCCACATTTAGCGGCAAAGATAACCAGTTCCAGGCAGCTCCGAAGTTACTTAAGAAAGAGGTCGAAGCAGATTCTCGGCCCGTACACCCAACCCTACCCTTCCCTGACAAGTCGTTTCGATTGAACGACTCCTGAAACTGATATTTTATGACTCAGTTCTGAGCTGCCGAATCTGATTCGATTCGGCTGTTTCCCCCGATTTATCCACCCATATCACCCATCGGTACCATTGAGCGTCCTCGAGACCGGTGTCACTATTCCGGCATGCGAGTCAATCTCATAACCCGGCCGTCCGACCACCACGAATCAGGTTTAGGTACGATTCCCCTCTCGCTGACGATCCGCCCAGCTTGCGGATTACCCGGCGATTACGAGTGCCCAACCGATAGTGCTGCTCTGTTACGCCTGCTCCGGCGGCAAACGGACCTGCCTGCATACGTGCTCCAGAATTTCGAAAAAGACCTGGGAACCCCATTCGGCGCAAAGCTGTTGGGCGTGAATTTAAGTGACAGTGTCCTCACGGATATTGGCTACTTCATCGACTAGCAAGCCGATCCCGGCCGCCCCTTCCGCTAGGCTCTGCAAGAAAGCAGACGCACTTGCCGCTCCCGGTTTAGGCTGAATGTCAGGAGCGAAGTTGTGCCGAGAATCCAGCCTGCACTCGAACTGACTCAAGTGACCGAGTGGAGCGACGGAACCGCCCGCCGCATCGAAGATCATCTTGCAGCCGAAGAGCCCCTTGAAATCCGTATTGATGGAAAGCCCCTCACCGTGACCATGCGCACCCCCGGTCATGACGAGGAACTCGCCGCAGGATTCTTCTGGACCGAAGGCATCGTCGAATCGGCCACCCAGATCCGGGAGATCCGGCGGATCACTCCTGAAGGTGCGGCACGCGACAACATCGTAAGCGTTGAACTCGGCGAGCGGACCTTCGAACCTGAAAATCTGCAGCGCAACTTCTTTGCGGCATCCAGTTGCGGCATTTGCGGCAAAGCCTCGATTGAGGCGATTCGCGTGCGCGGCCTGACACCCCCAAACGCCGCCTTTAAAGTCGATCCGGAATTGCTTTGCGAATTCCCCGCACGTCTCCGCACTCAGCAGCGGGTCTTCGGACGCACTGGTGGATTGCACGCCGCCGCAATTTTCGACACTACCGGCGAACTCCTGGTGCTGCGCGAAGATATCGGCCGCCACAACGCCGTCGACAAAGTCATTGGTTGGGCCCTCAGAAACGGCCTCCTGCCCCTTTCGAACAGCACAATGATGGTGAGCGGCCGAGGCGGTTTCGAGATCGTCCAGAAAGCTCTAGCCGCTGGAATTCCCATCCTGGCTTCCGTCTCTGCTCCCTCCAGCCTCGCAGTCAAACTGGCGCGCGAAATGGGTCTGACGCTCATCGGCTTTCTGCGCGACCGCCGGTTCGTTATATATTCGAATCCCGAACGGTGCCTCCCCAGCTAAGGCCGCATCGTTTGACAATTTTTTGGCATCCAAATCCTTGTTTTTGATCTACGGCCTTGGTTGAACTTCGAGCTCGGTGCAGCTACGTTTTTCGTCTTGCTCATGGTTCAAACGCGAGATTAAAGCAATATGAATATTCAGATCACCGCTTCGGTTCCCACTATCTCTCAATGACTTACACGTGCTAGCATCCCACTCCAGATTAGGAGGAGGCTCGTCTTTCCATGCCGTCCCTCAACGTAAACGGAATTTCACTCGCTTTTTCCGCAGGCGAGCGCCTGATCGATGTGATCAATCGGACCAAGGTCAAAGTGCCCCAGGTCTGTTACCACCCCCAGCTCGGCCCCATCCAGACCTGCGACACCTGCATGGTCGAGGCCGACGGCCAGTTGGTCCGCGCCTGCGCGACTCCAGCGACCGACGGAATGAAGATCAACACCGAATCCTCGCGCGCCGCCTCCGCTCAGCGCGAAGCTTTCGATCGCATTCTCGGCAACCACCTGCTCTACTGCACAGTCTGCGACAACAACAACGAAAACTGCACGGTCCATAACACCACAAAACTTCTGGCCGTCGAGCACCAGGAAATTCCCTACAAGCCGAAACCCTACGAGAAGGACTTCACCAATCCCTTCTACCGATACGATCCCGACCAGTGCATCCTCTGCGGACGCTGCGTCCAGGCCTGTCAAAACTTCCAGGTAAACGAAACGCTCAGCATCAATTGGGAAGACCCGCATCCACGCGTGTTGTGGGATGGAGGCGCTCCCATCGGTGAATCGAGTTGCGTCTCCTGCGGCCACTGCATCACGGTCTGCCCCTGCAACGCGCTCATGGAACGAACCATGCTCGGCGAGGCGGGCTACTTCACCGCTATTCCGGCGCCCGCATTGAACGGCATGATCGAAGTCGTCAAGGGCATCGAGCCGGAACTCGGATACGGCGCGATCATGCAGGTCTCTGAAGTCGAGGCCGCGATGCGTGAGTCCCGCATCAAGAAAACAAAGACCGTATGCACATACTGCGGAGTCGGCTGCTCGTACGACATCTGGACACGCGACCGCGACATCCTGAAGGTCGAGCCTTGTGACGGCCCGGCCAACGGCATCTCCACCTGCGTCAAAGGCAAGTTCGGCTGGGAATACGTCAACAGCAAAGACCGTCTAACCACCCCGCTCATCCGCGAAGGCGACAAGTTCCGCGAAGCTACATGGGATGAAGCGCTATCGCTGGTAGCCCGCAGATTTACCGAAATCAAGGCCGCCACCGGCCCCGATTCCCTCGCCTTCATCTCTTCCTCCAAATGCACCAACGAAGAGAGCTACCTGATGCAGAAGCTGGCGCGCGCCGTCGTCGGCACCAATAATATGGATAACTGCTCGCGCTACTGCCAGGCGCCCGCGACCATCGGATTGTTCCGCACAGTCGGCTACGGCGGCGACTCCGGTTCCATCTCCGACATTGGGCAGTCCGACCTCGTCCTCATCGTCGGCAGCAACACCGCCGAGAGTCATCCCGTCCTCGCCACACGCGTCAAGCAAGCGCACAAGCTGCGCGGCCAGAAGCTCATTGTCTCCGACCTGCGCAAGCACGAAATGGCTGAGCGGGCAGACGTGTTTCTCCATCCCCGCCCCGGCACCGATCTCATCTGGCTCACCGCCGTCACCCGCTACATTCTCGAGAACGGTCTCGCCAAAAAGGACTTCCTCCTCAAATGGGTCAACGGGCTTGATGAGTACATCAAGAGCCTGGTGCCATTCACCCTTGAAATGGCAGCGGAGCGCTGTGGCATTCCTATCGAAACCTTGAAGCAGGTCGCGCACATGATCGTGGATGCAAAGTCCGTCTGCGTTCTCTGGGCCATGGGCGTCACCCAGCACAGCATGGGCTCTGATACCTCGACCGCCATCTCCAATCTCCTGCTCGTCACCGGCAACTACATGCGCCCCGGCACCGGCGCCTATCCCTTGCGCGGACACAACAACGTGCAGGGTGCCAGCGACCACGGCGCCATGCCCAACTATTTCTCCGGGTACCAACTTGTCAGTGACCCCGAGATCCGTGCCAAATTCG
>Ga0209004_1000259_pt1 | contig 11011 bp, 8 predicted proteins | sample TexAe_RefH0_M1_FD_187948 | JGI IMG/M metagenome (GOLD analysis project Ga0209004, IMG submission 187948) | Forest soil microbial communities from Davy Crockett National Forest, Groveton, Texas, USA - Texas A ecozone_RefH0_M1 (SPAdes) (version 2) | ecosystem: Environmental > Terrestrial > Soil >... | reverse complement strand
CGATGTTCGCGTTCGGCTGGCAACTCTCGTCACCGTCAAGCTCAGAAAGACATTCCCGAGAACCCTAGACCGCTCCGTTGCCTCAATTACCGCCGATGCGGACACTGAGGCCAAGGAATTGCCAACTTCACCATTGCCGACCATCCGATCACGCCTAGATTTATGCTTGGTACCAGCCATCGATGCTTGATTTGTCGTAATGGCCAGAGGACGACTTGAGAGACAACCACGACGGGATGCTGGAGCTTGTTGCGGCCTATGAGCGAGACTCACTCTACTTCGGAGTGGTCCGTGTATGCACGTCGTCGGAGACCGCTTCATTTGAGTTTGGAGTTCATCGGACGGGCTTCAACGCTCTGCGCAGAATCCTCGACACTCGTCCGTTCGGAAGCATGCCCGGCGTCAAGCACTCTTTCTATTTCACTGGGAGTCACAGCGCAGAAGAGTCAGGTCAGGAGAACGTCTCCTCGGCGTGCGCATAGAAGAGGGGCTGAATGGAAAGAACCTGTGGTTTGACTGCCCGGTATCACTTGCCAAGAATCTAAAGTGGTTCCTGCAGATGAAGGATCTTCACGAAGCTGCCGCCCTTAACCGAGTGCCTGACTAGTTCAGTGGGACTGTAACCGGCTATGTGGACACTGAGGTCAAAAACTTGCCGCATTTCCACAGCGGTGGAGGCTAGAGCGCCCATTAGGTGCTCTCTCTGCCCGGGGATGATGCTGCTTCAGCAGCCTCGCAGTGGTGGCATAACGTTGTGCGGGTTGGGGGCATATCACTGTATTCGGTGGGGGCACATCGTTACATCGAGTGGGGGGATTCGTTGTAATCCGCAACAAGGCGACGAAAGCGTCATCACCAAGCACCGTGTCAACGCCTTTGCCGGAACAGACCTGGACATGATTCTGCGGGCGAACGAAATCTATACTCTCAAACTGCTTGGAATCGCCACAAGCGAGGTGGTGCTGTCGACGTTATTGCACGCTCGCGACGCCGATTACAGGCTCTTTGTTCTGAAGGATTGCTGCACCGATGCTCGAATCCGACGTGCATGCGTGTCTGACCGAAAAGCTGTTTCCCCGGCATGCCACCGTTCTTACCGCCAAAGAGCTTGTGGAGTCGCCGCAATCGGCATCGGTTTGAGTCGGGACTGATTTACTAGTGCGGTGGGGCTGAGGTCCTTGATAGAAACCTGAAAAGCCCGAAAGCAGGTTCTTCGCTCACCCCCAAACTCTTGCCCCAAAGAGCCACCCAGCGACAGGGTCCCCGTCTCTCTTTGGCGACCCCAAAAAACGGGGCGCCGTTCACACAGAATGACACCTCCAATTATGAGAAGAATGCGCTTGTGCTACACGCCAAAATCGAAAACGCCAGAGACCTTGCGGCCTCTGGCGCTTTCCGGATGATCTTTTAGCTCAATGGATCAAACATCGTCCCGTTCTGCCTGCCGGTGAGGTTGCGGGTTGCCCCGCCTCCTGCATCTTCCCGCCCAGTCCGGGTTGCGTTTCCGGGTTGCCCCTTCCACGCTCCCTTTCTCCTGAGCCGGCGTCCGAATCCTCAGGTTGCCCCTTGGCTTCGGTCCTTCGGCTGTGCCGGCGATGGACGTTCGAGTCGCCCCGAACTTCGCATTCCTTCGGCGGTGCCGGTTTCAGCCAGGTTCCGAGTCGCCCCGTTGCCTGCTTCCCTCCCGCAGCGCCCCTGATGTAGGACTTGGGTTTCCCCTCGTCCTGCATCTCCGGCTTTGCCGGCGATGGATCATCGAGTCGCCCCGATTCTCGCATCTTTCGGCGGTGCCGAGCTGCCAGTCCTCGAGTTACCCCGAGCCCCAGCCCTTCGGTATCGCCGACGATTCGTCGCCCAGGTTGCCCCAAACTTCGAATCCTCCGGCACCGATTGATGGATATCCGAGTTACCTCGGATCACGCACCATCCGGTTTGCCCTGGTTGAAGCTCCGAGTTACCCCGGATCCTCTCCCTCGGCTACGGCAATTGACCAATTTCCAGGTTGCCCTAAATCTTGGGTCTCTCACCGTTCGCCGATTCACCGCGTTTCGAGTCGCCCCGAATCTTGGTTCCTCGGCTGACCCGTATCTGCTTCCTCGGGTTGCCCCGTTTCCGCATCTACAGCTGAGTCGATGATGTCTCCCTGGCTGAATCGAACTTTGCATCCTCGGCTTGCGCCGCGGATGAATCTTCGGATTTCATTCAGGTCACAACATTCCTGATCTGGCGTCCGGCGCACTCTCAATCTCAATCCTTCAATCCACTATCGACATTGCTGCCGACCGCAAACCTCGAAACCGAAACCAGTACTAACGCTTTCTACCAGGCCGGAGCTGCTGTTCCAATCAGCTACAGAGTCACCAGCTAGTTAGAGACAGTAGGCCCACCCAACCTGTGGATGCAAGTGCAAAACCCTGGTGCTTTCTGTGGATATCACCATTCATGGTGCATTCACATTCGATTTCTGGCCCTGATGTATCTATTCCTCGCATAAGTGAGAGATTTGTCTCCAGTAAGTAGCTTGATTACTTCGCAAATAGGTTCCAGATAAGTTCGAATCGGCTGATCTTTCTGACTTACCCTAACCGGTTTGCACCGATAAGTGGGCACCACGCTCGCGTCAACGAAATCCAGGCAAAATATTCGCGCTTTGCAGTCGGCCCAACCTCCTGTACAACAATCTGCACCGGGTTTCCCAGCATCCCGGAATTGCCCCCTGCGTTTGACGAGGTCAACTTGCATGCACAATGCACGGCGGCTGCCGCCTACCTGGCTGATGGGCCTCACCAACACGCCCTTCGGCCTCACGGGCGGGTTCTGCGCCGTCATCATCCCTGAGCTCCTTGCGGCCCACGGCATTCCGGCCGGCCACATCGCAGCCATCACTGCCGCCATCCTATCGCCAGGCTTCTGGATCTTTGCGATTTCGCCAATGCTGGACGCGTGGTTCAGCCGGCGCACCTATGCGCTGATCTTCGGATCGCTCACGGCTGTCGCTGTAGCCTTCGCGGTTGCGCACCCCGACCGGCCTGGCCTCGTCGAAGCGGTCATGCTTCCCGGCTTCGCCGCTGCCATGCTTTACCAGGGCTCGGTCGGCGGTTGGATGGGCAGCCTTATCGACAAGAAGGAAGACAGCGGCCTCGGCGTCTGGTTCTCCGTCTCCAACCTCGGTGCCGGCGGACTCATGATGGTGCTCGCCGGCCAACTCATCAGCCGCCTCACCCCCACGCAAGCGGGAACACTGATGGGCGCCGTCATCCTGCTACCCATGCTTCTCTTTCTCGCCATCCCGTCGCCTCCGCCTGAGCGACGCCCGGCTCGCGAAAGCTTTGGCCGATTCAATCGCGAACTCGCCTCGCTCCTCAAACAGCGCCACGTCCTCATGGCCCTGGCGCTGTTTCTTTTTCCCGCGGCATCCTTCGCTCTTACTAACGTCCTCGGCGGCACCGGCTCGGACTTCTCCGCCAGCGAACGGATGGTCAGCCTCTTCGCCGGGGTGGGCTCAAGCGCCGCTGGCATTGTCGGCAGCTTTCTGCTCTTCCCACTCGCCCGTAGATTTCCCCTCCGCCCTGTCTACCTTGCAATCGGGATCACAGGAGCGATCTTCACCCTCAGCCTTCTCGCGCTCCCGCGCCAACCCTGGACTTTCGCAGTTGCCATCACCGGCGAGAACCTCTTTCAAGCCCTCGCCTTCGCGACTGGCAATGCCATTACGTTTGAAGTCATCGGTCCCGACAATCCCTTCGCGGCCACCCTCTTCTCTCTGCTTCTGGCCGCCACAAACCTGCCCATCATCTACATGCAATTCCTCGACGGCCGCGGCTACAACTGGCACGGCCTTGCCGGCAGCATCGTAACGGACGCCGGCATCAGCATCGCCGCATGCCTGGCGCTGGCATGGATGCTTTTACGATGGCAAGCGAATTACATTCAGACGCCTGCACCTGTTCATGAAAACGCTGACTGAAGCCAGTGAATACGTTATTTCCGACTCCCAAGTGAACTCGCTAAACTATGCCTCGACCACTGCCCAATTCCTCTTCGATTTGCATTCCGGTCCCAAACAGTGTTTCAATCGTGTGTATTGAAACAGGGGTGCTCCACGGTGTGGGGCTGAGAAGATACCCTCGAACCCGATCCGGATAATGCCGGCGTGGGAAGCTTTCGAAGCCAGGTTGGCCAACTTCCTCGAATCCCAGCGCAGTCGCCCTTGTTTCATGAAAGTGGGAACAAGGCATGCGTGCGCGCCGACCTCATCCTCGAAAACTCGACATCGATTCACTGCCACGAGAATTTGATCGCCACCGGATCTCTGCCTGCTCCCGGCTTGAGAGAGCCGCGCTCCGGCTGATGCTCTCCATCTTCGTTCTCGGCGGATGCAGCGCATGGGCGCAGAGCCCAACGCCGGCGACTCCGGCGGCGCAGACTCCGAATGCTCCGGAGCCGCAGAGTCAAGCTACAAACCCGCAAAAGCCTGATCGCGTCACAACTACCGTCGTCGTGCACGGTGAAGTGAAGGACGACTATCTTTCCGACGCAGCGTCGGCCGCCAGCCTGGACAACACGCCACTCAAGGAGACACCACTTTCTGTCACCGATGTGACAAGCGCTGTGATGAGCGACCAGGTTTCGCGCGTGCTTTCCGACGTAATCAAGAACGACGCTTCGGTGGGTGAAGATTACGCGCCAGTCGGCTACTACGGCGATTACGAGATCCGCGGATTCCCAATCGATCTCGCGACAGGGCTGCAGATTAACGGCATGACCATCGCCGGCGAGCAGGATGTTCCGCTCGAAAACAAGCAGCGGGTCGAGATCGTGAAAGGCATTGCCGGACTGGAGAGCGGAGTAGCTTCCGCAGGCGGCGTCATCGACTACGCGACGAAAGAACCAGAGCCGGGTGAACGCCCCACACTTGACCTTGCCACCGATCACCGCGGCACTTCATACGGATCTACGGAATTTGCGCTGCCGGGATTCCATGGTAATTCGGGCCTCCTGATTACCGCGGCGGGCGAGGACATTCACACCTACGTCGAGGGCGCGAACGGCTGGCGCGGCATGGGTGCCGCAGACGGCAGATGGCAGTTCGGAACGAAAACTCAACTCACGACCGACTTCGAATATCAGCACAAGGTGGAGCGATCTGAAGCGGGTTATCAGTTGCTTGGCGGATCAACTGTTCCTGCTCCGGTGTATCCCTCGGTGATGCTCGGTTTCCAGCCATGGTCGAAGCCCAACACCTTTGACACCTTTAATGCCGGGGCGCGACTGGAGCACACGCTCGCCACGAATTGGAGCTTGCACTTCGGCGGTTCGTACAGCCACTCGCTCATCGACGACAACGTGATCTGGCCGTATGGTCCGGCACTCGATGCGAACGGCAACTCGCTTTGTCCATCGGCAGTGCCGAGTTATAACTTCTTCTGTCCCGACGGGAGCTACGAAATCTACGACTATCGCAGCCCGGGCGAACTCCGCATCGACGCGCTGGGAGAAGCTTTGGTTCTGGGCCACTTCACCACCGGCAAGATCACGCACGATGTCGTCGCGGGTGGCTCACTCTTCCATCGCTCGGTTGATCTATCCTCAAACATCGTCTACCAGCCTCTGGGCGTGGAGAACGTCTATCAACCGGATATCCTCTACGCGCCGGATAACCTGCAGGCCGGCCCCTCAGCGCTTGCCGACTTCGATCACCAGGGCTCCGGGATCGTGCAGGAACGCGCCCATCTGCCCGGCAATGTCGTTCTGCAGGCTGGCGGTCGATTTGCGCAGGTCACTGATTTCAACTACACCGGGCCTCGAACGCTGTGGCTGCCTCAGTATGGCGCCACGTACTCGCCGGTTCACGATCTCACGCTTTACGGCAACTACGGTGCGCTGCTTTCGCTCGGCCCACAGGCGCCGTGGTGGGTCGATAATGCGAATCTTTTCCTGACGCCCTTTATGACACGACAGACAGAAGTCGGCGCGAAATACGAGCACGCAATTCTGCTGACTGCGGCGCTCTTCCGCATGCGACAGCCATTCTTCTATCCCAAGGTCATCGCAGGTCCCGATTCATTCTGTGCAACTGGAAATCCCGGCGATTTGTGCTTTGAATCCGAGGGCCACGAAACCCACGATGGCATCGAGTTGAATGCACAGGGCAAAGCCGCAAGCTGGATGCAACTGAGCGCTTCGGCAACGGCCATGCGCGCTATCTCAAACGATACGGGCACGCCGACTTTCGACAATAAGCAAGTCATCAACGTGCCCCGCTTTCACACCAATCTATTCGCCGATGTCCTGGTGTCTCATACACGCGGCCTGCACGTGATGCCGGGCTGGAGCTACACGAGCCGCAAAGAGGCGACGCGCGATGACCTGGTAAGCGTCGGCGGATATAACCTGTTTAACCTTGGCGCGCGCTACACTCCGGGCGGCGAGAACGGCCGCATCACGCTTCACATGTACGCCGATAACATCCTCGACAAGCGCTATTGGAAAGACACGGGCGCGAGCTACGGCGATACCTTCATCCATCAGGGCGCGCCAACCACGGTCAGGCTCTCGGCACACTACACTTTTTAGCGATTACGACTGGGGTAAGGAGCAACGTTGAACGAGACAGCAAAAGCGCACGGATTGGATGGCACGCTGGTCGAACCCGACTGGCCTCCGTTGACGTTCGACGAGGTGCTCCCCGTTCTCGCGAAGATGCCGGGCGCGGACGAACCGATCGAAATCGCATCCAACAGCCCGCGCCCTTTCTCGGCTGCAAGCGTCGTCAAAACGCGCCTCGGAAACATCTTCATCAAGCGCCACGCACGCGCGGTACGCGACGCCGAAGGCCTGATGGAAGAGCATCGGTTCATGGAGCACCTGCGCGCACATGGGATCGGAATTCCTCGCATCTTTGCGACCGACTGCGGCGAAACAGCAATCGAGACCGGCGACTGGACGTACGAAGTGCACGAAATCCCCTCTGGCCTCGACGTGTATGAAGACGCGATCTCGTGGACTCCGTTTCGATCAGCAGACCATGCTCGTTCTGCCGGTCAATTGCTGGCCCGACTTCACCTCTCCGCTGCCAGTTACAACGCGCCGCCCAGAAAGCAGAGCCCGCTGGTGGCAAGCTTCACCGTTTTCGCCTCGCAAAACCCATCTCAAGCACTCGAGCAATACCTCGACGCACGCCCAATCCTGAGCCAGGATGCACAGACCCGCCGCGATTGCACCGAGGCCCTCGACCTTCTCACTCCGTTCCACGACGAACTGAAACCTCTGCTCCCCGCGCTCCGTCCGCTTTGGACGCATAACGACCTCCACGCCTCGAACCTCTTCTGGAGTGACACGAGCCCTCACGCCCATGCCACCTCTGTCATCGACTTTGGCCTGGCCGACCGCACCAACGCCGTTTACGATCTCGCCCAGGCCATCGAACGCAACATCGTGGAATGGCTTGTCCTGATGAGCCAACCGGAACACGTCGAAGCCGTTCCGGTGCATTTGGACCATCTGTGGGCTATGCTCGACGGCTATGAGCGAGTCCGGCCTCTCAAACACGCAGAAGCCGCCGCGCTCGCACCGATGCTTGCACTTGCCCACGCAGAATTCGCGCTCACCGAGGCCGACTACTTTCTCGCGGTATTGCATTCCCCGGGAAAGGCTCGCGTGGCAACGAGCGATTACCTCGTCAAACATGCGCAATGGTTTCGCGGACCCGGGAGCCGAAAGCTCATCGACCCTCTCCGCCACTGGGCCGAAACACGCGAACTGCAGGTGGTGCGCGCATGATTCTCTCCACGATTGCCCACTATCTCGTTGCAAACTGGGTGGAGATCGCAGGCTTTGTCACCACTGGCGTCGGCATCTGGCTCACAACGAAGCGACTGCTCATCTGCTGGCCAGTCGTTCTAGCCGCGGACGTGCTTTATCTCATCGTTTTCTATCGAGCCCAGCTTCTTTCCGACGCCCTGCTCCAGATCTTCTTCATTGCCTTCACTCTCTACGGATGGTGGCACTGGTGGCGGGGCGTGCGTGAAGAAGGCGAAGTGCGCGTTGTCCCTCTCGCCCTACCAAGTCTTTTAATCACTCTCGTTGCAGGCATTGCCGGCTGCTTTGTGCTCGGTGAACTGGCCAAGCGCCTCCACGCCGCGTTGCCCTACCTCGACGCCGCCCTTACCAGCTTCAGCCTCGTCGGCAGCTGGTGGCAGGCTCGTAAACACATCGCCAACTGGTGGCTCTGGATCGTCGTGGACCTCGTGTACATCGGCGAGTACATGTACAAGGACCTGTGGCTCACCGCAGTCCTCTCCGCTGGTCTCGTCGGTCTTGCCATCCTCGGCCTTCGCGATTGGACGAGCGCCGCGCGCGCCTCTCAAACCGCGGTCTGCACCACGTTGCGCAGCGGTTCGCCGGCCATATAGCGCCGCAGTTCATCAGCCGCAATCTTGAGCGAACGCCGGGCAAACTCCGGGCTCGATCCGCCTACATGCGGCGTGATCAGCAGGTTTGGACACTTCCACAATGGGTGCCCGAGCGGCAATGGCTCCGGATCCGTCACATCGAGTGCGGCGCGAACCTTCTTGCTTTGCAAAGCTTCAACCAGCGCGTCGTTATTCACAATCGGTCCGCGTGCCGCATTCACCAACAGCGCCCCTTGCTGCATCAGCGAAAACTGGCGGGCATTGATCAGCCATTGGGTCTCTGCTGTCGAGGGCAGAATCAGCACGATGACCTGGGCCCTCGGCAGCAAGGCATCAAGTTCCCCCACCGCATGCACTGTCGGATTTTCTCGCGCCGTTCGTGCTACCCGAATGACATCGACGTGAAAGGGCTCCAGCATGCATTCGATTTCGTTGCCGATCGAGCCATAACCGACCAGCAGCACTGTCTTCCCGGTCAGTTCCTCGAGCATCACCGGCGGATAGTGAGCCCGAGCATCGCCGGTGATCTCCGCATATTCAGCGCTCGCTTCAAACCGTTTTTTCCACTCGCCCGACCGTTGAATATCGAGGAACAGCGGAAAGTGCTTCAACATCGCCAGAATCGCTGAGAGTGTCCACTCGGCAGTTGAAATATTGTGAGCACCGCGCGCATTGCAGATGGTCACATGCGGGCCCATCGCTCCGGGGATCCATTCCGTCCCCGCCATCAGCGAAAGCACCAGCTTGACACCGCGTAAATGGGGAACGATCTGCGTGTTCCTCGTCGGGTACGGATCCGGAATCCACACCTCGATTTCAACGTCGTGGTCCAGATCGCGAGGCAGGCGGATCAACTCGATCCCCGCCGGAAAATCGGCGAGCAGCTCGGCCGCTAAATTTACTGAATATCCAACGCGAAGCATAGGCAAAGAAAATACGGAAAAATTGTGGTTCTACTTTTATGCTACACGCTGCAAGTTACCAGCTGGAACCATGATCGGAGCAGCCTTTGTGAAAACCAGCCGCGCAGCCGGTGAAGCACAACTCACCGAAAGCTAGCCGAGAAATTTGCGCAGGGCCTCAGCGCAATCCTCGATCTCCTTCGTCGTGATTGCATAACCGAAGCGCAGATGTCCTTCACCCTGCGCGCCAAAGACCGAACCGGGAATGGTGGCAATGTGCGCCTTTTCCAGAAGGATCTGCGCTGCCGTGCGGCTGTTCCTGTGAATCTTTTCAACGTTCGGAAATGCATAGAAGGCGCCAGCTGGCGGCTCACACTTCAAACCCACTTCGTTCAGCGCGTCAACCAGCAGATCCCGACGCTTCCGGTACTCTTCGCGATGCGCAGAGATCTCAGTCTCGGGCGTCTTGAGCGCGTGAATCATCGCCTGCTGCACGAAAGTATTCACGCCATTTGTTGAATAAAGAACAATCTTCCTCAGCGCCGTCATGAAGGGTTCTTTCGCAACAGCGTATCCGGCACGCCATCCGGTCATGGCGTAAGTTTTCGAAAAGGTGAAACACGTGATGGTGCGCTGCGCCATGCCTGGCAGCGAAGCGATAGAAACGTGCGCGCCCTCATAAACGAGATCCTCGTACGCCTCGTCGGCGATCACAATCAGATCGCGCTCCTTTGCAAATGCAGCAACCTCTTCCACCTCGGCGCGGGTGAAAACCAACCCGCTCGGATTCTGCGGCGTGTTGTAGTAGATTGCGCGGGTCTTGGGCGTTGAGAACTGCTCCAGCGTTTTGCGAATTCCATTGCGCCGCGCCGTAATGGTCGGTACCAGCAGTGGGCGCGCCTGCGTCCCTGTGACGAGATCGCCGATCGGCGTCCAGTAGGGGCTGAAGACCAGTGCGTCATCGCCCGGATCAAGCACGCATTGAAACGCCCCGTACAAAGCTTGAGAACCGCCAACGGTCGCAATCACCTCATCGGTTGTTGCGTTGATTCCATTCTTCGCAGCAAGTTTCTCCACCAGCGCCTTCCGCAATGGCAAGACACCGGACGATGGCGCGTAGTGCGTGTAGTTCTCCACCAGCGCCTTCATCGCCGCGTACTTGATCGCTTCCGGCGTTTCAAAATATGGCTCGCCGCCATGCAAGGAGTGGACCTGCAGGCCCTCGGCACGCATTTCCATGACCTTGTTGCGTATCTGCACGATATCGGAAAATCCGACCTCATCCAGTCGCTTTGCCAGGCGGATCCCACTCGGTTTCGTCATGGTCTACGTTCTCTCTTTCGCATATATTTCGATTTCGAATGCATTCAGAATATCCGATGCGCTGAAGCGTCGAACAGAATTTGAGGTTCAAAGACTGAGCTTCTCGACTTCAAACAGGAAGCAGATTCGTATAAACAGCCATGCCGACCACGGCATCCACTCCCATCGCATCGAGCACATCGATCTCCTGCTGACTGCGAATTCCACCCGCAACGATCAGTTGGCGCGCGGTCAATCCGCGCAGGCGCTCCGCTGCATCGATGGGAAATCCCTGCATCAATCCCTCGCCGTCCACATGCGTGTACAAGTAGCCGGCCACATACGGATCAAGCTGCGGAATCGCTTCGTCTGGAGTCAGCGCCACCTGCGCCT
>Ga0209004_1000258_pt1 | contig 11091 bp, 11 predicted proteins | sample TexAe_RefH0_M1_FD_187948 | JGI IMG/M metagenome (GOLD analysis project Ga0209004, IMG submission 187948) | Forest soil microbial communities from Davy Crockett National Forest, Groveton, Texas, USA - Texas A ecozone_RefH0_M1 (SPAdes) (version 2) | ecosystem: Environmental > Terrestrial > Soil >... | reverse complement strand
CACCTCAAACACAGTGGCTACACCGCCAAAGTGACGCCAACCGCTCAAAGGTCGAATCTGCTCACAACGAAATCAGTACCTGTGAGAAATCGCGGCTAGGAGATATGACTTCATTCGTGGTATTCGCCAGAGCAGCAAGAGATTGGTTTGGCCGCCTGCGGCTGCTCATATTTCTGCTTGGGATCGACGAAATAGCCGCCATCATACTTGTCGTGATGGCGAACCCAGGCCATGGTGTGCGCCAATCCATCTTCGTCGCGCCCTTTCGGCACAAGATCAAGGAAGTTATAGGTCCCTACCAGAATGTCGAGTCCACGCGCATAGGTGGAATATGTGTGGTACATCTGGCCGTCTGCATCCTTGAAGAAGACGCTCGCACCGGGCCGTTCCTCGCTGGGAAACTCCATGACAGTGTAGTTGTAATCTACTGTCCCCGTTTGCTTTTCCGCCGCAGTCGCCGATACGTGATAGTCGTAATTGAAGTCGGAGTCAAACGACGAAATCCAGTGGAATTTCCATCCCATGCGCTTCTTGAATGCATCGATCTCAGGGAACGGCGCGCGCGAAGCGACTGCCAGCGTTACGTCGCGATGCGCCAGGTGAATGGTCATGCCATCGAAATGGTCTGCGAGGTACGAGCAGCTTGGACACCCGGCAGACCATCCGGGGCCTAGCATGAAGTGATAGACGACGAGCTGACTTCGCCCATCAAACAGTTCAGCCAGTGTTTCCTTGCCGCGAGGGCCTTCAAATACGTACGTCTTCTCGATCTTCTCCCACGGCAATTCGCGGCGCTGCCGGCTGAGTTCATCGCGCAGGTGGGTAAACTCTTTTTCTTTCGCGAGGAATTGCTTGCGTGCTTCGATCCAATCGTTGTGCGATACGACTTTAGAGAGCTTGGGGCCCGTTGTCATCGTTGCCATGTTCAACCTCCTTCGTGTCGGTAGCTTCGGTAAATTCTTTTCGAGTTGATTTCCGCAACAGCTTGCCGGTGACGAGCGCTGCAAGGCCGCCGGTCCCACTGGCACTTGCTGCCACCACTGCCGCGGTCGCAAGACAAAATGGGCACATAAGGTTCTCCTGGACGAGCTCGATCAGGCCCTCTGCATAAACAGCGGCGGCTCATCGGCGCTCGGTCCCCAGCTCGCGGGCACCGGGAGGTTCAGGATGCGCAGATAGACAGCGAACTGCCCGCGATGCTGGTATACGTGACTAAACATCACGTCGCGCAGGAACTGCGAACGCGGCTGCGCTAGCACTTCCCGCCCTCCGGCCATCAGCCGCCAAGTCTCCGCCATCTCCGCATCGTCGATCGAGGGAAGAAGTTCGCGGACCACGGCAACACTCTCACCAAATGTCTGCATAATTTCCTCACAGCTCCCCGGCTGCGGAAACTTCGCGAACTCCGGAGCCTGTGCCGGATTGTTTTGCACGAAGCGGACAATACCGGCCGGCACAGAGGCGATGGGTAGGCCAGTTGCCCGGCCGTCATCGATTTTTCATGCGGCTTCCACGTGAGTTTGTCTTCCGGCAGCCGTTCAAGAAACCGGCGTGTGATAGGCGCTTGCGTCTCAAATTCCGCAAGCATTGCCTGTGCAATTGACTCTCCAATAAGCGTCTGTGCAATCGACATGTAAACCTCCTTGTGTTCTGTCGGGAAGTTGAATCTCTGGGGGATCGGGCTTACTTCTTATGTGACCTTTCCGCGCGCTCGCGAACTCTGTCGTGGATGTAGCCCCAGCCACCGACGACGCCTTTCCGGTGATCTTCCTGAACCAGGCCAAAGCCGGAGTGACGGAACTTGATCAACGTTCCACCGTCCACTTCGCTCAGCCTGTATTGCACATTGTTGGTCACCGGGTGGGACATCATGAGCGGGCCGCAAAATTCGAGGAGTGTTGGGCGCTTGATGGCTTGCACGTGCGCCCAAAAATGCCCATTATCGCCCCCGAGATCCCGATACCAGCGGCCGCCGGGCCATGCTTCGAGTACCATCGGCATCGACCTGGCATCGCCAACCTCGTTCCCAGGTCCAAGTTGTTCCAAAAGCGCTGCGAAAGTATCCTCCAACGACGCACTCACATGAATCTCCTGCTCCACAAGCAGCGTGAGATCCTCAATTCCTGTTGTCGCATTTGCAATCATCGATCCTCCTTGGTGATGTCGTTTTCATCTACTGCGGACGCCCTGTCCGCAGCGCGCTTCTCGGCGCGTTCTTTTACGCGATTCAACTGGTTGCTCCAGTAGCGCTCAAATTCTGAAGCCCACTCGTGCAGCGGCCGAATACCCTCTGCATTGGTTCGATACAGCTTCTGCCGGCCTTCGCAGCGCATCCGCACCAGGCCCACGTCGCGCAGCACACGCAGATGCTTCGATACGGATGGCTGATCAACGCGAAGAACTCCAACAATCTCGTTCACCGAGTGCTCGCGTGCCGCCAGCAGCAGCAGTATCTCCCGCCGCCGCGGTTCCGCTATCGCATTAAACGCATCCGACGTGGTCGCCGCTCGAGCCATGATGAAACCAATATATTCCTATATAGGCATATGTCAAGCAGAATTCTTGTCGATCCTTACGAATCGGTCGATTGATAGCGCTGGCAAGGTTGGCCATTAAAGGCTAATCTGCCTGTAAGCAGTGGTTTGCTGTTTTGAGGGCCCATGACCCAGGCGCACAGGTCGATCGTTCTCGCAGCAGTCTTGCTGGCCGGAATTCCGTTGCTGGGTCAGGAGGCGCAGAGAATCCCAAGCATCTTTGGCGATCTAAGCCCTGAGCAGTTGAAGGCAATTCATGAATCCAGACGACTCGCACAAGAACAACTCAATCGACAATCCCCTGCATTCGAGACACCGAATATCGCCACCGCGCTTGAATTTCGATGGTATTTGATTGCGATTGCGAAAATTGTCGCCGTTCAATTGCCCGATGGATCTACGCCAAAGACAATAGTTCGTTTCCATGTTGAGCAGTTGATAAAAGGAAACGAGCAAGTCGCCGATTTTGACGTGGAATCTCAATGGATACCAGGGCCACCTGCGCCAGGCGATGGCCCTTTCTTCGCGGTGTCCAACTACCGGCCGACTGCATTGGATCGCTCTGAGCCCACAATCGGTAATCGCTATATCCTGGGTTTCACTCTCGCTTACAGTACCGGCAAGTTCGTATCCGTTCCGGGCGTGATTGACCTGGAGGATCACAGCCAGTCCGAACTGATCGGTAGTATGCAACGGTTCCTCACAATTGATTCCAGCGCCGAGCGATCTGGTTTTGCGCCCTACCTCGTAATGCTTGAAGACAAAGCCCCATGGATTCGAGACATCGCGGTGCATCGTCTGACCTCGTCCGAGGCGTGCAATGCATCCCCAATTTGCGAAGAGAAGTTTTCAGAGGTAGTAAAACGTCAGCTCAGAAGCGACTCACCAAACGAGCGTCAACAGACCGTCGATTGGCTCGTCTGGATCGATTCGGTTTCTCGCAATGAAGGCCCGCGGAAAGGCATGGTCGATGGCCTGCCGCTCTTGCCCGACTCCAAAATACGCGTTCTGCTAAACGAGGCGATCGAAGACCCGAATCTTTCCATTGGAGATCGTGCCTTTCAGTACCGCGAGGAGTTTGACTTCTACCGAACCAAATCACCGGGCGACTGCTTCACCATTGTTCCGTCGTTGCGCAAGTCTACGCACTGGCATTCGGGAGAAACTAATCCGGTGCCTGCCTTGTTCCCATTGAATTACACATACGGCTGTATGCCTCCAAGAGACTCCACACTCTGATAGCCCGACTTCGTTCAGACGGGAAAAACCTCAATCGAATGAAAGCGTTTGCAGCACTCTCATCAATCAATTACGATTCCGGCGTATGAAAATTCGTTCTTTTGTCCTGCCTGCAATTTTTTCCTTGGCCGCTCCTTTCCTGCTTGCCCAGGCTCCAGCTCAATCCTCAGATCCGCTCGCGCCTACGCAGGACGTGAAGTCCGCCGAACAAATCGATCGCGAGTGGCAGCAGTCGGTCAGCAAATATGACGCTGAACGTAATCGCCTTCTCGACGAGGCCAACAAACAGGCGAATGACGGTCCCTACCGCCCCGACTGGGCCACGCTCATCAAGTACCAGCAGCCGCAGTGGTACAAGGACGCGAAGTTCGGCATCTTCATTCACTGGGGTGTCTACTCGGTACCTGCGGCCGAGAACGAATGGTATCCACGCAATATGTACGACGAGAAGAACGGTGCCTATAAGAACTTCAAAGAGCATTTTTCGGCAGGTCAAGACTCTAAGGGTTACAAGGATCTGATTCCCCTTTTCCGCGCCGAGCACTTCAACGCTACCGACTGGGCGCAACTGTTCAAAGCCTCTGGAGCGCGGTACGTCGTTCCCGTGGCCGAGCATCACGATGGCTTCTCGATGTACGACTCCGGCTTGTCTGACTGGACGGTCGTGAAGATGGGACCCAAGCGCGACACACTCGCAGAACTTTCGGCAGCGGTACGCGCCCAGGGGCTTCATTTCGGGCTAAGCTCCCATCGCGCCGAGCACAATTTCTTCTACTCCTACGGCCGCACCACGCGCTCCGACGTCAACGACCCGAAGTACGCGTCGCTTTACGGTCCCGCTCATCAGTGGTTCGCTGCACCCGGCGATGCACACGGTTTGGACGACGACTGGACCTGGGTCAGCGAGGCATGGACGCGTGACTGGCTCGCACGCGACACGGAATTAGTCGAGAAGTACAAGCCCGAGATTGTCTACTTTGACTGGTGGATCGGGCAGCCGAATTTCCGCCGTGCCGTCACTGAGTTCACTGCTTTCTACTACAACTTCGCCGCAGCCCACGGATACATAGGCGTCATCGACTTCAAGGACTACTCGCTTAACTGGAAGTCAGGCACGCGTGACTTCGAGCGCGGCCAGCAGGACCACATCATCGCCGACCACTGGCAGACTGACACCTCCATAAGCAACGCATCCTGGGGATATATTGAGCACGATACCTTCAAGTCGCCTGAATTTCTCGTCCACCAACTCGTCGACATCGTGAGCAAGAACGGCAATCTTATGCTCAACTTCGGCCCGCGCTCCGACGGTACCGTTCCTGACGAGGTTCGGAGTACCTTGCTCGAAATCGGTGCATGGCTCAAGGTAAATGGCGAAGCCATCTACGCCACTACGCCGTGGAAGACCTTCGGCGAAGGACCGACGCAGGTGAAGGGCGGCGCATTCCATGACACTGACGTCAAAGCCTACACCGCAGCAGACTTCCGCTTCACCGCGAAGGGAAACACGGTGTACGCGATCGGTATGGCCTGCCCGGCGGACGGAAAAGCGACCATCCACGCACTCGGCACCTCTCATGAGGGCGCGACAATATCTATCGGCAACGTTGAGTTGCTTGGTTCGACAGACAAGGTCACCTGGACTCAGACTGCCGATGCGCTCGAAGCAACTCTACCCACGAACGCTGCATGCAAGTACGCGTACACACTGAAGCTGACGGGCGCGGAAAAATAGAGCGGCAAGCAAGATCCGCCGCCGCTCAATTCTCTCAACAAACCTCAGTAGCCCGGAGGCGGAGGTGTCGGTCCATTCCGAAATGCCTGCTGGTATCCTTCGCGGAAGCCGTGACGATAATCCTCAAAAGCCGGTGGTGGTACGGGTGGGTTGCGGAATCGCGGGTGTCTTTCGGCATTCGGAGGCATCCCCTTCGAAATATCGCGGCGTGCCGCTTCAAATCCATCATGGAATCCACGTTGCGCGATTTCAGTGAATGCCGGTGGCGGTGGCGGCGTGGCATAGACAACTGGCCGCGGATGCGAACAACCGGCAAGTGCGAAAGGCAATGCCAGTACAGCAAGAGCGAGTGTTTTACGCATGTTTCTGTCCTCGAAGTCTCAATAATTTGTGTGCAGCGCCGTGTCCTGCTGAGACGCTTTCCAGCTTAAACACGGATTTGCGGCAAGTGTTGCACGCTGAATTCATAGTGAGATTGCACGCGGCGATTGCTCAACCTTTTTCTCCCCAATCAACAGGCTTTCGGAACCTTGACAACCGGCAAAGTATCTCCCTTCGATCCGACGCCGATCGTAACCTCTACGCAATCCCGTTAGGCCAATCTCTTCCGCACCTGCTCAATCACGTGCTTTCCGGTGCGCAATTGCGGCAGGCATCCAGCATTCACAAAGGCGCAACAAAGAACTGCAGGTGCTCTTGCCGCGGAAGTTCTGCGCACCTTTTGGCATGCTCACACTGCGCGCGCAATCGCGTCGAATCCGATTTGCACGAAACGTGGGGTCATGCTTATTTGCAGGAGAGACGCTTGGCTTGAGCTCCAAATTAAATACAGCATCACGGAGGTCAATCGATGTTCCGAAAGATATATCCACTTATCTTGCTTTCGTCAGCGCTGGCGCTGCCCGCCGGCATCAACGCGCAAGACAATGCGCCTAACCGTTTTCCGACACCGAACTTCGATCTCTACGGTGGTTACTCTTACGTATTCACCGAATACGGCACGCCTCCCGGCACCATTACGACCCATGGCACGAACGGTTGGGACGCCTCCCTCAAGGTCCCCGTGCTTACATCGTGGTTTGGCATCAAGGGTGATGTTTCTGGTTTCTACAGCAACGACAACTCGCCTAACTTCAGTCCCCGGGCCTACTACTTCCTGTTCGGACCCCAGGTTTCTTTTCACCTCGGCAGATCCACACTATTCGCGCATGGCATGGTCGGCAGTGCTCATGTCAGCGATAATGCGCTGCCCAGTCTGAGGTCTTCCAATGAATTGGCAACAGCCGTAGGCGCCGGTCTCGATGCAGGTATCGGACGTCATTTTGCATGGCGTGTCACTGGCGATTATTACAATACCCATTGGCATCAGACCAGCACCACGGATGCGACCGTTTCTGAAATCCTGAATTCCAAGGGACGCATTTCCACGGGCCCTGTCGTGCGTTTCTAAGTTCTGCGTTTCTAGCGCTCAGAGACTCCTGGCTCATTCCAGAGGTCTCTTAAATGCAGTGAGCGATTTCTTCCCTGTCTTAGGGTCGGGCGAATCTTCCAATCGTTTCTCACTTTGTTGAGTGATGATTCGCCCCCAGCGTTATAGTTGTTGGGAGTTCTCCCCCGGCACATGAAGCAAGATCGTCGATCTTTTTTGAAGGCACTAGGACTTGGAACTGCAACTCAACTGACGGGTGGTCAGTCTCGCCGGGTGTGGGGTCTCGCCGCGCGAGTAGCACTGCAGGACCGGATTTCAAATATCGCGCGCGACCCTCTCCGGCCTGAATATCATCTGCTCCCACCGCACAACTGGATGAACGATCCCAACGGCCCTATCTGGTGGAAGGACCAGTACCACCTCTTCTATCAGCTCAATCCGCACGCACCGGTATGGGGCGACATGCACTGGGGACACGCGATCAGCCCCGACATGGTGCACTGGAAACACGAGCAGATCGCGCTTGCGCCTACTCCGGGCGGTGCCGACAGCGAAGGCTGTTTCAGCGGATCGGCGGTTGTCTTTGACGGCAAGCCCACCTTCATTTACACCGGCGTGCAGAATGCTCCGCCCGCGGAGACAACCCTGCACGACGGAAACGACAAGCTTCGTGAGACGCAAATGCTGGCCACTGCTGATGACCATGATCTGCTTCGCTGGAAGAAGCTCACAACGCCGATCATCGCGACTCCACCGCCGGGCATGTACGTCACCGGATTCCGCGATCCCTGTCCCTGGCGTGAAGGCGATACCTGGTATCTCGGTATCGGTTCCGGCGAGCGCGAGGTTGGCGGATGCGTTCTGCTCTATCGCTCGCACGACCTTCGCCAATGGGAGTTCATGCACAAACTGGTCCAGGGCAAACCGAACGGCAAGGTCGCTGTCAATCCATGCGACAGCGGCGAGATGTGGGAGTGCCCCGACTTCTTCTCGGTCAATGGACACCACAGCCTGCTCTACTCCACCGAAGACAAAGTTTTCTGGACGACCGGCGAATACGATGCGCACCAGCACCGCTACATCCCCATGCGCACCGGCGTACTCGATCATGGCGCCTATTACGCGCCCAAGACTTTTCTCGCCCCCGATGGCAGGCGCATTCTGTGGGGATGGATCCGCGAGACGCGCCCCGAAGCGCAGTTCGCCGCAGCCGGGTGGTCCGGGGCAATGGCTCTTCCCCGCGTACTCACAGTGAATCAGGATGGCCATCTGGAAATGAATCCCGCCGCCGAAGTAGAAAAGCTGCGCGGTCCCGCCGCGTCGGCAAAGCTGCAGCCCGGCATGCCTGTCAAACAAATGCTGGCCATGCTGCGCCGAGAGCTGCGCATCCCGCTGGGCAATGCCAAGCCAAAAATCTCTATCAGTCTGCTGACCAGCGGCAACAGCGTTTGGGAACTCGTAGTCGATGTTCCAGCCAGCCTTGTAACCTGCGGCGATATCACCTTCGCACTGCCACCTCAAATCAGACCAGAGGATGCGATTCGCATCTTCATCGACGGATCGGTCGTCGAATCGTTCATCGCAGGCCGTGAATGCCTCACCAGCCGCGTGTATAACCTTGCACCCAATGAAACCCAGCTTGAACTCTCTCTGCAAAGTACTGGGGGCCTTGAAGTGACCCAATGGCCTCTCCAGACCATTTCACCCGATCGCTTGACGACTTAGCGATTTCGAGAGTCAGCGGCTCCCTCGGATATAGTGTCCGGAGGACCATTCCCCGCCCCAAAGGACATCGCAATGACCCTGGATCGTCGAGGTTTTCTCGCAGCCTGCAGCCGCGCCGGCATCACCTCTGCCCTGTTTCCCGGAGTTCTCTATACCCTTGCCGCTCAGGCGCAGGAGTCGCCGGACACTGACCAGTCAAAGCCGCCGAAAATCACGCCGGAAATGATTGACCAAGCCGCAATCATGGCCGGTATTGGCCCCTTCACCGAAGAGCAGAAAAAGATGATGATCGATGGCCTCATCGACCAAAATGGTTCATTCAAAGCCATTCGCAAATTGAAGATTCCGAATTCCGTGGCCCCCGCATTTGTGTTTCATCCCTATGCTGCTGCGGGAATTGCTCCGCGCGCCGCCACCGAGGCACCGAACGGGCATGGCTGGACGCCGGATCCGAATGTCACTGCACCTTCAAACATTGAGGACCTCGCATTCGCTCCTGTAAGTGAACTCGCCAGCCTGCTCCGTGCACGCAAAATCACTTCGCTTGCGCTCACCCAGATGTATCTCGCACGGCTCAAGCGCTACGACTCCAAACTCCACTTCGTCATCACGCTCACCGAAGATCGTGCACTCGCACAGGCCAGGGCAGCCGACGCTGAAATCTCCGCCGGCAACCACCGCGGCCCGCTGCACGGAATTCCATGGGGAGCGAAAGACTTGCTTGCCGTCAAAGGCTACCCAACAACGTGGGGTGCCGGCGGATTCGAACATCAGTCGTTCGATGAGGACGCAACCGTGGTGAAGCGGCTCGACGCGGCCGGTGCCGTCCTCGTCGCCAAGTTCACGCTGGGTGCGCTTGCCATGGGCGACAAGTGGTTCGGCGGCCGCACTCGCAATCCGTGGAATCCGAATCAAGGCTCGAGCGGCTCATCGGCAGGTTCTGCCAGTGCCGTTGCTGCGGGATGCGTCGCATTCGCCATCGGCTCTGAAACACTCGGCTCTATCAGCTCACCCTCAACGCGCTGCGGCGCCACCGGCTTGCGACCGAGTTTCGGTTTTGTGCCGCGCACCGGAGCCATGGCCCTCAGCTGGACGATGGACAAGCTCGGCCCGATCTCCCGCTCTGCCGAAGACTGCGCGCTTGTGCTCAATGCGATTCACGGTCCCGATGGACAGGACACTTCTGTCCATCCGGCTCCGTTTCATTGGGACCCGGCCTTCGATGTACATGCGCTGCGCATCGGCTACCTGAAAAGCGACTTCGACGAACCGTCGCCATTCAAGCTTCCGCCCCCGCCTGCCGAAGAAACTGCGGAACAGAAGAAAAAGCGCGAGATGCAGGAAGCGGAACGAAAGGCCGCACGGACAAGGCGCGATTATGATCGCCGCTACGACCTTGCCACGCTCGATAAACTTCGCGCCATGGGCTTCAACCTGATTCCCATAGAACTTCCCAAGCTGCCCTACGGTGCAATGGTTGGCCTTCTCGGGGCCGAGGCCGCTGCCGCCTTTGACGACCTCACACTGAGCGGCCGTGATCGCCTCCTTACCGAGCAAGGCGTAGCGGATTGGCCAAACTCTTTCCGCACCGCTCGCTTCTATCCGGCCGTCGAATACATCCAGGCGAATCGTGCGCGCACACTAGCTATTCAGCAGGTCACGGCGCTCTTTGACAAGGTCGATATCATCGTCGCGCCGTCGAGCGGCATGCAATTGGTAGCTACGAATCTCACCGGTCATCCGGCGCTGATCGTGCCCAACGGATTGCGTGGCGACGATGCGCCCAAGCCACCCAATATCGACGACGGCGACAACGATAACATCGGTGGCCCGGGCACTCCGGTTTCGATCACCTTTCTCGCCGGACTCTACGAAGACTCCAGGCTCGCAGCTTTCGCCCACGCCTATCAGCAGGCCACGGGCTTCAATAAACTGCATCCGAAGCTCGACTGAATCACCGGCAACACGATCGCATCCGTCTCCACGGCGGCCACGCCGGAATTACCAACCAGCGCGGCCTGACCAATTCAGTTCGACTGCGGCTTGTCCGCAGGCGGGGTTGCAGGAGGCGGAGTCGTTGGTGTGCTCGCCGGCGGCGGAGTTCCAGCCGGAGGCGTAGTCGCCGGGTTTGCCGGAGCCCCAGCCGGGGGTGGCGTCGCCGGCGTGCCCTGTGCCCCTGGCGTAGTCGGGTGCGGCATCATCCGCATCGGTTGCCCGTTCGGCCCGTTCATCATTCCAGGACGCGCCTGCGGAGCCGGCATCTCGCTCACATCCACGAGTTCGATATCGAAGATCAGGTCAGCCTTCGCCGGTATGCCGGGATTGGCCGCGTTCGGTCCCGGACGCCCGCGCGCGCCATACGCCAGCTGCCAGGGAATAAAGAGACGGCGCTTGCCCCCGATCTTCATGCCCGCGAACCCCTGGTCGAA
>Ga0209004_1000257_pt1 | contig 11122 bp, 8 predicted proteins | sample TexAe_RefH0_M1_FD_187948 | JGI IMG/M metagenome (GOLD analysis project Ga0209004, IMG submission 187948) | Forest soil microbial communities from Davy Crockett National Forest, Groveton, Texas, USA - Texas A ecozone_RefH0_M1 (SPAdes) (version 2) | ecosystem: Environmental > Terrestrial > Soil >... | reverse complement strand
CGACGCGGGCGGCGGTTACTTCGGAACAAAAAAAGCCTGCGAGCCGCTGCACATTCAATACGCTTACGACGATCGCTCCATCGACGTAGTCAACAGCACCTATGCCGATGCGGCAAATCTCCGTGCCAGCGTACACGTCTATGGCCTGGCCTGGAATGAACTCTACAGCGCGCAGTCGACCGTAGATTCAAACGCCGACAGCGCGCAACGCGTTTTCACCATTCCTGCCAACCTCTTTGCAGGCCCGGAGAGAATTTTCTTTGTCGATCTGGCGCTTGCGGACTCTACTGGCCAAGTCGTGAGCCACAACTTCTACTGGGTGCCGGGAACACTTACCGCCTTCGATTGGGAGAACACCGATTACACCCATACGCCGGCCGCGCGGCACGAAGACCTGACTGCGCTGGCTCACTTGCCCGCGGCGCAGGTTCAGGCGCATGCTGAAATCGAAAACACCGCGCACGGCCGCGAGATTCACGTTCATCTTGCAAACCACTCCAATGCCTTGGCATTTCAGCTTCGCGCCGCCGTGCGAACGTCTTCGGGTGGATTGATTGCACCTGTACTCTGGTCCGACAATTGGATCGAGCTCACACCGGGAGAATCCACTACACTCACAGCACGGTTGCCCGAAGGAGAAAACACTACGCCCACTGTGCAACTTGATGGGTGGAACGTCGCGCCCGTTTCGATCACGCCCACAACCGCTGTCGCAGCACGCTGAGGATCTGAATGGCGGCCACCCAGTCGCAATCCGAAACCATCGGACTGAAGCGCACGCTGCGCTTCCAGGATTTGATCCTCTACGGAATCATTCTTATCCAGCCCACGGCGCCGATGCCGGTCTTCGGCGTTCTTTACACAGAATCCCGGGGGCACGTTGTCCTGGTGATTCTTCTGGCGATGGTGGCCATGTTGTTTACGTCGGTCAGCTACGGCCGCATGGCACGCGTTTATCCGCATGGCGGATCTGCGTTTCTTTATGTTGGCAAGGAGATTCATCCCAGCCTCGGATACATCACCGGCTGGTGCCTCGTCCTCGATTACGTCATCAACCCGCTGATCTGCGTCATCTGGTGCAGCCGCGCAGCCATGAACTTCGCTCCGGAAATTCCCTATATCGCCTGGGCGATCTTCTTTGCGCTTCTGTTTACGATTCTGAACTGCAACGGCGTTGAAACCTCGGCGCGCATCAATGCCGGCATGGCCGCGGCGCTCGGCGTCGTCATTGTCCTGGTGCTGATCGCTTCCGTGCGCTGGATTCTTCATATGGCGCATCCAACCGCCGCCATCTTTCTGGACCCGCTCTACAATCGCGCCAGTTTCAATTCGAATGCGCTGTTGCACGGCACATCCATCGCCGTACTCACCTATATCGGTTTCGATGGCATATCTACTCTTACTGACGAGGCAAAGGATCCAGCGCGCAACGTTCCTCGTGCCATCGTGCTCACATGCCTCATCACAGGCATCCTGGCCAGCATCGAGGTTTATTTCGCGCAGCTCGTATGGCCGCGCGGAGCAGCTTTCCCTGACGTAACCACCGCCTACGTCCACGTCTCCGGCCGCATGGGCGGTCCGATATTACTGGCGATTGTGAATGCGTCGCTCCTGTTGGCGAACATGGGCTCAGGCATGGCTTCGCAATTGGGCGCGGCCCGTCTGCTGTATGCCATGGGCCAGGACGGTGCAATCCCGCGTCGCTTTTTCGGCGCTGTCAGCCTGAAGAATCGCATCCCCAGAAACAACGTCCTGCTGATTGGAGCCATTTGCCTCGGCGGAGCATTGATCTTGAACTTCGACCTTGGCGCAGAGCTCTTAAACTATGGTGCGCTACTGGCATTTATTGGCGTCAACCTCTCGTCGCTTCTTCGCGGATGGCGTCACGGCCGCTGGTCGCAAACGATACCCATGCTGATGTCATTGGCCGGCATGATCACCTGCGCAATCCTTTGGTGGAATCTAAGCCCGAAAGCAAAAGTCGTCGGCACCTGCTGGGCGATCGCAGGCATTTTGCTCTGGCTTGCACGCCGCCGCTACACGGTTCTCCCTGAGGCAGCAGCATAGCCGGCCACAACTCCAATTGCGAGAGAACTGCGCAGCGCCGCTTTAGATATCACTTTGGTTGGCGATATCAACCTCGATTTCCAGCGCAACTTCTGTCAGACTGCTGGCGCGGTTGCCGGATCGCACGCGCTCATTATCGCCGGTGAAGCTGGAAGAGGAACATCAATAACGAAGTTCACCGCCGTCATGCAGAACGGGCAACGTGCCTGTTGAATTTTCTGGCCGTTTTCTTCTCCAGGTATCAAAGAAAATGCGCGCAGGCAGTCGGTACAAGTCAGCAACCGCGCCGAATTCCCGCTTCCGTTTTGCCTGCTTCGCGCCGTCTGTACCCGGGGTGGCTGGCAAGGATGGTAATTCGTAGGCCGCGTCAAGGGCAGATGCATCAGGTCCGAAACCGTGCGCATCAATTCTTCTGGATGGCAGCGGCTTTTGGGATAAAACGCATCGGCCATCACTCCTGCCGGCAAGAACTCATTCGTATCGTAGGCGCCGCTGATCGCAATCACGGGAATGGCCGGGAGCCGGTGACGCACGACCGACAGAAACTCAATTCCCGACATGCGAGGCATCTGCAGATCAGAGATGATCAGATCGGGAACATGACCCCGAATTTGTGCGAGGGCGTCGAGCCCGTCTGCCGCAGTTGAAACTTCGTACCCCTCTTCGCTCAGAATCATAGCCATCATTTCGCGCATGCATGGCTCATCGTCCACAAAGAGGATTGTCGCTTTCGATATAGTCTTCACTTTACGGACCCCACATCTAGAAGAATTGAACTCTAAAAATCAAATATGCCTGGATTGAAGGTGGATCAATTTATTTACTGCCCAGTCTAATTATTTACTGCCCAGTTTAAGTCTCACTTGAGAAATTGGATGTTCCGCACAAGACCTCGGATGCCCAATTCTGTAGAAGACTGCGCCGAGCGACAAGGAACTGCGTTTCGTCCGTGGCCTAATCCGCTCCGAGCGGCATATTATGATTGCCCCATGCCGATCCAGCACCCAGTTATTTCCGCATTTTCCGCGGGAATTGCCGCCGTTCTACTAGCCGCGACAAGCCACGCCCAGGTAACCGCGTCGAACTCGTCGCTTGAAGTCTTCCGTCCGCAGTTCAAGTCGATGCTGCAAAAGCATGGCGTGGTTGGAGGCGGATTCGCACTTGTGCGCGGCCAGGGACAGGCGCAGACCCTGGAGTTTGGGGAGGCCCGACGCGAAACTCATCAGCCGATCGACGACGCAACCGCATATAACTGGGCCTCGATCACCAAGACCATGACAGCGATTGCGATTCTGCAGCTCCGTGATCGCGGCAAGCTTTCGCTGGATGATCCCGCCGTCCGCTATGTGCCCGAACTGCGCGAAGTGCACGACGAATTCGGTGCCATCGACACCATCACCATCCGCCATTTACTCACGCACAGCGCGGGATTCCGCAATCCCACCTGGCCGTGGGACTGCGACGATACCTCCAACTGCGACTGGCAGCCATTCGAGCCCACCAAGTGGTCGCAGGTCGCCGCCATGCTTCCCTATACCCATGTCGCCTTCGCACCCGGTGCGCGTTGGAGCTACTCCAACCTCGGCTACGTCTTCCTTGGCCAGATCATCGAACGCCTCAGTGGAGACGACTTCGAAGTCTACGTCGACAAGAACATCCTGAAGCCACTCGGCATGAACAGCAGCTACTTCGACGTCGCACCATATTTCCTGGAGAACCACGTCTCGGCAAGCTATCTCCGCGTAGGAGCGAAGCTCACACCGCAACCATTCAACTTCGACACGGGCATCACGACATCCAACAGCGGCCTCAAGGCTCCGATTACCGACATGGCAAAGTACCTGCGCTTCCTCATTGGAGATCCCGCCAACCCGCTCTACGAAATCGTGCTGAAGCGCAGTTCGCTCGAAGAGGCATGGACCGGGGCGTTGCCCGCAACCGAGCCCGGCCAAACCCCAACTGCGTACACCGCCGGACCGCATGGCGCCCAGCCAAAGATGGGCCTTGGATTCTTCGTTGTTGAAACCGGCGGCCATCGCTACATCTCCCCCGACGGAGACCAGGGCGGCTTCTCGTCGGAACTTCTCATCGATCCGACGGATCACTGCGCCAGCATTCTCGCGGTGAACACAACCGATACCGGCGCACCGCCTGCGGATGCAACGCACGCGGTATCGAATACGGAACCTGATCCAAACACCGACCTGCGGCAAACACTGCGGACCTCTCTGATCGAATCAGTTTTTCCGCAGTGCGCGGGTAAGAATTAGTTGGATTTCTTGGCTGAAGCCCCGACGATCCAGCAGCCTCGGCCTGGCAGTCGAGCCCTCATCCAAAGCAGGACTAAAAATGCCCTCTACCCCGGTCTCTGCTTTTCCTTGAGTTGCAACAAGTCCCAAAGATTTCCATAGAGATCCTCGAAGACCGCAACCGTCCCGTAGGCCTCTTCTTTGGGGTCCCGTCGAAAAACCACGCCGCGAGCCATGTATGCGCGGTAGTCGCGCCAGAAATCATCCGTATGCAGGAACAGGAAGACGCGGCCTCCGGTCTGTTTGCCAATTCGTGCGGCTTGCTCCGGTGATGCAGCTCTGGCCAGCAAGAGGCAAGTCCCAGGCGACCCCGGCGGCATCATCAACACCCACCGTTTCTCGCCGCCCAGGAACGCGTCTTCGATAAGTACAAAGCCCAGCTTTTGCGAATAGAACTCAATAGCTTCGTCGTACTCGCGCACGACGAGCGCAACATACCCGATCTGTTGGCTGGGTGCATTCGGTTTCTCGTTCATGAAGGCAAGCTCTCAATTCGCCGCGGTGTCGCCGCTGTTCCCGATATCCATCGCGGGCGAAATGGGATTCCGCTCGTCAATATATTCGTCGATCGTCTTTTGCAAAAGGCCCTTGGCCTCGAGGATGAACTCAACCGCGTCGCGCCCGGCGCCGTATCCGCCCGCATTCGGCGTAACGTAGTGCGACTCGTCCTTCACCTGCTGGCGTGCATTGGCCACAGCCACTGCAAACCCGCACTCGCGCATCACGGGAAGATCGATGACATCATCGCCCACGTAGGCAATCTCCTCGAGCGTCACGCCTTCCTTCGCCATGATCTCGCGCACCGCCTGCATCTTGAATGCCTGTCCCATGTAAACGAATTCAAGTTTGAGATCTCTCGCCCGCGTGGCCACCGTTTCGCTGATGCGCTTCGTGATCACGCCGCATTTCATGCCGCCCAGACGCGCCAGTGAAATCGCAGTGCCATCGTGTGCGCTGTAGCCCTTCGCCTCCATCATCGTTGCCGAGTGAACCCCGAAGCCCGCTTGCCCCTCGTGCTTCGCGAGATGCGACTGCGTGTCTGCGCCGCTCGACGCGGGGTTGGGAGCGGGAACAAGCCAGATGGTGCCATCGGTCAACACACCGTCCACGTCAAAAAGAATGATCTTGATGCGGCGAGCGCGATCTTGCGCGGTCAATGTCATGTTTCGATTTTAAATGTGACCTTCTGGGCCAGGTCGCGGGCCAAAGCGTCAGATGGAGTTTGAGACAATACAGAAATGGATGGGAACGACCAGCCGGCGCCCCCTGCCCCTGCGCCACATCTCGATCCGGAAGACTACTACTTCGACGGCCCCTACATGGTCTTCACCGCCGCGTACCTGCTGAAGCGCGGCACGTGCTGTGGATCAGGTTGCCGTCACTGTCCCTATCGCGGCGCGGCCAACGACAGAAATCCGCCCGCGTAACCGATCGTCAGATCTCGTCTTGGAGAAAGCCCTCTTCCGCCGGACTTTCAGTTTCCTGTTCGGCAGATTCTGCATCGTGAACTTCGCCCGGCTCTTCATGAACCTCATGCTGCGGCTCTTCCGCCGTTTCTTCTTCGACAGCCGATCCAGATGGCTCGCTCTCTGCGCCTCTGCGTCCGCCCCCAGCCTGCTCCAGGATAAACAGCACCATCCGCGCAAAATCTTCGGGCTCCAAAGGATATCCCGATCCCGAGGCACCCTCCGGCGCAATCTCCCAGCGATGATGAAGGCCGCTCTTCACCAGCCCCGGTTGGATGCACGACACAAGAACCTCGCCGTCGCCCAACTCCGCCACCAGCGCATCAGAGAGCACTTCAATCGCCCGCTGCGTAGCAGCATAGGCCGTTGGCCGCGTACTGCTGCCAACGGCGCTCGACACATTCACCAGGTGTCCTGCGCCCTCTGATACGAAGTGCTTCACAAAAACATATGCGACGCGGAACGAGCCCTCGACATTGACGCGCACCATGCTGCTGAGCCGCTCAATATCGACCGTCTCAATAATTCCCGCTTCAAACAGCGCTCCGTTATTGAAGCAGATGTCGCAGCGACCGAACCGATCGAGCGCGGCGTACAGCAGCGTCTCGGGCAGCGAATCGTCGCTCAGGTTGCCCTCGATCACCGTGCAGGGACCCTTGAGCTGCGCGGCCAGGGCGCTCAGCTTTTCCATCGAAGGAGCGGTCAGCACAAGCGAATATCCCGCCCGGGAAAGTTCGCGCGCAACCGCCGCACCCACGCCCCCGGTGGCTCCCGTAATCACCGCAACCCGCCCTGTTTCGCCGCCCGCCATTTCACCCCACCCGCATCAGAATACGCGGATTGGCCGAGCAGCGCTGTTGCAGGATTTGAGTCTACTGCTGCCCGGCGGAGGCATTGCCGGCACTGGTTACAGCCGGTTCTGTGGGAACCGAAGGAGCCGTAGGTTCGCGCACCAGCACGGCAAATCGCGGAAACGCAAAGCTGCCGCCGGCATCATCAATCACATTGAGCTGGCAAATGTAGGAGCCCGGTTTCAATCCCGCCAGCGGCACATCCAATTCAATGGCAACCGCGTCCCTGCCCTCCACGTTGATGGCTTTTGCCTGCACCAGCGGCGTCTCGTAGACCTTGGTCGCACCCTGCATCAATTCGAGACTGCTGAGCAGATTAATGCCGCCCTTCGTGCCTTTCGGCTGACCCTCCACCAGTTTCTCCCGTGCCGGCCCATACACCTCATACAGCAGGTAGAGATGCTGATCCTGGCGGAAAACGTGGCTGATATTCGGCACATACTCCTCGCCTTCGCGTATCAGCGGCGAAGTTTTCTTGCTTGGCTGCCGCAGCGAAGCCAGCACGATCGAGCTCATCTTTAGTGGCTGCTTCTTCATATCGGGAAGCGTAATGTCCGCTTCGAACGATCCCATGCGACCGGTCTGATTCTCTCGCACCACAAACTTCAGGTGATACTTGCCTGGCGGGAGATTGAAGCTCGTGGTGTACTCGATGTTCTTCTGGCGCGCCTGCAATGCCGGATCGAGATTGAGCTTCACGGTCTGTCTCGCACTGCCGATAGGCCGCTTCACCTCGTCGATGACTTCGCCAATGATGTCGAGAGTGGCTTTGTCCTTATCCCCGCCCTTCACAAAAGGAATCTGGGAACCCGGCACAATCAACGAAACCGGCACGAAGAATCGATTCTCATCGAGCCGGAAATACATCGCATCGAGATACACGGCCACATCGGTCGCCGGCAGGTCGCTGGCCAGTTGCTCATCCAACTCGCGCTCGCGATCTTCGTGGCCCGAATGCTTGAAGTCGGCCGGCGCGTAGTAACCCGGACGGTATTCCAGCTTCACACCAGGCTTATTGATTTTGATGGTCAGCTTGCGATACTTCCCATCCCGCGCGGGATTCGACGAGTGAAACCCGATTGCATAGTAAGCCGACGTATCGCGCTGCACCTGCGCAAACGCTGGGGCAAAATCGTTCGAATCGAAGAATGCCTTGCCGCCGGTATCGGAACTAAGCGTCCCCATCACCTCCTGCGAGGCGAAGTTGGCCTGCATGTTGTTCATCAACGCCCCGCCATTGAACCCGCTGGAACCGCGAATGCTTCCCGTCGACGCATCCCCAAGGGGCGAAATCGCCTGCAAACCGCGCGTGTCTACGCTATAAATCGAAAGGTTCGCGCGAACCGCAGAATTAATGGCCGCCCGCAGCGACGCCTGGTTCTCGATTCCATCCCTTGATATGCCGCCAGAGAAGTACAGCAGCGATTTCTTCTCCGTAATCTTCTCCAGCGACTTTGAGATCGCCCGCAGCGCGTACAATTCGCGGTCGGTATTCAGATCGTTATATTCGCTCTCGTCAGGCGTGTAAGCTGTCGTATCCTCCACCTGGTTGGAGTTCGCCGTGGCGCCCGGCGTAAAACCCTGGCCCTCGGTGCCGTTGTAAGCACCCACCTCGTTGGCAAGCGCCACCTTGTCCGAAGTAAAGTCCTGGTCCACCTTCAGCGTGTCGTCCAGTGAAACCAGCGCAACCAGGTCTGCGGGCTGCATCTTGTTGGTAAGGAAATCCCGCGCTGCCTTCACGCAGCGGTCCACGTCCTCCGGCTGCATCGAGGTCAGATCGAAAAACATTACGATCAACCGATGATTGCGCAGGTCTTCCGGTTTCGCGACCACCGCAGCCTTGGTTCCCGCAGGGCCATTCAAACCGGCTGCCAACCCGCTGACGGTCGCCTCGTTCAGCGGTTTAGCCATATCGACAGTCTGGAAATCGAATGTCGAAATCTGTTGCGGTTTTCCATTTTCGAGAATTGTGAAATCGCTCTGCTTGAGTCCGTGGACAAACTCGCCAGTCTTCGCATCGCGCACCACAACGTTGGTCAGCACCAGCTCGGCGTTGGCCTTGAACACATAGTTGTCCTGCTGTGCGGCGCTCGTGTCCTGCGTCCGCACCATCTGCGCGCCCGGAAACAATAGCGCGCACGTCGCCGCGACAGCCACCGTCTTTTGCGCCCAATTCGCCATCAGAACCTGAACCTCGAAGTGAATTGGAAAGACCGCATTGAATTCGCAGATGTAACTTGTCCGAACGTAGGCGACTGAACGTTGGTATCAACGCCAGAGTACTGCACCGTATTGAAGGCGTTATTGATGGTGGCGCGAAACTCCAGGCTGCGCGTCTCGCCAAGTTGCATCGTCTTCGAGAGCGCCATATTGTTCAGCACCGTCCCCGGCCCCATGATGAAATTGCGAGGCGTATTGCCGAACACGCTGCACGGATACGGAGAGCCAGGCGAAATCGAAGGCTCTATAAATGCGGCAGGACTGAACCACTGCCGTCCGGTGCTCAGATTCAATGGCGTGCCCGTGAGATTCGGCCGGAATGTGCCGCCAGTTCCGCATGCCAAGCTGAGTTGCGATGCCGGAAATACCGGCGTAAGCGGCGTACCGCTCGCAAACGTAAAACTGCCCGAAACCGAAAACCCCTCCAGGATGTGCGAGCCCGTACCCGTTGTCACCCAGCGTTTGTCCTGGCCAAAGGGCAATTCGTACAAATAGGTCCCGGTCACTTTGTGCCTGACGTCAACGCTCGAATTCCCTTCTTCATCCTTCAGGTTCGTCCAGTCCTGCGCACCAACTCCTCCCACGCTGCCCACTGCGCCCGCATTGTCGATCGCATGCGAGTACTGATAGTTCGCGCCGAGTTGAACTCCATTGGAGAGCCGCTTGTTTAAGCGCAGGGTGCCCGCATTGAATTTGTAGAACGCTGCGGCTTGCTCATATCTGAAGTCCAATGGAACACAATTCTGCTTTTCCGCGCAGTTTTGATAATTGGTTGGATCGGTAGCGGGGCTGATCGGGAGCGCGCGCGGAGCCGTGACGATATCCAGACGATTGCCCTTCGATCCGTTGTATCCGAGATTCATCAGGATGCCCCATGGCAGCGTCTTCTGGATATCCAGGTTCCACGTCTCCACATAAGGCAACCGGAAATGAGGATCGAGCGCATAATCCCCCACCACATTAGGCGCTGGAAATCCCTGCGCCAGTGTCAGGCATGTGCCGGTTTGCACACAGGCCGCAGACGGTGTGCCATTCGAAGTTGCTTCCTGGTTCGTCTGCTCATTCGCGAAGGGAGGTTCATGCGCCATGGTTGTCGCGAACGTCGCATACGACCCAACGGTGTAATTCATCCCGAACCCGGCGCGAACTACTGTCTGCTTCAACTTCGGCACCCTCCACGCAAGCCCCACGCGCGGCGCGAAAGCCTTGCGGAACGGGTAAACCAGCGATGCCGGCAGTCCGCCCTGCCCCGAGAGCACCTCGTTCTGCGACGTGAATCCCTGCGTCGGATTGGTCGTAACTTCCGCAAGCCGTCCATACTTCTCTGTATACGGCGCGAAGAATTCGTAGCGAAGCCCGTAATTCAGCGTGAGGCTCGGCTTCCAGCGCCAGTCGTCCTGCGCAAAGCCGTCCAGCACATTGTCCCGCAGGTAGCTCTTGTTTACAGCAGAGTTGAGCGCAGTCTGCTGCGGAAGCCCCAGGAGAAAATCGGCAAACGAAAAACCCGTGTTCGCAGGGCTCGCCGGGTTTTGCGTGAACAGCCCTGTAAACGTGAAACTCCCCGTAGCGTTAGAACTCGAAAGAAAGTCATTATGCACGCGCCGATAGTCGCCCCCGAAGCGCATGTTATGTTTGCCGTGAATCCAGCTGAAGGTTTCGGAAAGAGAGATCGTTTGCGCGACGGCAACTCTTGGCTGCTGTTCGTTCAGGCCCGCAATATTGCTCAACACCACACTCGGCAATCCAAAATTCAGAGGCGTCGAATTCAGCCCGGCACCATTCGGCCCCAGAATCCCAAGCTGCGTCTCAACGTCGGTCCCATTCGTGAAGAAGTTGGTCACGTTAGTGTCTGACCGATTCCAGTTCACATTAAGGATATTGGTGAATTTGTGATACCCCAGCGTGTAACCCGCCTGCAACGAATACGAACTCGACGAGGTCTTGCCGCCCAGTTGCGGAAAGATATTCACGTTGTCTTGGGCCGAGTGGCTCCAGTTGAAGTTGCCGTTCACACTTTGCCGCAGTCCCTGGCTCTGCTGCGCGCGTCGCCCTCCGCCCCCACCACCGCCTCCGCGCCCGCCCAGACCAAACGGCGACGCGTTCGCACCGATCCCGCGCATATAGCGGATGCCCGCCTGCGTCGCGTTCGATTGCGCCGTCGACAGCAGGTGGTAGTTCTGAATCGAATTCGGGATATTCGGCTCGGGGA
>Ga0209004_1000256_pt1 | contig 11145 bp, 11 predicted proteins | sample TexAe_RefH0_M1_FD_187948 | JGI IMG/M metagenome (GOLD analysis project Ga0209004, IMG submission 187948) | Forest soil microbial communities from Davy Crockett National Forest, Groveton, Texas, USA - Texas A ecozone_RefH0_M1 (SPAdes) (version 2) | ecosystem: Environmental > Terrestrial > Soil >... | reverse complement strand
CGCGCCCTCTGTCTTTGCGCTCTGCAGTGCGCGATCAACATCCCGCAATACCACGAAAGGTGACCGCCCGCCACTCGACACAACAGCGTAGCAGGCTTTGAAGCGCAACTCCTCTGCGGACCCGACAACCGATACGCCGAAGACCTCATCCCGCAACCGCTCGGCGAGTTTCCCGGCGTTAAAGATGTTGCATCCGGGCAGCAGGAGAAGAAATTCCCGATCCGCCATCTGCCCCACGGAGTCGTAGCAGCGCAAGAGCCGCGTGATTAGCCCGACGATTTCACGCAGCGCCGTGTCGAAGGTAGCATCTCCCGGCTCAGACTGGCCGCCTTCCCAGGCCACGATTCCCAATTTCACCAGGGTAAGCGGCATCTTCATGCGTTGCGCGCGATCCGTCTCACGAAAGAGCGTAGCCACCAGGTCATCACGGCTCAAAAGCATTGGAATGCCCCAATACTCAGTGCATCGGCCGAGATTAGAGAATCTTCAGAATCAGCGCGGGAATTATTTGTAGATTCCAATTACCGAAACCGCACACCCGCGGTTACAGAGGTTCCGCAGTTTGCGTGTCCAGACGCCATTGCAGCCGAGCGGATTTTTCCTTTAAGAAAAATCCACTTTCCTCCGAGGCCAGAAACAGCGGCACCAACTGCGGGACCACCCTAGTCGATGAAGTCTACCTTCGGAGCAATCGGAATGATCCCGCGCTCATGGCCCATCTCCAGAAGCTTGCGGATGGCTTCGCGACCGTCCGGGCCGTAATCCAGCGTCCGCTCGTTCACATACATGCTGACAAAGCGGCTAGCCAGGCTGGTGTCCAGGTCTCGCGCAAACTGCATGGCATATTCCAGCGCTTGTTCGCGATGATCGAGCGCGTGCTGAATGCTGTCACGCAGCGCCTTGGAGATGATCTTGTGCGATTCCGCTCCCAACGAGCGGCGAATCGCGTTGCCACCCAGCGGCAGCACCAGCTTCGTGGTCTCGCGCCACCATACGCCGAGGTCGACGACCTTGTGGAGACCACTGCGGCCGTAGGTTAGCTGCCCTTCGTGAATAATGAGCCCCGCCTCGTACTTGCCCGCCAGCACCTCGGGAATGATCTGATCGAACGGCACGACCTCCGTCTCGATTTCAGGATTGAAGATCTTCAGTGCCAGATACGCCGTCGTCATCGTGCCGGGTATGGCCACCTTTACCCGCTTCAGATCAGCTTGCGTCATGGGCTTCAACGAAATGATCATCGGCCCGTAGCCTTCGCCAACGCTGCCGCCGCAACCCATCAGCGTGTAGTTCTCCTGGAGGTAGGGATAGGCGTGGAAGCTGATCGCTGTGACGTCGTAGAACGCCTCTTTCTCGGCGCGGCGGTTCAGCGTTTCGATATCGCAAAGCGTATGCGAGAACTTGTACCCCGGCACGCGGATCTTGTTGGTGGCCAGGCCGTAAAACATGAATGCGTCATCCGAGTCCGGGCTGTGCGCAATGGAGATTTCCCGGGTCGGATTCAATACGGTTGATTCAGATTGCTTGTTACTCACTGAGGCAAAAATCCTTTCAACAAAACAATACTGCTGGTAAATGAATCCGGCTATTGCTTGCGGCGGCCTCGTTCGAGGCCTTTGGCAACGGCCGCAGCGGCCACTACTTTCAGCGCATCTCCCGGCAGGAAGGGAAGCACTGCCACTGCGAAGGCTGTCTTTACTGAGCTATAGGATCCGGATCCGTGCATCCATACCGCCAGCCACGCAAATCCGCAAAGCAGGATCAATGCGTTGCCGGCTGCGGCGCTCAATAGCGCGACCGAATATCCACGCCTGCTGCGCCGCCAGAGATAGGCGATCAGTGCAGCCGCTGCCGGATAAGACATCAAGTAGCCACCCGTTGGTCCGAGCAGATGCGCCATGCCCGCGCCGAAAGCCAGGCCCGGGGCAAACACCGGCAACCCCATCGCGCCTTCAAGCAGATACGCACCCAGCGTTGCGGCGGCGAGACGCGGCGCCAGCAACAGCCCAAGCAGTAACACCGCAAATGGCTGCAGCGTCAGCGGAACTGGGGTAAAACCCAGCGGGAGTGCAATGTGCGAGCAGACTGCAACCAGCGCGCTTCCCGCCACGACAACTCCGGCGCTGCGCAGCCCATGCGTGACGGCAGAATTCGCCATCTCTGAAGGCAGAGCGATTCCCGGGTATATGCGTCCTGCGATGAGTCGTGCAGGGTCGCCGACTCCCTGATGGTCGCGTCGACTCGAGTCGATAGGCTTCGGAATGCAGTGACCCAGGAATCGCTGTAGCGGCTTCGCAATTCTGTTTTCCACGTTTGTCCCTTAACTTTCTGACTCCAGGTCGGATGCTTCCGGTGCACTCACCACCGCAGCATCGCCCTTAGCCGTTTGATGCTTCAGTTTTGTGCGTTGCCGCAGGATGTGGCGTGCCATACCCGCAGCCGCCAACAGCAGCCCGACCACCGAAACCAGGAGAGCGATGATTAACCAACGCGTCACAGCCGAAGCTCAGGATACCAGATGCGCGAAAAACTTCGGGCCGGGCAGGGGTTGCCGGTGCGGCGTCAAAAAAGTCGCGTTTGACCGTGTTACTTGGGCGCGGCCAGCGACCCCAATAGCCACTCGAGGTACGGTCCGCTGCCATATTCCACGGGAATTACGAGGAACTCCGGGACGCGGTAGCTATGCAACTCGCGCATGCGCACCTCCAGTGCCTCCAGCTTCTCCGAACTTGTCTTCAGCAGGATCATGGTTTCGGGAGCAGACTGTAGCTGGTCCTTCCAGTGGTAAATGGATTGCACGACGGGCAGCAGAGTGGCACATGCCACCAGCCGCTCCTCCACCAGCGTGCGGCCAAGCTTGTTGGCTTCTTCGAGCGTGCTTTCGGTGGTCAGGACAATTCGTGCCTGCGGGTTCGATTCGAGCATTTCTTTCTCCCCGCGTCCAGTGTACGAAGTGAAGGCCTCACTTCCGATCACAATTTTCGCCTGACGGATCAAAATGACCCATTTACCCCAACCCGCCGTCAGAGCCTTTTCCGCATCCTTCATCCCCAACTTGCCGACTTGGCCCCGGTGTTGCAGTATGTTCCTTGCGGCTCGCGCATCCTAATACACACATTCCGCGGAGCCAAAGCCGCTTGAGGAGAACGACGATGAGTTCAGTCATCAAATTTGGCACCTCCGGCTGGAGGGCCATCGTTGCCGACGAATTTACGCTGGCCAACATTCGCCTCGCCATCGCAGGCATTGCCGCATACGTCAAAACGCAGCCCGAGCCGCACCGCGTACTGATAGGCCGCGATCCACGCTTCCTGGGCGAAAGCTTTGTGGCCGAAGCGGCCAGAATCCTCGCCGGCGCCGGCATCACGCCCATCGTCATTCCAGACGCCGCGCCGACGCCGGCCATTGCGTATGCCGTGCGCGCCCTCAGAACCTCCGGGGCAATCAACTTCACCGCCTCCCACAATCCTCCGGAGTACAACGGCATCAAGTTCTCCACCCACGACGGCGCCCCGGCCCTACCTGAAGTGACCAGGCAGATTGAAGCGGCAATCAATGCCAACACCGACGGAAATATCCCTCACGCCGACCCGCCAGCGGGCGGGTTCGAGACCGCTGACGTCAAGCCCGGCTTCCTCCACCGCCTCGGCGAACTCGTCGATCTCAAGACCATCGCCAACTCCCACATCAAGGTTGTCTTCGATCCCTTCTGGGGAGCGGGCCGCGGATACAGTTGCCACATCCTGCGCGAAGCCGGCGTCGAAGTCGAAACCGTCCACGACTATCGCGACGTGCTCTTCGGCGGCCACGCCCCGGAGCCCGACGACCATCTCCTCGGCGACTGCAAGGCGAAAATGAAGGAGATCGGTGCCAAAATCGGCATCGCCACCGACGGAGATGCTGACCGGTTCGGCATCGTCGATGAAGACGGCACTTTCATCCAGCCCAACTACATCATCGCCCTGCTCTTCGACTACCTGGTCGAAACACGCGGCTGGAAGAACGGCGTGGCCAAGAGCGTCGCCACCACCAATCTCGTCAATGCACTCGCCGATTACCACAAGGTTCCGCTCTTCGAAACGCCGGTTGGCTTCAAGTACATCGGCGAACTCATCATTGCCGACAAGATCGCCATCGGCGGCGAAGAGTCTGCCGGCCTCACCATCCGCGGCCACGTGCCCGAGAAAGACGGCATCATCGCCGGCCTGCTGGTTACAGAGATGGTAGCCGCGCGCAAAAAGAGCCTCGGCCGCCAGCTCAAGGAACTGTTTGCCAAGGTTGGTTCCTTCTATCCCGTTCGCGAGAACTTCCACTTGACCCCGGAACGGAAGGCCGAGTTCACTGAAGAGTTGAAGAAGGATCCCACTGAGCTCGGCGGGCGCAAAGTGACCAGTGTCGTGCGCACCGACGGTCTCAAGCTGATCCTCGACGACGGCTCGTGGGTCTGCTTCCGCCTTTCAGGAACAGAACCGGTGGTAAGGGCCTACACCGAGGTGCGCGACGAGAAAGACATGGTCGCTCTCCGTTCGGCGGCCGAAAAATTTGTGCAGGGTTGATCCGTAGAGGCCGAATGCAGCAGCAACCAAATCTGTTCAGTGAAAACAAGGAAGCGGCCAGCGAGCCGCTTCCACTTCGTCAGCGCGCGATTGAAGGTGTGCAGCATGGCTGGCGTCCAGCCGGCACGCTCTTTGCCGCCGCCCTCGCACTCCTCTTTGCCTGGAGCGTCATCAATGGCCACCACGGCCTGTCTTCGTGGTATCAGCAGCGCAACCAGGAAAAGCAGCTCAAGCACGAAATCGACGATCTGAAGCAGGAGAATGCGCACCTGCGCAATCACGTCGAGCGCCTGAAAACTGACCCCGACGCCATCGAGCACGAAGCGCGCGAAAAACTCCACTACGCCAAGCCTGGCGAAGTCATCTACACCCTGCCGCCGGATCCCCACAGCCAGCCGCCGGCTCAGCCGCAGCCTCCCGCCAGCCGCTAAGGCTCACCTCGAATCTTCTGAATCGGGGTCAGGATATTAGCTACAGGCCACGTCCAGCCGTGAACCATGCCACTCCCGCGCCGGCCAACGGTGCATTGTCACCAAGCTCCGCAATCCGCACCTCGAACTTCGCGCCTTGCAACTCGGCCTTCGCCGCGGGCAAGAACAGGTGCGCAGACCGCGAAATCCCGCCGCCCAGCACGACCAGGTCCGGGGCAAAGTCAGCCAGCAGCCCCTTCAGCGCGATTCCGAGATTCTTACCGAACTCCTCGAATACCTTAATCGCCGCTCCTTCGCCACCAGTTGCATAGTGCGCAATCGACGCTACCTCGCGCTCCTGCCCCTTGCGCGCAGCGTATGCGCGTTGCAGCGCGCGAGTCGAAATCTGGTCCTCGACGATGCCGCCTTCATAGGGCACATTCCAGATTTCTCCGCCCGGTGGTACCCCCTTGCCTTCAGTCACAACTTTGCCATCCACCGCGAAGCCCGAACCAACACCGGTTCCGAGCGTGAACACAACGACTCGCCCTACTCCACGCGCGGCGCCTGCGCCCACCTCGCCCAGCAGATATGCTGCAGCATCATTCAGAAACCTTACCTGGCTCACCCTCCATCCAAATCGCGCCGCCAGCGCCTCGCTAAGATTCACGCCGTAAAGGTACGGCATCTTGTGCTTCATCCAACTGATGCCCTGTGCGTAGTCGAATGGCCCCGGCATAGCCAACTCCGCGCCCTGTGCGCCATCCACGCCTTCGGATGCCTTAACGCCAAGAGCATGCAGCACCTCGACGAACGCCTCGCTCGTTTGCTCCTCTGGTAGATTCGCCCGCACCACCGCGCCCAGTCGAAAGTCCTGCTTGAAGCAGGCTGCTGCGGAAATATGGCTGCCTCCAACGTCATAAACCAACACACAGGGATCAACTGCGGCAATCAATGCTCACCTCTCTTTAGAATCTTCAACATTGTAAGTGTTTGAGGCTGGGCTGACGCCGTTGCTCGGCTCGGCGCGGCAATCGTGCATCTCCGCTAACTGATCCGCGCACCTAGAAGTCCACGTGCGCACGCACTGACCCCACCCATGCCGGCCCGCGATCACGGTTATACCCGGGATTGTCGATGTGCTGAACGTCCAGGGAGTAGAACATCCCCTTCCACGCATGCCACGTGTAGTAGCTCTCTACGATGTTCTCGCGGCCGTAATTCAGGTTGCCATCACCGAGCAGGAATCCGAGCCCGCCCAGGCGCAGATAATTCTGGTGATCGCGCTTGATCGCGTTTGACACCACGGCAATGCCAAGCTTGTCCTGCGGCCGGTGCCAGCGGTTTCCCGCGTAATCCCCGCCCGCCTCCACCGTCTGGTCCACCTCGGTGTAGGCGAAGGATTCATGCTGCCCTTCGTTCCATCCGAAGCGGCCGAATACACGAAGATTCGCTGTCAACTCCTGCTCCGTGTTGTAGCCGAATCCGTACTTCAGCGCGCCAAAATGCTCGTGAGCGATGATGTTCGGCTTTGGGTCGATCCCGGCCAGAAAGGCCTGCACGGCCTCTCGATATGTCCCCATGTGCGCGCGATTGGCATAGAACAGCAGTCGCGTCACACCTTTGCGATCGGGTAGCCAGCTATGGCGCAACTCAAACTCGCCATTCTGTCCGTGGGCGCGGCTGAACGCCCAGTCCATGTCGATGCCATTGGCAACAGTGGGCATTGCGAACAGCCCATAGCGGATGCTCCATGCGCGATCGTCGTACTCCGCCATGCCGCCTACGGTGTACCCGCGCGTATCCGCTGCATAGTCCCACGCGCCGTTGTTGTCCACTGTCCAGTTCATGAACTGCAGATGGCTGTCCGACCCAATCGAGTTGATATCGAAGAAATCGGGCAACGTCATCTTGCCAACGCGAAACTCGACGCGCCGCTCAGGGACCGTCGATGCTAACGCAAAGAAGTTTGCCTCCTGGCCCGTTGTTTTACTCGTCAATCCGATTACCTGGTGAATCTGGTAGCGCGCGATATACGGCGTCGAGCCGAGATTCGGATTCCGAACCACATCGAGGTTGGTGAACCCCGCCAGTCCCAGCGCCTCGCTCAGGCCTCGCCCTCCCGCTGATTCCAAATCGAAAATGAAATCGGTGTTGTAGCGGATCGAATAGTTTCTTCGCAGCGCCGTGTAGAGCGTCCCCAGCAACGAGGTCTTGTACTCGGCCGAATTGCGGAAGCTGTTCGGACCTTGGTAAAGCGAGTGAAAGGGAAGCCGTCCCTGGTAGATGATGTTCGCCTGGCCCGAAAGCCAATACCGCGGGTCTTCCGGATGAGGAAACATGGTCACGGACGGGGTTTCGGGAGGAGCTTCCGGCGCGTTCGCAGCCGGAGGCGGATCTCCGGCCGGTTTCAAGCCATTCTGCTGCAGGAAATCAGCCAGGGCGGCCGGCTGCGCTTCCGGTGCTGATGGAAGCTGGTCCGCCGACGTACCGTTCCGTGTCTGCGCACAAAGACTCGCTGCTGCCAGGCAGAGGGCAATGCCCGCCGGAAATCCAGCGTGAGCCAAACGCAGAGCGCATGAACGGAGCATCAGCTAGCCTTTCCTGGAGGATGCGCATGTACCGGAGGGGGTAGAATCGGGTGGAACAAGGATACCCCCACAAAGTAGATACCATACCCCGGGTAGGTATTGTCAAGAGGAGTCCAACCATGTCCCACCTTGAACGTGAATCCGTCAAACTCCTGCAGCGGGTACGCAAACTTCGCGGCCAACTCGATGCCGTCGAACGATCCCTCAGTGGGGACCAGGATTGCGGCGACCAACTCATGCTGCTGGCAGCCGTGCGCGGAGGCGTCAACAGCCTCATGGCCGAAGTGCTCGAAACCCACATCCGTTTCCATCTCGTCGACGGTGCCAAGGAGCAAATCGCCCCCGAGCTCGCTGAAGACCTTATCGACCTGGTTCGTGCATACCTGAAGTAGGTCCGCGCTTATCTCTAGAAGTTCCATCGCTCCCGTCACTTCGATGCTGGTTCCACCATGGTAAAGGCAGCCATGTTAAGGTCAGTTGAATCATCAGGAAGTCATTACCTTCCCGCCGTTCTTACTCCATCGATTCGTGAGCCAGGGCCCAGGTAAGCGACGAGACACCCGGTTCGATCGATAGCCGCAAAGCAATCGACTCAACCTCGTTGCTTTGCCTACCCAACGTGGTTACGTCCGCACTCAGGCGTACCTGGCTGGCGGTAGGGTCATCGACACTGTGGATCGCCTGAAGGCTGACTTTGGATTGAGAAATCGTAGCCATCAGAAGCGAACGCATGTGTGTTTCTACGGATTCCTGACACGTCAGTTGGATCGAGTAGAGCGTCTCCGACGCCTCGGCCACCGGCAATACGGGCTGCAGTTTGTAGGCAAGCGGCCGCAAAACCGTGTTGGTCAAAAGGACAGCGAGTACAAGAAGCAGGCCCAGATCCAGATGCCCAAATCCGGACAGGACCCCGATGGCTGCCGAACACCAGATTGTGGCAGCGGTGTTCAGGCCGCGGACGTTGGCTCCGTCTTTGAAGATGACTCCCGCTCCGAGGAAGCCGACACCCGAAACGACGTACGAGGCGATTCGGCCCGCGGCAGTGGGGTCGTTATCAATCAAAGTTCCGGCCATCACAAATGCCGAGGCTCCGGCGGCAACCAGGGCATTGGTTCGCGTTCCGGCCATACGCTGTCGCCATTGGCGCTCCAAACCGACGATTGCCCCGAGCAACAGCGCCGCCATCAGTCTGGCCAGGAATTGTAGTGCGGTTAGTGACACGGATAATCTCCCTTTCTACAGGGCCGCTCAGCGCAGCCGGTTAAGTACTCCGGCCAGGTCCAGCACGTGGTACAGCAGCATACCGCTCATCAGCAGCAGGTAGCCGCGCAACACGCGCAGAGAGATTCGAACGCCGGCCGTCATCTTGATCGGGCCCAGCCCTTCGCTTTCACACTTGCTCTCCAGCTCGTCCTGGAGAGGATGAATCACGCGGAAGCATTCCGGATTGTATGAATTCTGCATCGTTGCCATAACGTCACCTCGCGATCAGTTGAAAAGATTGGGAAGCATTACCTGCGCCGCCAGCAACAGCGACAGAGCAAAAAGAACCACGATGATGGACCAGTTGATCCAGTTGTTCCACGGCCGGTTCACCCAGCGATCACCCAGCAGGGCGTGATCGTTCAGCAACAATTGGAGAAAGATGATGGCCGACGGAAGAATGATTCCAGCAAACACCTGCACGCTGATGATGACCAGTTGTAGCGGCACGCGCGGAATCAAAACAATGCCGGCAGCTGCAGCCACGCAGCCGATGTAGACCGCATAGAACCCCGGCGCCTCCCAGATCTTCTTGTGAAGTGAGTGAGGCCATCCGCGAACTTCTCCGTAGGCCCACGCGCTCGCCAGTGAAATGGCCGTCGTACCCAGCACGGCGGCATTCACCATCATCAGCAGAACCGCATTGCGGACGAAGTGGCCGGCAAATGGCGCCATTGCGCGGGCCATTTGTGCCGGGTCCTCGAACGCGACTCCGTGCTCGCGGCCGTAATTTCCTACGATCATCATGGCCGCTGCTACCAGCACAGTGAAGGTCGCGCCAATCAATGTGTCGAGCCGCGCCCACTTCAGATCTGCAAAGCGGAGCCTTTTCTCAGCAACGCAGCTTTGCTGAAAGAACAGCTGCCATGGTGCGATGGTTGTGCCCACAATCGCGATAATCAGAAAGACCAGGTCGCTCGAAATGCGCCCCGGCGGAAAGTTAGGCACTATGCTATTGCGTGCAACTGCACCCCAGCTTGGGTGGACCATTGCGGCAAGCACAAACCATGCGAGATCGAGCAGGCAGAGAACAATCACCGTGCGCTCCCAGCGCAGGTAGCTGCCGGTAATCACCATCAGGATGAGGACGATGGCCGAGAGCGGCACCGAGATATACGGCGAAACTCCCATGGCGCTCAAGGCCAGCGAGATGGCCGCGAACTCCGTGATGAGCGTAAGAAAATTGACGATCAGCAGATCGGCAAGCGAGAAGCGTCCCCACCACTTGCCGAAGCGTTCGTAGATCATGGCAGCGTGGCCCTTGCCGGTTGCAATACCAAGGCGCGCCACCATCTCCTGCACAAAGTAGGTGATGGGCAACAGCAGCAGCAGGATCCAAAGCAGGTGCAGACCGTACTGGCCGCCCGCCTGCACGTACGTGGAAACGGCGCCGGCGTCATTGTCGGCTTCCATGACAATGAGGCCGGGACCGAAGACCATGAGGAACGTGAGCATGCTTTGCTGCCAGCGCCGGCGGACAACAATGCCCGGCTTTGTGCCCGCGTCCATCTCGAGGAGGTTGGAGTTGGTTGTCTTCATGCCATTCCTCCCGTTTGCAAATGGGTTCAGGCGCAGAGTTTGCAAAAGTGCTGTCTACTCGAAAACTCCGGGGAAACGGCATCGCCGGATTGCCGAAGAACCCACTTGCAGACGAGAGGCTGCGAAGGATTGCCCGTCGCCCTCCACACACAGCGGAGAGCGGCGACGTTGCGCGCAGGAAAATTGAGAACAGTTTCGGTCATGACATCCTCCTTCCGGCACACGTGCCGCCTTGGTGCGAGGACAAAGGTCCGCACCCTGGGGGCACAAGTCGGCCAGACTTTTTGTATTAGGAGGGGTGGGTAGGAGCCGCCGGTCGTTCGCAGGATCCGGATGGTTTCTGCTCACTCACTCAAACAGGTTGCGCACTGTGAGGAGCGAACAGGAACGGCTTAGCGGGGCTAAGCGAGAATTCCGGACCGGCCGTCACAGCGCAGGAGAGCACTCCGGGATGCGGGCAGCAGCCGCGCTAAATTCAGCGCGAAAGTGAACAAGCATCGTGGAGGTTCTATCGCAGTTTCGGTTTTCATATAGTGTTCGCAGCAAATCCAAACAGGCATTTGCCGACAATCTTTTTATACCATACCCCGAATGGGTATAGGGCGGCCGGATCGTGATTTTTTCCTGCGGCTCGATTTTCTTGTTTCGAATGTGATTTAACTTGAAACACCCCTCCTGCCACATGCGTTGGAGTGCACCCCCAAAGTGAGACAGTTAGAATTTTGACAGTTTGCAGGGAAGGGAGAACTGCAAATGGGTCAGAAGTATGTGAAGTACACGAAGGAG
>Ga0209004_1000255_pt1 | contig 11156 bp, 5 predicted proteins | sample TexAe_RefH0_M1_FD_187948 | JGI IMG/M metagenome (GOLD analysis project Ga0209004, IMG submission 187948) | Forest soil microbial communities from Davy Crockett National Forest, Groveton, Texas, USA - Texas A ecozone_RefH0_M1 (SPAdes) (version 2) | ecosystem: Environmental > Terrestrial > Soil >... | reverse complement strand
GGGGAGCCGCGAAGACCACTATCCATCCCTGGAAGAGGTAGACGACGGCCGACGCGACGGCGAACTGTCCGACGGCGAAGCTCTTGAAGATCACGCCCGCGATAGCGAGCGTCCAGACAACGGCAAAAAGAGTCCACCCTACCGGGCCGCGAAGCGAGACAAGCGCGAAGGGAGTGTAAGTTCCAGCAATGAGCAAGTAGATGGCTGCGTGATCGAGTACATGAAAGACGTGGCGGGCACGAGTCCGCACCAGAGAGTGGTAGAGCGTCGAACAGAGATAGACGAGCATGAGTGTGCCCGCAAAGATCGAGCAACTCACCACCACCCAGGCCGATCCGCGCGCGCTGACGACGATCAGGTAAACGGCTCCAGCAATCGCAAGGGCCGCGCCCACGCCGTGGGTGATGGCGTTAGCGAGTATGTCGCCAGGGCGATATGTCGTGTGCACGGCTTGATGATATCCCGCTAAGAGGCTGATGGAATGTGACGGGATTCCAGGGTCTCAGCTTCAACAATCACTTCCGCTTAAGGCCCGCGAAGGTTGTGGGCTTCAGGGGAGCGGGTTTTACGCTGTCGCTCCCCGGGATCGAATGTAATGAGTCAGGGTAGCAGAGGCGGGTTAGCCCTCTTCGCGAGGTCCAGGGCCTGTTGTGGGAACCAGCCTCCCGCAGCGGGGTCGTCGAGTCCCCACAGTGGATCGAACACAGCCTGGCCAGCCGCGTCGGTTGGCCAGCCGGGCTGAGAATAGATTGTGTAATCCCACGCTCGCGCTCCGCCTGCTGCGTCGCAGGTTCCATCGGATTGGCCAGGGGTTTTTACCCAGAGATAGGCATCCAGTAGTGACACCCCGGTACTTGCCGTCGGATGAGTTCCCAGTCCCCGCGCCGGAGGATTGCACCAACTACCGTTCGTGAGGGTTTGTACCACCGAGGTTGGCTGGTTATAGGGCGGGTTGGCGTAAATGCTTGCGTTGAGCGTCCCCTGACCATTGCGGCTCGTATCGATGAGGAAGTGCGTCGTCGGAACCGCCGTTCCCATGTTTTGCTGATACCACTCGTCGGTATAAACCCACGTGGAAATGTTGTTTGGATCAACGGTTCCCAATGGCGAGTAGTACTGACTGGCGCAATAGGAGTAGTTGCCAAGACGCCAGCCTCCTTGTTCTGGATCGTTGGCGAATGCCATGCACTCGGAAACCCAGGTATCGAACTTCGATTCGTAGTTATTGAGATTGAAGTTCGACACATTGGTGAAAAATCCTTGCGCCTGTTGAACGCCCGCCTGTGCGAGTCGCGCCGCAATCGTAGGCACCGCTTGCCAATGGCTGTTCCCCGCATCGAGGTAAACCGAGGTCTGCGATCCGGCTTCCAGTTTGGTCACCGCGTAGTTGATCTGGGTAAATCGGTCAGCCGTAGCTTGCGGGATATTCACGAGCGTCGGATTGTATCCGCAATCGCTGGGCAGGTCTGCCAAGGCGTCAGGCTCCAGAATGATGACTGCTTTCTGACTGGCTATTGCTGACGCGATAGCATCGATCCAAGCCTCGTAATCTGCAGTGTTTTCTGCGCCACCCGCCGAATAACTTCCGCAGTCGCGGCCAGGAATGTTGTAGAGAACGAATATCGGTATCGCCCGCTGGCGATTGGCTCCCTGCAAGGTCGACGTAACCGTAGCGCTTACCTGAGAGGGGGTGCCGCTAGTGAGCCAGACCGCTTGCGGAACGGTCTCCATTGCGGTGACCAACAATGCACTCTTCCACTGGCCTTGTTTCAACAGGCTCTGGACCTGCTGCACTGATCCATCAGGCGGAGCGGGAATGTAGAAACGAGAGTTAGCCGGCAGCGTCTTTGTTTGTCCGTGCGCCGCGGCGAATGGAATCAGCAAGAGTGCCGCTTCTGCGGCGAATCTGCGCAAACTTCGCCGCCTGACTATGTTATGCATCGCAGAACCTCCTGGGGATAGGCGTGCGAGATACATCCTGCGCCACTTTTTAGTCCGTTCGGACAAGGATTGTCAATTTGTTGCAGGGCCGGTCGAACCGTTTCCAGCAGCGGGTGGCGAGGCAAAACAGGTTGACAGTGCGCCAGAAGGCGCGGGCTTTTGCGGCGGCTGGTTCAGAGGGATTTGGTGGCGGGAGCGTTGGCTTTGGCCGTCGTCTTCCAGTCCAGCGAGCGGGTGCCCTCTGCATCGGTGAATTGGAGTTTTTCAATCGGCAGCTCGCCTTCGATCATGTTTACGGTGACGGTGTGGCCGTCGAGCGCAATTGTGCCGTAGCCGGTTGCGGCTGAGAAGAAGCTCACAAACGGATGCACTTTGAGTTTCGGTCCGAAATGCAAAGTCTTGTCGACGGCGGAGTAGCGGAAGCCGGAAAGTGCGCCGACCAGCGCGAAGCTCGACATGGCGCGTGCATACCAGTTACCGCACTCGTACTCGTTCCAAGGATTGCGCGTGCGACCGTCGTAGCGGCTGCGCAGCGCCTTCACGATGGTGAGGCCCTCGTCAACGAATCCTTCGTGAATCAGGTGCGAGGCGACTTGGTATTCGATGCCGGTCCATACTTCGTCGGAGTAGACGAAGGGCAGCGTGGGCTTGTCGCCGCGCGGCCAACTGCAAAGCAGCAGGCCGGGTTCGTGGCCCATGGCGTAGCCGGGGCGCTGCGCATTGGCGTGCTGGCTGAGATCGGTTTTGAAGTTGTTGCGGAAGATGGCTTGCAACGTGGAGCGTACGTGCTTCTGCTCCAGCGGCGTGTCAATGCCGTAGATGCCTGCCATCCAGGCGCCGATGATGCCGTCGGCGAGGCAGCCGGAGCCATATTGATACTTCGGTCCTTCGCGCTTGAGCAGTTGCTGCATCTCGCTGCTTTTCTCGTCCACCTGGGCGATTGACTGCGCGAATGATTTGTCGCGGAGATCCTGGAACTCGACTTTCTGTTGGTAGTAGTCGCCGTTGAAGAGCGTCTCATCCATGAGCTTCGCGGACAGTTGGGCAAGGTCGCCGTAGAGGGTCGCATCGGAAGATTCCCCGAGGGCAGTCGCCATCAGGGCCATCGCTGAGAGGGCGCCGAGGTAGATGGTGGTGCACATGCCATCGGGACCCCAGAACTCGATGTCATAGGTATTGTGGTGTGGCTCGAAGAGCGCGCCACGATGATCGGGGTCCCAGGTTGCGATGCCGTAATCGATCGAGCGCTTGGCAAGAGGGTACATACGCTTCAGCCATGCGGCATCGCCGGAGATTTGCCAGTCGCGAAAGACTTTCATGATGCCGCCGAGCTGGCCATCGGCGGCGGCGGGGCCGGTGTGATCGACCGGGCCATCGGGAATGGCTCCGCGGAAGTTCACATGCCCGCGATCATCCATCGACCGCTCGAGTTCCAGATCGCGCAGGGTGCGCTCGAGTTGGGGGTAAAGATGCGGCAGCGCCTGGGCGTAGTTCCACACGTGCGTGCACGATCCGTGGCAGCAGCCTGCGTCCGGGAAACAGCCTTCCCATCCCCAGACGTTGCCGCTTGCTTCGCGGAGGATTGTGGGTGCCTTGAGGATCGCGAGATTGGCAGAGACGGCATCGATCACGTACGGCGGAAATGTTGAGTTGAAGATCGCGTTCTTGAACTGGACGGTTCTCGTACGAAGGATGGCGTAGTTCTGCTCGACGTACGCGGCGACGTCGCGGGCATCTTTCCATTGCGTGGAATAGTACGGGTGCCATGGTGGCGGGGCGTCGGCAGGCACGGTCCGGCAGCCGGGCTGGCCTTCAATGATCGCTGCACTCTGTGCGGCTGCGATTCCGCCTTCACGCAAATAGCAGTTGGGGAAGTGCCAGGCAACAAGGATGGGGTAGGTGCGCGCTTCGCCGGGGCCGAGATGTCCTTCAAGCAGGACAGAGGCACCGTTGCGGCCCGCATTGTCGGTCGTATTCGAGCCTTCATTGCTAGTGAATGTGCCGGCAGAGACCTCGCGCCAAAGGGCGGAGAGCGAATCGAACTCCCAGCCGGGGCTGCGTAGCCACATGGCTTTGACCCGCGGTTTGGCGCCAATGACCGTCAGTGTGGCACTTCCGTAAGCCTCGGCATTGGGTGCTTCCCGATTAAAAAGGAAGGCCCCCTTGCCGGCGATAGCGGCGTTAGCGCTGGCGGCCTGGTCAGGACGGCAACCGGGCGCAAGGTGTGAAAGATGGTAGGAGAATTCGTAATCGACTGGCCGCGACGAGGTGTTGTGCAGAGTGTATTCAAGGATGGCGCAGGGGATTCCGGAATTCTTGTCGTCGAGCGGGATGAAGGGGTTCCAGGCGACGAGAGATACGTCGAGCGGAATAGCCTGGTCGGCGAAGCGAACTTCGGCGAAGGGAAACTCACCGCGGAAGTTGCATTTCTCAAAGCGCGGAAACCCCTCAAACCCGCCGCGGCGCAAACCCTGTCCTTGCAATCCCTGGTCAAAGATTTTGAAAGGCGGAAACGGGCCTTCGACCAGCTTGGTTACCGGTGTTGCTCCCTTGATGTGGAGGATGGCGAAAGCTGCTTCAGATGAATTGGAGGTAAAGCCAGCTGGAAGTGCTGTGGTTTCAGGGCGTGTGCGGATGGAGAAGTCCTGCATACCGCCTGAGCCATTCATGCAGATGCATCCGGCGCCCAGGCCACCGATGGGCATCGCAACCTGGGTGGCCCTGTCTCCACTGAAGGTGCGTTGCGGTCCCGACTGAAAGAGCTCTGCCGGAGAGTAGGGAAGCGATTCACGATCGAAAGCCACGCTGGCCGGGGCTGCGTTTGCAAGCGCGGCCGCATCGGAATTAGTGGCAGGCACCGCGGCAGCCAAGGCAGCCGTGGAACCCGCTACGAGGAATTCGCGGCGAGTTGGGTTTTTCAGGGACATAGAAGTTTGGCGTTACAGCGTCTCAGCATTTTACGGTTTCCCGAAGTCACCCGGCCAAGTGACTCTTCCATCAAGGAAAAGGCACCTTAAATTGAGGGCCGGAGATGAGAATACCGACTACGGAAACGATCTTAAAGCTGAGGAAAGGGTAACACTGGCTGGAGGATACAGGCGTGCCGAGGAGATTCGGAGACAATTGGCGACTCATTTTGCGCTAGAATCGAGGCCTATCGCTCGTTCCCGAGATCTGTGGCTCTCCGCGCTGGTTCCCAAGTTGGGCCATCAAGTCGCTCTCAGGTAAGCGAAAAGGTCGCCTTTTGATGCAATTGCTGGGACTCATCGCGGTATTGGCGGCGCTGGCAACGCCGCGTAATTCCGCCGACAGAGTGACGGTGAGTCAGCTTGAGCAAGTTCTCGCGCAGCATGCGGCCCAACCCCGCGAAACAACAAAAAAACACAATGCTGGCGCCGCCGATGAGATCGCAGATATCAGCGATGGTGACTTGCTGCAGCAACTCGACCAGGACGACGAACTGATTCCGCAGATTGCGGGGATGGAACTCAGCGAGCGGCTGAGCACCCTGACGATGTACCGGCTCATCGGGAAATACAACCTGGGCGCACATGTTCAACAGGCCTTAGAGCAGTTAGCGGATCGCTCGGCGCTCTTGAAATTGCCCGCAAGCGAACAGATCTCGAAATCGCCGCCCGATGTGGAAGCGCAGCAGAAGATGCTCGGGGATTCGCGTGCCTACGTGCTGCGTGAGTTATCGCACCTGCCAAACTTTGTGGCAACGCAGACCACGACTCGATTCGACGACACTCCCATGACATTGAAGTATTTCCAGGCAATGACTGATCAGGCCGGCTTCCATCGCGTGGGATCGACACAGCGGAAAATCACGTTTCAGGATGGAAAAGAAGTGACGGACGGGGCACTCAGGACCGACCCGGAAAAACGAAAAGACAGCGGCCTGGAGAGTCGAGGCGAGTTCGGCACCGAAGCGGCGGTCGTGCTGATGGATGTGGAGAAGGGAAGCATTGTTTTTGACCATTGGGAGCAGTCGCTGGCTGGCCCGGCCGCCGTTTTTCAATATTCGGTTCCCAGGGAGTTTTCTCATTACGAAATCACGGACGCCTGCCAGGACCACGTTTCGTTTCACGACACTCCGGGATACCGCGGTGAGCTAGCACTGGATCCCAAGACGGGAGCCATTTTGCGGATGACACTCGAAGCGGAGTCGAAGCCGGGCGATCCTGTATCGCATGTGGCTAGCGTCGTTGAGTATGGGATGGTTGTCCTTGGCAGTCGTCGCTCGATTTGTCCCTTGCGGAGCCTGGCCTTCATGATCCAAGAGACGAACGGTTGTGGTCACGGGAACCACAGGTTGCAAAGGCCCATGACCATGATCAACCAGACGATTTTTTCGAACTACCACCGGTTTGGATCAAGCGCCACCATGATTTTTGATGAATCCGGCAATAGCCATGCATCCCCGGGAAACTCTCCCGAAAAGCCCGCGCCCAATAGCGAGAAAGTACTGCCAGGAGGGCCGGCAGTCAGCGGGCAAAACAGGCGGCCCTGATAACGGTTTTACCGGGACGATGGCATTGACAAGGTGCTAGTCTTTCCGTGCGCGGGAGGTCCTCGCATGAAGCGCTTGACTATAGGTACCGCCGCAATGGCGGCCGTATGCGCCACGGCTCTCATGGCACAGAGCAACGACACCGCGAGCAGCGTGCCAGAGACCACCCTGAAGGTAGACAGTCGCGCGGTACTGGTGGACGTGATTGTTACCGATAAAAATGGCAATCCAGTCAAGGGCCTGAAACAGGCGGACTTCAGGGTGCTGGAAGAGGGCAAGAAGCAGTCGATCGGCTATTTCGAAGAACACAGCGCAGACTTGCAGGCCAGGCGTGGACAAAGCAGGGCGCTTCCACAGTTGCCCCCCAATGTGTTTACCAATTTCTCGCCACTGCCCACACCGCCAGCGGTCAACGTGCTGCTGCTGGATGCTCTGAATACACCGATCAACGACCAGATGTACCTGAAGAAAGCTGCGCAGCATTATTTGAAGACTTTGAAACCGGGAACGCGGCTGGCGATCTTTACGATGTCGTTGAGGCTGAGCTTCATCCAGGGTTTCTCCGATGACCCGGCCGTCCTGGCGATGGCATTGGGCTACCGCAAAAATGACAAGTCGGAGCCCGCGGTACTTCTGCAGTCGCAGGAAGAGTCCAATGCGCAAGGCACGCTTATCGAAATGATGGTCGAGATGGAAGCGGCGGGATCTAATCAAGTTGCTCTTGCGGTGTCTCCGCAGACGATCGCAGCCTTTCAGCAGTTCATGCAGGAGACGCGTTATGCGCAGGACAGTGATCGAGAATATAGAACGCTGCAGAATCTGAACCAACTCGCTGCGTTCCTCGGTTCATTTCCGGGTCGAAAGAATGTGATCTGGATGTCGGGAGCTTTTCCTCTGGAGTTGTTCGGACAAACATCCTTGCGCTTTGAGGGCACCATCGCGAAAACCATCAATTTGTTGTCAGCGGCTCGAGTGGCAATCTACCCGGTGGATGTGCGCGGCACCAATGTTCCAGCCTTTTATACCGCGGAGAATACGCTCGATCCAACGAGTACGTCAGCACCGCAGTTGCTGGGTCCGCCGCCCGGAGTGACTGCCGATGCTCCCAACATAGGGACGGGCGGTCTTGCCGGCGGTCTGCTCAACGAGAGCCAGGCAAAAAACTCAAGCGATTCGACGATGGACATGCTGGCCAGCCAGACCGGCGGCAAAGCGTTCTACAACCAGAACGATTTGTCCGGAATCATTGGTAAGGTCACGGAGCAGAGCTCGAATTTTTATACGATTTCGTATTCGCCCAACGATACGAAAATGGACGGCAGCTACCGAAAGATCGAAGTGAAGGTCGGCGACGGAGAGCACTATACGTTGTCTTATCGCCGGGGATATATTGCGCGTGACGAGGATCTGCCAGGGGCGGCCCAAAGCAGCCAGGAACAAGCCGCGCAAAGCTCTTCGCAAAACCCGACGAGAATTGATCCGCTGGAGCCTTTCATGGTATTCGGCATGCCGCAGTCGGAGCAGATTCTGTATAAGACGCTGATACAGCACATGGACCCGAATGCGCCTGGAACCGCACCAGCAAAGCCATCGCTAAAAGGACCGTCAGATCGCTATTCCATAGACTTTTCTCTGGACCTGGATGACTTGAATCTGAAGCTGGAACCCGATGGAATGCACAAGGGCACGTTGAATCTGTCGATGATCGTATATGACAAATACGGCCAGGTTACAAGCCGTGAGGACTACCTGGTGAACCTGGATATCAAGCCTGATGCGTATTCACTCTTCCAAAAGACCGGACTGCAAATGCATGGCCAGATCATGGTGCCCAAAGGCCAATCCTGGCTGCGCACCGGCGTCTACGACGAGGCTTCGCATAAAGTAGGAACGATGGAAGTTCCGTTGAGCTCGATCAAAGACAGCGTGGCGAGCAAGTAGGCGATTCGCAATCCGCGACAGCAGAGACCGCGCCGGGTTTGGCGCGGGCGATTGCGAGTTGGTATACTACCCAAGTCGTTGCAGCACACTGTCCGTGGAGCCGCCCACCCTTTCCGGCTGCACCGGATTCCGCGCAGGAAATGCAACTGAAAGTCTGCACTGAGGCCAGGTAGCTCAGTGGTAGAGCGCGGCCCTGAAAAGGCCGGCGTCGGCGGTTCAATCCCGTCCCTGGCCACCATTTAGAATCAATAACTTAATTGCCTAATTAGAAAATTCTTCCACCCGCCATCTACCCGTGATTTTTCATCCCTACCCAACGCTCGCAGCTTTCGATTTTTAATTTGATAGCGAGAGATTGAGGCAATGAGGGGCGGGGGAAACAACGGATACCAACCCCGCGCGGGCATGCGCCGCCTAACAATATGAAAAGCTTCCTCCGAAATTCATCTCGATGTATGTACTCAACGGTTTTGCATCGCGATCGCTTCCGCGTCAAGCCATTCTCTCATCGGTCAATCTCTTAAGTGTGACGACAGTGATGTCGTCCTCCTGGCCAAAAGTCTGAGCCGCTTCAGCGATTGTCTCCGCCGAAGACGAGGCAATTGCGGCCGTTCTCTCGAAGCCAAAAAGCTCTCCATCGTTGTTGCGAGCTTCAACAACCCCGTCCGTCATCAACGTGAGTTGGTCTCCAAGGCCCACGTGGAATGTGGACTCCGCGTAGACGGACTCGGCAGCAAGTCCGAGGGGTAGTCCGTTCTGAAGTTGCAACTCTCCGTCATTCAGGATAGGCGCAATGTGCCCGGCGTTTGCTATCGCAATATCCCCAGAAGTGTCAACCAGAAGGGCAAGACACGTCGTGAATCCGCCCGCACTCCGCGCAAGCATCCGTTGGTTCATTGCCGCAAGTATCTCACCGGGTCTCTGCGTGTAATGAGCGAGTGTGCGGATCGTGCCAACGAGCAAGGAGACCGTCATCGCAGCTGGCATGCCCTTGCCGCTAACGTCGCCGATTAAGACGAGGACGCCTTCATTCGCCGTCGGAATGATCTGGAAAAAGTCTCCCCCGACCTGCGACGCAGGTCTATAGACGCTGGCGAAAACGAATCCAGGTACAACTGGGATTTCGGTCGGTACAAGAATGCTCTGCACGATTCGTGCGGCCTCAAGCTCAGTTGTGAGGCGGTCTTTGTCGCGGCGCGTGCGAGTGAACCGATGAATCAGAATTGTCAATACTGCAAGCAAGAACAGCAGCGACGCTATATCACTGAGGGTCATTGCGAACGGAATTGTCAGCGACAAGCCGAATAACTTGAGAAGAAAGTTGGGAGTACCTGGATTCCATCCCGCTGTGTACGCAGCCAGTATGATGCCATCAACCACGAAAAGAAGATTTTGAAAGAGTACAGGAGCCAGGAGTAGTCGAGCGTCTGGCAAGCCCTGCACTGCCCTCCGAACTAAAAGCCCGATGATCCAGCAGCTTATTGGAACAGTTGTCAGGGTCTCTAAGGAAACCCAAAGCGACATGCTTATGGATTCAGACAGCCCAGCAGGCTCGACGATAACGGAGTATGAGAGCCAGATGGCAAACAGGGACCAGAAAAGCCAGTTACGTCTTCCCTTGAGAAGGCGAAGGTAGAAAGCGATCTCGGCCAATTTCTCGCTGCCGTCTAGGATGGTATCCAGCACCTCCTTCTGCATCATGCCGAACGGATGGACCAACAGATAGGAGTGAAAGACGGTGCTCATTGCTGCAAGCAATTGCGCAATACCGAACCATAGATACTCGCGTTCACGAGAACCGAAAACAAACAGGGCAATGCCCGACAAACCAGCCAGAACGTAGAGCCATGCGAAAAGAAAATCAACGGTGTGGCCCCACCACAAGTGCTCGTCCTGCAGGTTCGCCCACTGCTCGATGAGGGATGCATAACCCACCCGGATATTGCCGCGAAAGCCTCCTCCTACGTAACCGGCCCAATGTGGCCAGTGCCACAATCTGACTGCGAGGGTGACGACGCGAACCTGCCCGGAGACGGTTTGAGGCAAGAGGTACCACGTGTTCGGAATGAGCTGGGGACGCGCTATTGGAGGCATTGAGCCGCGACCTCCGATGAATACGCCGTTAGCGAATACTTGGTAGGAATCATCCATGCGCGGGATGAAGATGGCGAGTTTTTCCTCGCTCTTAGGGACCACGATCCGGGCTCTGTACCAGGCAGTCCCGCCCAAGTGTTCGTATCCCTGATCGCTCCAACTCTCGTCAGATTTGATGAGCGGCCACTTCGAATCGTCGTAGGAAGGGGATGCCCACTGCGGATCATCGCCAGGTTGAAAGCGCCAGAGCCCATTGAGCACCGTCACCGGCTCCCTGTCCTTCCCGAGGTCGAACTCCTGCGCATGGGAAGGCAAAAACGCGGTCAACGCCACGAAGGCGACCAACATCAAGCGGAGGGGCGATCTCTGGGGAAGCATTTGCCGCATACTCGCACCAAAACCGGTGTCCGCACAATCTGGAAGTGAATCTCTCAGCGTTTTTTCGAGGCATGAGCAATCAGCCGGGCGTGACAAGGGGCGGAGCATTTGCTTCGCCCCTCTTTTTGGGCTACTGCACCGAGGTTGACGGAGCGAAAAATGCGGTCAGCATATCGCCCTGCGCGGTCAGCTGTGCACAACGGGCGAGGTGTTGCAGTGAGCGCCGCTGCGCCGGTTCGAGCGGCGCTGCTGGAGAACCTGACAGTGTTACATCTGCCTGCGATGCGAG
>Ga0209004_1000254_pt1 | contig 11210 bp, 3 predicted proteins | sample TexAe_RefH0_M1_FD_187948 | JGI IMG/M metagenome (GOLD analysis project Ga0209004, IMG submission 187948) | Forest soil microbial communities from Davy Crockett National Forest, Groveton, Texas, USA - Texas A ecozone_RefH0_M1 (SPAdes) (version 2) | ecosystem: Environmental > Terrestrial > Soil >... | reverse complement strand
TCAAAGACGGTAGGGCAATACTTGATCCGTGGCTTCCTGCCGGCGGGCGACAGCTGATCGATAATTCGCTTAGCACGTTACGGCCTTGGGCGAACGGTGGACCGGATTTAGACACGACGTTTGTTTGGACACACGGTCAAACGAAGCTTTGGCGAGAATTCCTTCAGCGCTTGCCGAAGGGTGAGATCATCAAGCGCTTATCAATCGTTTCGCCTTTTTGGTCTCAAGATGCCGGTGTCACATTGTCGGCCCTGTTGAAGGAGCTCAAAACGCTCGCCGCACTGGCCTCTGATGCCGAGGTCCGTCTGTTAACCGATGCCTTTGAGGGGCGGAACGGCGAGATCATCCCAATATTGCCTTTAGGCTACGCCTCGTACAACTGGGCCTCACTGGGCGTAAAGGCCACGGCGCAAGCCGTGAGCCCGAAGGTGCTTCCAGCAGAACTGGGCGGAATGGAGGGCTTTACTGGATCGCGCGCGCTTCACGCCAAGGTCGTGGTCATGGAAGGCGTCAGGAGCGGTCTAGCGTATCTCGGTTCTGCCAATTTCACAGCGCACGGTTGGGGTTTTCTCAACAATCAAAGCGCGGCTAACGTCGAAGCCGGGCTGATCATTTGCCGTTCGCTTCAATCCGGTATCCTGGCTAATTTGATACCGGAAGTCGTCGGCAAACCTGTCCTCCTCGCGAGCGGTAATTTCCAGTCTCTTCAACCTCCAGAGCCAAGTCCGGAGGACGACCCCTGGCCCGAATTCATCCGCAAGGTTCTACTATCACCCGTCAAAGGCGACGATGATGAGCTTGAGCTTCTTATCGAAGTAGACACAAGCATCAGCCCAATCGTATGGTCGGCGAAACTGCACGACAGAGTTGGTTTCCCCGGTGAAACACTGATCAACATCGACACGCGGTTGGAGGCCCAGAAGCCAACTGTCCATATGGCGTTGTCCCCGGAGACGCTAACACGTCTTCTAACCGACCAAGAGATAAAGATCTGTTGGGAAGATTGCCCTCACGGTCGAGCCGTGCCGATTAACGTGGAAGCTTCGGCGCGTCTGAGGCTTCCCATCTCGCCGGCACATCACCGTATCCAGGAAAGAGACCTCCTCTTTTATTACCAGGGGAGGATCTCGTGGGAGGAACTATTTCCAGATCCAGATCCGCGGAATGTTCCGACCGATGGCGCGGTCGTTGAGGCTGCTCAGGAATCGGGGGTCGACAAATCACGAATTCAGTCCTATCAGATCCGGGAATTTGTTGAAGCGCTTACAGGGCTCAGCCAGGACCTTGCCGCGTCCACGCAATCGGAGTCATCAATGCGGCTCGCTTTGTTGGGACCCGTAAGTCCGATCGCACTGGCCTCGTCGGTTCGTGACGCCGTCGATTTGGGATTTCGCACTCCAATGGCAGCGGGTTTTCAACTGGTCGAGATATTAGCCTGTCTAGAATCTGCAAGATCGATCGCGGTTCCTCCGCGACTCTCTAGATGCTGGGAAGAGAATATTCGGGAAGCCTCAAACAAGATCAGGGCCATCCTTAGTCAGCTTGTGGCAGCGCACCGTCAGCTAGTCGACACCAGAGCATTCAACCAATACCAAAAGACCGTATTGGCAGGCGGCCCGCGGAGGGAGTCATGATTACTCGCTCCAGCGACTTCGACCTCGGACGCGACCGTACGCGCATCAAGGATCCAAAAGACGCTGCGCGTCAGCAGACGACGGTTGATGCGTTGCTTGATCGCTTTTTTAATGCCGACCCCGCCCAACGCTTCGAGATCCAAATCTTGGCCGATGAGGTGGGCATGGGCAAAACCTTCGTTGCGCTGGGCCTTGCCTACTCCGTTTTGGCCCATCTCAAACAGCAGCGGATCGAAACTGACCTTGAAGGTTGTTACCAGCGTGTCCTTGTCTTGACGCCGAACAATCATGCACTCTTCCGCAAATGGGTCCGGGAGGTCGACGAGTTCAAACGCCGATGTGTCCTTCCCGAATATCGGTCGAGTGATCTCTCATTTTCTCCATTGCAGGTGGACCGTCTGGATGATCTAGCAGTCGCTCTGCGCAAGCCCGGCCGACAGCCACAGGTCCTGATTGCTCGGATGGGGCTTTTCGGCGGTAACAAGCTGCTTAACTATGACCTGAAGCGTCGTTTTCTTCTGGGTGTGCTTTTCCGGTACTGGGGTGTCAGCTTCAATTATGAGCAACGATACAGGTTGCTCAAAGGCGCCCCGAACTGGCCGACCAGCCCAGATTCTCTTACTGTCCTCACCGAATCTGAAGACCAGCTTCTCCCTTTTAGCGAAGAGCAACTTTTGAATATCCTCAAATCATTCAATCAGGAAGACCAATTGATCTTGGACTCCCTCCTTGAAGAATGTCGCGCGATTGCCCAGCCTTTCTATCGGAACCGCGAGGACGCCTTCCGCGCAATTGATCGAAAGCTGACTGATGTCTACCGGCTCGCGACACATCGCAGCATCCAACGAGATTTTCCGCTGCTGATCGTGGACGAGGCGCACAACTGGAAGAACGGACCGTTGGCAGGAACGAACGGATTCGAAAACTTTAGTAGGTACATCGCTCCTCACGTTCGCCGGGCACTACTGCTTACGGCAACCCCATTCCAGCTGCGGCCCGATGAAATGCTCGAAATCCTCAAAGTTTCAGATTTTATGCAATCGTGCCCGACTAAGGCGGGCTCTATAGTTCGGTCCGAACGACTCAAAAAATACCGCCAAGAAATTTTGTATCCTGCACTTCGAAATTCCGAGAAACAGAGTCGCAGCTTCAGCAGGGCTTGGGCGAGAATCCCACTCCGCGTCAATGCCGACACTCTTGTCGAGGCCTGGGAATTGGCCGAGGTAAACATTTGCCGGGAGGGGTTGCAATCGCCAGCGGAAGACGACACTGGGAATGGTCTCTACACAGGACAATTGGGGAAGGTCATCGCCACCGCGATTTCAGGACTAGATCCCGACGTCCGGCAGTTTATAAAAGAGGCGTTATACCTCTACGCGTACAATGCCAGTCTTTCACGGCAGCTCGGGAAATTCGTAGTTCGACATCGCCGCCAGACAGACCATCGCCTGTTCCGCATTGGCAACGAATACGGCACAACACTGGGCGTACGGTCGGATGGGCATATTCTCCACGCCGCTCCGGGGCTGGACATACGAGGAGAGGCAGAACTCCCCCAGTTCCTGCTCATGCGCTGCGTCTCGGAAATGAAGAACGGCAAGGGGCGTTCTTCCCTCGGCTGCGATCTCACCGGCTGCTATTCTACTTTGCACGAGAGCGCCGAGGGCCGCCGTATCAAACAGTCGTTAAGGGAGTCACCGAAAGGTCGACTCTATCTTGAACTGCTATTCGGCATTGCAAACCGGCGACAGGATCCTAAACATCCGAAACTTTCGGTTGTAGTTAATGAAGTTCTTGAACACTGGAAGTCAGGAGAGAAAGTCCTGATCTTTTGCTTTCGAGTCAATACAGCTGAACGCCTTCGGGAGGTCATCACCGATAGAATCCGTGCTGAATTGAAGAACCGTAAGATGAAGTGTCTGGGCGGCGAAGCTCAAATAAAAACCCTTCGGGCCCGACTTACGGGGCGTGATCGCGATCTGATTGTACTTGGCCTCGACCGCATCCTCTGGTCGCGCGGGTGGGCTATGCGCGAGCGGTTTCCGTTCGATCCCGCGCAATTCATTTTGACGGATGAGGAACTACCCGCACTCGCCCGGTTGTCGATTCGTTTCGAAGTCGATTTGAGCGGCGAACGGGTCGACCGGGTATTCCTGAACCGCGCAACCGAACATCTGCTTGCTCGGCGGTTTCTCAGGTCCAACAATTGTGATCCTGATCTTCGTAATTTGCTCAAGGAAATGAGTTCAGAGGAATGGATCGCCGAGCCATACGGATTGCAATATCGCGGGGAGCAGGAAGATCAGAGCGAAGAAATTGCATCTTTTGATGAACGGGGTTGCCACACCAAATACACAGCAATAGATCGCGAACCAAGCGATCACGAGATCCAGGAGCGCGCGGATTCGCTCAAGTCCACAAGGCAACGTGCGCGTGTGCAGAAACAAATTCCGCTGCTGGATTCCTACGCACTCGCTCCTAGCCTCTGGATGGGGGACGCCCCGCAGGAAGTTTGGGCACACGGGGACGATTCCAAGACTGCAGCAACGCTCCTGATGTTGCATAGGTACCTTTGGCAATTGACGGATCCAGACACGCTTGACGGCGCTCCCAGTGGGCCGCTGAATAAGGGATTTGACTTCACCACGAGAGCTCTGGTCTTGCAGGCTCTTCGACGTGCCCTTCTGCGCGAATCTGTTCTTCTTCGGCTCTTGCCGCAACGTAGCGATCTAGATGAAAGCGGATGGGGCGAGCTCTTGGCGAAGTCCTTTCTATCCAATCTCCCGAACCAGCATGAAAGCATGGCCCACCGCATCGCGATCTTTCTCGAAGACCTCAAAGCTGCCAGCGGCGACATAACGGTGCCGAGTTCAGCAAGGGGGGCCCTCTACGATGCGACTCGCCTGCGGGATCAACAATTTGTCGCGCTCGTCAAAGGTGGCGGTGGGAATGCAATCACAACTCGCGATCGCATATTCAACGGATTCAACACTCCTCTCCTTCCGGAGGTTTTGATCTGCACCCAAGTCGGACAGGAAGGGATAGATCTTCATCGCCATTGTCGACATGTAGTCCACTACGATTTAGCTTGGAACCCCGCCGTACTCGAGCAGCGCACCGGGCGGGCCGACCGCATCGGCAGCAAGACTTTTCGTGAACGTGACGCTGCATCCGATCCGAAGACCGTTTGCCTTCAAATAGGCGTGCCTTTTATTGCTGGCACGTATGACGAGAGAATGTACGAAGAGCTTCGTCTCCGAGCCCAGACTTTTGAAGTCCTGACCGGTGGTGATTTTGCGGCGGATCACGCAGATGGTCTGGACGATTCGACAGGTGCCGCCGGCGATGAGCTCGGCCTTTCCGTTCTTCCTCTGTCTGCGAAGATGATCAATGACCTCAGGGTGAAGCTTCATGTCTGGTCTGCTCTCGAGAGTGCGCCAGATGTCCCATCAGCTGCGGGAGTGTCCTGGCCAAAATAGAAAGCTTCGCAAGGCAACAAGTCAGATTTTGCCGACTTGCGCAGTGCGGAAAGCGCGCCTGTTGCCTAGGAGCCGGCCGTCATAGTTAGGGGAGGCTCCTCTTCTGCATCATCTACGCTCGCACTCAGCTCTCTTCTGACATCCGTAGTTTCCAGCCCAATTCGATCAGTTATGGATTCGGAAATGAGGGTTCCGTACTCCCCCAACATGCCGATCGCAGCCCGCATCAGAAGTCGATTAAGAGCCCATCGAACAATTGATTCATCAAGGCCTAAAGAATTTGCGGTATTTGAAATGACTTCCTCAAGTAACGGCTCATCTCCTGATTCGCGTGCATCCAAAATGGACCGACGCACGACTTGCTGAACTGGGCTCTGAGCTGGATTGGGCTTGCTCAATACGTCTGCGATCCGATCCAGATGCTTGTCGCCTTCCTGAATGCGAATCGTGTGCGTGGCAGCTGCCCCGAATTCGTTCCTTACCAGCTCCCACCCTGGAATTACTGCACGGTCCGGAATCATGATCTCGGTCCAAGAGGGGCTCGACACTCGCCACATCCCAACGGAATATTGAGCGTTCAATGACAGTCTCGTATTGGAATGCAAATCTCTCAAGAGTTGCCATCCTCGGGCGAACATGGGAACCTCATCGGGTGCGAGAACAAAATCCTCCGCATCCTCCAATTCTCCGCTTTTCGCCGTCGCCCACCTCTCGAGAATATTGACATCGGCTGAGCTTTGCGACCAGTGTTGCTTTAGGACCTCACATAGTGTGAGGATTCCATCCACGTCAGGTTCGGGTGCGAAGGTAAGAGCGTATGCCGAATAGAGCGCCAGCATGGGTTCGGTGTCTATCTCCGGCGACTGCAAAGCATCAGGAGCCGTGCTGATACGTCCTTCAAATAGTCCTAACCGCGCGATTTCAGTGGCGCGCGTCGCCGGTCTGTCGAGAATGCCACCTGCTGTACCCGATACAACCAAGATCGCTGCGGCGTCGATGTCGAATCGGCGACCAGTATCGTCGTCATCGACGCAATCTAAATAGATTTCAGTACGGAGCCAGGAAGAGGCCACTGTTACAGGCATCTCGACCCAGTACCAGTTCTTCTTTTCTCTTCGGCGTGCGCCTACCAGATAAGTTCCCTCCGGAAGATCGTTGGCGAGAACCGTGCTGCACCCGCGTGCGTCATCAACCGAAATCTCGCAGGGAATTTCAACGGGATCACCTGTTTCTTTGTCTAGCCTGCGGACCCTTAGCCCTCTTTGTGCTTCCTTTACCATCGGCCAAACCGTTCCGTAATCGTGACCAGAGTCCCGAGCGAATATCAGCAACGTGCCGACTGAGTCGGGGTAACCAGAATGGGCGGCGCGAGTCGCGGCCAAATTCTCCAGTTGGATGGCGGGATCGTGGTGGTATTCATGATGTGTTGAAGTGCTTTCTAATGGAATCGGAGACGAGAACGCGAGTTGGTCCAGATTCAAGTCCACTCGCTCTTCTTCGCCGGTCACGCTGAATTGGATATCGTTCGCGGCATCGCCTACTCGGTGCCGTACGGTATACAGTCCGGGAGACAGTTGAAGGTTCAAAAGTCCCGTTCCTGTGCTTCGATCGATGACCCCTTTGGAAAAGACTTGGATATGGGCACCAGGATCGATCGCAGCGAGTGCGACTTTGACGAGAGGCTTCGGCACTTCTCCTGGAACTCCGCGCGAACCCGGATCCGTAAGAATCGGCTGATCAAATTCGGGAGGTGTTGGCGCAGATTCAGGTCCAGGGACTCCGCCGGCTCCCGGGGCATATGAGGCCGAAGTGAGAGGGGGGCTGAATCGTCGATACAAACGCATGTTGAGCGGCGCTATGAACGGCGGAGTGTAATTCGTGGTCTTCCAATAGCGATCATTCCAAATCTCAGCCAAGGTCTGCTCGACCGCTCGAGCCGTAACAAACCCGTTTCCGTCGGATGGTGCATCACAGAGCGCTTGGATCAAGCAACTCGAGAAGTACCCGCGCGGCAAAGGCGCATCTTGCGGCGTCTCAAAAGCCTTCTGGCCCCTAGGAGCGCCGTAGGCTTGAAGAAACTTCACCTTGCTTGTACATTGCCGATCCGGCGGGGTCCATGTCGGGTCGATGACCTGAGTCGCCTTGAGAACATCCTGACAACAATCCATAATGAGGACAATTTCGTCGAAGAAACCTGCATTTTGGATCTTTGCAGCGTATTGCAAGCCAGCAATATGTGCGGGGTCTCCCCATTGAGCCTGAGCCGTGAACAACGCAGGGTTCGCAAGGTTTCCGGTGGTGAAGCCGTGCCCAGCAAAAAAAAGATACAACCGTGTACCTACCCGGTCCTGCCAGTCATCCTTCGTTCGCAGCCATCCATTCAGCACTTTTTTGAACTGCGTTTCGGTCGGGTTTGCGTCGTCAGGGTCGGTCACAACGGAAAAGTCAGAGGAACGTATCACCTTTATTTTTCCGGGATCGAGATTGCCATAGGCAGGATCGCGCAGCCATTTGGCAAACTCAGCAGCGTCGTTCTCTGGTCCGTATAGGTTCTTGATGCCAGGGTAACGATTGATCGCTACCAGGATCGCGTAGTGGTCGGTAAGAGGCGCCATCAGAATCCAACCTCCATGATGTGCCGCAAACTCTCGAGTGTCAGAGGATTGTCGTCGAAGGCTCCATGATCGATGCTGTCGCCGTTCAACCCGGCTGCTTGGCCTGTCGATTTTGACCAGACAACGGCATTTGGATCGACCGCCAACCACGTTCTAGTTTGCTTGATCGATGGAAACTCTGCGTCGGGATAGATCTGTACTTGATGTAGGAATCTCTCCATGCCGACCAACGGCATATCCGGTTCATCTACCCAGCTTCCGTCGTTGGCAGCACTTGATTCGAGTATCCCAGATACCAGATACAAGAGCGATGACGGGTAAATGAATCGGCGCCAATCTTGACCACCTTGCAACTCCTCATCCTGTCCCCAGACTTGATCCTCACGCTCAAGGCCATCCCTCATTGCGAACATGCGGAACCTTCCCACTCTGCTCGACTTTTCGCTCAGCATCTTCGCAAACAGATTGTATGTGATGGCCGGTGCCAGAAAGACTACATCCTGCTTTAACGCAGCGGGAAGATACTTCGCGCTGTTTTCGATCCAATTCGCAATGTAGATGGCACCTGTGCTGTGTCCAACTAAGGTGATCCGACGAAGCTCCAATCCGCCGTTAACAGCCGCTTGAAGCCGTGTCAACAACGCAGTTCCAGCATGGACGTTCGGATTGGGTCCAAACGCATCCGAGGTGTCCTGCTTCATTCGGTTCCACTCAAGGGCCTTGCCCCATTCATTTAGTCCACTACCGGCCAACTTGAAGCCCCGAATGAGTTCTTCGACGCATGTTGCGTAAAACCCATGGTCTCTCTTCTTTGAATAGCGGCGAAGCATTCCGCGCAGAACCCGCGCCAAGTAGCTCGCGACCTTATAGAGTTCCACCAAGCCTCTCGTTGCTGAGTCTTTCGAAAACGTACTCGAGGCCAACTCTGCAAACGATGACCTGTGTTCTTGTACGTCTTCAGTCGAAAAAGAGCTGCGAGAACCCGGCGGGAGATCGGGCAACGTTGCAAGCGCATTCTGGAGCCGGCGGTCTTGCTGGATATCGACCAGGATTTCTGCTTCGTCGACTCTCGCAACTCCGGATCGAGCCTCCTCGATCACTGCAGGGTGGGAATCCACATCCATTCCTCGAAACGGAATAGTCTCCTTACGAGGATCCTGCCAGAATCGATCGAGTTCTTCTCGTGCCGCAACGGCTGCGCTGCCATAGGCGGCTCCATCGGTAGAGCGGCCAAACCCGGTAAGACTGCTGCCCCCGAGGCGTTCAAACCCATACTGAAGAATCTTCCGCAGAAGCTCCTTAAACACCGGCTCATCGGCCAATTCCGTGAGGTTGTTACGTATGGTCTCCCACGCCCCGGATTCCCAGACAAAAAACACCGGATAACCGCCGGCATCTGGAGAGGGCGAATAAACCCCCTTCAGCTTCTCGGCAATGGTAAATCCTGCTTCAGCAGGGACCAATCCACCGTGAAAGTGGATGATCAGGTGACGCCTCGGGTCTTGGCCTAACGATTGGATGATCGCGTCGACGTCGCTCGGCTGGGTATGACTACGGCCACCAATCCTGCCTGCTCGACTGTGAATATAGTGGAGAGGATCCATGGGGGCTCCTGCTTTGGCGACGATACGCCATTTTCATAGCCATGCCGCAGTACATCTCCGGGATGGCCCACGATAGCACAAAATATTGGATCAACATCCTTGGAATCTTGGCGTGCCAGCCGCACTCGAAAGGTTCGTGTTCCCTAAATCGCGGACTTGGCATCACGCAGGATCACAAGAGTTGATGAGTCTTAAGGTCAAGAGTGCAGGCATCAGCAGGACGCCCCAGACTCGGATCAGGACTGTAATACTCCATTCGTAAAGTGGCTGCCTTGTTCCCGGCTGCCGCATTCAGAGTCAATTTCAGATAGCCATAGGCTGGGAAGAATTGATGCAGCCGGAATTGAGGATCGCTCACGTCCTGGAGTGCCATATCCTTCTTGTTGACCTCCTGTCGTGGGTCTTTGTTATATCCGCCCGCTCCTACAACCATATAGGGGATCTGCCACTCAACGTTGTTGATGGTTAAGACTCGGGTCATTCGCTGATACACATGAGCGTGTCCTGAGAACACTGCGTCGGGCCAAAAACCAGCACTCTTGCAGGCCGCATCAATGTCGTCGCGCATCGTCGACGAGGATGGCTTTTTCGCAGTATAGGACAATGGCGGGTGATGCACTGCCAGAAGCACTGCGGAGATCTTTCCATTTGCTCTGAGCGGCTTCAAACGAGAGAGTTCCTTCTGGAGAAAGATCTTTTGTTGCGGGTCCAGGTAGCCGAATGTTTCATCACAATTGCTGTACAGTCCGATGATGGACACAAAGGGTGCGTCCAAGGTGAAATAAACAGCTGGCTGGTTCATGGTCGTTCTGGCGATGCCTCCGGCCCCTTTCCAGTGGCTGGGCGCGGAATCGCAAAAAGCTTGAATGAAAGGGGCGAGTGTTGGCATCGCAGCGTTGTAAGTAATGCCATCATGATTTCCTGGGATGGCGAAGATCGGAGCCGGATAAAGCTTGTATGGCTCATAAAACTGTTCGTAGTAAAACTGCTCTTCTCCATAGAAGTAGACGACGTCTCCAAGGTGGAAGAAGAAGGCGGGCTGGCTGTCGCGTGCCACGCCAGCAAAGTCTGCCACCATTAAGTCGGCGACCGCATTTTCATTGGACAGCTTGCTTTGTTCAGGAGCACCGGTATCGCCGACTGTATGGAATACGATCTGTTTAGAGTCCTGAATCTGCTTGATGCGAGCAGCCCCGATTACCTGATCGAGCGTCATGATCGGATAGGCATCGCCTCGCGGACCAGGGACCGGCTCCGGTACGCCATATTTCGCAAAATTGGCAACAAAGGGCGAGTTCCGCACTGCACTGTCGTCGTCTGGCAGAAAAGGCCGCGTTGGATCTGGGGTGGTTGGAGGATTGGCAAAGACATAGGTGGTCGCAGGCGAGGTATTTCCGGAAGGTGGGGTTTCGGGATCCAAAGGGATTCCGCTTGGTGTGGGCCTGCGAGAAGCTCTGGACCTTGTCCCGATTGACGCTGCCAAATGTGCATACCTGTTTTTCAGGTGAGTCTTCTTCAATCCCATTTTTTCGGCGAAGGCGTCGATTTCATTTATGCCCGTGTGCGTCGGATTGCCGAATGCGTCGGTCTCGCCATCCTGAGACGTGAATTTCGTAAAGAAGCCAGCCACCGTGTCATCGCTAAGGAAGAACAGGACCGCACCGTCCTGGTTCAGACCATTCTCTGCAAATTGGCCGTTGAGATGCTGCCGAATGAAATGAAAACTTCCCTGGTTCATGTGGACATTTTCAACGCCTGTGAACCCGAATGAGGCGGTAAGAGGATTTGAGGCGCTCCCGCCTCTTCGCGGGTTGGCCTCCGTATAGCCAGAACCGAAGACGGCCACAAATGCGTCGCCGTTGGCTTTCGCGGCGCCCG